>Ga0210086_1000154_pt1 | contig 43335 bp, 42 predicted proteins | sample China_Galinas_PW_3_FD_184867 | JGI IMG/M metagenome (GOLD analysis project Ga0210086, IMG submission 184867) | Wetland microbial communities from San Francisco Bay, California, USA, that impact long-term carbon sequestration - China_Galinas_PWB_D2... | ecosystem: Environmental > Aquatic > Marine...
CATCACGGCCATCGAACTGGGCATCTCCAACGCCCTCCTCGAAGGCATCAACGCCAAGATCCGACTCATCAACGCCCGCGGATACGGACACCACTCCGCCCAAACACTGAGCTCAATGATCTACCTCTGCCTGGGCGGAGTCGACGTCAAACTCCCCACAACAACATGAGGAGTCGCACGTCAGTTCGATCCCCCACCCAGGCGACATATCCGTCGGGCCGGATCAACACAGCGGTGGGAGCGGTGACCGTGCCGAGCACCGGAAGATCCCAGCCGCCAACATATTTCGCATCGACCAGGTCCACCCGATTGGCCCATGGAGCAATGTCGAAGCCGCCGGGCTCGCCGAGATTGAGCAGCACCGGCCGGGCATCGTGCAGCAAGGTGAACACCCGCAGCGCGCCGTTGGCGGTGACCAGGTCGAGATCGGGCATGCGGCGCCCGAGCAGCGGGTGCCCCTCACCGAGGTCGTAATGGATGTCCAGCCCCGACATCATCGCGCCAAATCGTTTGCGAGGCTCGTCCATGCGCAGCAGCGCGGAAACGGCGTCGCGCAAGGCCTTTGTACGCTCGTCTGGACGAAGAAGTGCAATCTGGGCCATCGTGTTGCGCAGCACGCGCGCAGCGACCGGGTGCCGTTCGGCATGGTAGGTATCTAGGAGGCTGTCGGGTGTTCTCTGATGGACCACCTGGGCCAGCTTCCATCCCAGATTCACCGCATCCTGCACACCGGTGTTGAGGCCTTGTCCACCCACCGGGTGATGGACATGGGCGGCGTCGCCGGCAAGCAGCACCCGCCTGTCGCGATAGGCCGCGGCCTGTCGTGCCATATCGGTGAACCTGGAAATCCAAGTGGGAGTGTGGATTCCGTAATCTGTCCCGTAGACGGCGACGAGCGCCCCACTCAGAACCCGCAGGGTGGGTTCGCCGGTGGATCCGAGGTCGCGCTCGGTCACCATGACCCGCACCGGCCCGACGTCCGCCAATCTGCTGACCGCGTGGACGCCGATGGCGTCGTGGTGGATGCCCCATTCCGGCTCCTCGGTCCCGACGGCCATCTGGACCTCGGCGATCAGGTAACTCGTGGTCGGATCCCAGCCCGGGAAGTCGATGCCGGCTGCTTTGCGGATCAGGCTGCGGCCTCCGTCGCACCCGACGAGATACTCCGCGCGCAGGAGCGGGCCGTCGGACAGTTCGACGTCCACGCCGGTGCGGTCCTGGACGATGCTCGTCACCTCACGTCCGCGATAGACCGGCACTGCCAGCTCGTCGACCCAGCCGGCAAGTATCCGCTCGATGTGGTTTTGCCACAGGGCGAGGCCGTAGGGGTGCCGGGTGGGAAAGTCGCTGATGTCCAGACGAATCTGCGAGAACCCCGCGACCTGCGCCACCTGCCCCTGAGACAGGAACCGATCAGCGAGTCCGCGCTGATCGAGGACCTCGATGGTGCGTGAATGCAGACCGCCCGCACGCGCGCCAACCAGGTCCTGGCCGGCGCGCCGCTCGACGATGGCAACGTCGACTCCGGCCAGTGCCAACTCAGCTGCCAACATCAGGCCCGTCGGGCCTCCCCCTGCAATAACCACCGCATGGTCGGACGTCGAGCCGACCTCTCGGCGCACCCTGTCCGGTGCCGGCAAGACACACATTTCGCAACCCCCCGGGTTCAACGAGTTCTGGCTTCGGCCAACGATTTTGCGGCACGCCCCCAGTCTTGCCACAAGCCCCCGGGTCCGCTATAAGTTGAAAGTGAGGGAGTAAGACTCGCCGGTCCTTCGAAGCCCGTCCCCCGGTTCACACCTTGATAACGGATAGCGCAGGACAGGCGCGCGCAATCTGGTCGTAGTCGGCATCCTGCGTGACGACAGGAAGACCGTGCTCGATCGCGGTTGCCGCGATGAGAGCGTCGGTCAGCTTCACTGCCCGATGCACACCCGCGGCTCGGCAGTCCGCGACGACCCGCGCCCACGAAACCATCACCGCCTCGCTAACCGCGATGGGATCTGCCGCGCGCGCCAGCGCGAGCGTGCCCGCGCGGCGGGATCGGGTCGCCGGATCGCCCGCGTTGAACACCCCGAGTTGCAGCTCACCGATCGTGATGACCGAAAGCGCCACGCGTCGAGGAAGTTTCGCGATTACAACCCCGCTTTCGCGCGCGATGAACACCGACGTGTCCAGTAGGCCGACTTTGATGTGGAGGTCGGTCACAGGTCGTCGAGGGTCTGACCGGCAAGGTCGTCGAGTTCCGCGGTGAGGCTCGCGTCGGCCGCATGGTCGGCGAGCTGGTTTCGTAGATGCTCCCCCGACAGCCAACGGACGCGATGCTGATGCGGGACGATATCGGCGACCGGCTCGCCGTGGACGGTGAGCGTCACCGGTTGTCCAGCCTTGACCGCATCGATCACCTGATTTGTGCGGTTCCGCAGATCCCGCACACCGACCTCCATGTGCGACAGCGTAGCACAAATGTGGCTGTTCCACAGCTCCGATCCGCTCATCCCGTGCATGCCGTCGGCTCGTTTCGCCCAGCGTGTGCATCGCCTCTTCGCGAGCAAATCCGTACGGTACTGGGCTGTACTGCCGCGGCGGTTCTATCGTGGCGCTGTGACCCAGATTGTCGATCGCGCCGCTGACTCTTCCCCGTGGTCTCCTCGGGAGACCGAATTGCTTGCGGTGACGTTGCGGCTGCTGCAGGAACACGGATATGACCGGTTGACGGTGGACGCGGTCGCGACCACGGCCCGCGCCAGCAAGGCCACGGTGTACCGGCGTTGGCCGTCGAAAGCCGAATTGGTGCTGGCCGCGTTCATCGAGGGCGTCCGCCAGGTCGCGGTCCCGCCCGAGACCGGCACGCTGCGGGGCGATTTGCTCCAACTTGGCGAGCTTGTGTGCCAGCAGGCCCGCCAACATGCGAGCACCATCCGCGCGGTGCTTGTCGAGGTGTCGCGCAACCCCGCGCTCAACGACGTAATGCAGCACCAATTCCTCGACCAAAGGAAAGCCTTCATCCAGTACCTCCTGCGCCAAGCCGTCGACCGCGGTGAGATCGACGACGCGGCCATCGGCGACGAGCTGTGGGACCTGCTGCCCGGTTATCTCATTTTCCGGTCCATCATCCCCAGCCGGCCCCCGACCCATCACACCGTGCAAGCCCTCGTCGATGAGGTCATCATCCCCAGCCTCACCCGGTCCACGCGTTGAGGCGATATCGCCCACCGCTCACGGTCCACCGAGAATGCCGGCCCGGCGGACGGATGGATTCGCATTCCGCTTGTTGCGTCCGGTCCCGTACCGTACTGTTGAGCTGCCGATCCCACTCGACGCACAGGAGAGACGAGCTCACCCGAGCGATCGGGTCGCCGGTTATCGAAAGGCTAACGGGTGCATGGGATTTCAGTTGCCCGCCTGGTCAGGCGTGGCTGGATGGTCTTGGTCGCCGTGGCGGTGGTCGCGGTCGCGGGTTTCAGCGTCTACCGGCTGCACGGCGTCTTCGGCTCCCACCCCAACTCGTCGACCGCCGGTGGCGTCGCGAATGAAATCATTCCTTTCAACCCCAAGCACGTAACCCTTGCGGTCTTCGGCCCACCGGGGACCGTGGCAACCATCAACTACTTGGATGTCAACGCCCAGCCGCAGCGGGTCCTCGACACGACCTTGCCGTGGTCGCACACGATCACGACGACCGAGCCTGCGGTCTTCGCCAACGTCGTCGCCCAGGGCGACAGCAATTCGATCGGCTGCCGCATCACTGTCAACGGCGTCGTCAAAGACGAAAGGTCCGTGAACAAAGTGAACGCGTACACCTACTGCCTGGACAAGTCCTCGTGAGTGACCACCATGTCCGGCAGCAGCCCCCATTGGCGCACACCATCCGCCGACTTTCGGTGCCGATCATCCTGTTTTGGCTGGCCGCCGCTGCCATAACGAACGTAGCGGTACCGCAATTGGAAAAGGTCGGGAAAGAAAAGAACGTCTCGCTGAGCCCCACAGATGCGCCGTCACTGCAGGCGATGAAGCGGATCGGCCACGTGTTCCACGAGTTCGATTCCGACAGCGCAGCCATGATCGTGCTGGAAGGCGACAAGTCCTTGGGCGACGACGCCCACCGGTTCTACGACACCCTGATCCGGCGGCTCTCGCAGGACACCAAGCACGTGCAGCACATCCAGAACTTCTGGGGGGATCCGCTGACTGCGGCGGGCTCGCAGAGCCCCGACGGTAAGGCCGCGTACGTGCAGGTGTACCTCGCGGGCAACCAGGGCGAGGCGTTGTCCATCGAGTCCGTCGACGCCGTCCGCGACATCGTGGCCGACACGCCGCCGCCGGACGGGGTGAAGGCCTATGTCACCGGCGCGGCTCCACTCATGGCCGATCAATTCGAGGTGGGCAGCAAAGGTACCCGGAAAGTCACCGCGATAACACTTCTCGTGATCGCGGTGATGCTGTTTTTCGTCTTCCGCTCCGTCGTCACCACGATCCTCGTGCTCCTCACGGTCGTCGTCGAACTGGCCGCGGCGCGCGGGATCGTCGCCGCCCTTGCGCATTTCGGCATCATCGGGTTGTCGACGTACTCGACCAACCTGCTCACGTTGCTCGTCATCGCCGCCGGCACCGACTACGCAATATTCTTCCTCGGCCGATACCACGAGGCGCGCCAGGCCGCGCAGGATCGGGAACCGGCCTTCTACACGATGTTTCGGGGCACCGCCCACGTCGTCCTGGGTTCCGGGCTCACCGTCGCCGGCGCGGTATTTTGTCTGAGCTTCACCCGGCTCCCCTACTTTCACAGCCTGGGCGTCCCCGCGGCACTGGGAATCCTGGTCGCGCTGACAGCGGCGCTCACTCTGGGTCCCGCGGTAATCACCGCGGCCAGCATTTTCGGTCTGTTCGAACCGAAGCGCGTGATCGGGACGCAGGGATGGCGGCGGATCGGCACGGCCATCGTCCGCTGGCCCGGCCCCATTCTCGTGGTGACGTCTGCGGTCGCCCTCATCGGCGTGCTCGCCCTACCGGGCTACAAGACGAATTACGACTCGCGCCTCTACCTGCCGGCCACTGCCCCGGCCAATGTCGGCTACGCGGCGGCGGAACGGCATTTCTCGTCAGCCCGGCTGAACCCCGAACTGCTGATGATCGAGACCGATCACGATATGCGCAACCCGGCCGATTTCCTCATCTTAGAAAAGGTGGCCAAGAACATTCTGCACACTCCCGGTATCGCCCAGGTGCAGTCCATCACCCGGCCCTTGGGAACGCCGATCAACCACAGCTCGATCCCGTTTCAGATCAGCATGCAAAGCGCGAGCCAGATCATGAACCTGACATACCAGCGAGACCGCGCGGCCGACCTGCTCAAGCAGAGTGTCGAGATATCCAAGACGATCGACATCCTGAAGCAGCAGTATGCACTTCAGCAACAGGCCGCCGCCGCCACCAGCGAACAGACCGAGGCGTTTCACAATACCGTCGCCACGGTCGATGAACTGCGCGACAAAATCGCCAATTTCGACGATTTCTTCCGGCCGCTTCGCAATTACTTCTACTGGGAGCCGCACTGCTTCGACATCCCGATCTGCTGGGCGCTGCGATCCCTCTTCGACGCAATCGACGGGATCGACGCGCTCACCGACCAGTTCGGGCAGATCACCGCGAGTTTGGACAAATTGAATGCTCTGCAGCCGCAACTGCTGGCACTCATACCGCCCCAGATCGCCAACCAGCAGACCAACCGGGAACTGGTGCTGTCGAACTATGCGACCCAATCGGGGATCAACGACCAGACGGCCGCGGCGATCGAGAACGCGACGGCCATGGGACAGGCCTTCGACACCGCGAAGAACGACGACTCCTTCTACTTGCCTCCGGAGGCCTTCGACAACCCCGATTTCCAGCGCGGCCTGAAACTGTTCCTGTCGCCAGACGGCAAGGCCGCCCGCATGATCATCTCCCACGAAGGACAACCCGCAACCCCCGAAGGCATCTCGCATATCGACGCAATCCGGCAGGCCGCGAAAGAAGCCGTCAAGGCCACCCCGCTGGCGGGCGCGCAGATCTATCTCGCCGGTACCGCTGCGACTTACAAGGACATCCAGGACGGTGCCAAGTACGACCTGATGATCGCCGCGATCGCCGCACTCAGCCTGATATTGCTGATCATGATGTTCATCACCCGAAGTCTGGTGGCCGCGCTGGTCATCGTGGGCACCGTGGCGCTGTCATTGGGCGCCTCCTTCGGCCTGTCCGTGCTGGTCTGGCAATACATCCTCGGGATCCAGCTGTATTGGATCGTGCTGGCGCTGGCCGTCATCCTGCTCTTGGCGGTGGGATCGGACTACAACCTGCTGCTGATTTCCCGATTCAAGGAAGAAATCGGCGCCGGCTTGAAGACCGGCATCATCCGCGCGATGGGCAGCACCGGCCGAGTTGTGACCGCCGCCGGTCTGGTGTTCGCCGCCACCATGGCCTCCTTCGTGTTCAGCGATTTGCGGGTGCTGGGCCAGGTCGGGACGACGATCGCCCTCGGACTGCTGTTCGACACCCTGGTCGTGCGCGCGTTCATGACGCCATCCATCGCAGCGCTTCTCGGGCGCTGGTTCTGGTGGCCACAACACGTGCGCCGCCGCCCAGCAAGCCAGATGCTTCGGCCCTACGGACCCCGCCTCGCGGTGCGGGAATTACTGACGCGGGAATCGACGGACGCTGGGTAGCAGTGTTTGGCGCATTGCGTCGGCGCGTGTCGCGGATCGAGGTTTCGATACCTTTGAGAAGTGTCGGAAGCCTTGTGTATCAACAATTTTCGGCAGCCATCCTGGCTCGTTCCTTCATCGAGGCGATCACTCCGCCATCGTTCAAGATGTCGGTGCCGGTGAGGTATCCGGCCTTGGCGCCGGCACAGAAGGCGAGTAGCTCTGCCATTTCCTCGGGCTTGCCCCACCGCGGGACGGCGGCGTCGGTGACCATCGCACCCGCGCCGGCTTGCTCTTCCAATCTGCCCATCTCGGTGTCGATCGATCCTGGGGAGACCGAGACGATGCGAAGCGCCCGGCCGTTGAACCGTTCGGCCTGCGACGTGCTGTACCACGTGACGAAGCTCTTGCTCACCGCGTATGCCAAACCGGAGCGCGCTTCCTCGGGCGCGATGCTGCACACCGACATCATTTCGTTCATGAAACGGTCTCCGTCATGCAGAGCCAGCGGGAATCGCGCTCTCGGGATCATCGCCTCCGGCAACATGTGGGCCGCCATCGATGCCACATTGACGATCGCGGAGCCCTCGCTTGCGGTCCCGAAGAAGACCTCGTTGACGTTGATGGTGCCGAGTGCATTGGTCCTCATGACGTAGTCGGCGCCGCCCATGCTGGGGCTGACGCCCGCGGTGTGAATCACCGAGACAACCGTCCCGAGGTCGGATGCCGCCTCCATCAACCCGGCGACCGCCCCGCGGTCGGTGACGTCGCAATTGACGACCGTGGCGGTCATTCCGAGGTCTTTCAGCGCGGCGGCCGCGGTATCCAGCCGGTCCTGCCTGACGTCGCACAGGACCAGTGTGTGATCTCGGCCGACGATCTTGGCCGTGGCCAGGCCCATGCCACCCGCGCCGCCCGTGATTACCGACACTTGATTCATACGTGGACCGTATACGTGACGATCACCTTATCCGCAGCGCCTGGCGTGGCGGCCAAAGCGCGTAGGTCTCTACACGCGGCCTCGTTTCGACCCGGCCTATCAGGTCGCCAAGTTCGCCGTCAACGGATTCTTTGAAGTGCTCGAGAGCGACGTGCAGCCGTTCGGTGTGAAGGCGCTATACGACGACAGCCCAGATGGCGACGAAGTGGCAGACCGCCGCGGCCGCCGTGAACGCGTGGAAGAACTCGTGATAGCCGAACGTCTGCGGCCACGGGTTCGGCCATCGAAGTCCATAGAGGATGGCGCCGACGTTGTAAAGCGCGCCTCCGATTACAAGTAACACGACCACGGCCAAACCCGCTCCGTCCAGCAGGATTTCGGCGAACCAGATCGCCGTCCAACCAAGCAGGAGGTAGAGGAGCAGGCCTATCCGCCGCGGCGCCGATGGCCACAGCATCTTGAACGCGACACCGATGATCGCGGCGGTCCACACCAGAGTCAGAACACGGGTCCCGGTGTGCGGCGGCATCGCCAACACCGCGAAGGGGGTGTAGCTGCCGGCGATGAACACGAATATCGCCGAGTGGTCGATACGCTTCATCCACCTCTCGGCGGGCGGGGAGTCCCAGTGCACTCGGTGATAGATCGCGCTGACACTGAACATAGCGATGATGGCGGAGGTGTAAACCAATGTCGCCCAGCCGGCCTTCGGCGACGCCGCCGTCCACGCAACAACGACGAGCGCCGCCCCGGCGACGATGGCGATCGCCGCGGCGCAGAGATGGATCCAGCCGCGGGCACGCGGCTTGTGAAGCAGGTCGGAGATGCTATCGGCAACGAACTGAGGCAGGTCTTGAAGCAGGTCTTCGTCATCGCCGGTGTTTGCTTGGCTACCCACGAAGACCGGATCGGCCCGTCCTAAGCTCACGCTGCGCATTGTCGCTGATACGCCTCCGGTCCCGATGGTCAGCCGATCGGTACGGCAGGGATCGAAGCCGCGACGATGCCCCCCGGGGAGCATACCGACGTCTACTCGCCGTCGGGCCGGCGCACTGAGACTCGCAGGAGATCTGCGCGGCATGGTGGTTCGCCCGGTCCTCGAGGCCGACCATCGGCGCGGCGAGGTTGCGGGAATCGCGGACCTTCGGCGTCGGCGAATAACTAAGAGTTGCTATGTTGGTGATGTATCTTCAGGTCATACATCACCAACATCAGGAGGCCCCTCGTGTCGGTCACGCAGATCGACCTCGACGACGAAGCGCTGGTCGAGGTCATGCGGATAGCCGGAGTGCACACCAAGAAGGAAGCGGTGAACCTCGCGATGCGCGATTACGTCGAGCGGTTCCGGCGCATCGAGGCGCTGGCCAGGTCGCGCGAACAGGCGCAGGGCTGGGACTTTGAGGGCTGGCTCGCCGCGCGGGCCGACGAGAAGGCCCTCGGGAGTTGATCTACTTCCTGGTGGATTCCTCCGCGGTCTGGCGGCTCCACCGACAACCGGAACTCACCGAGGCCTGGAACTCTTCACTTCTCAGCGGGGCAGTCGGATCGTGCGAACCACAGCGAGCTGAGTTCCGTCGGTCGGCGCGGAACGCCGACGAGTTCGATCAGATGAACCAGACGTTTCGTGACCTCTACCCCGATGTGTCAGTGCCGAAATCCGTATGGCGGTGGATTGATTCGGCACAGCATCAGCTCGCAGGCTCGGGTGCAGTGCGCGCTCTGTCGGTCGTCGATCTGCTGATCTGTGGCACCGCGGCGGCCAGGGGCCTGGTAGTCCTCCATGACGACGCCGATTACGAACTCGCAGAGCGCCACCTTCCCGAGGTCAGAGCGCAGCGCATCGTCAGCGCCGGCCGCTAGCGGGCCCGTGGGGAAGATGCCGACATCAAACCCGCCACGAGAACTGCTGCGTTACACCCGCGCTATCGCCAACGAACGCTGCCGGCGATGATCTTTCGTCGCTTGTCAGTAGTGGTATCGGGCTTTGAGGATCTTGACTTCGTTGTCGTCTGCTCGGTATACGAGCCGATGTTCATCGTCGATCCGTCGGGACCAGTACCCGGACAGTTCTCCCCTGAGCGGCTCTGGTTTTCCGATCCCTGTGAACGGGTCGCGCTGGATCTCTCCGATGAGTCTGGTGATCCGGCGGGCTGTCTTGCGGTCGGAGGCCAACCAGAACAGAAAGTCCTCCCAGGCGTCGGGATCGAAGCTGATGCTTCTCACTCCGCGCCGCCGGCCATCTCCTTGAGTTCCTCGATCGTCTTGTTGGAGGTGGCCGGTGCGGGGCGTTTGGTCTTGTCTCGGGCGACAGCCTCCATGAGTCGGCGCGCATTCTCTGGCGAACGCAGCAGATAGACCGTTTCTTGCCATGAGTCGTAGTCGTCGGCCGACATGAGCACCGCATCTCCAGCTTTGGATGTGATGCGCACTGGTTCGTGGTCGGTGTTGACTTGTTCGAGTAGCGGGAAGAGGCGTTTCCGGGCGTCACTTGCGCTGATGGTCATCGGGAGGATCTCCGCTCTCTCGGTGCGGTACCGGGATACTGTACTGACATCGTACGGCATTGTTGTACGTCTAGTGAAGCAGCGGATGGGCACTCGGTTCGCGCGCGAGTACGCCACTAGACCTCGCCGATGCATGGGTCGCACCGACGCGCCAGCGATCGAACAGAAGTTTGAGCATGGCTTTGGTGAGCTCGCGAGGTGGCGGTCCCGCTCGGCTAGGGACGGCCGATCTCACCTTCCACACAACCGACGGGAATGTGTCATCGTGCTTCGTCAGGATGGTTCGCTACGCGTACGGTCAGCATCGCTCCGCCAGGAGACACGCGGGACACCGGCCTCGACCCACGCGGACTAACGCGTATACACTAATGTTAGTTTCCGTTAAAGAGGTCTTGTATGCAAACGAACCCAGAACTGGAGCAACTGCTTCAGGACCGTTTCGAGATCACGACCACTGACTTCGTCGCCGCCCTGAAGTTCCTTCCCGCGTCGCGGCCGTGGGCCGCCTCCCTCACTGAGGACGAAGCACGTCTACTCGACGACGCCGACTTCGCCGAGGACCGCGACGCGTTCGTGGCCGCCGGCACCGAGATCGCCGGCCACAGGGCGCACCTTGCCGTCACCGCTTTCACAGCCGACGAGGTCTCCACCGGACTTGGCGTTAGCGCCTCACGAGTGCGGCAGAAGCGGCTCGCTGGTCAGTTGTGGGCCATCGAAGACGGGCGGACGTGGGTGTTTCCGGTGCTGCAGTTCGAGACCGGCGACAGCGGAGGCCCAACCCGGCAGATCCGTGGACTTGACCAGGTGTTCAAGGCCCTGCCGGCCGATCTGCATCCCGTCGCGGTGGCCGGGTTCCTGCGCACCCCACAGCTGGATCTGTTTCAGGGTCGGCCGATGACTCCGGTGGAGTGGCTGCGGGATGGCGGCGACGTCGACCAAGCTGTCGCCGCTGCCGCCAGCATTGACTGGTACACCGCGTGACAGCACGCCTCCCCGGTCCGCCCCCGAAAGCCGAGCTGCGCGCTATCGGTATCCGAGATGACGAGTACCGAGTCGTCGCGACCGATGAGTTGTGGTGGCGAGTTCACCGCACCACAGGGGAACATGTGCTGGCGTGGAACGCCTTTCGGGAGCACGGGCCGCATCTGCGGTTTGACCCGCACCCGCCGCCAGCGCGGCATCACGATGGGGTCGGCGTTTGGTACGGCGCCTCCAGGCCCACGCCGGCGCTAGCCGAGGCCTTCCAGGCCGAGCGCACCATCGACCGATTTCGTGGCGACCCCTACCTAACCGGATTGCGGTTCACCCGAGAGATTCGGCTACTCGACCTGGCCGCCGACAGCGCCGGTGCGTGGCCGACTCGAGCTGGGGGCACGTTCGCTTTATCGACCGGACCACACTCGATCACGCAGCGCTGGGCCCGGCGCATCACCGAGGCCTTTCCCCATCTGGACGGCCTTCGCTACAACAGCCGGTTCGCTCGCGAACCGTGCATCGCGCTGTTCGTGCCCGCCGTCGCTGCGATGCCCGCGAGACCGATGCTGTCTGTACCGCTGACCCACCCAGGCCTGGCATCTCGGATCGCGAAGGCTGCACAACGTTTGGGCTACCTGGTGGTCTGATTTGACGCCCCGCTCGGCGTCACCGTGTGGGAAATGAGCATATCCCTCGTTTTCCCAGTCGATGGTGACCATGTCGAACTCGACACCGCGCAGAACGACCGACACCGCGTGACCCGCTTCGTGATAGGTCGCTAGGCGTGGTTGGGCTGCATGGCGAACTGGTCAGCGGCCCAGCGGTGAAGATCTTCGGGCTCGACCACAATCTCGCCGTGCCACCAACCACCCTCAGCGACACCATGTCGTTCTTGCCGCCGCTCACCAACGCAACTGGCCGGGCTCACCCTGTTCGGTCCATCGCTGCCAACGGAATCGGACCCGTGCCGAGAACCAAGGATTGGGAAAACCATGGATTGGCCCACAGCTGAGGTCCTTCATCGCGATCGTCATCGTGCGAGGGAAGCTCGTCCTCGACGCGACCCCGGTTGCAACCTAACAAGAGCGCGGCGTGTCTCAGGCCTACTGCACAAATGCAACCCTGGTGCCGCCGAACTTGAGAACCTATAGCCCCTACATCGGCAGACCTCATCTCGCCATGTTGGTGAAACGCGACAAGTGCAGCTGATGCGCTACGGTAACCGTCTTGGTTTGCCCATTGCGATGCTTGGCGATGATGAGATCCGCTTCGCCTAAACGTTCTTCGTTCTCATGATCGAACAGATCCGGTCTGTGCAACAGGACGACGACGTCACTATCCTGCTCGAGGGATCCCGACTCCCTCAAATCGGCCAACATCGGTTTCTTGTCGGTGCGTTGCTCGGGGCCACGATTCAGCTGGCTGAGTGCCACTACTGGCACTTCAAGTTCCTTCGCCAAAAGCTTTAAGCTGCGGGAGAATTCGGACACCTCTTGCTGTCTTGACTCGAACTTCTTGCCCGACGTCATCAGCTGCAGGTAGTCGACGACGATCAGCTTGAGGTCCGCCTTCTGCCGAAGCCGACGGGCCTTGGCTCGAATCTCCATCATCGTTAGATTCGGCGAATCGTCGATATACAGTGGCGCCTCGCTGATTTGGCTCATCCGCCGCGCCAGGCGCGCCCAGTCGTCGTCACCCATACGGCCCGACCGCATGTCCGAGAGCTTGATCTTCGCCTCGGCGGACAGCAGCCGCATGACGATTTCCGACTTGCTCATTTCGAGTGAGAACATCACGCTGGTCATTTGATGTTTGATGGAGCATGAGCGCAAGAAGTCAAGTGCCAACGTCGAGTTATGTGTTGGCACCATCGCTCGACTCGCCAAGTACATGTGGTTTGCGTTATCGACTTGCACACATCGAACTGGAACACTCGGCACCCTTCGCACGTCGACGACGAAACGTGAGCAAGTGCGGGCGGTTCCGCGGGCGGCGCGGCGCTCTTTATGCAAGGACGCTTTGCGCTGTAACCCGAATACAGGGTCTTCCGTGGAGAACGTTAGCGTGTAGGCAATGCTCGACGATGCGCTACGACCTCGTACTGGCTTAGTCGACGTCTGGCACCGATAACCCAGGCTAACGACCAGTTCGGCGACGTCAAGCGCCAATCTCCGATTGGTCACCGAAAACTGCACTGCCCCAACCGCAGTGACTGTCCCGTCGGTGTCGAGCAGCCCGGCGAGAAGTGCTCGACGCTGCGCTTCGGATCCCCGGAGATACTGGACCGGAATGTGCTTGTCGCCGAGTACGCCGAGCGTCCGCAAACATGCCTGCAATGTGCCGTAGGCAGCGCGACACACAGCTACGAAACCCTCTGCCTCGATGCGCATCACGATCTCAGGGTCTTGTGTGGTGATCTGCGCGGCGGCAGAGGTCCCATCCCCCAGCCACGCACCGAGCGTGTACGGCGGAACAAGCACGGCGCGGCCTGGAAGGTCGAGCGGCTTAGCGTTTACCACGCTGTGGTTGAGCCGACCATCTTTGGCATTGCAACGCAGGGTCTGGGCTATCTGCCCGGTGGTGCTCACAGCGGCGAACGTGCGCTGGTTCTTGGACCGGTTGTAGCCCACCGCCGCCGCCTGAGCCGATTTTCGTGACGCTCGTGTCTCGGTGAGCCACAAATGCTGTTCATCCGCGACGACCGTTGTGCCATCGGAAAACTCGACCTCGTAGCACGGACGCCCGAACATCACCTGGGTAGCGGCGACCACGCGCGTCGGCGTCCCGTCAGCACTCAACAGTTGGTCGCCGACGTTTACTTCGCCCATGGTGGTCCAGCCCGTCGGTGTGGGCAGAGGCGTATCGAGCGCCAGTGCTTTCCCGACACCAGGCCGGGCCGCGATGATGATCATCTGGCCCGGGTGCAATCCGTTGGTGACGTCGTCGAGCTCGACGAAGCCCGTCGGAACCCCGCTGGCACGCCCTCCGCTGGACGCGATCGCGTCGATCTCGTCCATCGTCGGCTGCAGCAATTGCTCAAGGGGCACAAAGTCTTCCGACAGCCGCCGGTCGGTGACGTCGTAGATTTCCGCCTGCGCGCGGTCGACCACCTCGGCGACATCCGAGCCTTCGGCACCGGCATATCCGTACTGCACCACCCGGGTGCCGGCCTCGACCAACCGCCGCAGCAGCGCCTTCTCCGCGACGATGCTGGCGTAGTAGCCGGCGTTGGCCGCTGTCGGCACGGTCGAGATCAGTGTGTGCAGATACGGCGCGCCGCCGACCCGTCGCAGCAATCCGCGCCGGTCCAGCTCGGCGGCCACGGTGACGGCGTCAGCAGGTTCGCCGCGTGTGGACAGATCGACAATGACGTCGTAGATGTTTTGGTGCGCGGGGCGGTAGAAGTCCCCGGGCCGTAGCTTTTCCACCACATCGGCGATGGCGTCCTTGGACAGCAGCATGCCGCCCAAAACGGACTGTTCGGCAACGAGGTCTTGAGGCGGCTGACGGCCGAACTCTTCGTTCGACGGCGGGGCACCCATGGCGGAGTGTCCGAGATCGTCCACAACCGCCATCGCGAGCCCCACCTCCTCCCGAACGTACGTTCGCCTCGGCTGCTTCGACGATAAGTCACCATGCCGACAACCTGCCGTCCCGACGCGCCGACGTCACCCCTGGACGGTCCGACGCTAAGCGTTGCTGGCGACCCTGGAAAGCAGTGCTGTTGATGAAGCTGTGCATGGCATGTGGATATCTGCTTTCAAGCGTGTTGACGGGTTGTGGATAACCTGTGGATGGCGCACCAATTTATCCCCATATCCCCTGCTAACTCCGACTTGAAGGGCAGTGTGGGCTGTGGATCGCAATCGCCTCGGCGTGTCTTGCCAGGTTGCCGTTCCGGGCGTGTTGTGTTGCAAGCGGCTGAGCCGCACGTTAACGCCGGGTTAGATTCACTGCCGACAGCATGGGTGAGAAAGTTTGCTGACGCACGCCCGATGTGACCGCGGCAACTTCCTCGTGCGGCGAAACGCACGGTCCTCGCCTCGTCGTCGCCGCATCGATGTTGGCTGACAATTTGCCCGGATGACGATTTCGCGCGTTTCTCGGGGTACGCGGCGTCGTCTGATCCGCGCCAACGCCCCGCTGTACCCGAATTCCGCTTGATGTCAGCCGGATTCGCGTCGAGCGCTACTGGCCGGCGACGACCTCGAGCGCAACGGTGGCCGCAACGTCGGCGTGCAGGCGCACGACGATCGGGTGACTGCCGAGCGACTTGATGTGCGTCTGGGGCATCTGAACCGCCCGCTTGTCCACGTTGGGCCCGCCGGCCTTCTTGATCGCCGACACGACATCGGCGGCGGTGACCGAACCGAACAGCTTTCCTGAGTCGCCGGCCGTTCGCGCCGGCAGCGACACGGCACCGAGGCCTTCGATCGCGGTCTTGAGCTCGGCGGCGTGCTCGCGGTCGCGCACCGTCTTGGCGTCGCGGGCGCGCCGGATGTCGTTGGCCTGCTTTTCGGCGCCGCGGGTCGCCGCGATCGCCAGCCCACGCGGCAGTAGATAGTTGCGGCCGTAGCCGTCTTTGACCTCTACGAGGTCGCCGGCCGAACCGAGGTGGTCGACCTCGGTGGTGAGGATCAGCTTCATCGTCGTTCCTGTTCGGTCAGTGTCTTCTGCTCTTCGCGCAAGCGGCTCATCGCTGCTCAGCGGGTTGCGGACGTGAACGGCAGCAGTGCGACTTCGCGCGCATTCTTCACCGCGATCGCGACGTCGCGCTGATGCTGCACGCAGTTGCCTGTCACGCGCCGGGCGCGGATCTTGCCGCGCTCGCTGATGTAGGTGCGCAGCAGCGCGGTGTCCTTGTAATCGATCACCTGGCCCTTTTTGGCGCAGAACACGCACTTACGCGTCTTCACCGGCTTCTCAGGGGCGGGGCGTCGCTTGTTGGACTTCGCCATGGGTGTTTCTCTTCCTCGCTTGCTTGTCGTTGAAGGGCAGTGTGGTTAGAAGGGCGGCTCGTCGTCACTGCCGCCGAAGGAGCCGGAGGCTGGAGCGCTGCCCCACGGGTCCTCGGTGGTCGACTGCCCAGCGGCCTGCCGTGAATTGCCGCCGAATCCACCGCTGCTGTTGCCCCGGCTGGCCTTGTTCACCTTGGCCGTGGCGTAGCGCAGCGACGGGCCGATCTCGTCGACTTCGACCTCAAACACCGTGCGCTTCTCACCCTCGCGGGTTTCGAACGAGCGCTGCTTGAGCCGTCCGGTGACGATCACCCGAGAGCCGCGGGTCAGACTCTCCGCGACATTCTCGGCGGCTTCCCGCCAGATGCTGCATCGCAAGAACAGCGCGTCGCCGTCCTTCCATTCCCCGCTCTGTCGGTCGTAGATGCGCGGCGTGGACGCGACAGTGAAGTTCGCGACTGCCGCACCCGACGAGGTGAAGCGCAGTTCAGGGTCGGCGGTCAGGTTTCCGACGACGGTGAGCGTGGTGTCACCAGCGGCCACGGTGTCCTCCTGAAGTAGGCGCGGTAGTTGTCGTGCGCGAGCCTACGCACCGGTACCGACGCCGATAAGCGTCTCGCGCGAAGAGCACAAAATGCTGGGAAGAAATCATTGACTAGTGCTTGTCGGTGCGCAGCACCTTGGTCCGCAGCACCGACTCGTTCAGGCTCAGCTGGCGGTCGAGCTCGGACACCGTCTCCGGCTTGGCCGTCACGTCGACCACCGCGTAGATGCCTTCGGAGTGCTTGGCGATCTCGTAGGCCAGCCGGCGGCGGCCCCAGATGTCGACCTTGTCCACCTTGCCGCCGTCGTTGCGGATCACGTTGAGGAACGCCTCCAAAGACGGGGCCACGGTGCGTTCGTCGAGAGTGGGGTCGAGGATGACCATGATTTCGTAGGGACGCATGGGGACCTCATCACCTCCTATGGTCGTGTGCGGCCACGGCGGGTCCGTGGCAGGAGGGTCGCCTGCGTCGGCAACCGCACCAGGCTACCGGACGAGCAGCTGAGCAGCGAAATCCGCACCGTCAATCGGCGCGAGCGTGCACCGTTGTACGGCTGTCCCCGGCGTGTCGGGGTGCAGACGCGCACGTTCGCGCCGGATCGTCGGGCAACTGGCGCGGACGCAACCAGGCCGGCAGCCAGGCGGCCGGCGCATCGGGGCTGTGCTCGTAGATCCCGCCGGACGGGTCGTCGACGCGGCCGCCGTGGCGGACGAGGTCGCGATCTGGGTGGTAGATCTGCCAGAGCACCAACGCGCACAGGCCCATCACCGCCAGATCCCTCAGCAGCACCGTCGCGGTGAAGGGCTGCTCGGGTAATCCGTGGTTTGGGTCGCCGTAGAGGTAGAACATTCGCGGAACCCACACGATTGCGTCAATCGTCATCCACACCAACAGGATTCGCCGATGCGGCAGGGCCAGCACGGCCAGCGGCACCAGCCACAGCGAAAACTGCGGGCTCCAGACCTTGTTCGTCAGCAGGAAGGCCGCCACCACCAGAAACGCCAACTGCGCGACACGCGGGCGGTGCGGCGCGGTCAACGCGACGAAGGCGATTCCGGCGCACGCGATCAAGAACAGCACGGCGACGACGGTGTTGAGCACCACCGGCGGCTCCCAGAATCCGAGGTTGCCGTCGAAGCCCGACCACCCCGTGAACGACTTGGCCACGTTGTAGAGCGAGTCCATGTCGTCGCCGCGGCGTGCGTTCAGCCAGAAGAACTCCGACCAGCCCCGCGGAAACAGCACCAGCACAGGCAGATTCACCAGAAACCAGGTGAGCGCCGCGGTGCCGGCGGTTTGTCCTACGGCCCGCAACCGGCCGGTGCGCAGGCCCAGCGCCAGCAACGGCAGCAGCAGCAGCACCGGGTACAGCTTCGCGGCCACACCCAGACCCAGCAGGACTCCGGCCAGCACCGGCTTGCGACGGGCCCACGCCAGCATCGAACCGATGGCGAAAGCTGTTGCGAGCGCGTCGAAATTCGTGAAGATCTGGAAGATCAGCAGCGGGGACGCCGCGACCAGGGCCGCATCCCAGATCCGGCGGCCCGCCAAACCGGCGGTCGCCCACACGGTCGCCAGCCACGCGAGGGCCAACCCGAACGCGGAGATGTTGAAAAACATCACCACCTCGGCGACCACGGGTACGCCGACGACCTTGGTCAGCGCCGTGTACGTCTTGGCTACCGCCATCGACGCGTACTGGTACAACCCGGTCAACACCGGATATTCCATGTACCGCACCGCGGGGCGGCCGTCGTATTGGGTCTTGGGCTTACCGGCGGAATCGGTTTCCAGCCAACTGGATTTGTACGGGAACTTGCCCAGGTTCAGCAGTTCCGCAGTGTACAGCGGAACGGTGTCGGAGTAGCACAGCTCGTAGTACGCGCGATTGTTCTCCCAGTTCGCCACCCGCTGGTCGGCCGGTCCGGTGGCCGTGCTCTGCAGGCATGCGGCTTTCGTCGAATAGCCCAGCGCCAAGAAGACCAGCCCGATCGCAAACATCACCCGCAGTGGGGTGAGAAATCGCTGGCGCCCGATCAGCGCGTGGCGGCCGACCGGCCCGCCGATCGTCTCGGACAACGCGGCGCCGATCGCGTCGGTGCGACTGGGAAGATCGCGGTCCTCGACGCTGCGGCGGTCGGCAGCGAGCGGCTGCGGTGTAATCACCGCAGCCGGATCGTGCTCAGCGTCGACGGTGTCGGTCACGGCGGCGCCGCAGGCCCGGGCGGCGGACCGGGCGCACCGGGTTCCTCCGGAGGCGGAGCCGCCGGGACCGTGGTAGGCGGACCGATCGGGATGGTGATGCCGGGCGCCACTTCGATGCTCGGCTGGATCACCTCACCGGGTGTGGGCGTGGCCTCAGGGGGTGGCGGCGACGGCGAAGGGGTCGACGGCGGCGGTGGCGGCGCGGCGGGCACACCCGCGTAGCCGCCGATGGACGTCGGTTTCGGGAACGACTCCTGGTCGGTGCCCTTCAATGCGCCGTCCATCGTCGCCTTCCAGATGTCGGACGGCAGAGTCGACCCCCAAACCGGTGAGCCCCACTTGTTCTCCAGCGGCGTGTCCCCACGGACCGTGCCCACCCAGACCGCCGTCGACAGGGAGGGTGTGAAGCCCACCATCCAGGCGTCCTTGTTCTGACCGGTGTCGCCGAGCTGCGTGGTGCCGGTCTTGGCGCCCGACGGCCGTCCGCCGGCGAGGTTGTGGCCGTTGGAGTACCCTGCGATCGGCTGCATCGCGGAGATCACGTTGTTGGCGACCGCTTCGTCGATACGCTGCTCGCCGCCGCTCTCCTGAGTGCCGGCGTCGAACAGCACCTCACCCTCGGCGTTGACCACCTTCTGCACGAAGTGGGGCGCCCGATACATACCGGACGCGGCGATCGTGGCATACGCCGATGCCATGTCGATGGGCCGAGTCTGATACTGGCCCAACACGATTCCGTTGTTGGGTGGGCCACCCTGGCCGTCCTCCGACAACGTGTGCTCGACACCGGGGAAGCTCTCGGCGATACCCGCCGAATGCGCCGCGGCGGCCACGTCGGCCGGGCCGTTCTTCAGTTTCAGCATCAGCCGGTAGTAGCTGGTGTTCAGCGACCGCTTCAGCGCCTCGGCGATGTTGCAGGTGCCACAACTTTCGCCCTCGACGTTGTTGATCTGAATTCCGTTGACGTTCAACGGGGAACTGTCGACCTGGGTGCCCAGCCCGATGCCCTGCTGAAGCGCGGCGATCAACGCGAATACCTTGAACGACGAACCCGTCTGCAGGCCGGCTTGCGCGAAGTCGAAGCCGTTGGCGTCCGAGCCGCCGTAGTAGGCCTTGACCCCCCCGGTTTTGGGGTCGATCGACACCACCGCGGCGCGCATGTCGGGATTCTGGCCTTCGAGGTACTCGTTGACCGCGTCCACGGCGGCCTCTTGCGCGTTCGGGTCGATGGTGGTGGTGATCTGCAGACCCTGTGTGTTCAGCGTTCGCTCGTCGATGTTGAACAGGTCGAGCAACTCGCGGGTGACTTCACGTTCGATCAGGCCGTTCGGCCCGGTGGTCTGGCTTTCGACACGGGACTGGTCCGGCGGCACCGTCGTCGGGAACACCTGCGCTGCGCGCTCACTTTCGGGCAACGCCCCGATGGTGACCATCCCGTCGAGCACCCAGTTCCACCGCGTTTCACTGCCCTGCGGGTCGACCGCAGGATCGAGGCTGGACGGCCGCTGGATCAGCGCCGCCAGCAGCGCACCCTCGGATACCGTGAGCTCCTCGACGGGTTTGTTGAAGTAGGCCTTCGAGGCGGCGGCGATGCCGTAGGCCCCGCGGCCGAAGTAGATGATGTTCAGGTATGCCTGCAGCACTTGGTCTTTCGACCATTCGCTGGACATCTTCGTCGCGATCACCAGCTCTTTGGCCTTGCGGGTAAGACCGCCGATGCCGGCGCGCTGGGAACCCACCAGCGCGTTCTTGACGTACTGCTGGGTGATCGTCGACCCGCCCTGAGTGTCGCCGCCGAACAGATTGTTCTTCACCGCGCGCGCGAAGCCGCTGAACGAGAAGCCGGGATTGGAGTAGAAGTCGCGGTCTTCGGCGGCCATCACCGCATCCTTGACGTGCTGGGGCACCTGGCTGATGTCGACGTCGACGCGGTTGCCTTCGGGCGGCACGATCTTCGCCAATTCGGTGGCGCCGTCGCTGGCCAGGATCGTCGAGACCTGGTTGGTGCGGATGTCACCGGGCTGCGGCACGTCGACGATCAGGTAGGCCATGCCGAACGTGACGAGCGGCAACACGATCAGCACTGTCGCCGCGATGATCAGCCCGCGCCGCACCCACTTCCAGTTGATTTGGCGGCCGGATCGCGGTGTCGGGCGCGGCGGTGGGCCACCGCCGGGGGGGCCGCCGGGTGGCGGCTTGGGTGGCGGCGTTCCGTCGAGCGCGGCCTTGACGACGCCGACCTCGTCACGAAGTGGCTCACCGGTGTCGGTGACCGGGGGAAGCATGGTGGTGGGGCGGACGTCGGGCGGAGTCGCCCGGCGAGGAGGCTGAGCCGGACCGCGGGACGGGCCGTCGGCCCGGTGCGCTGGACCCGTGACGCGGTCGGCCGCCCCGCCTTGACGGCTGTCGGTGACTGACTGGTCGGGACGCTCCCCGCTATTCACTGGCCGTGCGCGCGCCGGTGCGCGCCGTCCGAGTGCCGCGCGATCCCCCAGAAGAACCTGTGGGACGGACCGCGCCGAGCACGTACGACTTGACCAGGTGATTCCAGCTGCAGGTCCGGCATACCTCCACCACGTGTACCGAGAATTCGTCGTATCGGGTCGCCAGCCTCACCAACTCTTCGGCGGTGCGGGCAGAACCGGATACCGCGCCGAGGTGATCACCAAACACCCACGACACCAATGTGAGCTGTTCCTTGCGACAGATCGGGCACATCACCGAACTGGACTTGCCGTGGTACTTGGCGGCTCGCAGCAAATAGGGATTGGCGTCGCAGACCTCCGAGACGCCGGTGCGCCCCGAATACACCTCGGCCAGCAGGGACCGGCGCCGAAGCGCATAGTCCACCACCTGTCGCTGCAGTCGCACGGTGACCAGAGTACGTCCCCGTGCCGACCGGCGAGGGCAGAGAAGGCAGACCCGGCCGACCGGATGTGCGGCCTGCACGGTCGACGGGTCAGATTTCTGCCCGCCTCTTACGATCATCGTCGTGGCGACACGGCAATCGCTCAGCACCCGAGCGAAAGACAGCGATCGAAACGATACGTGCCAGGTGCTCGACACCGCGCTGTCCGAGGGCCAGTTGTCGATGGCGGAACACCGCCAGCGAGTCAGCGCCGCAACCAACGCCGCAACGCTCGGTGAGTTGCAGTCGCTGACCGCAGATCTGCAGACGTCCAACGCGCCCGTCACGTTGCCGACGCTGAAGTCCCCCAAGCGAATTCAGGACGGCGGATGGGGCATTCGGCTTGCCGTGGCCGCGGTGCTGGTGTTGTTCGGCGTCGGGATCGGCTGGGGCATCTTCGGCAGCAGTTCGCCGCTGAGCTCGGGTGCGGACCCGGGCGCGGTGCCTGACGGCATCGCCGCCAACACGCAGGCGCCACCGCGGCTGTTGCATTCGGCGAACGGCTTGAACGGGTTGTTCGCGCAGGCCCGCAAAAGGTGGGGCGACACGATGGGCTACAGCCTCACCATCTATCCCGAATATGCCTCGATGGAACGGGCAGATCCGAAGGACGCCCGGCGCACGCTGCGCTACGTCTACCGAGGCGGCTGGAACGACGACCCGTCGGTCAGCGCCACCAGCGAAGACGAGCGGCTCGTCGACCTCGCCGAGTTCGGCGTGAACGCGATCATCGGCCGGCTGCGGGGGGCCCCGCAAATCCTGGGCATCGAGCAATCCGAGGTGAAGTCGACCTACCTGAACATCGAAGCGGGCGAAGATCCGCTGGCGGCCGACGCAGTGGTGATCTCGATCTATGTATCCACGACCTACGAAAAGGGCGGATACCTGCCTGTCGACCCGCAGGGTGAGGTCCTCAGTCAGCATCCGCCGTCCTGAGTGTTTGGTGGCTCCTCTCACGTCGCCCTGAATTGCCGCGGAGGCGCCCCCGAGCTGCGGGTTAGGCTGATCGCCGACGCAAGGGGGTTCGCGATGGAGATCTGGCTGCAGCAACAGGCATACGCTGTGCTGGCCGCGCTGTGCTGCGCGCAGGATCTCTACGGCGGCCAGACGACCCCCCGCCCACCTCGGCCATTCATGCCGCGCCCGGATCTGGAGGCAGACCTGGGCGGCGAGCTGAGGTGAGACCGGCATGACGCAGCCTGGCCTTTCACCGTCTCTGACCACCGATGAACAGCTCAGCGGACGGGCCGCCGACGCGATCGCCGACCTGCACGACGAGTTGCGGCGGCGCTACTCCGGACTCAACACCGCCGAGGTGCAGCTCGCCGAAGTACTGCTGACGGCGCAGGCCATCAGCGAAACGGGTCGGGCACGACTCCAGCAAATCCAGCGTCAGCTCGTCGAGGCGATCAACAACCCGGTCAACGCGCTCGACACCCCGGCCGGCGAACGGCAGTTCCTGAACTTCCTGCGCGGCAAGATCACCGAGATCCAGCGCGTCATCGACGACGGTGCGCTGACCGCGCACGACCAGGCCGTGCTCACTGCTGCACTCGGCAGTGCGTATCTCACCGACTCCCACGTCGACGATGCCCGGCCGCAACCGTCCGCTGCGCCGGCTGCGGGCTCTTCGCAGCCCGGACAGGCGGTGCCGGCCGCTGGCATGAGCACGATGCCGGCGATGGGCGGACTCCCGCAGGCGGCCATGCCGTCCCCGATGATCCCTTCGGGCCTCGGCACGGCGGCCTCGCCGCTGGCGGGTCTCGCCTCGCTGTTCGCGGGGAAGCCCTACGAGGAACCTGTGACCAACAGTTCCGACGTGGTCACCGAGGAGTCCGAGGGTGATTCCGCGGGTGATGAAGTCGCGGCACCAGAGCACGAGCGAGAACCCGATGCGGACTCGGCTCCCGCCTCCCCCGATGACGCACCGACGGAGGACACCGGCCCGGCCGAGACCCGCCCGGCGGCCAACTAGGAGAACGACGATGGCAGAACAGGACATCCGCGTCACGCCGGATGTGTTGCGGCAGATCGCCGCTCGTCACGACGCTGTCGCCGACGAGATCGCGTCGGCGCGTTCGGCCGGCCAGGACATCCTCGACGCCGTCGCCACCTACGGGCCGATCATGCACACATTCAAAGACGCGGTCGCCGACGTGGTGTCTCGGCGCGACGCCGCCTTCGCCACCCATGAAGACGACCACCGGGCGGCCGCCGACAAGCTGCGCGACGCCGCGAATCGCTTCAGCGAGCAGGAGGACGTCAACGCGGCGAGGTTGCAGTTTTGAGCGACGAATCGTTCACCGCGTCGACGCCGGACAACACGGTGTTCGTCCGGGTCGCCGTCGCAGGGCACACGCTCGGCGTGCAGGTCGAGCCGGAAGCGATGCGGCTTCCCGCTCACGCGATCGCCCAGCGGATCATGGCCTGCAACGACGTCGCGTACCTCAAGGGCCAACTGGTGATCCGCACGGAGTTGCAACAGGCCGCCATCCCCGTCGACGACATGCCGACCGAGCAAGACTTGGCCGCGGCGGAACGCCGGCTGAAGGGGTTGTAGGCCGACGTGAGATCAACATTGCAGGTAGAGGCGGACGGACTTGTCGCCGCGGCAGAGCGTCTGCGCGCCGCCGCTGCGGAACTGACGCATCCCGTCACGTCGACACATCCCACGCTGGCCGCGGATCAGACCTCCGTCGCGGCGGCCTTCCGGCTCACCGCGGTGGCAACGGCGTTGCAGTCCATGGTCGCGGACCAGGCAGCGGCGCTGGTCGCCACCGCCGATCATCTGGGCGCGATCGCCACCGGGTTCGCTGCACAGGAGACCGCCAACACCGCAGCAATCCGAACGCTGACCTCGGCTTCCGATCCGGTCGGCGCCCCCGGCCTGCTGGCACCCCTCCCTAACGTCGCCGCCGATGCGCGACCACCGCTGCCGTCGCCGACCGAGGTAGACGGTGAGGTAGTCGCACGACAGCTCTGCGCCGGATCCGCTTCTGCCGGGAGCGCTTTCGCCAAGAGTTGGCGCGGTCGGTCCGTGGCTGCCGCCACCACGGCAGACGGCATCCACGACGTGGTGGCGGCTCTTCCGAACGTGTGGAACGGCCCCTGCGGAGCCGAGGCAGCATCGGAGCGACTGCTGCGGCATGCCGAAGCGTTCGCGCAGATCGCCGAGCGCGCGGCCGCGCTTGCCGACCAGGCCGACACACACGCCCGCGGCTACAGCGGGGTGGTCGCGAATATCCCGAAGCCGGCCCAATTCGACGCCGTCCGTGCGCAGCTGCACCAAGCGCTCGAAGCCAACGCGACGTTTCCCGGCCGGTACACACCGCTGGTGTCATCGCTCATCGCGCAGCACGGCGCATTGCGGCAGCAGGCGTTGAACGCGCAGACCGAGTACCACGGGCAAACCGACGTCGGGACTGCACCGGAACCGGACCCGGGGAGCCCCGAGCAGGCCGAGCAGCTCACGGCGCAGTTGTCAGGGATGCTGCCTGGACTGCTCGGGGCCGTGGGCGGCATGGTGGGCGGAGCGATCTCCGCCGCCACGCAACTGCCGCAGGCCCTGGCGCAGACCGGCCAGCAACTGGCGCAGGCGGCCACGGGTGTCACCAGCCTCGGGATGTCGCCTGCACACGAACTCAACCCTGCGACAACAGGATTGGAAGTCGGTCAGCAGGGTACCGACCCGCCGGGCGGACCCGGTGACGGCCCGACCACGCCCGCAGGAGCCACCGCGGTGACCCCCGTTACGCCGTCGACGTCGTCGTCGCCACCACCCGTCACGACGCCAGCGCCCTGCGCCCGGCCCGCCGCCCTCCCGACGGCCGGGGCCAACGGGGTACCGATGGCGATGCCGATGGGGATGAGGCCCCCGGCGACCGCCACCCAAGCCGGTACGAAGGTGGGCGACGAGAAGAAGATCGTCGTTCGAGTCGTGCCGCACACCGAACCAGTCACCGGCAGAACCACACCCGAGCGGCTCGACGGCCGCCGGCCGATACCGGCCGAGTTCCCGTGACGGGCTTCGACGAACTCGACGACGCGGCGAAGGTCCGCTACAGCCAGTCACAGCTGGCAGCGACGTTCGCCGAGTTGAGCGCCGTCCTCGACAGGCTCGCGGCGCTGCGAACCGATGCCGGGGACCCGGACGGGGACGTCCGGTTCACGCTCGGGCCGGACGGCCGCTTACTCAGCCTGTTCATCGACGATTCGGTTCCCGCGCGGCTCACCCACCTCGCGCTCGAGGAGAAGGTCAACGGTCTGCTCACGGAGGCCAACCGGGTTGCGGAGAAGTCCCGCAAGGAAAGCTACTGATGCGGTTACGGCTGCGGGCGCCGGGAGCGCCACAGCTAGGGTGTTGCGGGTGACGACGCGCCCGTTCGTCCGCCCGCAGCGCGAACCCCTACCGGAAACCGGCGGCGGCAAGATCGCCGTCGACGCGCCCATCGCCGCGCCGGTGCCCCCGCCGCGCAGCATCTGGGGCATCGTGCTGCCGATCGGCCTGATCGTCGGCGTGCTGGGCTTCATCGTGGCGATGTATGTCTCCGGCCAGCGGTCGCTGGCGAACGGGTTCGCAATCTTCCCGCTGATCATGCTGATGAGCATGGGCGGCATGCTGTTCCGCGGCCGCGGCGCAGCTCAGCGGATGCCCTGGAGCCAGCTCGAGCAGTACCGCCGCGAGTACTTCGCCCGGCTCGACGAGGTGCGCGAGGAGGTCACCGCGGCCGCCGCCAAGCAGTGGGCCCACCGGGCGCACAGCCACTGGCCGCCCTCCGCGCTGATCAGCGTCGCGGGCTCGCCTCGGATGTGGGAACGGCGACCGGGCGATTCCGAGTTCGGAGTTGTCCGGCTGGGCACCGGCGATGTCTCGCTGGCGATGACGATCGACAAGCCGCAGATTCCCGCGGCATCCAAGATCGAGCCCGCTACCGGCCACGCCCTGCGCAAATTTCTGCTCGAGCAGCGTCACGTGCGCGACACCGCCCGCGTCGTGTGGCTGGAACGCCACCCCGGGGTTGCGCTCGTCGGTGACCTCGACGCCGTGCGTGGCGTCGCCCGGTCGATGATCTGCCAGCTCGCTGCCTTCCACAGCCCCGCCGACCTGCAAGTCATGGTCGTCTCGGCGGCGCCGTCGCGTTGGGACTGGGTCAAGTGGCTGCCGCACTGCCAGCATCCGGCACTGCGCGACGGCTGCGGCGACCGCCGGCTGCTGTTTGCCTCACCCGCCGAACTTGAAACGTTCGCCGGTGACGAGCTGCTCGACCGTAAGGAGTGGACGCCACCACCCAGCGGCCTGCACGGCGGACCGGACCCGTCCGCGCCGCCGCTGTGGGTGATCGTCGACGACCACTGTGGCGCCGCCGAGGACTGGGCCGCCGTCACGGGCAAGCGTGGCGTCGGCCGTGTTTGCTTCGTGCGGCTCGCCCCGGAACCCTCGGTTGGTGTCGGGTTCGACCCTGACACCACCTACCGGCTGTCCGACGGCGTCTTGCGGAAACGCGCAGGAGCGCTTTTTCGATGACGGAGCAGCTCGAAGACATCGACGCGTTCTACGCCGTCGCCGACTCGATGAGCATCGACCAGGCTGAGCGGTTCGCCCGGACGCTGGCCGGATGGCGGCCCGTCGGTGCTGCATCGGTGGTGGACACAGCGGGTTCAGCGCGAGACTTGTTGGAAGTGTTGGGTATTCGTGATGCACGAAAACTCGACGTGGACCGCTTGTGGTCGGCGCGCCGAACCCAGAACAGGCAGTGGATGCGGTTTCCGGTCGGCCTCGATCCGTCCGGCGAAGTCGTCGAGCTCGACCTGAAGGAAACCTCGCAATACGGCATGGGCATGCACTCGGTGCTGATCGGTTTCTCCGGGTCGGGCAAGTCCGAGACGATCATCACCGAAGTCACGTCGCTGGCCCTGACGCACTCCCCCGACACGGTCAACGTTGCGTTCCTGGACTGGAAGATGAAGTCGGCGGGCATTGTGCTCGAACGCTTCCCACACGTGGTGGCCAGCGTCAGCAACCTCGGCGACGAGATGCATCTGGTCGAGCGAATGCTCGAGGCGCTGGAGGGCGAGCTGGATCGCCGGGGGGCATTGTGCGCAGCGACCAGTTGCAAAGACCTCACCGTCTACAACGAGAAGCGGATGATCGACCCGTCGCTGGAACCGGTTCCGGCGTTGGTGGTGATCATCGACGAGTACCAGGAGCTGTTCGGCAGCGAACTCGGCAGCAAGTTCATCGACTTGTGTTGGCGCATCGTACGCCAAGGCCGTTCGTTGCACGTCTTCTTGCAGTTGGCCGGCCAGACCGTCGACGTGCACCGGCTGCAGAAGATTCGCAGCCTGATCGGCTTCTTCATGGCGCTGCGCACCGGAACCGAAGAAGACTCGCGGGAGGCGATCGGTTCGTCGATCGCCGCGCACCTGCCCGAGAAAGGCAGGGAGGGAACGGGTTACCTGCGCGAAGGCCAGCGCCCGCCTCGCGAGTTCCGCGCGTTCTACTCGTCCCCGTCATTCGTCCCGCCGCCGGAGTCCGGGCCGGCGCCGGTCGCCGCGGCTGGAACCTGGTTCACGCCAAGGCTGTTCACCGCCACCGTCGCCGAGGATGAGGACGGCGTGCTCGCGACCCCGGGCCCCAACGGCCTGGGAGCACCTCCCGCTCCCGGGGGAGAACCTGACCACGAGTCCGCCCCGGTCCCGTTGCCGACCCAGCCCGGCGAGCTGCCACCCACGCTCGTCGACACCATCGTCGCGTCACTACGCGCGACCGGCGCGCGACCGCCCCGCCAACTGTGGCTCCCGCCGCTGCACGACCCGGCAGCAGCCGACGAACTCGTGCGCCTCTACCGCGGCAAGCCGTGGGACGTCGACTACGGCGACAACTCCGGGCTGGCATTTCCCGTCGGCATCGAGGACCGGCCACGCCAACACCGCCAAGATGTGCACACGCTGGACCTGCTGACCGCCAACGGCATGGTGATCGGCGCACCGCAGTCCGGTGTGACCACGACGTTGATGACGATGATGACGACGGCCGCGCTGATGTACCGCCCGGAGCGGGCGCAGTTCTACTGCGTGGCCGCCGGCGGACCGAGCCTGTCCGCGGTCACCGGGCTGCCGCATGTCGCGGGCCTGGCGCCCGCACTCGACCGCGAAGGCGTCGGCCGGATCATCGCGACCGTGCAGGGCATCGTCGCCGAGCGGGAAGCGATCTTCGCCAAGACGGGCCTGGACATGGACGAGGTGCGGCGGCGGAAATTCGGCCCGGACCGGCAGCCGGTACCGGTGGCCGGAGGCGACGTGGTTCTGGTCATCGACGGCTGGGCGACGTTCGCGACCGAATACCCGCAGCTGGTCGACCAGGTGGTCGCGCTGTGTCGTGCGCTTAGCTACGGCGTGCGTCTGGTCATTTCGCACACGAGCTATCTCCAAGGTTTCAAGCAGGCCCTCAAGCCGCTGGCCACCGCGCGGATCGAGTTGCGGCTCACCGATCCCGGAGACTCCGAGATGGACCGGATGCTCGCCCGCAAGGTTCCGAAGAACAGTCCCGGCCGGGGGCTGACCAAAGCCGGCATGCATTTGCTAGTGGCGGTTCCAGAGTTGGCCGAGCAACCGCAGGGCCGCATCGCCGCCCGCTCAGTTGGCGAAGTCGTCGCCGCACTCTCGGGTGTGCGCAAGGCGGCCACGGTCAGCCGGTTGCCAGAATCGGTCAGCTACGAAGAGGTGGCTCGGCGCGCGGGCCTCGTGAGCCGTCGCGGGCTGGTCGCGTTCGGGTTGTCGGAGACCGACCTCAGCCCGGCATACCTCGACCTCGACGACCACCCGCATGCGGTAGCGGTCGGTGCGCCACGATCCGGCAGGACGAACTTTCTGCGCACCCTGTGCCGCGCGATCACCATTGACTACACGCCCGACCAGGCGCGCCTGGTGATCATCGACCCGCGCCGCACGTTGCTCGGGGTGGTGCAGGGCCCCCATCTCGGCGACTACGCGTATACGCAGACCGCGATCCGAGAAGCGGTTCGCCAGGTGGTCGCTGAGCTGGACAATCGCCAACCGCCACCGGGCACCACGCAGCAAGAGATGCTGACGAAGAAATTCTGGTCCGGTCCGGAGCTCTTCGTCGTGATCGACGACGCCGGGCTGTGGCCGGTGATGGATAACCCGCTGGCGGCGCTGGCGATGCACGTCGAACAGGCCCGCGACACGGGGCTGCACATCCTGGCCGGCACGGCCGTCGCGAACTGGAATCAGGTCGCCATCGGCAGCTCGCTGCTCGGCAAGATGCGTGCCTCGCTGGCTCCGACGCTGATCCTCGACGGCCGCCGGGACGCGGGCAAGATCGTCGGTGACCTGGTCGCCGAGCCCCAGCGCCCCGGCAAGGCGCTGTATTTCACCAGGTCAGCGACCGCCGGCGCGTTGATTGCCTGGAGCAACCCTCCGTCACTTCTGAACAACGGCCAGCCGCAAAGAATGTGACAGTTTGCTGCTTCGGAAAGTTTTCCGGATGTAGCACCCACTGCGGACCCTTAGACTTCGTTTCGTCACGTTACGTCGGTCGGGAGGAAATCGCGATCCATGCTTGTCGATCCAGCGTTGTTGGGCGCCGCCGCTTCGACCGAAGCAGCCGGGGCCGCCACCATGGCGTCGGCCGGTGCCGCCGCCTCTCCCGCGATCTCGGGTGTCATGCCTCCCGGCATCGACTCGGTGTCGGTGCGGGCAGCCGCCGCGCTCAACGCCAGGGGCGCCGAGACGATCGCGATTCTCGCCGACTACATCGCCATGCGGGGGCTGTTCGCCGGCGCGATCAGCAGCAGCGGGGCCACATACTCGACGGTGGAAGGCATCAACGCCACGACCGCAGCGCTGGGCGGCTAGCCGCTTACATGCCCGGGGTTGAGTGGGGCGCGATGCCGCCCGAGGTGATCGCCGCCCAAGTCACCACTGGGGACGGCGGGGCGAGCTTGGCGGCAGCGGCGGCGGCCTATCAGGCGCTCGTCGCGATGCTCACGTCCGAGGGCGCCACGATGGCCGCGACCACCGCCGGCACCGCCGCAACCGGATGGGAAGGCCTCGGCGGAACGGCGATGGTGGCCACCGCGATGCCCTATGTGGCGGCGCTGGAGGGGCTGTCGGCATGGGTTGAACAAGCCGCCGGCGCCGCCGCCGCCATTCTCGACGCCTACACGACCACGCGCACTTCCCTTATCCCGGTGCCTGCCAGCGAGTTGAACCGGACGCAGTTCGCGGCGGCCGTTGCAGCCGGCATCTTCGGATGGCCCGAAGCCATGTTCCTCCAGGGCCAGTACCAGGAGTACTGGATCCAGAACGCAAGCCTGGCTGGGTCGTACGAGTCGTTCGTCACTGGAATTGTCGCAGCACTAACCACTCCACCGCCGCCGGCGCCACTGACCGCCAACCCGGCGGGAGCGGTGGGCCAGGCGGCGGCGATCGGCGAGGCGGCCGCCAACGGCGCGGTCAACGCGAGCATGCACAGCAGCCTGCAAGGGGTCAACGACGCCGCCGGCGGCGCGCAGGTGGGTGCGGCGCCCGCAGAGGCCGCACAGTCGATGCTCTCCAGCGTCCCGCAGATGATGGGACAGCTCAGCCAATTGCCCCAACTGGCTGGTCAGCTACCGCAGATGATGGGGCAGTTCCCACAGCTGCTGAGCCAGTTCCCGCAGATGGCCATGGGCATGCTGGGACCCCTGGCCAGCGGTATGAACGCCAACACCGCTGCCGAAAGTGCGCTGAACACGGCCAGTGCCGAAGTTGCTCCCGTCGCGGCGGGCACCGAGGCCGCCGCCCGCAGTGCCGGCAGCGCCGGGCTCTCCGGCAGCAGCGCGGTGATGTCCAGCTTCACCCGGCCCACCAGCAGCTTCAACGCTCCCGGACCACCGAAGCTCCCGACGGGATGGTCGACGACGCCGGGCGTCGCGGTGCCCGAGGTGGCCACGTCGGCGCGACCCGCGATGGTGGGCGGTACCGGCGGCCTCTACGGCGCACCCGGGATGATGCGAGACGACCGCAGCCAGGAGAACCCCCACCCGGTGCGGACGGTTCAGCTGACCACCGTGCCGACTCCGGGAAGGGGGGAGTAAGCCTCGAATTGGCGCACAGACCACCGTCACGCGCGGCATAGAATTCATTCACCGGCAAACACCGAACCAGCAGACACCGAACCAGCAAAATGAAAAGGACTCGCACCGATGGCTGATTCGCAGTTACTCGTCACCCCCGATCAGATGCGCAGCGCTGCCCAGCAGCTCGAGCAGCTGCGCGACCAAGCCAACGCCACGCTGCAGAACTACCTGAACTCAGCCCACGACGTCCATTCGTCGCAGGGCTGGTACGGGCTGGCCGCGAGCACGAACATCAGCACCACCGAGGAGATCCACAACGCGCAGATGAAGCTGACCACACAGTGGGGCGAGCTGATCAACACGCTGCGGCAAGCCGCCAGTAACTACGAGCACCAGGAACAAGCATCGCAGTCGACGATCGCCGGTGTCGCGAATTCCATTTAACTTCAAGGATTTTCAGGAAGGATCTCACGTCATGGACGGAATGTTCGTATACAACCCCGCGATGCTGCCCGATTATGTGCAGTCGATCTCCACGGCCAGCGCGCAGCTGGAGGACGTCCGCGCCCAGGCACAGAACGTGCTGGCGCATGTCCGCTCGGTATTCGACTCTCGCGGCGGCGGCGCGTTCGAGCAAGCGCAGATGATGATCAATTCCGGCATCGACGCCGGCAAGGATGTCATCCTGCGACACTCCCAGGTCGTCGGCAACGCCAACGACGACATGATTGCCACCGACGCGGCCGCGGCGCAATCGTTCCTCTGATTCAACAGCAAATCTCACCGGGTAGACGCAAGAGTAACCCTGCTGACTCGCAGCGTCGGGTGCTCTTGCGTCTTTTCGCGAGACGAAGCAATGGCTGATCTGACCACCTCCCCCGCCGGTATTTGGGTGCTGCAGGCGCTCCTCGGTGTCGAGACGATGCCGGTGACGCTGGGGCTACGCCCCTACATCCCGTCGATCGACTCCGGCCCGACGGTGATGACTGTGGCCGGCGAGCGACCGCTGCCCCAGACGGCCGAGTACGCGAGCCTGGTCGAGGCCGGCGTCATCGACACCGACGGCCGTGTCGACAACGCGGTGCGCGACTGGATGACCGTCGTCGGCCGGCCGGAGCGTGAGGTGGTGGTTGCCATTCGCCGACCCGCGCCGGGCTCCGATGGCCTCATCCAGGAGCGGACACTGTCGGTGTGCCGGCGCGACCGCTGGCTGGCGATGATCGCCCGCAGCGGCGACGAGGTCGTCCTTGCCCCGGTCGGCGAAACCGCGTCACCTCACGGACAGCTCGCGTTGATCTGCGACATCGTGATGTATGCGTTCGGCGACGCTGCGCCGGCAGCGATCGACGGCGTCAACCTGCCCACCCCCGCGCTGCGCGCGGCGAGCGACGCCGCCCGCGGGGCTGACCGCTGGGCAACCGCTACCGCGCTGGCGCGGCTGGGCCTTTCGTCCGACCAGGTCGCCGTGCTGGTGGCGGGACTGCGGCTGGACGAATCGGCGATGGCAGTGGTTTCGGTCATCGACCACGGGGTCACCCGCACCGTGCATCCGGAGGTGCTCGGCGTCTACGACACCGATTGCGGCCGATTCAGCCTCACGACCATCACGGCGCCCGACGGGTCGAGTTGGACCAGCGTCTGGCCCACCGCGCCCGACGCGCTACGCCAAGACCTGACCCGGCTGCTTTCCGTTCCCCGGGCCGGCGGATAGGGCGCCTGACCTCCGGTTATCGGTGGCGCGAACAACGATAGGGTACTGATTCATGGCGTTGAACCTGGCGAGCGGCCTGCAGGTGTCGGCGCACTTCTTCTGGCAGCGCAGGAATGCCGCCGCGCTGTCGCACCACGGTGTCCGGATGGAGTTCGATCCCGTCCAGCGGCAGCGCGCGTCGCTGATCCTGGGCTTCGTATTCGCGCTGCTCGGCGTGGCATTGATGTTCTTGCTCTCGTGGTTCAAACCCGCCGGCCAGGTCGGCGAGTCGACGATTCTTGCGGACCGCGACACCGGGGCGGTGTTCGTCATGGTCGACGGCCGTCTTCATCCCGCGCTGAACCTGGTCAGCGCGCGTCTGATCGCCGGCCAGGCCGCGAACCCGACCTTCGTCAAGGCCGCCGAGCTAATGAAGTCTCCGCAGGGCGCGACGGTGGGAATCCCGGGTGCGCCGATGGCGATGCCGCTGCGCACCGGAGACGCATCGCAATGGGCGATCTGTGACACCGCCTCGCCCGGCAAGCTGTCTGCCACTCCCGTCGTCACGGCGATCGGCGGGCCACTGACGGTCGGCGAGCGCGCCCAGGCGCTGCTGCCGCCGAACGCCGTGCTCGTCACGCACAACGACGCGACGTATGTCATCTGGGACGGCCACCGCTCACAGGTCGACCTGTCGAACAAGGCGGTTGCGTTGGCATTGGGCGTGGATCCCGCGGCGCCGCAACCGGTTCCGATCTCCAACGCGTTGTTCGACGCGCTGCCTGCCACCGAGCCGCTGACCACTCTGGCGGTACCCGATGCCGGTGCGCCGGGCGGCTGGAACCTGTCGCCGGGCGCAGTGGTCGGGTCGGTGTTGTCGGTGCGTGACCTGCAAACCGGCGCCGACAGCTTCTACGTGCTGCTCACCGACGGGGTGCAGAGGATTTCACCCTTCGTCGCGTCGCTGCTGCGCTCCACCAACTCCTTCGGGAACCCGCTACCGATCATGGTCGCCCCCGACAAGCTGGCCCATGTTCCCGTCGTCAACTCACTTCCGGTCGGCTACTACCCCACGACCCGGTTGATGTTCGTCGACATCGCGGCGAACCCAGTCACCTGCGTGGCCTGGTCGAAGGGGTCGACCGATCGTTCGGCGGTGACCACGGTGCTGTCCGGCAAGGGCCTGCCCATCCCCGTCGGTTCCGACTCGCGGCTGCTGCAGCTGGTCAAGGATGCCCGCGGACCGGCGACCGTCGAGGCCGATCAGGTATACATGGCGCCGGGTGCGACGAACCTCGTGATGACCACCAGCGCCGCACCCGATTCCACCAGCCGCGAGTCGTTGTGGTGGATCAGCGACCAAGGGGTGCGATACGGCATCACGCTCGACGACGCGTCGCTGCGATCGTTGGGCATCACGCCCGGGTCGGCTCGCCAAGCGCCGTGGCCGCTGATCCGCGTGTTCGCCGCCGGACCAGCGCTCACCCGAGCAGACGCGCTGACGCAGCACGACACCGTGTCTGCCCCCGCCGAGGCCGCGCTGCTGGGCCAGCCCCAATGACGACCCAGAAGGAGATCGATCAGCCGTGACAGAACGTGACGACTTCCTGCAGGAGCATCTCGGCCCATCGCCGGATGCCGAGCAGCCGCCCGCACACTCCGCAGAGGAAGCTGCGATCCAGCCCACCGAGCAACGTCCCCTCCACCCCACCGAGCCGGTTGCCACCCACGCCGCAGAACCGGGTCCCTCCCGCCCGCCAGAAGGCGCGCCGCAGCCGTGGCAGCCGACCCCCGAGCCCGGTGGCCCGGCCGGAGGAATGCATTACCGCACGGCGCCCGCGAACTACCCGCCGGTGGGCCGTCAGCCGGGACATCCGGGCCAGCAGCCGCATCAGCAGGCCGGGCAGCCTTCCGCCCCCCCGTCGGCAGATACCAACCGGCTGTTCAATCCGGGCCGTCCAGAACGGCCGTCCGCGTGGCCGCCCGCTCGTGAGCAGGCGGGCCCGAGCGGCCGCCCCGGCGCAGGGTGGCAGCCCGCGCCACGCTGGCAGGAGCCGCCGACGCCGCCGACCAATTGGTCGTACGTCGATTCCATCCGCACCAGCGAGCTGGTGCCCACCCGCAAACCGCCTCCGGGGCGTGGCTGGCGCCGCGCGGTGTACAAGGCGACGTTCGGGGCGGTGAACCTCGGCCAGTCGCCCGACGAGCTTCGCCAGGCGGCACTGGAAGCCAAGATCCGCTCGCTGCTGCGCGGCCACTACAAGATCGGTGTACTCGGTAAGGGCGGCGTCGGTAAGACGACGATCGCGGCCAGCGTCGGGTCGATTCTCGCCGAGGTCCGCCAAGACGACCGGGTGGTCGCGATCGACGCCGACACGTCGTTCGGCAAGCTCGGCAGCCGGGTGGACCCGCACGCCGCGGGTTCGTATTGGGAACTGGCGGCCGACGATCACCTGGACACGTTCGCCGACGTGCGCAGCCGGGTCGGCAACAACTCGGCCGGTTTGTTCGTCCTCGCCGGCGAGGCGTCGACCGCGCGTCGGCGGGTGCTCGACCCCGCGATCTACCGGGAGGCCGCCGCCCGGCTCGACCGCCACTTCACGATCTCGATCATCGACTGCGGCTCGACGATGGACAGCCCAGTCACCCAGGAAGTGCTGCGTGATCTCGACGCCCTGATCGTGGTGTCGTCGCCGTGGGTCGACGGTGCCGCCGCGGCGGGGCAGACGATGGAGTGGCTGGCCAATCGTGGCCTCACCGGGCTGCTGCACCGGACCGTGGTGGTGCTCAACGACTCCGACGGGCACGCCGACAAACGAACTCGGAACATCCTCGTGCAGCAGTTCGCCAGCCGCGGTCAGGCGGTCGTCGAAGTGCCGTTCGATGCGCACCTGCGCCCGGGCGGGGTGATCAACGTCGACTCTGAGATGTCCCCCAAGACTCGCCGCAGGCTGTTCGAGATCGCGGCCGCGATCGCCGAGCACTTCGCGGCCACTACGGACGCGCCGCGGGAGAGGCGATGAGCGCTCGCGCGACGAGGAGACAACACCGGTGACCACGTTCCAGGCGCCGGGCGCCACCCCGACTGATGCGGCCGCCCCGCCGGAGGTGCCACCGTCGTGCCGGGTGTCGATCCTGGCCGGCGACTCCCACCAGATCGACCTCGTATTGCCCGCGGCGGCGCCGCTCAGCACTCTCGTCGACCCCACCGTCGCCGCTATCAACAAGGTGCTGCGCGGTCGCGGTGCCGCCGAAATGCCAGTGGGCGCATACGAATTCGCTCGCGTCGCCGGCATGTCGGCGTTGGCGTCCGACGTGTCGCTGGCCGGCCACAACATCGTCGACGGTGACATCCTGGCGCTCATGCCGGCGGGTACCGCCGAACGGTACGGGCCGGTGGTGGAAAACGTCTCCACCGCGTTGGCGCAGTACGCCTCCGAGCACTTCGTCCGGGTGAACGAAAAGACGGCCGTCACGGTCGCCGTCGGGATCATGGGCGCCGCGCTGGCGGTCGCGGCGTCGTTGCTGTGGCGGCTGCGCTGGACGACGGACGGCTCGCTGCTCGTCCCGAGCCTCTTGGCGGGCGGGGCCGTCGGGCTGATTGGGACCGCCGTGCTGGCGACGAGGCTCGGTGCCACCCGGGTGGTCAGCGATGGTGCCGCCTGGGCGGCGATCACACTGTCGACGCTTGCGGCGGCGACCGTGCCGCCGGCAGGCAGCCCCGGCGCGCCTCACGTGTTCCTGGCGGCGGCGACCGCGGTAGCCGGGACCTGGCTGCTGGTGCGTTTGACCGGCCGCTACTGGTCGGCGGCCGCCGCGGTGATCACGGCCGGGGCAGGAACGATCGCCGCGTCGGCAATCCTGATGTACTGGGCAGTGCCCGGCCCGCGACTGGCGGTTGGGATCCTCCTCGCCACGCTCGTCGCGGTGGCGGCGGCCCCGGCGGTGGCGCTGTGGCTGGCCAAGGTGCCGCGCCAGACATTCGGATCGATCACCGGACGTGACATCTTCGCCCGCGCTCCCGGCCAGCCCGAGGACACCGTGTCGCCGGTGGAGTCCGGACCGCCAACCGACGTCACGCTGACCGGTATGCAGGTGGCCGCGGCCGCGCGGCGGTCTAACACCGTTCTCACCGGAGTACTGCTCGGAATCGCCGCGCTCACGCTTCCCGGTGCGCTCGTCGCCGTGACACCAGGCGCCGACCAGCAGTGGGCACAGCTGGTCGTGGTCGGCACAGTCGCGATGATTCTCATTCTGCGCGCCAGGACATTTCGCGACCGGCGGCACGCGATCATCCTCGTTGCCGCCGCGACAGCCGCGATGCTCGGCGCTGCGGCCCGCTACGGATTCGGCGCCGCCGCAACGGATACCGCGGCGGCGCTGGCCGCGGGTGGCATCGCGATCGGCATCGCAGTGGCCGGCCTGCTGGCTGCGGCAGTCGTGCCGCCGCGGGTGTTCTCGCCTCCGATCCGCAAAGTCGTCGAGTACAGCGAGTACGTGCTGTTGGCGGCTATCGTCCCGTTCGCCGCCTGGGCCGTCGGCCTCCTGCACTACATCCGATACCACTGATGCCCGCTGCCTCTGCGCCCGTCCGCTGTGCCGCCGCTGCGGCCACGGTCGTCGGGATGATCGCCGCCAACATGCTGATGCCCGCCACAGCGCTGGCGATCGACCCGCCGATGATCGATCCCACGGCGCTGCCACCCGACGATGTGCCGGGCCCGGACCAAGAGATGAAGCAGGACAATACCTGCGCGGAACCCCTGACCGTCGCCGTGCCCGACGTCGTGCAGCCCGCTCCGGGCAACCTGATGCTGGCCATCCCGCAGGCCTGGAAGTTCTCCACCGGCGCAGGCGTCACGGTCGGTCTGATCGACACCGGGGTCACGCCGAACCCGAGGCTTCCCGCGCTGGCCGCCGGCGGCGACTACGTGATGGGAGCGGCCAACGGCGGCCTGACCGACTGTGATTCACACGGCACCGTCGTCGCGTCGATCATCGCCGCCCAGCCATGGGATCCAGCGGCCCGCCCGGCGCCGATGCCTCCCGGTGTGACCGCGCCACCGCCCCCTGCCCCGCCCCCCGCCTCCCCGTTTCCCACGACTCCTCCGCCGCCGCCGCCCATGCCTGCACCGCCGCCCGGCAGTCCCGACGGCGTGGTCGGCGTCGCGCCGGACGTGGCGCTGATTTCGGTACGCCAGTCGTCGTCAGCGTTCGGTCCGGCCAAGCCCGCGCCCGGGGACGAAGGCGAGCGCCGTGAAAAGGCCGGCGACATCGCGACATTGGCGAGGGCGATCGTTCATCTGGCGAACCTTGGCGTTGGCGTGATGAACATTTCGGTCACTGCATGCATCAATGCGGCCGCACCGATCGATCAAGCTGCGCTCGGCGCGGCGGTTCGGTACGCCGCTGTCGAGAAGGACGTCGTGATCGTGGCGGCGGCGGGCAACGTGGGCGAGGAGAACTCGTGCGGTCAGAACCCGGTCTTCGACCCGCTGCGCCCGGACGACCCCCGCGACTGGCACGAGGTGTCGACGATCGTGACGCCCGCCTGGTTTTCGGATTACGTGCTCGCGGTGGGCGCGGTGGCGCCCGACGGGCAGCCGCTACCCAAGAGCATCGCCGGTCCGTGGGTGGGTGTCGCCGCCCCCGGGCTGCAGATCATGGGGCTCTCCAGCGTCGACGGGGCACCGGTCAACGCGCTGCCGGCGCGCGCGCCCGGCGAGGCGAATCCGTTCTGGGGCACCAGTTTCTCGGCTGCCTACGTCAGCGGAGTAGCCGCGCTTGTGCGGGCCAAGTATCCCGACCTCGGTGCGCACCAGGTGATTCGACGCATCACCGAGACCGCCCACAACCCTCCGCGCGGTGTGGACAACACCCTCGGTTACGGAGTGGTCGACGCTGTCGCGGCGCTGACTTTCGATGTGCCGCTGGATGACCCGTTGCCACCCGAACGGCTCACCACGTTCCTGCGGATTCCGCCTCCTGCCCCCACGCCGGATCTGCGGCCGCGGCATACCGCCCTGATCGGCGCGGCCGGCGTCGCCGCAATAGTGGCGGTCACCGCGGGAGCGGCCGCGTTGCGGCGGAGAAACTCGTGAAGGCCCGCACCATCGGTGTCACGCCGACGATTCCGGCGGTGATCGCTATTGAGGTCGTGACGCTCGCCGGGTTGGCGTTGTTTCCGCCCGCCCGCGGGCAATGGTGGCCCGCCGTTTCGACCGCAGCGATCGCGACGGTGGCGCTGCTTCTGAAGGTGCACGACCATAGCACGCTGGGTTGGCTCGTTGCGCTGGTCCGGTTTTGGCGGCGGCGGCGGCGTGGCACGCTGACCGTGCCTGCGGCGGTTGATATTCCGCACGGCTCACAGTTGTATGGTGTCCGCCTGATCGACGGTGAGGCGATCACGGTGGTCGCCGTGTCGGGGCAGGCGTACGCACCGACGGTACTGACCGGATCGGCGACCGCGTTGACGCCGAATCTCCTGCCGCTGAACGAATTGGTCGCTTTGCTCGACCAGCCTGGCGGGATCCGCCTGGTGGGGATCGACATCGTCTCCAGCGGGTTGCGCGTGCGCCGCGGTACCGGCTATCCCCCGTTGTACAGCACCCTGCTGGCGGATCGGCCCGCGGCGGGGCAGCGCACCACACGGCTGGTGATACGGCTTGACATCGCAGGGTCTTCCGATGGTTTGCGGTACCGCGGGTCGGTTGGAGCAGCTGCAACCGCCGCCACCGAACGGGTCGTCAACGCGCTGCTACAGCACGATGTGAGAGCCAACGCGTTGACGGCCAAAGATCTCGATGCCGCCCTCATCGAACTCGGGGCGGGTCTGGTGCTCCCCGATGCCAGCCCCGCAGACGTCGAAGCTGCGCAGGTTGCGGCCCCGCTAGGCTCGCCGAGACCCACCGAGGGGTGGACGACGGTGCACGGCCACCCGGGCTTTTTGACTTCGTACTTCTTCTCACCGGAGGACGTGAACACCAACTCGTTGAACCAGATGTGGGCGCTGCGCTCTGACGCGGTAGTGCAGACGATTTCGTTGACCAAGAGGCGCCGTGACGCCCACCAGGGGCCGCAGGTGTCGGCCCTTGTGCGCCTCTCCGATCCCGCGCCGCCGGCGAGTCCGCCTACGCTGTACCTGAATACGCTTCCAGGAGGTCAGGGGCCTGCTGCCGTGCGGGCGGTGCCTGCAAAGCGGTGGTTCGATCGGATGCCCGCGCGTCCCCTGGATCCCGAGGACCTAGACATTCCGATCGGGCCGTCTGGCCTGTTGGTGGGGACGACCCTGCGCGGTCACCTGCTGCTGATGCCGTTGACCGACCCAGAGCAGTCGACACGGATCAGCATGCGCACGTCGATGGCATACACGCGTCAGCTGCTCGTCAGGGCTGCGGCGATCGGGGAACGAATCGTGATCTACAGCGACAACCCGGCCCGATGGGCGACGCTGGAGCAGCCGCTGATCGCGGTAGTCGACCGAAGTCATCCGCCAGAGTTCGTGCCGTCGATTATCGTCAGTGATCGAGCAGTCGGGCCCCCGCCCGCGGGACTCGCCTCGACGGTGATCAGCCTGGGAGACATCGAAACCGAAGGGGATCCGGACATCTCGTTCACGCAGACCTCAGAATCGATGGTGCGCATCACGACCCCGGTATTCACCGCCGATGTGCATATCGCGACATTCAAGGCCGAACAGCCGTTCCTGGGTCAGGATATTGATGAGATGGCCCACTGATCGATGCCTGCTCCGAATGACCAGCGCCGTACCTTCGACGCCGCGATCGAGAACTACCGGTCGGGTAATACAGCGCGCGCGCTGTCGGCGTTCGTAGCGATCACATTGGCGCAACCCGGAATGTCGGACGCCTGGCTGGGCCGGTTAGCGTGCGGTGAGCGCGACATCGCGGTATTGCGCGGGGCGCACGAGAACTCACGTTCGTTGTATCGCGAGACCCGCCGAATCGGTCTGGTCGACGGTGACTTGCATGCGCGCATCGACGCGCCGCTGTACGTCACGATGCCGGTGTGGTCGCGGGCCACGATCGCGCTGGCATATGCGACAGCGCTGATCCGTGAGCGCCAGTTCGACGCATCGATCGGAGTGCTCGAGGATCCGGTGGTCGCGGACGACCCCATGGCGGCACAGTGGCGCCAGTTCGTCACGGCCGCCGCGCATCACATCGCGAAGCGCTGGCCGGATGTGCTTGTGGCGACCGCGAAGTCACCGCCGCCGGAGGCCACCCATGTGATCGGCGATCTCACGGCCGCGGTCGACACGCTGGCAGCTTCGGCCGCCGCGAGCATCGGGCAGTTTCAGACCGCTGTGGAGCGCGCAGCGACGATCACGACCGCGAATCAGTACGTCGCTGCCGATGCGGCGCTTACCAAGGGCTGGTGCTGGCGCGAGTTGGGTCAGGAGGACGAAGCCCGGGCTCACTTCGAACAAGCGACCGCCGACGGGGTGTTGCTCGACGCAGCGCGCCAGGCGTTGGCAAATCCGGGCTATCGCCTGGTGGTGACCGACGCCGACACGATCGCCACCCGCACCGATCCCTGGGACCCTGGTACCGAAACGAGCAAGGAGCAGCGCGCCGCCGCGGAACTCGCGAGCCGGCAAGAGAACGCGCTGGCCGATGCGCAGGCCAAACTGGACGAGCTGATCGGGCTTGCCGGCCCTAAAGAGCAGATCACCATGTGGCGCACCGAGATCCAGATCGACCAGATCCTGGCGGCGCGCGGTGAGGAGACGTCGTCGACCCACGAGAACCACATGGTGCTGGAAGGGCCGCCCGGGACGGCGAAAACGTCCTTCGCGCGAATCGTCGCCGAGTTCCTGTTCGGCCTTGGAAAGATTGAGCGGCCGGCCGTCATCGAGGTCACCGAGGAGGACCTCGTCGTCGGTTACATCTCGCAGACCGCCGCACGGATGAAGGAGGTGTGCGAATCAGCTTTGGGCGGTGTGCTTTTCATCGATGAGGCCTACCGGCTCGCCCCAGAGCACGAAGGCCACTCGTTCGGCAAGGATGCGATCAACACGCTCTTGAAATACATGGAAGACTATCGGGACCGGCTGGCGGTGATCGTCGCCGGTTACCCGAAGGAGATGCGCCGGTTTCTGAAAACCAACCCCGGGCTCGCATCACGGTTTCATGTGACGCTTACCTTTAGCAGCTACTCTCCGGCGGAAATCGTCGAGATCGGCCAGCACATCGCCCGGCAGGAAAAAGTTGCGATCGCTGACACCGCGTGGCCGCTGCTCGAAGCGGAGGCAACGCGTTTGCGTAACACGCCGATCGAGCAAGGCACCGCGCTGGACACCGCCGGCAACGGCCGATTCGCCCGCAAAGTGGTGCTCCACTGCAAGCATGAGCGCGCCCGTCGCCTATCGACCACACCCCCGCATCTGTTGGCCGACGCCTCCGACGACGACCTGATAGTCAACGACGACGACATGCGCCGCGCGATTGGCGCTGCGTTGGCAACCCAGTAGCAGGATCAGCCCGCGCTCCCGGTGCCGTCCTCGTCGTCGTCATCCTCGTCATCCTCGTCATCCTCGCCATCCTCGCCATCCTCGCCATCCTCGCCATCCTCGCCATCCTCGCCATCCTCGCCATCCTCGAGCATTTTCTCGGGGTGAAAGTAGTTATTGGTGCGGCGTTGGCCGTGGTCCAGCCGCGGCGGCGGATCCCATTCGGTGGTGCCGTCGGTGCGGTTGCGGGTGCTCCAGCCGCCGTCTTTGACCAGGCGGTTGTCGGGGCCGCAGGCCAGGGTCAGGTCGTCGATGTTGGTCTGCCCGCCCGCGGCCCAATCGCGCTTGGCGTGATGCACCTGACACCAAT
>Ga0210086_1000156_pt1 | contig 43209 bp, 38 predicted proteins | sample China_Galinas_PW_3_FD_184867 | JGI IMG/M metagenome (GOLD analysis project Ga0210086, IMG submission 184867) | Wetland microbial communities from San Francisco Bay, California, USA, that impact long-term carbon sequestration - China_Galinas_PWB_D2... | ecosystem: Environmental > Aquatic > Marine...
TGATGCCCGTCCAGGCCTTCTTCGACGACCGCTACCTGGTCGAGAAGAAGCTCGCCAACTACTGGGGCTACAACACCGTCAGCTATTTCTCGCTGGCGTCACGCTATCTTTCGCCCGATGCCGGACCCAACGAGTTCAAGGTGATGGTCCGCCGGCTGCACGAGGCGAGCATCGAGGTCATCGTTGACGTCGTCTACAATCACACCGCCGAGGGCAATCACCTCGGCCCGACCCTGTCCTTCCGCGGCATCGACAACGCCAGCTACTACCAGCTCGCCGAAGACAGGCGCTACTATTTCGACGCGACCGGCTGCGGCAACACGGTCAACCTGCGTCACCCGCGGGTGCTGCAGATGGTCATGGACTCGCTCCGCTACTGGGTCGAGGAGCTCCACGTCGACGGCTTCCGCTTCGATCTCGCCTCGTCGCTCGGCCGCGAACACGACCTGTTCGTTCCGAACGCCGTCTTCTTCGACGCCATCCGCCAGGACCCCGTCCTGCAGCGGGTGAAGCTGATTGCCGAGCCTTGGGACGTCGGCCCGAACGGTTACCAGCTCGGTCATTTTCCGCCCGGCTGGGCCGAGTGGAACGGCCGCTACCGCGACGACATGCGGAGCTTCTGGAAGGGAGACGACGGCTATCTGCCGGCTTTCGCCAGCGGCGCCCTCGCCTCCGCCGATCTCTTCGAGCACCAGGGCCGCAAGACTTGGGCGAGCATCAACTTCGTCACCGCCCATGACGGCTTCACGCTGACCGATCTCTGGTCCTACAACCACAAGCACAACGAGGCGAACCAGGAAGACAATCGCGACGGTCACGACGATAACCGCAGCTGGAATTGCGGCGTCGAGGGCCCGACCGACGATCCCGAGGTGCTCGACCTTCGCGACCGCTTGCGGCGGAGCACGATGGCAACGCTTCTGCTGTCGCAGGGGACGCCGATGCTCCTGATGGGCGACGAAGTCGGCCGCACCCAGAACGGCAACAACAACGCCTACTGCCAGGACAACGAGATCGCCTGGCTCAAGTGGGATGGCATCGACGAACGCAACCGCGCGTTTCTCGCCTTCGTCCGCGGATTGATCGCGATCCGGCAACGGTACCGTGTCTTGCACTGGCGCAACTTCCTGCATGGCCGCGACGTCGAAGGCAACGGCAAGCGCGACGTCGTCTGGTACCGCCCCGATGGGGTCGAGATGGATGGCGAGTCATGGAGCGACGGGCGGGCCAAGGTCGTTGGCCTCTTGCTTCGTCACCTGCGCGAACGGCTGTTGGTCATCGTCAACGCCTATCACGATGTGATGGATTTCGAGCTTCCCGTAGGCGATCCCGGAGAAACCTGGCAGGTGATCGTCGATACCGCGACCGGCGAAATCGACCCTCCCGACAGCGTCTTCCGGGAGGGCGCCTCGATCCGGATCGAGGCGCGGTCGCTTCTGCTTCTTTCCGGACGGCATGAATGAGCTCAGCTGACGACCTCTACCGGCTCGCCGCCCGGGCCGGGATCGACCATGACTTCGTGGCCAAGACCGGCGAGACGATGACCGTTTCGGACGAGGCGATCCGCGCCGTCCTCGGCGCGATGGGAGTCGCCGCGGGGGCCGACGCCGATGTCGCGACCAGCCTCGCCGTCATGGCGCCCGTCACAACTGCCGGCCTTGTAGCGCCGGCGGGCGTCTCCTGCTATGTGCCGGACTGGCTCGTTGATGGCCGTTGCTGGGGCGTTGCCTGCCAGCTCTACAGCCTGCATTCCGGCCGCAACTGGGGGATCGGCGATTTCGAGGACCTTGGCGCGTTTGCCGAGATCGCCGCTGCGGCCGGCGCCGATTTCATTGGCGTCAATCCGCTCCACGCCTTGTTCCTCGCCGCCCCCGAACGCTGCAGTCCGTTCTTCCCGTCAAGCCGGCGGTTTCTCAATCCCCTCTACATTGCCGTCGACAAGGTCCCCGGCGCCGACCAGCTCGGCGACGCCCTCGATATTCCCGACGACATCCGCTCCGGCGAGCTGATCGACTACCCGAAGGTCGGCGGCATCAAGCGCCGCGCATTGGGCTTCCTGTTCCGTCTTTTCCAGAACCAGGGCACGGACGCCGAGACGAAGGACTTCGCCGGGTTCATCGCGGAGCGAGGCCGGCCGCTTTACCTCCACGCCCTGTTCGAAGCGTTGTCGGAGGAGATGACCGAGCGCGGATTCGCCGAAACGTGGCACAACTGGCCGCAGGAATATCGCGATCCCGCCAATGATGCCGTCCGCGACTTCGCCAACGATTTCGCCGAGCGCGTCACCTTTCATTCGTGGCTGCAATGGCTTGCCGACCGGCAGCTGGCGCGCGCGACGGAGCGTGCCATGGCCGCCGGCATGCGGATCGGCCTCTATGTCGACCTTGCCGTGGGCGTAGCGCCCGATGGGTCGGACACCTGGGCCGATCGCGAGCTGGTCGCTCCGGGCGCCCGGATCGGCGCGCCGCCGGACTATTTCAACGCAGCCGGCCAGGACTGGGGTCTCGCTCCCCTGTCGCCGGCGGGGCTCGTGGCGCGCGATTTCAAGCCCTATCGCGACGCCTTTGACGATGTGCTTCGCCACGCCGGCGCGATCCGCATCGACCACGCCATGAGCCTCTATCGCCTCTACTGGATCGCCAACGACTTTCCGGCTTCCGACGGAGTGTATGTGCATTACCCCCTCCAGGCGCTGCTGAAGACGGTCGCCGAGGTTTCCAACCGCCGCCGCACCATCGTCATCGGGGAAGACCTCGGAGTCGTGCCCGAGGGCTTCCGCGAGGTGATACAGGCGGTCAATATCCAGAGCTACCGCGTCCTCTTCTTCGAGAAGGACGGCGACTTCTTCCTGCCGCCCGACGACTATCCGCGCGGGGCGCTCGCCTGCATCACAATCCACGACCTCCATACCCTCGCCGGCTGGTGGTGCGGTCGCGACATCGTCGTGCTCGACGCGGCCGGCGTGCTGCAGGCGCATGATCTCGTCCAGCTCTTCGGGGAGCGCGCGCACGAGCGCCGGCGTCTGCTCGGTCTCCTGTTCGACAACGGGCTTCTGCCCGGTGAGATGGAACCTGTCATGCGCAGCGAGGCCGAGGCGCCGCCCGACCTGCCGGAAGCCGTGGCGGTGCAACTCCACCGCCTGATCGCCCGTTCTCCGAGCCGGCTGTTCGCTGTCGCCGCCGAAGACCTCTTCGGCGCGGTCGAGCAGGTCAACGTCCCCGGCACCACGGAGCAGCACCCGAACTGGCAGCGCCGTCTTCCCGTTTCGATCGAAGCGATGGCCGACTACCCGCTATTCCGGGCGGTTACCGCGGCCATGCGCGAAGAACGGCCGAAACCGGGGTGATCGACGGCCGCCCTCACATTCGCGTATCGTGTCGGCAAAAGACGGGAGGGAACGGTGGCGGAGAGGAATTCATCGGCGCCATTGGCGCGTGACGCGATGGCCTACGTGCTCGCCGGCGGCCGCGGAAGCCGCCTGATGGAGCTGACGGACAAGCGGGCGAAGCCCGCGGTCTTCTTCGGCGGCAAGACCCGGATCATCGATTTCGCCCTGTCGAACGCGCTCAATTCCGGCATCCGCCGGATTGCCGTCGCCACCCAGTACAAGGCGCACAGCCTGATCCGCCACCTGCAAAGGGGCTGGAACTTCCTTCGGCCCGAACGCAACGAGAGCTTCGACATCCTGCCGGCCAGCCAACGGGTCGGCGAGAACCAGTGGTATGCCGGCACGGCCGACGCCGTCTACCAGAACATCGATATCATCGCCAGCTACGCCCCCAAGCACATCGTCGTCCTCGCCGGCGACCACATCTACAAGATGGACTACGAGCTGATGCTCCATCAGCACGTCGAGTCCGGCGCCGACGTCACTGTCGGCTGCCTCGATGTGCCGCGGGCCGAGGCAAGCGGCTTCGGTGTGATGCATATCGACACCGAGGACCGCATCATCAGTTTTCTGGAGAAGCCGAAGGACCCGCCGGGCATGCCCGACAAGCCGGACATGGCGCTGGCCTCCATGGGCATCTATGTGTTCGAGACGTCCTTCCTTTTCGAGCAGCTCGAGCGCGACGCCGCCGATCCCGCATCGAGCCGTGACTTCGGCAAGGACCTCATCCCTTACCTTGTGGCGAACGGCAAGGCGGTCGCCCATCGCTTCGTTACCTCGTGCATCCGCCCCGACAACGAGTTCGAAGCTTATTGGCGCGACGTCGGCACGGTCGATGCTTACTGGAAGGCGAATATCGATCTCACCGACATTATCCCGGCGCTCGACATCTACGACCGCTCGTGGCCGATCTGGACATACGCGGAGCTGACCTCGCCGGCGAAGTTCGTCCACGACAAGGAAGGGCGTCGCGGCATGGCGGTAAACTCGATGGTCTCCGGCGACTGCATCATCTCCGGCGCCTCGCTCCGCCGCTCGCTGCTTTTTACCGGCGTCCGGGTGAATTCCTACGCAACGGCTGAGGAGGCCGTGATCCTCCCCTATGTCGATGTCGGGCGTTCGGCGCGACTGAAGAAGGTGGTCATCGATCGCGGTGTCCGTATCCCGGACAAGCTCGTCGTCGGCGAGGATCCCAAGCTCGATGCGCAACGCTTTCGCCGCACCGAGAACGGCGTTTGTCTTATCACCCAGCCGATGATCGACCGGCTCGTCACCTGATGCTCAACGTCCTTTCGGTGGCGTCGGAGGCCTTTCCACTCGTCAAGACCGGCGGCCTTGCCGACGTTGTCGGCGCCTTGCCGGCGGCGCTTGCCGAAGCCAATGTCGACATGCGGGTTATGCTGCCCGGCTATCCGGCGGTCACCACCGCGCTGAAGAACGGCGAAGTCGTCCACCGCTACGCGAGCCTGTTCGGATCGGAGGCGCAGGTGCTGGCCGGCAGCGCCGCGGGGCTGACGCTCCTCGTCCTTGACGCGCCCGCCCTGTTCGGCCGCCCCGGCAATCCTTATCTCGACGACCGTGGGGCCGACTGGCCTGACAACTGGCAGCGCTTCGGCGCGTTCTGCCGGGCCGCGGCCGATGTCGGCGAGGGGGCGGTCCCCGGCTTTGTCCCTGACGTCGTCCATTGCCACGACTGGCAGGCTGGCCTGGTGCCGGCCTATTTGCGCTTCGCCGAAAACGACGGCGCCGGAAGCCTGATCACGATTCACAACATCGCCTTTCAGGGCCGCTTTGACGCGGACGTCTTTTCTGAGCTCGGCCTGCCCGACAGCGCTTTCGCGATGGACGGGGTCGAGTACTACGGCGGCGTCGGCTACCTCAAGGCCGGGCTGCAATGCGCCGATGCCATCACCACCGTCAGTCCCACCTATGCGGAGGAGATCTGCACGCCGGCAGGCGGCATGGGCCTTGACGGACTCCTTCGGGCGCGCCGCTCCGTCCTGTCGGGGATCGTCAATGGCGTCGATACCGAGGTCTGGGATCCGGCAACCGATGCCCATCTCTCCGAGACCTATTCGGCTGGGCGGCTCTCCGCGCGCGCCCGCAACAAGCGGGCGGTGGAAGAAGCGTTCGGCCTCGAGACGAGCGACGAGGCGTTGTTCTGCGTGGTGAGCCGGCTCGCCTGGCAGAAGGGAATGGACCTGCTTGGCGAGTGCATCGACCCGCTTGTGGAGGCCGGCGCGCGCCTCGCCGTGCTCGGCGCCGGCGACCCCGGTATCGAATCGATGTTCCGCTCGGCCGCCGCCCGCCATCAAGGCCGCATCGGCATCTTCGCCGGCTACAGCGAGCCGCTGTCCCACCTGCTTCAAGGTGGTGCCGACGCGATCGTCATCCCGTCGCGCTTCGAGCCGTGCGGGCTCACCCAGTTCTACGGATTGCGCTATGGCTGCGTGCCGGTCGTGTCCCGCGTCGGCGGACTCGCGGACACCGTTATCGACGCCAATGTCGCCGCGCTCGACGCCGGGGTCGCCACCGGCGTTCAGTTCTTCCCGGTCGACAGGAGCGGGCTCGCCGGCGCCCTCCTCCGCGCTGTCACGCTCTATGACGACCGCAAGAGCTGGCAGCGCCTGCAGCGGAACGGCATGAAGACCGATGTCTCGTGGGCGCGAAGCGCCCGGCGTTACGCCGGGCTCTACACGTCTCTGGCTCGTCCCGCCTGAACCCCGCCTTTGTCAGGCGCGGCCTTCCCGTGGAGGGGTCGCGGGCCTTGCGACCCCAGCCCGGCCGTCGGCGATGACGGCAAGCAGCGCCTCGATCTCCGCCTCGAGCGCTTCGAGGTCCTCGCCGCCGGACATGATGCCCATCACTTCTTCTCGGGAGATCTCGGATTTGCGGAAGGTGCCCTGGTTCTGGCCGCGGTTGAGCAGCGTGAACACATCGCCGACCGGGTAGGCGTGGTGGATGTTGTGGCTGATGAAGATCACCGCGAGACCGCGCAGCCGCGCCTCGATGACGAACTTGAGCACCATCGCCGCCTGGTGGACGCCGAGCGCCGAGGTGGGCTCGTCGAGGATGAGCACCTTGGCCCCGAAGTGGATGGCACGGGCGATCGCCACCGACTGCCGCTCGCCACCGGACAACGTCCCGACCGCCTGGGTGGGGTCGCGGATATCGATGCCGATGTCGGCCATCGCCTTCCGGGCGATGACGTTGGCCCGCTCCTTGTCCATCCGCACGAAGGGGAAGAATCCGCGCATCGGCTCGCGACCGAGAAAGAAATTCCTTGAGATGCTCATCAGCGGAATCATGCCGAGATCCTGGAACACGGTCGCGATGCCGCGCTCCTGGGCGTCCCGCGGACCGCGGAACCGGACGTGGTTGCCTTCGAGCAGGATTTCCCCTTGGGTCGGCTGGTGGACGCCGGAGAGGATCTTGATCAGCGTCGATTTTCCGGCGCCGTTATCGCCAAGCAGGCAATGCACCTCGCCGGCCTGCACCCGGATATCGACGTCGCGGAGCGCGATCACCGAGCCGAAGCGCTTGGTGACCCCGCGCAGTTCCATGGCGGGAGTTGTCATCGTGCCGTTGCCTCGCCGAGCGCCTTGGCGCGGATATAGTTGTTGACCAGAACGGCGATCAGGATGACGATGCCGAGGAATACCTTGAACCAGTCGGTATCGATCCCGGTGAAGAAGATGCCCATCTGGACGAGACCGAAGATCATGGCGCCGAACATGGCGCCGATGACCGTGCCGTAGCCGCCGGTCAGAAGCACGCCGCCGATCACTGCGGCGATGATCGCCTCGAACTCCTTGAGCAGCCCGCGCAGCGTGTCGGCGGAGCCGGCCCCGGTCACCTGGATGGTGGCCAGCAGCGTCGCAGCGCAAGCGGTGCAGATGAACAGGGTGATCTTCACCCGCGACACCGGAACCCCGACGTTGCGCGCCACGTCAGCGTCGCCGCCCGACGCGTAGATCCAGTTGCCAAATCGCGTCTGGGTGAGCACGTAGCTCGCGACGATCGTCACGCCAATCCACCACACGATGGACATCGGCACGCCAGGGACGAAGGGAACCCCGTCGCTCCGCGTCGCGATCCAGCCCTGGGCGCCCATCCAGTGGAACAACCCGGTCAGCACGTTGCCGTTGAACAACTTCGCCGTCCCGGGATCCGGGATGCCGTCGAGGATATAGGGGATCTGCGTACGCCCGGTGACGGCGCGGGTCACCGCGATCGACAGGCCACGCAGGATGTAGAGCGAGGCAAGCGTCACGATGAAGGACGGCAGCCGCGTTCGGACCACGATTAGGCCGTTGAAATAGCCGACCACGATCGCGACCGCGAAGGCCGAAAGGATACCGCCCCACAGCGGGAAGCCGAGGTGGCGCACCGTCAGGCCGATGACCACGCCGGCGAAGCCGATCATCGAGCCGACCGAGAGATCGAACTCTCCGGCGATGATGAGCAGCGCCGCCGCGGTGGCGATGATGCCGAGCTCCGCCGACAACGTGAGGAACGTCATCGAGCCCTGGAGCGAGTAGAGCGAAGCGGCTCCTGGAAGCAGCGCGAAGATGATGATTGTGGCGACGAGGCCGCTCGCCGCACCGGCTTCCGGTCGCCGGAGCAGGCGGACGAACGACCCCGTCTTGGCGAGCCGCTCGTCGGCCTCACCCCGGCGTTTGGAACTGAACCCGACGGGCGCCGCCTCTCTGGCGGCCGATGCAGCCGCTTCCCTGTTCATGGCGGTCATGCTTACGCCTTAAGCCTGCAAATTCAATCTGCTTCTTGGGCGACGGGGAGAGGCGTTGCCGCCTCCCCCCACGCAACGTGCGTGTGGCTTACCGGATACCCTGCTTGGCCAGCACCAGGATCGCCTTCGCCTTCTCCGGCGTATCGACGAACAGCGGTCCGGTGTAGGTGCTGTTGATCGGCATGATGCCGTTGACGGCGTACTGCACCAGATAGATCGCCGGCAGGTAGCCCATCAGGTACTGCTGGGCGTCCATGCCGAAGCCCATCTCGCCGGCGATGATCGAATCGAGCACTTCCGGGCTGATGTCGAAGGTGTAGAGGCCGAGCTTTCCGAACAGCTCCTTCTGGCGGAACATCTCGATCAGCGGATTGGCGGCCCCGGCGCCCATGGCAAACACCGCCTGCACGTCCGGATGCGAGGAGAGGTAGGCCTCGGTCCGCCGCTGGATGTCGGCCGGATCCGGGGTCACCGCGACCACCTCGGTGCCGCCGCCCGACGGCTTCAGACCGTCGTTCAGGCCCTCGCAGCGCTGGTCGAGGCTGACATTGCCGACCTCATGGTTAATGCAGACGACCTTGAGGATACCGTCCTTGGCGAGCCTCTTTCCGGCCCTGACACCCGAATCGTACTCCGAGACGGTGCCGACGTAGGTGTTGGCCCCCATCTCGTAGCCCGGCTCCTCCCCGGAATCGAGGACGACGACCGGGATGCCCGCGGCGACCGCCTTCTCGACCCCGTCGCGCATGGCGTCGGCGTCGGCGATGGAGACGGCAATACCGTCCGGGTTGGCGGCGATAGCGGCATCCAGCAGACGCGCCTGCTCGATGACGTCGAAGACCTGCGGATTGTAGTAGTCGATCTTCGCGCCGGTGAACTTCGCCGCGTCATCCACACCGCGCTTGACGACCGACCAGTAGGGATCGGACGCCGAGCCGTGCACGACGAAGGAAATATGAACGTCCTTCGGATCTTTCAGGCCATCGGCATGGGCGCCGAAGGCGAAACCGAGCGCGGCAACCGCGCCCAATGCAGTACTCAAAATCGATTTCATGGCTTTCTCCCTCCTGATCAGGTTCACCGGTTGCAGTCTTGCCCCTCTCCCGAGGCGTTCAGGCGACCGCGCTGCCAGCCGACTGCGCGCTGGCTTCCCTGTCGCCCTTCCCCTTCCCTTCCGCCGACGTGCCGCGGCTGGCCACGTACCGCGCCATGTTGCACAGAAGCGTCTGGTCCCGTTTTGCTTGTTCGACCGTATTTCTCACCGGCGCCCCCGTCGCGATCGACGACCAGAACGCTTCCAGCTCGCGCACGAAAGCCTCGCCGTAATCAGGGCGGATCTCCCGCGTTTCGAGGCGACGGCCGTCCGACTGACGCACTGCGAGCCGGGTCGGAAAATGATTGAGATACGGCGAGGGAAACACCAGCTCGATGATCCGGTCTTCAAAGTAGAGCGCGATCCGCTCGCTGTAGTCGGCGACCGCCGGCACCACGAGGTGGGTCATCTGCCAGTCGGCCTGCCCGCCGAGCAGCCGTACCGTGCCGAGCCCGCCGCGTCCGTCGGCGAAGAAATCGGCGCCGACGATCTCGCCGTCCGGGACCCCGAGGCGATCGAGCAGCCCGATCGTCGCGTTGACGTCGTGCACCAGGCTCGAGCAGTAGCGGTCGCCGAAACCGCGCCGGATGTCCGGCGCCGGTTCGAAGCCGAGCGCCTCGGCGATCTGCCGCGCCTTCGCCGCCCGACCGGCGGCCAGCATCTCCTCGGGCAGATCGTTGACCAAGGCGCAGGGATGGACCTCGACATAGGGCCACGAATCCGGATCGTTGACCTCGACCGAGACGTAGCTGAGCTTGGCTGCGCTGTCGGGGAGAAGTTCCAGACACGCTTCGTAGGCCGGGTCGTAGCGCTTCATGTATCCGACCTGGACCACCGTGCCGGCCTCCTTTCGCGCGGCGATGATCGCCTCGGCATGGACCGGGCCGTAGCAGAGCGGCTTCTCGCAGAACACGTGCAGGCGGCGTGACAGCGCCTTCACCGTCTCGTCGACATGAGTGAAATCCGGCGAAGCGATCAGGACCGCATCGAGCGGCTCGCCGAGCAGCGCATCGCTGTCGGGGAACGTCGGCACGCCGAAATGCCGCGAAACGAAGTCGCGCGCGCTGGCCGACGGCTCGGCGACCCCGACGAGCACGAAGCGGTCGGACAGGCGCAACAGGTTGGGGATGTGCTCCCACTGGGCAATCAGTCCCGCCCCCACGACTCCGATGCGCACGCGGTCCCTCACCGCCCAGCTCTCCGCCGATCGCTGGCCGCATCAGCAGGCACCAGAATCCGGCCGATGGCCGCCGCCGTCATCATGCCGCCGTCTCCCGCGTCTCGACCGCGAAGCCTGCATCCCGCGCCATGCGCAGCAGATTCTCGTACCCCATCCGCGCATAGGTGAGCGGGTGGGCCTTGCGCGGGTCCTGCTCGGCCTCGACCACCAGCCAGCCCTCATAGCCGGCATCGCAGAGCCGCTTGAGGATGGTCGGATAGTCTATGCTGCCGTCGCCCGGCACGGTGAAGATGCCGTCGAGCACCGCATCCATGAAGCTGAGGTCCTCACGGCGAGCCCGGGCGAGCTTGTCCGGACGCACATCCTTGCAGTGGACATGCACGATCCGCCCCACGTTGCGCGTCAGCAGGGCTATCGGATCGCCGCCCGAGAACGAGCAGTGTCCGGTGTCGTAGAGCAGACCCACCACCTCGCCAGTCACCGACATCAGCCGGTCGACTTCCTGATCGGTCTCGACGATGGTTCCCATGTGATGGTGGAACGCCATGCGAACGCCGAATTCGGCCATGCGCTCCGCAAGCTCGGTGAGCTTGCGACCGTAGGCCGGCCAATCCGCGTCGGCAAGCCGCGGCCGCTCGGAGATCGGCCGCCAGATCGCATCGTGCCGCCCGCGCGAAGTGTCGGCATAGACGACGTGGGTCGCGCCGAGGTCGCGATGGAGGGCGAGATGCGGCAGGACCGCCTCGTACTCGGCCTCCACCTCGCGCTCGAGGATGCGCCCGTCCCACCAGCCGGCGACAAGGGCAAGGTCGAAGCGTTCCAAAAGCTCTCCCAGCACCGCCGATTCCCGCGGGAACTTGCCGCCGAGTTCGGTGCCGAGATAGCCCGCCTCGCGGGTCTCGGCCAGGCATGTCTCGAGCGGCGTGTCGCCACCGAGCTCGGGGACGTCGTCGTTGGTCCAGGTGATGGGATTGATCCCGATCCTGACGGTCATGCGAGGACTGGATCCTTCTGTGGGGTCGCCGGGTGGGCCGCCTCGGGATCTTCGAGGCGGGTGCCACTGGCGGAGGAGTCGAGAACGGCTTCGCAGACCCGGGCGATACGGCACGCCTCATCGAGGTCGGGCGCGAGATTGCGTCCGGCGGCGATCGCCAGCAGAAACTCGTGGAGCTCGATGGTCTTCAGGTCGTTGAAGCCGAGGCCATGGGCCGGCGCCGGGATGAAAGCCGCGTAGTCGGGATGCGCGCCGTCGATGCGAACGGTCTTGAATCCCCGCTGCCCCGCCGCCTCGCCGTGACGGTAGAGCCGCAGTTCGTTGGCGCGCTCGCCGTGGAAAGCGACGCTGCCCCGTTCGCAGATCAACTCAAACCCGATGTCCATCTTGCGGCCGTGCGCCACCCGGCTCGCCTCGATGTTGCCGACCGCGCCGCCGGCGAAGCGGACGAGCATGCCGGCCCAGTCCTCGTTGTCGACGGCGCGGGGCGGCTCTCCGGCGATCCCGGTCCGCCGCTCGGCGTAACGGGTCTCGACCAGGCCGTTGAGAGACTTGATCGGTCCGCAGATGCGCCGGGCGATCGAGAGGATGTGCCAGCCGAGGTCGCCGAGCGCCCCGCACCGCCCGGCAAGGCTCGCGTCGAGCCGCCATGAGAACGGGGCATCGGGATCGGCGAGATAGTCCTCCGCATGCCAGCCGCGAAAGCTCACCGGCCGGCCAAGCAGGCCCGATTCGACGATCGTCGCGGCATGACGCACCAGCGGCGCCCGCAGATAAGTGAAGCCGACGCCGTTGCTGATCCCGGCGCGTGCGGCGGCCGCGGCAATTTCCTCCGCTTCCGCCACCGAGCGGCCGACCGGCTTCTCGCACAAGACATGCTTGCCGCGGGCGATGGCACCGAGGGCGATATCGCGATGCATGAAGCTGGGGACGGCGATGATGACGGCGTCGACCTTGTCGAGCGCCGCCTCCCACTCGGTGCTCCATTCGGCGAAGCCGAGCTGGGCGGCCTGGCGCTCTGCCAGCGTCACGTCCTTGTCGACGAGGATCGTCGCGACCGCCTTCGGCCCGTCAGCGAAGACGCGGTTCACCGCCTGCACGGCAAGACCGTGGATGCGGCCGATGAACCCCGCTCCGACCAGCGCGAAACGAACCTCGCGATTCGCCAAGTCAGTCCCCCCGATCCTCGTCCGCTCTTTTCTTGCCGTCAGGCTACGGCTAACGTTGTTCCCACCAACAGGGCCATTTTCCCAGAATCGGATGGGTACAATTTCCACGCAGCTCAGCTACCCCCTCGACCTCGTCACCCTGAAGCCGCAGGCAATTGCCCCGCTGCACCGGCAGCTCTGCGACCAGTTGCGGGAACTGATTCTGGAAGGCGCGATTCCGGCCGGCTCCCGCCTGCCATCGATCCGCGCCTTCGCCGGCGAACTGGCGATCTCCCGCAACACGGTGATCACGGCGCTCGATCAGCTCGCCGCCGAGGGACTGCTCGAAAGCCGCCGCGGCTCAGGCACCCATGTCGCGCTGGCCGCGGCCGTGCGGCAACCGGCCGGCGCTCCCGGCAGGAACCGCGTGGCCGATCTGTCGGCACGCGGGCGGCTGATGATCTCGCAGCCGCGCGTCCGAACTTTCCCGGGGCGCACGGCCTTCCACCCCGGCACGCCGGAGCTCGCCGAATTTCCGTTCAAGACATGGAGCCGGCTCCTGTCCCGGCGCGCCCGCTTCGGCGGCGAGGACCTCTTCGGCTATCACTACATCTCCGGCCATCCGGAGCTCCGCGAGGTGATCGCCAGCTTCCTCACCGCGATGCGGCGGGTCCGCTGCTCGCCGGAGCAGATCGTCGTGACCACCGGCGGCCAGGCGGCGCTCGATCTTCTCGCCCGCCTGCTCGTCGGCGACGGCGATACCGTGTGGATGGAGGAGCCGGGCTATCTCGGCGCCCGCGGCGCCTTCCTCGGCGCTGGCGCCAGGCTTTGGCCGCTGGCGGTCAACCGCGACGGCTGGCAGGTGCCGGCGGAAGGCCATCCCGCTCCCCGTCTCATCTACCTCACCCCCTCGTGCCAGCATCCGCTCGGCATCACCATGCCGCTCGAGCAGCGGCTCGCCGTGCTCGACGTGGCGCGGGCGGCGGATGCCTGGATCATCGAGGACGATTTCGACGGCGAGTACACCTTCCGGGGGCAGCCGCTGCCTTCCATGCAGGGGCTCACCGAGGAATCCCGCGTGATCTATGTGGGCACCTTCGCCAAGACGCTGTTTCCCGCGATGCGGCTCGGCTTCATCGTGCTGCCCGCAGACCTCGCCGACCGCATCAAGCCCGCGATCAATCTCACCGGCCAGTTTGCCCCGCTCGTCCTTCAGGCGGCGCTCGCCGATTTCATCGAGCAGGGCTATTTCTTCCGCCACCTCAACCGGATGCGGCGCCTGTACAGCCGACGCCGGGCCCTCTTCCTGAAGCTGCTCGACGACTATCTCGGTGCGTGGCTCGACCCCATCGACGGGCGCACGGGCATTCAGCTCGCCGCCCTCTTCAAGACCCCGTTCAACGACTGCGACGTGGTCGAACTCGCCAAGTCCGCAGGCGTGAACCTTGCACCGCTGTCGCTCTATTTTGCAGGCCAGCCCACCATGAGCGGGCTCCTGATGGGTTATGCGGGCGTCGCCGAGAACGAGATGAAGCGGGTTTTTCCGCTGCTCCGAGAGATCATCCGCGAGGCCCACGAAACGGCAGGCCTCCCGCTGGCGGCGAACCCGGTACGCCGTGGTGGACAGGCGACCGAGGCCAATCTAGGCTTGCCGGGCTAGATCGGCCGACCTTCAAAATGGCGGGAAGATGTTCATGACCAAGGTCACCTATGTGATCGTCGAGCATGACGGCGGATGGGCGTACAAGCTCGGTGACGTCTTCTCCGAAACCTTTGCCACCCACGACGAGGCCTTGTACGCCGCCAGGCGGGCGGCCATGGAGCAGCAGCGGCCCGGCGAGACGACCGGCATCTCCTGGGAGGATGCGGACGGTCGCTGGCACGAGGAGGTTGCCCGCGGCGACGACCGGCCGATCACCGACGTCGAGGACTGACGCAGCGCTCCGGCCCTGCCGCTAATCAAGCCACGCCAGCCGCCATCCGTCATCCAGTAACCCGACAAGAAGCCGCACGCGCGCGCTTTCAAGAATCCGGGGTTCGACCAGCATCCCGAGCGGCAAAACCTTCCCCGTTCAGAAAAAAAACGCCACGATCTGTTGGTGAAGTGCGTAATGCGCTTCCCCCGACCGGCAGAACTCAATAAGGTCGTCGTACAACTAGAAGAGGGAGGAAATGCATGTCAGGCCATCGTCACATATCCAAAGGCATGTTGCGCGGCGCTCTCGTCCTCGCAGCGGCCGGCTTGACCGGTCTGGTCGTTGCCGGGGCCCCGACACCCGCCAGCGCCGAAATCAAGCTGGTTGGCGCCAGCCAGTTCGACGAGAACCACGCCTTCACCAAGACCATGCGCAAGTTCGAGGAGCTGGTGAAGGCCTGCTACACGGACGAGCCGGTCGTCTTCGAGATGCACCTCAATTCCGAGCTCGGCCTGGAGAAGGACTACGTCGCCTACATGAACCAGGGCATCTCGGTGGACTATGCCGTCGCCTCGCCGGCGCATATGTCGACCTTCTCCAAAATGGCCCCGCTGATGGACATGCCGTTCCTGTTCCGGGACGAGGATCACTGGCGCAAGGTGCTCGAGGCGGACGGTCTGAAGCCGGTCGCCGACGACATCCTCAAAACCGCCGACGTCCGCCTGCTCGGCTATGCCGGCGGCGGCACCCGCAACGTCTTCGCCAACAAGCCGATCCACAACCTGGATGAGATGAAGGATCTGCCGATCCGCATGCAGGGCGCGCCGATCTGGACGCGCGTCTTCGACGCCATCGGCGCGGCGCCGACCGTCATCGCCTATGACGAGGTCTACAATGCCATCTCGACCGGCGTCATCAACGCCGCCGAGAACGAGGCAGCCGGCATCGAGCAGATGAAGTTCTACGAGGTCGGGCCCTATGTGGCACTGACCAAGCACGCGATCACCGTGCGGCCGCTCTTCATCTCCAACAAGACGTTCCAGACCCTGCCGCCGAAGCTGCAGGACTGCATCGTCACCTCCGGCGCCGAGGCCGGCAAGTACGGCCGCGACATCGAGAACGGCGAGGATGCGGCCAAGCTCAAGGCAATGGAGGACAAGGGCTGGCTGGAAACGGTGGAGTTCACCGACCGCGAAAAGATGCTGGAGCTCGCCAACCCGGTGCTCAAGGCCTATGCCGACGAGCTCGGAGCCGGTGACGTCCTGGAGAACATCCAGGCCATCCAGTAGGCCGACGGACGCCTTCAAGACGATCGGGGTGCTGCTGTGAAGCGGCCCCCCGATCCTCGCATCGACCTGCCGCGCAGCAAGGGGGCCCATGCGCGAACGTCCGATGACCCGGATTCTCGACGCCATCCATCTCGTCCTGAAGGTCCTGCTGGCGGCGCTGATCGCCGGCCTGATCGTGCCGGTGACGATGCAGATCGTGTCCCGCTTCACCGGGATCATCCCGCGATACATCTGGACCGAGGAGATCGCCCGGTTCTGCTTCGTCTGGATGATCATGATCGGTGCCATGTGCGCCGTGCGCGACGGTACCCACTTCGATCTCGACGTGCTGCCCGAATCGCTCAATCCCAAGGTCGAGGTCGCGAAACGGATCTTCGTCCATCTGACCATTCTTTTCGTCGGGCTGGTCTTCGTCTGGTACGGCTGGACGTTCCTCGACTTCGGCTGGTCCCAGACATCGGAAATCGCCGAACTGCCGATGAACTACATCTTCGTGGCCTGGCCGATTTCCGGCTTCCTGTTCACGGTTTTCAGCATCGAGAAGATCGTCGACGAGTTGCGCAAACTGCGTGAGGCGTCATGACGCCGGGCTTCGTCGCCGCCCTTCTGTTCGGCACCTTCCTGTTCTTCATCATCCTGCGGGTTCCCGTCGCTATTGCGCTGGCGCTTGCCTGCCTGCCGGTCTTCTTCATCGAACCGCGGTTGGCGCCGGTGCTTTTGCCCCAGCAGATGTTCCGCTCCTACAACTCCTTCATTCTGCTGGCGGTGCCGTTCTTCCTGCTCGCCGCCAACCTGATGAACGTCGCCGGGATCACCGACCGCCTCATCCGGCTGGCGCGCGCCCTGGTCGGGCACCTGCCCGGCGGTCTCGGACACGTCAACGTCGTCGTCTCGATGTTCTTCGCCGGAATATCCGGCAGCTCGACGGCCGACGCCGCCGGCATCGGTTCCCTTCTCATCCCGCAGATGAAGAAGGAAGGCTTCTCGTCGTCCTTCGCCGTCGCCGTCACCGCCTGCTCGTCGGTGATGGGGGTGATCATCCCGCCCTCGATCCTGATGGTGGTGTGGGGCGGCCTGATGTCGGTATCGATCGGCGGGCTGTTCCTCGCCGGCGTCATCCCCGGCATCCTGATCGCCGGCGCCCAGATGGCGACGGTCTACGTCTATGCGCGACGCCATGGCATGGGGCTGCACGACCGCGCGACGCTGGTCGAGTTGGCCCGCTCGGTGCTTGGCGCCACACTGGCTCTGCTGACGCCCATCATTATCGTCGGCGGCATTGTCGGCGGCCTGTTCACCCCGACCGAGGCATCGGTCGTCGCCGCGATCTACGCGCTGTTCCTCGGCATTGTCGTCTATCGCACCGTCGGCCTCGGCAAGCTCGCCCACGTTCTCTACGACACCGGGCGCTTCGCCTCGATCGCCCTGTTTTGCATCGGAACTGCCAGCGCTTTTGGCTGGATCCTCGCCTACTTCAAGATCCCCGCCGCCCTCGTCGCCTATGTCGAGACGCTCAACCTCGGCGTCTCCGAAATGGGGATCGCCGTGGCCGTCTCGTTTCTGGTCATCGGCTGCTTCATCGACGCGATTCCGGCGATCATCATTCTCGGCACCGTGCTGTTCCCGGTGACCCAGGCGGTCGGCATGCACCCGATCCACTTCGCCATCATCGGCATCATCAGCCTTGCCTTCGGTCTCGTCACGCCGCCCTATGGATTGTGCCTCCTGATCTCCTGCGCCATCGGCCAGATCACCGTCAGGCAGGCGCTGCGCGACGTCGCCATGATCCTCGCGCCGATGCTGGCGATCCTCGCGTTGGTGATTTTCTTCCCCGAGCTGACGCTGTGGCTTCCCAAGCTGTTGATGCCGAAGTTCATCAACTGACCTTTCGGCCGCTCCGCTTGCGTCACGCGCGCCTGGTCCTCTAGTCTTTACCGATGGACGTCGTGCAGATTCCCAAGGACCTCGGGGTTTTCGCCACGGCCGCGTGGGCGTGGGCCATCGACTTCATTCCGCACCTCGTCTCGGCGCTGCTGATCGTCATCGTCGGCTGGATCGTCGCCGGATGGGCGGGCCGCGCGGTCAGGGGCGTCGCCAGGCGCACCGACAAGATCGACCAGACCCTGTCGCCCGTGCTGGGCGCCATCGTCCGTTACGCCATCCTCATCATGGTGTTCGTCGCCGCGCTCGGGCAGCTTGGCGTGCAGACGACCTCGGTGCTCGCCGCGCTGGGCGCCGCCGGCCTCGCCATCGGCCTCGCGCTGCAGGGGACGCTGGCCAACATTGCGGCCGGCATGATGCTCCTGTGGCTGCGCCCCTTCGGCATCGGCGACTACATCGAAACCAGCAATGTCGCGGGAACCGTCGAGGAGATCGGGTTGTTCCACACCCAGATCCGTACCTGGGACGGCATCTACAAGTTCGTTCCCAATTCGGGGCTGTGGAACGTCACGCTGACCAATTACACCCGCAACCCGACCCGGCTGATCCTGCTCGAATTCGGCATCAGCTATGAGGACGACATCGCCGAGGGTCGCCATGTCCTCGCCGAGACGGCCGCCAAGCATACCGGCGTTTTGAAGGACCCGCCGCCGGTCGTCGTGCCGCTGTCGCTTGGCGACAGCTCGGTCGTCCTGCAGCTGCGGGCCTGGGCGCCCACGGCGACGTTCTGGAACGTTCGCTGGGACCTCACCCAATTCGGCAAGCGCGACCTGGAAGCTGCTGGCATTACTATCCCCTTTCCCCAGCGCGTGCTGCACATGGCCGGCCCGGGTGCCCCGCCGCCGCTGCCGCAACCGGACGAGGCGGTGCCGCCTGAGGCATCCCCGGGCGACGCCGGAGACTGATGGCGCTCACAAGGCGTTTCGAGATTATCTACCGCGACTCCAGGTCGTAATATCTCCGCACCCGTCGGTGGTCCCACGACTCCTTGGGATGGACGTGGACATCCCATGCCTCGGCCCGCGGATTATACTCCCGGTACTCGACGGAATCCGTGGCCAAGTCGAATTCCTCCGGGTTCCGCATCGTCAGTTTGCAGCGCCCCTTCTCGCCACGCGAGCGGGTGAGATAGAACTCGCCTTCGTAGGACGGATAGGTCGGATAGACCCGCTTCGGTTCGAGATAGAGAAACTGCTCCTCATAGGTGCACTCGACGATCTCGCGGCCGGACAGACGCCCGGAGAACCGGAATGTCCACAGCGTGTGATCGTCCTCGTCCTCCTCCCGGAACGTGCCGCTCACCGCGTTGCCGCTGACGGTGATGTCGAGTGGCGCGGCACCGCCACCGTAGTCCCAGCGTCCGGCCCAGTTCACCTCACAAGCCTGCGGTCACGCCGCGACCACCGAACGGTCGATGGCGCCCGACACATATCTCTCGTCGAAGTCGCACACCGGCTTGTCGTCGGAGACGCTTTCGAAGATGCGGCAGACGGTATGCGGATCGTCACTGGTCGGTTTCCGGTATTGCCAGACGACGCAGAAGGGAGTCTTCAGACAGAAGTCCCGGCACGCCTGCGGCGGAGCGTTCTCGTCCAGCCATTTCGTCTCGATCCTCGAATCGCCGCGGATGGCCACATCGGTGAACACCAGCCCCTCCCCGGTCTGCAAAGGCTCGGGCTCGGCGGTCACGCCCGAGTGACAGCACTCGCTCAGCTGGCGGGCCGGAACCCGGTCCTTGCGATAGCAGATCGGCCCGGCGTAATCGCTGAATTCCTTCTTCTTGTAAGACCACGCCTTGCACCCGGCATCGTCGAGGCACTCGTCCCGGCAGACTTCCGGGCCATCGTCCGGGGCCAGCTCGTAGGCCTTGTAGGTGCCGCCGGGTCTGTCGACGTCGTATTCGATGTCGAGAGAGCGCGGCAGGGTCGGTCGCCTGGTCGGAGGCGGTGCTTCAGCGCCGATCGCCGCGAGGATATCCGGCCAGGTGAAGCTGTGCGTCTTGGACGCACGGTCGCCGCGGACCTTGGATTCGCTCACCACATAGGCGGCAGGCGGCGAGTTTTTCGCTTTTTGCATCGAACCGGTCGGTAAACCGCAGACCAATCACGATCTCCGCGATGCTGGTGCCGTAGATCGAGCTGAATTCCCAGGCGACCGGCGCGTAGTCGTATCTGTTTTCCTCGCTGAACGGATTGGTGACGTCCGCGAGATCGAGCCTTTGCTCCACGAACCGGTCGTTGATGACGTTGAGCGCGCCCACCGCGGTGCCGAACGACGAGCTGAGCAGGCCGGCGACATCGAGCCCCACCTTCGCGGCCCAGTGGTCGAACCAGGTGGCCTTCGCTTCCGTCGGGTCGAAAGTGATCCACCCTTGTTCGATGAAGTCCGGATATCGGACTACGATATCCGAGTAGTCGACATCCACCGTTTCCGGAACGGCGAGATACAGCATCCCCCGCAAGAGGTTGACGAAACGGCCCGGGTATTTCGCTTCGAGGCGAATCACGATTTTGGTGGATTGGTCGATGGGAATCTGCTTCGGGCCATAGATGTGGATGGCCGAATAGCCGGCGTCGTCGTCCCCGAGGACGGCGCTCCAAACCGTCATGGCGCCGCCCCGGCAGTCGGTGGTGTCGGTGCCGATCGGACAGGAGCCGCTGCCGATGTCCGGCTCCTCGCAGACATTGTTGCGCGCCGTCTCGCAGGCATCGCTCGCGCTGAACTGGGCAGAAGCATTCGCTCCGAAGCCGAGACAGAACGCCAACGCCAGACCACTGCGGACAACGACCCTCATGAATCCCGCGCACTTCCTTGCCGCATGAACCCTCGATGCCTGGCCCGCTTCGGCACCAGGCTTGGGTGCACCCACCGGCAGGCGGCCGGCCGCGGGCCGCTCACACCGCCTTCAATTCGGCCGGTTTCGACTTCGCCCGGCGGGTGATGAGCTTGTTGACCGCCGAGACGTAGGCCTTGGCCGAGGCCACCATGGTGTCGGTGTCGGCGCCGCGGCCGGTGACGATCTTCTCGCCCTCGCCGAGCCGAACCGAGACTTCCGCCTGCGCGTCGGAGTCCTCGGTGACCGCGCCCACCTGATAGAGCTGCAAGGTCGCCTCGTGGGGAGCGATCGACCGGATCGCCTTGAACATCGCGTCGACCGGTCCGTCGCCCACCGCTTCCTTGGTGACGTGCTGGCCGTCGATGTCGAGGGTGACGATCGCCTTCTGCGGCCCGCCGGTGCCGGCGATCACCGTGAGCGCCACGAGACGGATCGCCTCGCTCGCCTGCGCCATCTCGTCCTCGACCAGCGCGGTGATGTCCTCGTCGAACACGTGCTTCTTGCGGTCGGCGAGGTCCTTGAAGCGGCGGAAGGCGTCCTCGAAGGCGTTGTCGCCGAGTTCGAAGCCGAGCTCGGCCAGCTTCTCGCGGAACGCATGCCGGCCGGAATGCTTGCCCATCACCAGCGAGCTCGACTTCAGCCCGACTGACTCCGGCGTCATGATCTCGTAGGTCTGGGCGTTCTTCAGGACGCCGTCCTGATGGATGCCCGACTCGTGAGCGAAGGCGTTCTTGCCGACGATCGCCTTGTTGTACTGCACCGGGAAGGCCGACACCGCCGACACCAGCTTCGACGCCCGCATCAGGTAGGTCGTGTCGACGTTGGTGTAGTAGGGCAGCACGTCGCCCCGCGTCTTGATCGCCATGACGATCTCCTCGAGCGCCGCATTGCCCGCCCGTTCGCCGAGGCCGTTGATCGAGCATTCGACCTGCCGGGCGCCGCCGGCCAGGCCCGCCAGCGAATTGGCCACCGCCAATCCGAGATCGTTGTGGCAGTGGGTCGAGAAGACGACCGTGTCGGCGTTCGGCACCCGCTCGATCAGCATGCGGATCATCGCCGCGAACTCGTCGGGCGTGGCGTAGCCGACCGTGTCGGGAATGTTGATCGTCGTCGCGCCGCATTTGATCGCAGCCTCGACCGTCCGGCAGAGGAAATCGTGCTCGGTGCGGGTGGCGTCCATCGGCGACCATTCGACGTCGTCGGTGTGGTTGCGCGCGCGGGTGACCGACGAGACGACCCGCTCGTACACCTGGTCCTGGTCGAGCTGCAGCTGGAACTGCCGGTGCAGCGGAGACGTGCCGATGAAGGTGTGGATGCGCCGGCGCTCGGCGTGCTGGAGGGCCTCGGCCGCGCGGTCGATGTCGGCCTGGCCGGCTCGAGCCAGGCCGCAGACCACCGCCCGCTTCACCCGCTTGGCGATCTCGCTGACCGCCTCGAAATCCCCGTTCGAGGCGATCGGGAAGCCGGCTTCGATGATGTCGACCCCCATCTCGTCGAGGAGCTCGGCCACCTGCAGCTTCTCGTCCAGCGTCATCGAGGCGCCGGGCGATTGCTCGCCGTCGCGCAGCGTCGTGTCGAAGATGACGACCTGGTCCCGTTTGGCGGCCGTCGGCTCAGTGGTGCTCATGGAACGTGTTCCTTCTCGAAACCTTGCCCGCACTCAGGTCCGGATGCGGACGATCATGGGATGTTCGTGTGTCGACGCTTCCCCTGAGAGCCCGCCCGCAACCGGACAGCCGACGCTCAGGGGCGTCTAAGGAGCAGGCCGAGAAGAAGGAGGGAGCCGCGCGCAATCCGGCCGTCCTCGGCGAATGCCGGCGGCGATGCGCGAAAGGGATCGCAAGCGATCATATCGGCTCCGTTCGGTGCCCCGGGATCATCCGCCGGAGAGGTCAAGCTCCGGTTTTCCCATGGGCACCGGCATTCTTAGCCAATCCGGCCGGCGGTCGGCAAGCCCCAATCTGGTGTGCCCCCTGCCCTATTGGAAGGCCACCACCGCGAAGACCACCGCCAGCAGCGCCGTCAGGCCGGCCAGCGGCCCGAGCTTCGGCATCCGCGCGGCGAGCGCCATGTTGCCGGTCTTGCGTATCTGGGCCAGCGTCACCTGCATGGCGATGACGATCACCGTGAGAATGACGACGAAGACGATCTTCACCCAAAACGCCCACGACACATTGCTCGGCCCACCATACACGCTCCACACCATGATCAGGCCGGTGATCCACAAGAGTACGACGCCGGCGGTGGAGACATTGACAAGGATCGGCGGCACCTTGCGCAGGGCGGCGGCGCCGTCAGGCGTTGCGGTCGCCGCCGTGCGCATGATCACCATGTTCGCCACCCCGGGCCCGGCGCCCATCACCAATCCGATGAAATGCAGGACAAGCAGTAGATCGTTCAGCCACGTCATCGATTCCCCCGGATTTGGCCGCCAACATGCGCTCAATCTAGCATGATTCCGGCGTGAGAAGGCGGTCAAACCGCTAGGGCGCCCTCGGCCACCACCACGGCATCGCCGCTGATCCGCGCCGCCACGACCGCCCCGTCATCCATGTCGATCTCGAGCCCGATCAGGCTGGGCCGGCCCATCTCGAACCCCTGCTCCACGAGATAGTGGTGGCCTCCGCCGGGCGGCTGGTCGAAGCGGGCAACGACGCCGGCGAAGGCCGCGACCGCCGATCCCGTGGCCGGATCCTCGGCGATGCCGAGTCCTGGCGCGAACATTCGCGCGTGGAAAGCGGCCACCGGGCCGACCCTATCGCGGGTGTAGACAAAGGCCCCCGTCACCTCGCCGAATGTCTTGGCGAAGTGCTGGGGGTGCGGCCGGGCGCGCTCGATCGCGTCAAGGTTGCGAACCGGCACAAAGCCGTAAGGAACGCCGGCATCGAAGCCGGTCGGCCGATGGTTCTCGAAGCCGATCTCTGCCGGCAGAAGGCCGAGCGCCAGCGCCACCGTCTCCCGATTGCCGGGATCGGCGGCCGCTGTCGGCATCCGCGGCAGATCGAAGATCGCGTGTCCACCGGCTTCCGTCTTCACCGTAACCCCGCAGCGGACCGGGCCGACCTTCTCCTCGAGCATCAGCACCATTTCGTGGTTGGCCGGATTCTCATGTGCGGTTTCGAGCGCGAGGACGACCGCCGTACCGATGGTCGGATGACCGGCGAAGGGAAGTTCCCGTGCCGGCGTGAAGATGCGGATTGCGGCGCTGTGATGACTGTTCTCCGCAGGCAGTACGAACACCGTCTCGGAGAGGTTGAATTCGGCGGCGATCGCCTGCATCCGCGCATCGTCCAGCCCGCTCCCGTCGAGCACCACGGCGAGCGGATTGCCGGCGAGCGGACGATCGGTGAAGACGTCCAGGATGGCGAAGCGGCGAGACATGAGGGGACGACTCCGGGGAGAAGATTTCTCATGCTTTTGGATACTCCCGCCGAAGGCGTCAAGCCGGCAACGGAACCGCCTCGGCCATCTTAAGCTCGAAGCAGGGCAAAGCCGGGGACGCTATTTTCTTGAACCGGCGCCGGCGTGGGGCTCGTCCTGCGAACCGTTCAGCATCCGTTCATCGAGGCGCCACTATCTTTCCCCCAACGGGCAGGAAGGGGGAACTCCCTGCCCCGTGTAAAACGGCTTGCGTATCCCCGGAGACCATCATGAGTAAGCTTGCAACGGCGGCCTTGGCCGCTCTGATCGGCGTTGCCTCGATATCCGCTTCGATGACTACCGCTTCGGCGGACTGGAAGGGACCGCCGCGAGGCTACCACCACGGCCATGGCAATGGCGGATGGAAGCCCGGTCCGGGAGTCGGCTTCGCCGCCGGCGCCCTTGTCGGGCTCGGCGTGGGCGCGATCGTCGCGACCCCGCGCCCCTATTATCCACCGGTGCGTCCCTATTATCCGCCGGTGCGCGCCTACTATCCGCCGGCCCCGGTCTACTACCCGCCCCCGCCGGTGGTCTATCGCGCTCCGCCGCCGCCGGTGGTCTATCGCGCGCCGCCGCCGGTCTACTACTACCCCGGCGCCGGTTGGAACCAGGCTCACCTCGATTGGTGCCGCGCCACCTACCGTTCCTACAACCCGGCGACCGACACCTTCACGGGCTATGACGGCTATCCTCACCGCTGCGTCGGCCCTTACTGAACCAGGCAGCCCTCACCGGGGCGCGGAGCCGGGTTACGGCTCCGCACCTTCCCCGATAAGGCGGCGAACCAGCGGTGTGATCGTCAGCCCCTGCACGACGATGGAGAAGACGACCACCGCATAGGTGGCGATCAGGATCGGCTCGCGAAATTCCAAGGTTGGAACCGCAAGCGCCAGCGCCACCGAAATGCCGCCGCGCATCCCGCCCCAGGTGAGGATCGGAATCGACCCGCGCGTGAAGGTGTGGTGAAGCGACAGCAGCGTCAGCGGCGCCGATACCGAGACGAAGCGGGCGGTAAGGACAAGCGGAATCGTTGCGGCGGCGAGGGCCGCAAGCGACGGATCGACGGAGACCACCAGCACCTCGAGCCCGATCAGCAGGAAAAGCACCGAGTTCAGAAGCTCGTCGATGATCTCCCAGAACTGGAAGAGATGCTCGCGGGTCGTCTCGCTCATCGCGGTTCGCACCCCGCGATTGCCGACCAGGATGCCGGCGACCACGACGGCGATCGGCCCTGACATGTGCAGCCTGAGGGCAAGCGCATAGAGCCCCGTCACCAGGCCGAGCGTGATCAGGATTTCGACGGGGTAGTTGTCGACCGCCTCCATCGCGCGAACCGTGATCAGTCCGACGATCAGGCCGAGAACCGCGCCGCCGACGGCCTCCATCAGGAACGCCTCGCCCACATTGGCGATCGTCAGGTGTCCCGCCCGCGTCGCGATACCGATCAAGAGCGTGAAGATCACGACGCCAACCCCGTCGTTGAACAGGCTTTCACCGGCGATCTTGATCTCCAGCCGCTGCGGCAGGTCGACCGATTTGAGGAGCGCGAGTACGGCCACCGGGTCGGTCGGCGAGATCAGCGCGCCGAAAACCATCGCCCACGCGAGAGGCAGATCGACGCCGATGATCTGGGCAAGGGCATAGAAGCCGAAGCCGACGATCACCGTGGAGATCACAACGCCCACGGTGGCCATCAGCCCGACGGCGGCGGCCTCCGCTCGCAGCCGGCCAAGGTCGACCTGCAGCCCACCGGCGAACAGCAGGAAGGCCAGCATGCCGTTCATCAGCGCTTTGTAGAAATCGATCGACTTGATCGCGCCCGCGACCACCCGTTGCACACCGAGCCAAGGCATGAACTGGTCGAGGACGATCAGGCCAATGGACGTCGCCAGCGCCATGACCAGCAGGCCGATGACATGCGGCAGACCGATGAACCGCTCGTTCACCCAGCCGAAAATGGCCGAAAGCACGAGCAGGATCGCCGCAATGTCGAAGAGGCTCAGCATGGATCGACTTCTCTCGTCCGACGCCCGGCCTCGTGGGCAGGCGTCCGATTCGCCTGTGTCCGCCCACAGATGGAGCGGATTCCGGAGCGAAAGTCGATGCCGGGCAGTGTCCCGCCCGGCAGGGTTTGCTCAGTTCTTCGCCTTGTCGACCAGCTTGTTGGCGCCGATCCACGGCATCATGGCGCGCAGCCGCTCGCCGACTTCCTCGATCGGATGGGCGTCGTTCATCCGCCGGATCGCCTTGAACTTCGGCTGCCCGGCGCGGCACTCGCGAATCCATTCCGAGGTGAAGGCGCCGGTCTGGATGTCCTTGAGGACGCGCCGCATCTCGGCCCGCGTCTCGTCGGAGATGATCCGCGGCCCGCTCACATATTCGCCGAACTCGGCGGTGTTGGAAACCGAGTAGTTCATGTTGGCGATGCCGCCTTCGTAGATGAGGTCGACGATCAGCTTCACCTCGTGCAGGCATTCGAAATAGGCCATCTCCGGCGCATAGCCGGCCTCGACCAGGGTCTCGAAGCCGCCGCGGATCAGCTCCACCAGACCGCCGCAGAGCACGACCTGCTCGCCGAAGAGGTCGGTCTCGCACTCTTCCTTGAACGTCGTCTCGATGACGCCGGACCGCCCGCCGCCGATGGCGCAGGCATAGGAGAGCGCCAGCTCATGGGCGTTGCCCGACGGATCCTGCTGAATCGCGATCAGGCAGGGAACGCCACCACCCTTCTGATACTCGCCCCGCACGGTGTGGCCCGGCCCTTTCGGCGCGATCATCACCACGTCGATGGTGTTCTTCGGCTCGATCAGGTTGAAGTGCACATTCAGGCCGTGGGCGAAGGCAATCGCCGCCCCATCGCGGATGTTGCCGGCGATGTGGTCGGTCCAGATGTCCGCCTGCAGCTCGTCCGGCGCGCACATCATGATCATGTCGGCCCATGCGGCGGCCTCGGCCACCGACTTCACCGGCAGACCGTCGGCCTCGACCTTCTTCGCCGTCGCCGATCCCGGCTTCAGGGCGATCGCCACCTCGCCGACGCCGGAATCGCGCAGGTTCAGCGCGTGGGCGCGGCCCTGGCTGCCATAGCCGACGATGGCCACCTTCTTCGACTTGATGAGATTGAGATCGGCATCCCGATCATAATAGACGCGCATGGGTGTCATCCTCTCCGTTTGACAAGATCAGGGGCATCCGGCGCCGCGGTCTGCGGGCCACAAAGCCGGAGAAACTGCTGCGTCGCCCGCTCCGCATCGCGGGCGATCTCGGCGGCGCCGAGCGTCAGCCGGTCGCCGAGCAGCAGCCGGATCTGAACATCCCGGGCGATCAGACCGAAAAAGGTTCGGAACGCGGTCTCGGTATCGTCGAAGGCGAGAAGGTTCCGGTCGCGGCCGGCCTCCAGCACCGGCTTCAGCCGCCGGCCCATGGCCAGCCGCCCGTTTTCGAGGACGATCTGGCCGAGCTTGCTCTTCCCCGATCCCGCATGGCTGACAGCGATCCGGTTGAGCGCGATCGACGTGTCACTGGATATCACCCGCAGCCAGTTGACGGCGAACTGCTTCAGTCGCTCGCGCAGCGAGGCGGCGTCGAGCCGCCCCCGCTCCACCGGCGCCACCGCGACTTTCGACGCCTGCCACCGGACCGTCGCGGTGATCAGCCCGTCGCGGTCTCCGAACCACTTGTAGAGCGTTTCCTTCGAGCAGCTTGCCCGCCGGGCCACGGCATTCATCGTCAGGGCGTCGCCCTCCTCGACCAGGAGGCGCAGCGCGGCGTCCAGCACGTCGCGCTGCCGAGGCTTGAAGCTTTCCTCCTCGACAATCTCGGCCACCGGCATCCTCGGGCAACTCCCTTCCTCTCGTCGCATCCGTACCGTACCGTACGGTACGGATGCAAGCAGAAACCGAGATCGCACGCGAGGACATGCCGTGCGCAAGCGGTCAGTCGACCAGAATCTCCTGCTCAGTGATGTTCCGGTACTTGCCGTTCGGCAGCCGCACCACGATGCTGAGCGACAGGCTGTCGAGGAGACCGGGCAGCGCCCGGTCGAGCCGCTCGACGGTGGTTTCGAGGCGGGTGATCTCGTCGCCTCCGCCGTTGCTGCGGAACAAGAGGTCGAAGAAGTAGATGTCGAACAGCGAACTCCGCGTGTAGTCGATCTCCCGGGCGTAGCCGCCGGCCCACAGCAGCCGGTTCTTGACCGTATCGCCGCGCATCTTCGACGGCCGCAGGATCTCGATCAGGTTCTCCGCGTCGCCGAACTTGCACGAGCCGAACAGCACGCCCTTCAACCGCCGGCGACGCCGGTTCACCTCGCAGATCGTGTTGCGCAGGAAGGTACGCGACAGGCACGAGCCGTCGGGCGCCTCGATCCGGCCGAAGTCGCCATGGGCCGCGATGTAGAGGTAGTCGACGTCGCCGCCGCTCATCATGAACCGCACCGCCTCGCGGAACGACACCGAGCCGACGAACCGCTCGTAGGTAAAGGCGTCCGGACGGTCCTTGAGGGCGTAGGAGAGGAACTCGAAAAGCGGCCGCACGGTGTGGTGCCGCTCGTCGAACCAGCGACTTTCGATGACTCCCAGCCCAAGGTGCCGCGTTTGCGCCACGCCCCCGACCCTTCTGTTTTTCGGTCAGTCTGCCACGGATGCCGGCAGATGCCAGCCGTCTTTGACGATATTGGTGCCGTCAGGACAGGCCGGCATCGCCAATCAAGAAAAATCAGACGCTTACATGCGAATATGAGAACGGATTCTCAGCCGCCGCGGGTCCCAAATCGGGCGATTCGCGCGGCGATTCACGGTTCATAACCCATCAGCTCGAAGGTTTGCTTCTGCCGCTCGAAAATCGCGGCTCTCTGCCGCTCGGACAAGATCTCGCGCGCCGGCCGGCGATCGGCGCGAAAGCTCCCCTTGGCCTTGGGCAGCGTCACCGGCAGGCTGAGCCCAAGCCGACCGGCCAACGCCTTCATCTCGTCTTCGAGAGCCTCGAGACGGAGGATGCGATCCACCGCCACGGCGCCATCGATCGTATAGACGGCGCGGCCGTCATCCAGATCGGCGATCGCACGGTCAATCAGCTCTCCGATGTCGGACTCCGCCGCCTTCCGGCTGTCCCAGTATGCACGGGACACCACCTTCTCGTAGGGGTGGCGCTCGACGGTGAACTTGAACGCCGAATCCCACACGCGCCGCGGCACCCGTTCGCGTATCTCGGACGCCGTCATGTGGTTGCGGAACGCCCCCTGCCGTCCGGCGAGGCGTTTCAGCCGGTAGAACTCATCCTCCCGCCGGGCGTGCACGGCGGCGGCGATATCAGCTTCCAGCTGGCGGTCGCTGACGAAGTTACGGGCCGCCGGCTTGCCGTCCTGCAGCCTCAACAACTCGTCCTCGAACGTGATTGGCGCCAGGATATCGGCCGGCCCGCACGACGGCGTCAGCGCGATCTCGACCGTGGTGCCCCCGGTCTTGCGCGTCTTCAGGAAGATGAAGTTCTTGGCAAAGCTGACGATCATCTCGACCGGTCGGCGTCCTTCATGACGGTTGTCGATCGCTCGCCCCCGCGGTCAACCTCCCCCGCCGCCGGCCAGGTCATTCGGCAAGGACCGGGACCAGCGAGGCGACGAGGAGAATGCCCATGGTAATGTTGAACCCCCTTACCATGCCGGGCGTCTTGAGGAAGCGGCGCAGCGTCGACCCGAACATCACCCATGTCCAGCTCGAGGCGAGGCCGAGCACGCCGAAGAGCCCGGCCATCACGATCATGTTGAGCGGGAAGCTCGCCATCGCCGCATAGGTGGCAGCCGCGCCGACGGCCATCACCCATCCCTTCGGATTGACCCACTGGAATGCCGCTGCCTGGAAAAAAGTGATCGGCCGCCTGCTGGATCGGGCGCTGTCACCGTGAGGCTCGGCGGTGGCAATCACCCACGCGAGGTAGACCAGATACGCGGCCCCGAGATATTTGATAACCGGGTAGAGCGCCGGATACGCCTCGAAAACGGTGCCGAGACCGATCCCCACCACTAGGACCATCGCTGCGAAGCCGCTCGCTACCCCGATCAGGTGGGGGACGGCGCCCCTCAGGCCGAAATTCAGCCCCGATGCGAGCAGCATCAGGTTGTTGGGGCCGGGCGTGAACAGCGTGACCGCCGCGAAGACCACGAACGCCGCAAGCAGTTCCCCCGAGATCACCGGGTCATTTCCGGTCAGAGCCCGTATCTCTTCGGCCATTCCTCCGCCGGCCCGCCGAATTCGGCTGCCGCCGCCCTGACCTGATCGCCAAGCAGCGCGATCAGGTGATCCCGCACCTCATCCGACATCGGCACCTTGGGATCACGGCTTTTGCGATTGAAATCGGGCGACAGCGCGCCGCTCGGCTTGTCGGGATCGCCGCCGAGAAAGGCGATGATGCGGCGGCGGAGCCCGGTCGCATCGGACTTCAGATCATCGAAAAAGAAAAGACCGAACCGGTCGGCGCTGACCCGCTGCCAGCGGGCGGCATTCGTGGCGACGCTCGAATGGCGGATGCCGCTGCCCGTCTGAATAAAATTCTCGACCGTGGCAAAATCCTCAGTGTTCTGCCACTTCTGCTGCCGGGCGACCATGCAGTAGTGCGACCAGAACCGCTCGATCGGATCGCGCGCCAGATAGATGACCTTGATGTTCGGCAGGTTCCCGCACACCGCCTCGACTTTCTCATCGTCGATGATGCCGTAGGTTGGCGTGATATCGCCGGAAATGCGATCGCCCCTTGGGCTGAACAGGCGCGAATACTGATCGAAGTCGATCGGTCTCCCGTGCAGCCAGATCAGCGCCCGCAGCCATTCGAGATCGGTCTTCTCGAGCGGACGCATCTTCGATCGCTGCAGCTTTCGGTTCAGGCGTTGCGGACTGTATCGGGCGCGTTGATACAGCGGCTCCGCCCATTTGAGATGGATGTTCTCGTTGAAGTAGTGCAGCTCCTTGATCGCCGGCATCCAGAAATCGGGGTGATGGTTCAGCTGGTCGAAGAGCCAGCGGGTGCCGCCTTTTTGCGCGCCGACGCACAGGAAATCGGGCCCACGCGTATCGCCGTGAACCAGCAGATCCGGCATCCTCATGGTCTGCGGCGTGCGACCGAGGAGCCGATCGCCTGCCATGCGAAGCACGCCCAGCACGTTCCAGTCCATTGAAGAACCGCGAATAGAGTTCGTTTCCTTCGCGGTCAACAACCCCGCTTCTCCGGTGTCGGGTTCACAGGCCATACTTGGCCGGCCAACCGGCCGCAGCACCACCGAAATCGCGGGCCGATTCAACTAACTCCTTTGCCAGATATCGACTTAGTCTGTCACGCAGTTCCGGCGACAGCGGCACTTTGCCCGGGTCGCGCTTGCGGTTGTAGCCGGCCGGCGCACCGCCGCTCGGCTTCCGCGGATCAGCGCCCAGGAAGGAGAGTATCCGCGCCCGGAGCCTTTCAGCGTCGGACTGCAGATCGTCGAAGAGAAACAGGCCGAAGCGGTCCTCCGGCACGTAGCGGCGCCAACGGGCGACGATCTCGGTCTGGTAGGTCCGCCGTGCCACGAAACGCTTGCCAACCAGTCGGATCGCCGCCTCGACTGTCAGGTCGCGGCCGATGTCGCCTTTTCGCATGTGCATGGTGAGGTGCGACCAGACTCTCTCGACCGGATCGCGGGCGATGAAGATCACCTTCGTCTCGGGAAAACGCCTCATGACGCGGGCAACGACATCCGGCCGAAGGACCGAATAGTCGGGCGTGATGTCGCCGGTGATTCGGTCGCCCTTGGCGGCGAAGAGGGAAGCATAGGCATCGAGATCCAACTGGCCCCACGGCAGCCGGGCGTAGGCATCGAGAAAATCGATGTCGTGCTGATCCAGTTGCCGGAAGTATCTCCGTCTCCGCCGCCGGTTCAGCAGCGGCAGGTCGGCTGCCGCCTGTTTCGCGAGCTTGATCGCGCGCGGCGATGGCTTCTTGCGGTCCAGGTAGTGCAGCTCCTTAACGGGCGGCATCCAGAAGTCCGGATGGAGCTGCACCTGGTCGTAGAGCCACCGGGTGCCGCCCTTCTGGGCGCCGATGCAGAAGAAGTCAGGCCCGTCGGCCCTGGTGCCGCGATCTGGTCTGGTCGCAGGTCGTTCACCCCGTCCCTCGGCAACCAGAAGTGATCGACCCATCACACCAGCTCGCCGCAGGCCCGCCGATAGCGCAGGACGGTCTCGGCCATGCCGAAATGCAGGGCGTCCGCGGTCAAGGCATGGCCGATCGACGCTTCGGCAAGATGCGGCAGGGCAGCGACCAGCGGCTGCAGGTTGTCGAGCGTGAGGTCGTGGCCGGCATTGAGGCCGAGCCCGCAGTCCCGCGCGGCATTGCCGGTCGCCACGACCCTGTCGAGTGCGGCGGCCTTGGCGGCAGGATCGAAGACGCCCCCGTAGGGGCCGGTGTAGATCTCGACACGGTCGGCGCCGACCTGCTTCGCCAGCGCCGGCGCCTCCGGATCAGGGTCGATGAACAGGGAAACCCGGAAGCCGTCGTCCTTGAAGCGCGCGATGATCGATGTGAGGAAATCGCGGTGAGCGGTGATATCCCAGCCGTGGTCCGAGGTCGCCTGCCGGATGTCGTCCGGCACGAGGGTGACTTGGCTCGGTCGCACGCTGTCGACGATTTCCGCAAACCGCGCGTCGGGATTGCCCTCGATGTTGAACTCGCGGTCGGGAAACTCGTCGGCGATGAGCTTGGCGATGTCAGGCACGTCCGAGCGGCGGATGTGGCGCTCGTCCGGGCGGGGATGGACGGTCAGGCCGTGGGCACCGGCTTCGAGAGCGATCCGCCCGAGCCCGGTCACGCTCGGCCAGGGCAGGTCGCGCCGATTCCGCAGATAGGCGATCGCATTGAGGTTCACGGAAAGCTTGGCAGTCATGCGGGTGACGTCGGCCCGTCCAGCTTGTCAGGGAATGGAGGTCTCTCCGAGCAAGCCGCCACTGTCAACGAGAAAATCCGTCCCGGCTGGCGGCCGCAAACGTCCGCCCCGGCTCCGCTTGCGAGAGATTGTAGGGGCCGCCGCCGCCAACTCAAGCCGTACTTCCGCCCTGCCCTTCCGATTGTCCCGGATTTCGGCGGAAATCCGGTCCGCCGGCGCATTCCGAGGCATCGATCCGCGGCGATGGCCCGCCGTCAGACGGTCATCGCCTCCGCACCGCGCCCGAGGGCGGCAATCCCGGTGCGGCACACTTCGACCAGCCCGAGCGGCGCCATGATGGCGACGAACTGCTCGATCTTGTCCGTGCGGCCAGTCAGCTGGAAGATGAAATGCTCGGTCGAGGCGCCCACCACCTCGGCGCGGAAGGCATCGGCGATGCGGAGCGCCTCAACGCGCTTGTCGCCGGTGCCGGCGATCTTGACCAGCGCCAGTTCGCGCTCCAGCGGATTGCCGTCGGCGGTGAGGTCGGTGACCGAATGCACCGGCACCAGGCGCTCCAGCTGGTTCTTGATCTGGGCGAGCACCATCGGCGTGCCGTTGGTCACGATCGTGATTCGCGACAGGTGCTTGGAATGCTCGGTCTCCGACACCGTCAGGCTGTCGATGTTATAGCCGCGGCCGGAGAACAGCCCGATCACCCGGGCGAGCACGCCCGGCTCGTTGTCGACCAGCACCGACAACGTGTGCCGCTCCTCACGGTCGTGCCGATCCTCGAAGAAGTAGGCCGAGGCCGGCGGCAACATCGCCGCCGCCTTCCGCTGGCTGGCAGACCGGGTGGCGGTCTTCGTCGCCGGCTTCGTCCCCGCGGCGGGCCGTTTCGCCGGCCCGGGCTTGGCGCGCTTCATCAGACGAGCACCTTGCCGGCTTGATCGATCGCCCGGCCGACCGTTTCGTCGTCCGCCTCCTCCGCCAACAGCATCTCGTTGTGCGCCTTGCCCGACGGGATCATCGGGAAGCAGTTGGCGAGCGCCGCCACCCGGCAATCGAACAGAACCGGCCGTCTGATCGAGATCATCTCCTCGATCGCATCGTCGACCTGGTGCGGCTTTTCGGCCCGGATGCCGACACCGCCATACGCTTCGGCCAGCTTCACGAAATCGGGGAGCGAATCCATGTAGCTGTGCGACAGCCGGTTGCCGTGCAACAGTTGCTGCCACTGACGCACCATCCCCATGTACTGGTTGTTGAGGATGAAGATCTTGATCGGCAGGTCGTGCTGCACGGCCGTCGACATCTCCTGCATGGTCATCAGCACCGACGCGTCGCCGGCGATGTCGATGACCAGGCTGTCGGGACGTGCGACCTGGACGCCGACCGCGGCCGGCAGGCCATAGCCCATGGTCCCGAGCCCGCCCGACGTCATCCAGCGGTTGGGCTCTTCGAAACCATAGAACTGGGCGGCCCACATCTGGTGCTGGCCGACCTCGGTGGTGATGTAGACGTCCTTGTCCTTGGTCGCCTGATAGAGCCTCTGGATCGCATATTGCGGCATGATCACGTCGCGATTGGGCCGGTAATGGAGGCTGTTGCGGGCCCGCCATTTTTCGATCTGTGTCCACCATGCCTTCAATGCCGTCCGGTCGACCTTCGGCTTCTCGGCCTTCCACACGATCAGCATGTCCTCCAGCACCTCGGCGACGTCGCCGATGATCGGCAGGTCGACGCGGATGTTCTTGTTGATCGAGGACGCGTCGATATCGATGTGGATCTTTCGCGATCCCGGCGAGAAGGCGTCCGTCCGCCCGGTGATGCGGTCGTCGAAGCGGGCGCCGATGGCGATCATCAGGTCGCAATCGTGCATGGTATGGTTGGCCTCGAAGGTGCCGTGCATGCCGAGCATGCCCAGCCACTGCGGATCGGAGGCGGCACAGGCCCCGAGCCCCATCAGCGTCGAGGTGATCGGAAAGCCGGTGAGATGGACCAGCTCACGGAGCAGTTCGGTGGCGCGCGGGCCGGAATTGATCACGCCGCCGCCGGTGTAGAACACCGGCCGCTTCGCCCGGGCGATCATGTCGACGGCGGCGCGAATGGCATTCGGATCGCCCTTGGTGCGCGGCCGGTAGGTCTTGTGCTCGACCTCGCTCGGGCCGGTATAGGTGCCCGTGGCGAACTGCACGTCCTTGGGGATGTCGACGACGACCGGGCCCGGACGGCCGTGGCTCGCCACGTAGAAGGCCTCGTGCAGGATGCGGCTGAGGTCGTTGACGTCCTTCACCAGCCAGTTGTGCTTGGTGCACGGCCGGGTGATGCCGACCGTGTCGCACTCCTGGAACGCGTCGTTGCCGATCAGGTGGGTGGGCACCTGGCCGGTGAGGCAGACCAGCGGGATCGAGTCCATCAGCGCATCGGTCAGCGCCGTCACCATGTTGGTGGCGCCCGGCCCCGAGGTGACCAGCACGACGCCGGGCTTGCCGGTGGAGCGCGCATAGCCCTCGGCGGCGTGGCCGGCGCCCTGTTCGTGGCGGACGAGGATGTGCTGGAACCGGTCCTGCTGGATGATCTCGTCGTAGATCGGCAGCACGGCGCCGCCCGGATAGCCGAACACGTGCTCGACGCCCTGGTCCGCGAGCGCCTGGACCACCATTTCCGCGCCCGTCATCTCCATCCCGTGCTTCGCGGAGCCGTTCTTCCGCGTGCCGCTCTTTTCTCGTCTCATCTCGCTACCTCACGCCCGCCGATGCTGGTCCATTCGCCCAATAAAAAAGGCCCTTCCGGGCCCGTTGTGCGCACCACCGATCGCGACGGCTCATGCCATCGTGGCGGTACGCACCCTGATTACGAGGACGGATTTCGCCGTCATGTCGCCATCGCTCCTTTTACTGCGGTGCAAGATAGGCACGCCGGCCGCGCCGGTCAATCGCAAATTGGCCGCGGGCGGCCAACCCCTGCGCGGCCTGCCAGAAGCGGCGATCAGGTCCGCTCCGGCTCGACGACCGTCCAGTCCGCCATCTGGTTGCGGAACCAGGTTTCCTGCCGTCGTGCATAGCGGCGCGTCTCGGTCTTGACGCTGGCAAGCGCCTCTTCCAGCGATAGCATCCCGGCAAAATGGTCGAGGAACTGGCGGACGCCGATCGCCTTCATCGCCGGCAGGTCCGGGGGGAGCCCGAGACCGGCCAGACGCCGCACTTCGTTCAGCGCGCCCTCGTGCAGCATCGCCTCGGCACGCTTCGAGATGCGGGCATGCAGCCAGGCGCGGTCGGGCGCAATCACCAGGCGCTCGGCTTCGGTCGAAACCAGGGGCAGCGTCTTCTCGCCGCTCTGCCAGGCCGCCAGCGGCCGGCCGGTCGCCTCGAGCACCTCCAGCGCCCGCAAAATGCGGGACCGGTCGGACGACCGGATCGCGGCGGCGCTCTCCGGGTCTTGCGCGGCAAGCCGCGCGTGCAGGGCTTCCGTCTCGATCCCCGCCGTCTCCTCGGCCACGCGCGCCCGAAGAACGGCCGGGATCGGCGGAATCGAGGTGAGCCCCTCGGTCAGCGCCTTGAAGTAGAGGCCGGTGCCGCCGACGAAGATCGCCACCAGCCGCTCCTTCCGCGCCTCGGCCAGCGCCGCCGCCGCATCGCCCAGCCAGTGGCCGACCGAATAGCGGGTCGCCGCCGGCACATGGCCGTAAAGCCGATGCGGGGCCAGCTTCTCCGCCTCGGCCGGCGGCCGCGCCGAAAGCACCCTTAGCTCGCAGTAGACCTGCATCGAGTCGGCATTGATCACCACACCGCCGCGTTGCCGCGCCAGATCGAGCGCCAGCCTTGACTTGCCGCTCGCCGTTGGCCCGGCAATCAGGATCGTCTCTGTCACGCTGGTGGCCATCACACGCAAGGCCCTGTGGCCTGGCAAGCCGCATCAATGGCGTGCTTGCGCGATGTCTCTCTACCCGCTTCCGTTCACGTCCGCTCGATTGTGGCAAGTCGCGGTGTTGAACCTGTCACCTCCGCCAACTACAACCGCCGCGACGCCGATCGCAAGGAACGCAGAAAACCGTGACGTTAATTCGACCTTTCCGGGCCCTCCGTCCGGCGCCCGGGCGGGCCGCCGAGGTGCTTGCGCCGCCCTATGACGTGTTGTCCAGCGCCGAAGCGCGCGAGCGCGTCGCCGGCAAGCCGTGGAGCTTCCTCCACGTCTCCAAGCCGGAGATCGACCTCGCCTCCGACCTCGACCCCTACGATCCCGCCGTCTACGCGCGCGCGGCTCAGAACCTCGACCGCATGGTCGACGAGGGCGTGCTCGTCCGCGACGCCAGGCCCCGCTACTACGTCTATCGCCTGACCTGGCACGGTCATCGGCAGACAGGTCTGGCGGCGATCGCCTCTGTCGCCGACTATGTCACAAACCGCATCCGCAGGCACGAGTTCACCACCCCGGCCAAGGAAGACGACCGCGTTCGCCAGATCGAGGCGATCAACGCCCAGACCGGGCCGGTGATGATCGCCTACCCAGCCACGCCGGAGATCGACGCCCGGCTCGCCGATGCCGCCAAAGGCGACCCGGAGGTCGATGTCACCGGCGACGACGGGGTCCGCCATCAGTTGTGGCCGATGATCGACGACGACGCCACCATCGCGGCGCTGACCGACGCCTTCGACGCGCTGCCGGCGCTTTATATCGCCGACGGCCATCACCGCTCGGCCGCTGCCGCGCGCGTCGCGGCGGCACGGGGCGGTGGCGACAGCGAGCACAACTATTTCCTCGCGGTCCTCTTTCCGGACCACGAGATGACCATCCTCGCCTACAACCGCGTGATCGCCGACCTGAACGGCCGCAGCCAGGAAGAGCTGCTTGCCGCGCTTGGCGAGCGCTTCGCGGTCGAAAAATCGAGCAAACCGGTCGAGCCGGCTTCGCCAAACGTATTCGGCATGTATCTCGCGGGGCAATGGTACCGACTGACACTTCCGGCCGAGCGGGTCCCGGCGGATGATCCCATCGGCCGATTGCCGATTACCCTTCTCACCCGCAACGCCATCGAGCCGCTCTTTGCCATCACCGATCCGCGCACCGACAAGCGCATCGATTTCGTCGGCGGCGGGCGCGGATTGGGCGAACTGGAGAAACGGGTCGATTCCGGTGAGGCCGCGGTTGCCTTCGCGCTCTACCCGACCCAGATGGCCGACCTGATGGCGGTGGCCGATGCCGGCGGGATCATGCCGCCGAAGTCGACCTGGTTCGAGCCGAAGCTCGCCGACGGCATGGTGAGCCACGTGCTGGACTGACAGGGCTTCCCCCCCGGCACGGCCGCACCAGCCACAAACGACCAGGGGCGGCACGAGACCGCCCCTGACGAAGCCGTCTCAAGTCAGCGCAGCCTAATCGCCGATAGTCACGGCCACGAAGCGCAGGTCGCCGTCCTTGTTGGCCAGAAGCAGAAGCGCGGATTTGCGGCCGTCGGTCTTGAGTTGCTCGATACGCGCCGCGACGTCGTCCGGTGATTTGACCGGCTCCTGGGAGATCTCGAGGATGACGTCGCCGGGCTGCAGGCGCTTGTCGGCCGCCGGGCTGCCGTCCGCGACGTCGGTGACCACGACGCCCTTCACCTCGTCCTTGATGCCGAACTGGCTGCGAAGCGTCGGCGACAGGTCCGCCAGGGACAGGCCGAGCGGCCCGCTGACCGGTGCCGGCTCCGCTGGCTGATCCTCGGGAGGCTGGTCGGTCACGGCGGCCACGGTCTCGGCCTCCTCCAGCCGGCCAAGCTTCACCTTGATCGACTGTTCCTTGCCCTTGCGCAGGACGAGGACCTCGACCTCCTTGCCGACCGGCTCGTCGGCCACCAGGCGCGGCAGTTCGTGCATTGCGGCGACCGGCTTGCCGTCGAACTTCAAGATGACGTCGCCCGGCTCGATTCCCGCTTCGGCCGCCGGTCCGGCGTCGGTAACGCCAGCCACCAGCGCGCCGGAAGCATCCTTCATCGCCAGGCTTTCGGCGATATCATCCGTCACCTCCTGGATGCGGACACCGAGCCAGCCGCGTCGTGTCTCGCCGTACTGGCGCAACTGATCGATGACATTGATTGCGGTGCTCGAAGGAATGGCGAAGCCGATGCCGATCGACCCGCCGGTCGGCGAAATGATCGCGGTGTTGATGCCGATGATCTCACCGTCCATGTTGAACAGTGGCCCACCGGAGTTGCCGCGATTGATCGAGGCGTCGGTCTGGATGAAGTTGTCGTAGGGGCCCGAATTGATATCGCGGTTGCGGGCCGAGACGATGCCGACCGTCACCGTGCCGCCGAGGCCGAACGGGTTGCCGATCGCCATCACCCAGTCGCCGACGCGCAACTTGTCGGAATCGCCGAACTTCAGGGCCTTGAGCGGCTTTTCCGGGTTGACCTTGAGAACCGCGAGATCGGTCTTCTCGTCATGCCCGATAAGCGTCGCTGTCAGCTTGGTGCCGTCGGCGAAGTTCGCGGTGATTTCGTCCGCGCCTTCGATGACGTGGTTGTTGGTGACGATGATGCCGGACGAATCGATGACGAATCCCGAGCCGAGCGACTGAACCCGCCGCGGGCGGGGCTGGCCGTTGTCCTGCTTCTGATTGAAGAACTCGTCGAAGAAATCCTGGAAAGGCGAGCCGTCCGGCAGCTGGGGCGCGGGAGTGCTGCGCGAACCGGTCACAGTCTGGCTGGTCGAGACATTGACCACCGAGTCGAGCAGCTCGGATGCGATATCGGCCACCGATTCGGGGCCACGCGCCATCGCCGGCGCCTGGAAACCTCCGACCATCCCGAGGCCCAGAATCAGCGCCCCGGCGATTCGCTTCGTGTGGCTTGCCTTGCCCCTCGGGGATGCAAGAGCGTTCATCGGCCAACCTCCTGGATCGTCTGCGACGCTGCGGTCGCACACCTGTCGCAGTAGAAAGCAAGGATCATGCTCGAATTAGGGCAAAATGGCGACAGCTGACGACGCCTGCTCCCTGCTCTCACTGGATCGTGATGTTGTCCCCGGCCTTGGGCTGCGAGCCCGTTGCAGGAGGAGTCGGTACGGTATCGCCGTCGGCCCCCGCCGGAGCGGGGGCGCCGTCCATCGCCGTCGCCGCTCCCGATTTGTCGGCGGGCGGCGGAACGGCTGCGCTCGGCTCGGGTCCTGCCGCAGGCGGCGGCTGGCTCGCCGCCGGCGGCGGCGTGCCGGCACCGGGTCCCATGGCGTTGTTGAAATACCTGAAGAACTCCGAATCGGGCGAGATGACCAGACGCGTGTCCGAGGATTCGCCGAGGCCTTGCTGGTAGGCCTGCATCGACCTGTAGAAGGCGAAAAAGTCGGGATCGACGCTGAAAGCCTTGGCGAAGATCTCATTGCGCCCCGCCTCGCCTTCGCCGCGTACCCGCTCCGATTCCTGATTGGCCTCGGCGACGATGACCGTCGCGGTGCGGTCGGCCTCGGCGCGGATACGACGCGCCTGCTGCTCGCCAAGCGCGCGGATCTCGGCCGCCTCGCGCTGACGCTCGGTCTGCATCCGCTGATAGATCGCCTGGCTGTTGGCTTCCGGTAGGTCGGCGCGACGGATCTTCACGTCGACAACGTCGATGCCAAACGATTTCGCCTCGCGATCGACGCGCTCGGTGATCCGCGACATGAGCTGCGGGCGCTCGTCACGCACCAGCTGGATGAAGGTCGCATCGCCGAGCACCTGTCGCACCGCCGAGTTGAGCAGCACCGAGAGGCGCGAAGAGGCAACCTGAATGGTGCCGACCGACTGGAAGAACTTCAGTGGATCGATGACCTTGTACCGTCCCCATGCGTCGACCACCAAGCGCTTCTGGTCGGAGGCGATGACCTCCAACGGCGGCGAGTCGAGGTCGAGGAGGCGCTTGTCGACATAGACGACATTATCGATCAGGGGCAGCTTGTAGTTGAGTCCCGGCGTGGTGATTATGCGGACCGGGTCGCCAAACCGCAGGACCAGCGCCTGCTGGGTCTGATCGACGGTGAAGACGCTCAGATAGAGCAGGAAGCCGATGACGACGATAATGACGAGACCGATCCCGCCGAAAAAACTGCGTCTCATCAGCCGCCTCCCCCACCGGTAACGCCGCTGCCGCCGCCGCCGCCACCGGACGATGTGGTCGGCGCGCTTGGCGCCCGCTGCTGGAGCTGATCGAGCGGCAGGTAGGGAATGACGCCGGTGCTGCCACCCCTCTCGTCGATGATCACCTTGCTGGTCTTGGAGAAGATCCCCTCGATCGTCTCGATATACATGCGCTGGCGGGTGATGTCGGGCGCCGCGCGATAGCTGTCATAGACCTGGGTGAAGCGGTCCGCCTGCCCCTGCGCCTCGTTGGTGATGCGGTCGCGATAGCCGATCGCCGCCTCGGTGACCTGCGACGCCTGACCGCGCGCTTCGGGGATCACCCGGTTGGCGTAGGTCTGCGCCTCGTTCTGCAGACGCTCCTGGTCGGCACGCGCCGCCTGCACGTCGCGGAAGGCGGCGATCACTTCGCTCGGCGGGTCGACCTTCAGCAACTGGACTTGGGTAATATCCACACCGGCCGCATACTCGTCCATCGTCGTCTGGATAAGCTCCTGCACGTCGGATTCCGTTATCTGCCGCGCCTGGGTCAGAAGCGGCTGGATGTTCGAGCGGCCGACCACCTCGCGCATGGCGCTCTCGGCCGCCGCCTTCACCGAGCCCTCCGGGTCCTGCATGTTGAACAGGTAGTCCCGCGCGTTGCTGATCTTCCAGAAAACCGAGAAGTTGATGTCGACGATGTTCTCGTCGCCGGTCAGCATCAGGCTCTCTTCCGGAATGTCGCGACCGTTGCCCCCGGTACCTTCACCCGATTGACCGATGGTGACGCGGTTCACGCGGGTCACCTGCGGCGTGTAGACGGTCTCGATCGGATAGGGCAGCCGGAAGTTCAGGCCGGGGTTGGCCTGGCGATCGTACTTGCCGAACAGAAGCACCACGCCGAGCTCATCCGGCTGAACCCGGAACGTGAAGAAGTTGTACGCGATGAGCGCCGCAGCCACCGTCAGGATGGCAATGAGGGTGAACGGGTTCATCTTGCGGCCGCCGCCAGGAAGGACGCTCTTCAGCCGGTCCTGGCTTCGCCGCAGAAGTTCTTCTAGATCGGGGGGGTTCGGTCCCCCTCCGCCACCGGAATTTCGCGGCGGCTGCCCCCACGGGCCGCCACCGCCGCTTTTCCAGCCGCCACCGCCGCTGGACTGGTTGTCCCAGGGCATTTTGCTCCTTTCCGAAGCTTCCACGGACCGCCCGGAAACCGCACGATACCGCCTCGTTTGAATTGGCGCGGGTTATAGGCGACTTGCCCAAGCGTTTCAACGCGCCGCGCGCGCCGCCTTCTGCGGCCGGCAAGCCTAGCTCCAAGTGGTACTGCACCGCGTTTATGTCAACTCGGCGACGCGCGGTTGCCGACGCGCTCATAGATGACGAACCGTGTCGCGGCGCTGTCCTTTTCGCCCGCGGGCACCGTTTCGGTTGCCGTCGCGCGCCAGATGGCGGGATCGATGTCCGGAAAGCGCGTGTCCCCCTCCGGGCGCGCTTCGACATGGGTGATGTAGAGCCGCTCGGCGAGGCCGATGGCCGCGGCATAGATTTCGCCGCCGCCGGCGACGATCACCTCGCCGTCTTCCTGACGCTCCGCCGCGAGCGCCAGTGCCGCGTCGAGGTTTGGGGCCACCGTCGCTCCCTCGGGTTGGAAGCCGGGCTGTCGGGTCACCACTACGTTCGGCCGTCCGGCCAGCGGCTTGCCGATCGATTCGAAGGTCTTCCGCCCCATCACCACCGGCTTGCCCATGGTGAGACGCTTGAATCGCTTCATGTCGGTGGAGAGCCGCCATGGCATCTTCCCGTCCGAGCCGATCACGCCGTTTTCGGCAACCGCCGCAATGATGGATATGGTCGGCCCCTCCCTCACACAGCCACTTCCGCCTTGATATGCGGATGGGGCTCGTAACCTTCGAGGATGAAGTCGTCATAGACGAAGTCGAAGATCGAGCCGACCTCCGGGTTGATCCGCATCGTCGGCAGCGGCCGCGGCGCGCGGCCAAGCTGGAGCCGGGCCTGGTCGAGATGGTTCAGGTAGAGGTGCGCGTCGCCGAAGGTGTGGACGAAGTCGCCGGGTGTGAGGCCCGTCACCTGCGCCACCATCATGGTGAGCAGGGCATAGGAGGCAATGTTGAACGGCACGCCGAGGAAGATGTCGGCCGAGCGCTGGTAGAGCTGGCACGACAGCCGGCCATCCGCCACGTAAAACTGGAACAGGCAATGGCACGGCGGCAGCGCCATGCGTTCGATGTCGGCGGGATTCCAGGCGGTCACGATCAGGCGGCGTGAATCGGGAT
>Ga0210086_1000157_pt1 | contig 43051 bp, 43 predicted proteins | sample China_Galinas_PW_3_FD_184867 | JGI IMG/M metagenome (GOLD analysis project Ga0210086, IMG submission 184867) | Wetland microbial communities from San Francisco Bay, California, USA, that impact long-term carbon sequestration - China_Galinas_PWB_D2... | ecosystem: Environmental > Aquatic > Marine...
CCAGCTCGTCGCCGGGCAGCACCGCGTCGACCTCGTCAGGCCAAGCCATCGCGTCGCGCTCCGCATAGGTCGCGACGCTAGCCACCGCCGGCATGCCGCCGGATGGCTGGACGGCTATACCACCTCGGGGACCCGCAGGTGCGCGATCGCGAGCTCGAACTCGCCGACGTCGAGCTGGTCGGCGCCCAGGTCGCGCAGACGTGCCGTTCGCAGCGACCTGGCCTGTTCCCGGTTGCGGTCCATCGCTTCGGCGCTGTCGAACGTCACCGACGACACCGCCCGCCCGGATGCGCGGTCGACCAACAAGCTTGCGCTGCAGAACCCTTCGAACGCCTCCAACGCCGGCAGCACCGAATCCCGGTACAGCTCTACGGCCCCGGTGTCCCGCCCGCGGGGCACCTTGAACCAGGTGGCCCGCACGCACGCGCCCTCACCCGAGCGGTGGTCGCGGTGCAGCGCCGCGATCTCCCACTCTTGGACGGTCGCAGTGCCGCCGAACGCGTCCGCGGCCCGGTCGCGCATGGATGCGACCCGTTCGGCGCTGGCGCGCATCGCGTCCTGGGATTCCCAGGCGCTGGTGGCGATGCACCGGCCGGTTTCCCGGTCGACCATCAACGAGGTGCCGATGCAGCCGTCCATGGCCTCGAGCGCAGGCATGATCTCGTCTCGAACGCGGGCGATTCCGGCGTCGATGGCCTCGGGTCGCGCGTCAATAGTGGTAGATCGTGCGACTGAGTGGCTGGCCAGCATGGGCCCACCCCCTCTGGGTTCGGGGCAGCGCCCCGGCGGCGCCACCGGTCCGTTGACTACGTTCCTCCTCTGCGGAGGACCTGGCAATACTGATCCGCTCTTCGCGCGAGCGCTCATCGCTGGGTCCGTACGCTGGAGTTATGGACTCCGACGTGCTCGACATCGACACCACGCGGCGACGCATCGTCGACCTCACCGACGAGGTGCGGTCGTTTTGCAGGTCACGGGGTGACGGCCTGTGCAACGTGTTCGTGCCGCATGCCACCGCAGGCGTCGCGGTCATCGAGACCGGCGCGGGCAGCGACGACGACCTCGTCGACACTTTGGAACGGCTGCTGCCGCGCGACGACCACTACCGCCACGCGCACGGTTCGCCGGGCCACGGCGCCGACCATGTGCTGCCCGCGCTGGTCGCGCCGTCGGTGACGGTGCCGGTCCACGCGGGTAAGCCGCTGCTGGGAACCTGGCAGAGCGTCGTGCTGGTGGACCTCAACCGCGACAACCCGCGCCGGTCGGTGCGGTTGAGCTTCGTGGGCGGCTGAACCCGACCGGTAAGGTATCGCGGCAAAAGACCAGGAAAGACGGCGACAGCAAGTGCAGACACACGAGATCAGGAAGCGGTTCACCGACCACTTCGTGAAGGCGGGTCACACCGAGGTGCCCAGCGCTTCGGTGATCCTCGACGACCCCAATCTGCTGTTCGTCAACGCGGGCATGGTGCAGTTCGTGCCGTACTTCCTGGGGCAGCGCACGCCGCCGCACCGCAAGGCGACCAGCATCCAGAAGTGCATCCGCACGCCCGACATCGACGAGGTGGGCGTCACAACCCGGCACAACACGTTCTTCCAGATGGCCGGCAACTTCAGCTTCGGCGACTACTTCAAGAAAGGCGCGATCGAGCTGGCCTGGACGCTGTTGACCGGCCCGGTCTCCGACGGCGGATACGGTCTGGATCCGGAAAAGCTCTGGGTGACGGTGTATTTGGATGACGATGAGGCTGCGGATCTATGGCAGGAGGTCGCCGGTCTGCCGCCGGCGCGGATCCAGCGCCGCGGCATGTCCGACAACTACTGGTCCATGGGCATCCCCGGACCATGCGGCCCTTCGTCGGAGATCTACTACGACCGCGGGCCCGAGTACGGCCCCGAAGGCGGACCGGTCGTCAGCGAAGACCGCTACATCGAGATCTGGAACCTCGTGTTCATGGAGAACCTCCGAGGCGAGGGCACGTCGAAAACCGACTTCGAGATCCTCGGGCCGTTGCCGCGCAAGAACATTGACACCGGAATGGGCGTCGAGCGGATGGCGTGCGTTCTGCAGGGCGTTGACAACGTCTACGAGACGGATCTGCTGCGCCCGGTGATCGACAAGGTCGCCGAGATCGCCCCGCGCGGCTACGGCAAGGGAATTCATGACGACGACGTCCGGTACCGGATCATCGCCGACCACAGCCGCACCGCGGCCATCCTGATCGGAGACGGCGTCAGCCCCGGCAACGACGGACGCGGATATGTGTTGCGCCGCTTGCTGCGCCGCATCGTCCGCGCCGCCAAGCTGCTCGGGATCGACACACCGATCGTCGGTCAGTTGATGACCACCGTGCGCGACGCGATGGGCCCGTCGTATCCGGAGCTCGTCACCGACTTCGGCCGGATCACCCGCATCGCCGAAGCGGAGGAGGCCGCATTCAACCGGACGCTGGCGTCGGGCTCGCGGCTGTTCGAGGAGGCGGCAACCGCCACGAAGGCCGCTGGCGCAAAAGCGCTCAGCGGCTCGGATGCGTTCACGCTGCACGACACCTACGGGTTCCCGATCGATCTCACGCTCGAGATGGCCGCCGAGGCCGGGCTTGCGGTGGACGAGGCCGGCTTCCGGACCTTGATGGCCGAACAGCGCGAACGCGCCAAGACCGACGCCGCGGCGCGCAAGCACGCCCACGCCGACCTGACTGCATATCGGGAGTTGGTCGACGCCGGACCGACCGAATTCACCGGCTTCGACGAACTGAGCTCCGAGGCGAGGATCCTCGGCATCTTCGTCGACGGCAAGCGAGTGCCGGTGGTGGCGCACAACCCCCGGAGGCAGGCGGCCGAGCGCGTCGAGTTGATCCTCGACCGCACCCCGCTGTACGCCGAGTCCGGCGGCCAGATCGCCGACGAGGGCACGGTCACCGGCACGGGTGCGGGCGCCACCGCCAAGGCCGCCGTCACCGACGTGCAGAAGATCGCGAAAACCCTGTGGGCGCACCGGGTCAACGTCGAGTCGGGTGAGTTCGTCGAGGGCGATACGGTGGTGGCGGCGGTCGACCCGCGCTGGCGGCACGGCGCCACCCAGGGCCATTCGGGCACCCACCTGGTTCACGCTGCGCTGCGACAAGTGCTGGGCCCCAACGCTGTTCAGGCCGGTTCGTTGAACCGGCCGGGCTATCTGCGATTCGACTTCAATTGGCAGGGCGCGCTGTCCGAAGACCAGCGCACGCAGATCGAGGAAGTCACCAACGAGGCGGTCGAGGCCGACTTCGCCGTGCACACGTTCACCACCGAGCTCGAGAAGGCCAAGGCGATGGGCGCGATGGCGCTGTTCGGTGAGAGCTACCCCGACGAGGTGCGTGTGGTCGAGATCGGCGGCCCGTTCTCTCTGGAGCTGTGCGGCGGCACGCACGTGCACAACTCCGCCCAGGTGGGTCCGGTGACCATCCTCGGCGAATCGTCGATCGCGTCGGGCGTTCGCCGTGTCGAGGCCTACGTCGGGCTCGACGCGTTCCGGCACCTGGCAAAGGAGCGCGCGTTGCTGGCCGGGCTGGCGTCGTCGCTGAAGGTGCCGTCCGACGAGGTGCCGGCGCGGGTGGCCGCGCTGGTCGATCGGCTCAAGGTCGCCGAGAAGGAACTCGAACGATCGCGGCAGGCGTCCGCTCGTGCTACTGCTGCGAATGCTGCCGCCGGAGCCGAACAAGTCGGTAGGGTCCGACTCGTGGCCCAGCGAATGTCGGCAGAGACGGCGGGGGACCTGAGAAACCTCGTCGGCGACATCCGCGGACGGTTGGGCAGCGAGCCGGCGGTGGTCGCGCTGATCGCAGAGGCCGAGGGCGGGACGGTGCCATACGTGGTGGCGGCCAACCCGGCCGCGGTCGACATCGGTTTGCGCGCCAATGAGCTGGTCAAACAGCTGAGCGAAGCGGTCGACGGACGTGGCGGCGGAAAGGACGAATTGGCGCAGGGATCGGGCAAGAACCCGGCCGGTATCGACGCGGCGCTGGCCGCGTTTCGAGCCGAGATTGCCCGGAGTTAGCTGCGTGATTGTCGGTAACGACGGAGCCGCAGGGCCGGCGACATCAGGTGACGGAGCCGCAGGGCCGGCGACATCAAGCGACCGCCTGCCGGACCGTCCGGGCAACGACGACCCAGGTCGGGGTCGTCGGCTGGGCGTCGACGTCGGCAGCGTCCGCATCGGGGTGGCCGCCAGCGACCCCGACGGCATCTTGGCCACGCCGGTGGAGACGGTGCGCCGCGACCGATCCGGCAAGCACGTCAACCGGCTCGTCGCGCTGATCGGCGACCTCGACGTCGTCGAGGTGGTGGTGGGACTGCCCCGCACGCTGGCCGACCGCGCCGGATCGGCCGCGCACGACGCCGTCGCGCTCGCCGACGAGCTCGCGCGGCGAATCCCCGACATCCCGGTGCGGCTTGCCGACGAGCGGCTAACGACGGTGGCGGCGCAGCGGTCGTTACGTGAGGCGGGGATCAAGGCAAAGGCCCAGCGCACGATGATCGACCAGGCCGCGGCGGTGGCGATCCTGCAGGGTTGGCTCGACCAGCGTCGGGTGGCGCCGCGGGGTGAGGCCGGCGATGGCTGACCGGCAGGCGCGTGAGCGGGCAGAGCCGGTCGCGGTCAACGCACCGCGGCGTAAGTCCCGCGCCGACCGGATGCGCCAGGAGCGAATTCGTCGGCGCCGCAACAACACTCGAATGGTCATCGTTGCGTTGCTGGTGATCGTGGTGGTCGCCGGCGTGTTCCTCGGCTCGAGGCTCTGGCACAGCTGGTTCAACGACTACTCCGGCGAAGGCAAGAACGACGTCGTCATCCAGGTGCACACCGGCGACTCGACGAGGGCCATCGGCCAAACGCTGGTGGACGACAAGGTCGTCGCGTCCGTCCGCGGATTCGTCGACGCCGCGCACGGTAATTCGGACATGTCGTCGATCCAGCCCGGCTACTACAAGATGCGCACCGAGATTTCGGCCGCCGACGCAGTGCGGCGGCTGACCGACCCGGCTAACCGCGTCGGCAAGCTGGTGATCCCGGAAGGCCGTCAACTCGACGACGTGCAGGACGTCAAGACCAGCGCGGTGACCGAGGGCATCCTCTCGCTGATCTCGCGAGCGTCGTGCGTGCTGCTGGACGGCACCCAGCACTGCGTGCCAGTGAACGAACTGCGCCAGGTGGCCGGAACCGACGCTCCCTCGGCGCTCAACGTGCCGTCCTGGGCCACCACGCAGGTGGCGGCCATGGGCGGTGACCACCGCAGGCTGGAGGGCCTCATCGCGCCCGGCGCCTTCGACATCAACCCGTCCTGGACGCCCGAGGAGATCCTGGCGACGCTGATCGGCGACAGCGCGAACCGGTATGCGGAGCTCGGGCTGGGCGTTTCCCTTGACGGCACGACGATGTCGGCGTACCAGACGCTGATCGTGGCGTCGCTCGTGCAGCGCGAGAGCAAGCCCGCCGACTTCGCCAAGGTGGCCCGGGTGATTTACAACCGGCTGCTGGCGCGCCAGCGACTCGAGTTCGACTCCACGGTCAACTACCCGCTGGACCGCCAGGAAGTCGCCACCACCGACGCCGACCGCAGTCGCGACACCCCCTGGAACACCTACTTTCACGAGGGACTGCCCAAAACGCCGATCTGCTCGCCGGGTGATCAGGCGCTGGCCGCCGCCGAGCGGCCCGAGCCGGGGGACTGGCTGTACTTCGTCACCGTCGACATGCAGGGCACCACGCTGTTTACCCGCGACTATCAGCAGCATCTGGCCAACATCGAACTGGCCAAGCGCAATGGTGTCCTCGACAGCGCACGATGAGCGGCCGCAGGGCCGCAGTACTCGGTTCGCCGGTCGCGCATTCGAAGTCACCGCAACTGCATCTCGCCGCGTACCGAGCACTGGGGCTGACCGACTGGACGTATCAGCGCATCGAGTGCACCGCGGAGCAGTTGCCGACGTTGGTAGGTGGTCTCGGCCCTGAGTGGGTCGGCGTGTCGGTGACGATGCCGGGCAAGTTCGCAGCGCTGGGGTTCGCCGACGAACGCACTGAACGCGCGGAGCTGGTCGGTTCGGCCAATACGCTGCTGCACACCGAGCACGGGTGGCGCGCCGACAACACCGACGTCGACGGCGTCGTCGGCGCGCTCGGCAGCGTCGGCGGCTGCGTCGACGACGACCTGGTCGTGCTCGGGTCGGGCGGCACGGCGCGTGCGGTGGTGCTCGGCGCGGCCGGCCTACGAGCGCGTCGGGTGATTGTGGTTGCGCGCGAGCCCGCCAAGGCGGAGCCGCTGCTGGCGCTGGCCGCACAGGTGAGCCTCGACGCGCAGTGGCGCGGGTTCACCGATCCGGGCCTTGCCGACGACGTCGCCGCGGCCCGCGCGGTCGTCAGCACGATTCCCGCCGACGCCGCGGCCAGGCACCTTGCTCTGTTGCGGCAGGCCCCCGTGCTGCTGGACGCGATCTACGATCCGTGGCCGACTCCGCTGGCCGCCGCGGTCGCCGAGGCGGGCGGCACGGTGATCGACGGGCTGCAGATGCTGCTGCACCAAGCGTTCGCTCAGGTCGAGCAGTTCACCGGACGGCCGGCGCCCAAAGAGGCGATGAGAGCGGCGGTCCAGCGGGGTTAGCCTCCGACCATGCGGGTGGGGGTCTGCGTCGCGGTGCTGGGCTGGCTGGCGGCGTTGAGCATTTACGACGTGCGCCAGCGCCGACTGCCCAACTGGCTGACGCTGCCCGGTGCCGCCGCGGTGTTGACGGCCGCGGCGCTGGCCGGGCATGGGGCGCCCGCGCTGGCCGGGGCGACCGCGCTGGGCCTGCTGTATCTCTTCGTGCACGCCGCTGCGCCGTCGGCGATGGGTGCGGGTGACGTGAAGCTGGCGCTGGGCGTCGGCGCGATCGGCGGCTACTTCGGAGTGGACGTGTGGGTGCTGGCCGCGGCGGCAGCTCCGCTGCTGACCGCGGTGTGGGCGCTGGTGGCGTGGGCCCGTCGCGGCGCCCGCACGGTGCCGCACGGTCCCGCGATGTGCCTGGCCACGGCCGCAGCAGCCGCCCTGGCCATCCTCTGAGGCGCCGAAATCCGGTTACCTGCACGCGAAAGGCCGTTTTGGCGTGTACCAAGTCTGATCTCGGCGGGCTGCCAGCGCCCCGCATGGGAAGATGGGACGCGTGTTGCGATGGACGACGGCCGGCGAGTCACACGGCCGCGCGCTGGTGAGCATGCTTGAGGGCATGGTCGCCGGCGTGCACGTCACATCGGACGACATCCGGACACAGTTGGCCCGACGCCGGCTCGGCTACGGCCGCGGCGCCCGGATGAAGTTCGAGGCCGACGAGGTGACGGTGCTCGCGGGGGTGCGGCACGGCGTCACGCTCGGAGGCCCGATCGCCGTCGAGATCGGCAACACCGAGTGGCCGAAGTGGGAGACCGTGATGGCCACCGACCCGGTCGACCCCGCCGAGCTCGCCGACTTGGAGAGCTCAGCCCGCAACGCGTCGTTGACCCGCCCGCGACCAGGGCACGCCGACTATGCGGGCATGCTCAAGTACGGCTTCGACGACGCCCGGCCGGTGCTGGAGCGGGCCAGCGCACGAGAGACCGCCGCGCGGGTGGCTGCGGGGACGATCGCAAAGCAGTTCTTACGCCAGGCGCTTGGCGTCGAAGTATTGAGCCACGTCGTCTCGATCGGCGCGTCCGCGCCGTACGACGGGCCGCCGCCGCAGCCGACGGACCTCGACGCGATCGACGCCAGCCCGGTCCGTGCCTTCGACAAGCAGGCCGAGAACTCGATGATCGACGAGATCGAGGCCGCCAAGCGCGACGGCGACACCCTCGGCGGCGTCATCGAGGTCGTCGTGGTCAACCTGCCGGTCGGCTTGGGGTCGTTCACCAGCGGTGACAACCGCCTCGACAGCCAGCTGGCCGCGGCGGTGATGGGCATCCAGGCGATCAAAGGCGTCGAGATCGGCGACGGCTTCGAAACCGCCCGGCGCCGCGGCAGCGTCGCGCACGACGAGATGTACCCGGGAGCCGCACCCGGCAGGAGCCCGGGTAGCGTCGTGCGCTCGACCAATCGCGCCGGCGGCCTCGAGGGCGGCATGACCAACGGCCAGCCGCTGCGGGTGCGCGCGGCGATGAAGCCGATCTCCACCGTTCCGCGAGCGCTGGCCACCGTCGACATGGCCACCGGCGACGAAGCCGTCGCCATCCACCAGCGCTCCGACGTCTGCGCGGTGCCCGCCGCGGGGGTGGTGGCCGAGGCGATGGTCGCGCTGGTGCTCGCGCGTGCCGTGCTCGAGAAGTTCGGCGGCGACTCGATCGTCGAAACCACGACCAACATCGCGTCGTATCAGCGGGCCGTCGCCGGTCGCAAGCTCGACGCCCGAGCGTCGGGGTAGCCGCGATGGCACCGAAAGTCGTGCTGGTCGGGTTGCCCGGGTCGGGCAAGTCGACGATCGGACGGCGCCTGGCGCGGGCGCTGGATGTGCCGTTCCTCGATACCGACGCCGCGATCGAGGCAAAGACGGGCCGTGCCATCGCCGAGATCTTCGCCACCGACGGCGAGCAAGAGTTCCGGCGCATCGAGGAAGAGGTGGTAAAAGCGTCGCTCGCCGAGCACGACGGGGTGCTTGCGCTCGGCGGTGGCGCGATCACCACCCAGGGCGTGCGCGACGCGTTGGCGGGGCAGACGGTGGTCTATCTGGAAATCAACGCGGCCGAGGGGGTGCGCCGAACACGTGGAAGCACCGTGCGTCCGTTGCTGGCCGGTCCTGACGCGGCCGCGAAATACCGTGCGCTGATGACCGACCGGGTTCCGCTCTACCGTCGTGCGGCGACGATTCGCGTCAACACCAACCGGCGCAATCCCGGCGCCGTGGTCCGCCACATCGTCGGGCGGCTGGAAAATCCGAACCAGGCCCGGGGGCAGGACAATTCCCGGTCCACGTCCCGACGGCGCAAGCGACGCCAGGTTTGGCGACGCTCGCCGATCTCCCTGACACCGAGCGAAAGCACGCACGCGCCACCAAGCCCCGCTGCACTGGCCGCCCGCAATGCCGAACGGACGCAACGTGACTGACCCCGTGACCGTCGACGTTCAGGTCGACCCACCGTACCCTGTCATTATCGGCAACGGACTTCTGGGCGAGTTGACGCGGCTGCTCCACGGCGCCCACAAGGTCGCGATCCTGCATCAGCCGGTGCTCGCCGAGACCGCAGAGAGCATACGAACGACGTTGTCGGGCAACGGTGTCGACGCTCACCGCATCGAGATCCCCGATGCCGAGGCCGGCAAGGAGCTGCGGGTCGTCGGCTTCATCTGGGAAGTGTTGGGCCGCATCGGAATCGGCCGCAAAGACACGATCGTCAGCCTGGGCGGAGGAGCCGCCACCGACGTCGCCGGATTCGCCGCCGCCACCTGGTTGCGTGGGGTGTCGATCATCCATGTGCCGACCACACTGCTCGGCATGGTGGACGCGGCGATCGGCGGCAAGACCGGGATCAACACCGGGGCGGGCAAGAACCTCGTCGGCGCATTCCACCAGCCGACAGCCGTGCTTGTCGACCTCGACACACTGAAGACGTTGCCGCACAACGAGATCGTCGCCGGCATGGCAGAAGTGGTGAAAGCCGGGTTCATCGCCGACCCGACGATTCTCGACATCATCGAGCGCGACCCCCAGGTTGCGGCAGACCCGGGCGGCCCGGTGCTCAAAGATCTGATCCGCCGCGCTGTTGCCGTCAAAGCCGAAGTCGTGGCCGCCGACGAGAGGGAATCTGCGCTGCGCGAGATCCTCAACTACGGGCACACGCTGGGCCACGCCATCGAGCACCGGGAGCGATATCAGTGGCGACACGGTGCCGCCGTGTCGGTGGGGCTCGTCTTCGCGGCCGAACTGGGCCGGCTGGCCGGCCGGCTCGACGAGGCGACCGCCGACCGGCACCGATCGATCCTCACGTCGCTGGGTCTGCCGGTGCGCTACGACCCCGACGCGCTGCCCCAACTGGTCGAGATCATGGCCGGTGACAAGAAGACACGCGCCGGGGTGCTGCGGTTCGTGGTGCTTGACGGCCTGGCGAAGCCGGGCCGCCTCGAAGGCCCGGACCCGGCGCTGCTGGCGGCGGCCTATGCGGAGGTGGGGAAGTGACGACGGTCAACGTGCTGAACGGTCCGAACCTCGACCGGCTGGGACTGCGCGAGCCGGATGTGTACGGCAACACCACCTACCTCGAACTCGTCGCACTGATCGAGGCGGCGGCTGCCCGGTTCGGGCTGAAAGCCCTTGTGCGGCAGAGCGACAGCGAAGCGGAGCTGATCAATCTGATTCACCGGGCCGCCGATGCCGGCGAGGCGGTCATCCTCAACGCCGGCGGTTTGACACACACCTCGGTGGCACTTCGCGACGCATGCGCGGAAATGCGAGCACCGCTGATCGAAGTGCACATCTCAAACGTATTCGCGCGCGAGGAGTTTCGGCATCACTCCTACATCAGCCCGGTCGCCACGGGCGTGATCGCCGGATTCGGGTTGCAGGGGTATCTGCTGGCCCTGCGCTACCTCGCCGAGACGCTGACTTAGCGCTCCTCGTCCCCGCGGGTGGGCGCTTCCTGCGTCCGGCCCTCATGCAGAGGCGCTTCCTGCGTTCGGCCTTCGTCGTAACGGATCTCTTCGGTCCGGCCCTCGTCGAAGTGCGCTTCCTGCGTCCGCTGTTCGTGCATCGACGCTTCCTGAGTCCGTGCTTCCTCCGAGGCCTCCGCCTGGCGGCCGCCGACTGCCGCGAACACGTCGGTGTCCGGGTTGTCGTCGTCAGCGCCTTCGCGGCGCCGAGGGGGATAGCCCTCCTTGTTGTAGCGCCGGTCGACCAGAAGGCGCCCGACCGCGACGCCGATCATCGCCATCAAGAACACCAGCAGCGCGGTGAACGCGGCGAACGTCGTCACCTCGTTCATCAGCCCAGCGACGTACATGGTCGTGTAGAACAGCGAGATCACCCAGCAGACGAGGCCAGACAGCACGCCCGCCAACAGCCCGGCCAGCAGCCACGTCATCGCCAGGTCGGCGCGCCGGTCGGGATCGGGCTGCGCGTTGGCGTCGCTGCGCCCGTCGACGAACCCCCAGACCAGCACCAGGATGGCGTAGATGCCCACCAGGGAAAAACTGATCGCCTGGGCTTGGGTCTCCCAGGTGTTGATCATCACGCCCTGGATCAGCCGCAGGACGACCATCAGGAACGCGAAGATCAGTCCGCGCAGCAACCATGACCTCATGGCCGGAGAGCCTAGCGGGTAGCGTCAAGTGCCGTGACATATTCCCAGCGCCGCGGCAACTTGTGTCGCCCGCTCGCGAGCGCCGGGCTGGACGCGATGCTGGTAACAGACCTGGTCAACGTCCGTTATCTGTCCGGGTTCACGGGTTCCAACGCGGCACTGCTGGTGTTTGCCGACGACGACGCGGATGCCGCGCTGGCCACCGACGGCCGGTACCGCACCCAGGCGGCGCAGCAGGCGTCCGGGGTGCGACTCGAGATCGAGAGGGCGTGCGGCCCGCATTTGGCCCGGCTAGCGGCCGACGAAGGCGTGGCACGGTTGGGCTTCGAGAGCAACGTCGTCACCGTTGACGGCTACGACCAGCTGGCCCGGGCCGGTGAGGTGGAACTGGTGCGGGCGGCGGGCACGGTTGAAGCGCTGCGGGAGGTCAAAGACGACGGCGAGAAGGCACTGCTGCGGCTGGCGTGCGAAGCGGCCGACGCCGCGCTGACGGACCTCGTCGAACGCGGCGGTCTGCGTCCGGGGCGCACCGAGCGGCAGGTGGCGCGCGACCTCGAGGCGCTGATGCTCGACCACGGCGCCGACGGCGTGTCGTTCGAGACGATCGTCGCGGCCGGACCCAATTCGGCGATTCCGCATCACCGGCCCACCGACGCGCAGCTGGCGGCCGGCGACTTCGTCAAGATCGACTTCGGCGCGCTGGTGGGCGGCTACCACTCCGACATGACCAGGACGTTCGTGCTGGGTCACGCCGCGCAGTGGCAGCTCGAGATCTACGAGTTGGTGGCCGCCGCGCAGCGGGCCGGCCGGGAGGCGTTGGCCCCGGGCAAGGCGTGCAGTGAGGTCGACGCCGCGGCGCGTGCGGTGATCGCCGACGCCGGTTTCGCCGAGAACTTCGGGCACGGCCTCGGTCACGGTGTGGGCTTGGAGATCCACGAAGCGCCGGGCATCAGCGCCGCGTCCGTAGCGACACTTCATGCCGGCTCCGCGGTGACCGTGGAACCGGGCGTCTACCTCGCCGGCCGCGGCGGTGTCCGCATCGAGGACACGTTGATCGTGGGCGACAAGTCGCCCGAGCTGGTGACCCGGTTTCCGAAGGAACTGGCGATCCTGACGTAGGCAGCGTCAGCCGCGGATCGCGTCGAGCAGCGCCGCCCGAATCCGGTCCCAGTCCGCCTTCGGGTCCGAGCCCTTGAGCAGCTCGATCGTGAGCACCGCCACGCCGCGGTCGCGCCCGAAGTAGGAGCCCAGTGACCCCGGTGTCGATGCGAACGAGCTCGACTCCTCGACGGGCAGCCCGGTGGCAGCGGCGAAGCGCTCGGCGATCGGCCCGGCCGGTCCGTCGAAGTTGACGAACTGGCGGCCGGCCCAGGAGTGGGCCACGACCACTAGGTCGGGACCGATGCGATCGATCGTGTCCTTCACGGCGCGAGACTCGGGTTGGCTGAGCGGTTCCCCGCCGTTGGAGGTGTCGAAGTTCGTCGCCGGGAAGGTCCTGTTGATGTCCACCCCGTTGGCGTTGTCCCGCGTGCCCGCCACCCGCCCGTCGGGGTTGGCATCCTCGAGGATCGTCAGGGTGACGGCGTCGCCGAGCCCGGCGGCGGTGAAGGCGGCCGGCAGCTCCGCGGTCGAGTACGCGCCCTCCGCCTCGTCGCCGTGGATGCCTCCGATGAACAACACCTTGCGCGGCCCGTGACCGAAGGTCAGCACCCGGATCGGTCGTCCCTGCACCGAGGTGCCGATCACCTGCCAGCCGTCGCTATTGGCCGCGCTGGTTGCCACCGTCGTTTGAGGACTCGTCACGGGCGTAGCCGTGACTGGGGCCGGCGCGGCCGCCGTGCCCGACGTGGTCGAGGTGCAGCCGCACGCGACCACCGACGTCGTGACCAGGAGGGCGGCCGCGGCCCGCGCCGGGCGCGTCACCGCACTGCCGTCAGCACGCCGGAATCCCCGACGTCTGGAGATTCAGGTAGACGGAGTTCACGTAGGCGCCGTTGTAGAGCCGGTACCAGATGTAGCTGGAGCCGTGGCCTGCGCTCGACCGGAGGTCGCCGGTGGTCTGACACACCACGGTCACCATCGCGCCGTCCTTCAGGTCGTTCGGGACCAGCCGCGGGGCTTCAATTCTGGGCAGCGTGCGTTGCTTCACGCCGCAGGTACCGCCCTCGTCGCAGGTGCCGACGACGACCCCGGTCCACCCCGCTTGTTGCGGTTGAGTCGTGACGGGTGGGAGTAAGAAGGTCGTCGACGGAGTCGTGCTCTGTGTGGAAATCTCGGTGGACGTCGATTGCACTCCCGGCTCTGTTTCTTGCGCGGTGAACCGTGCCGTTGACGGTGACGCGGAGGACGGGGAAGAACCCTTGTCCTGGCTCCATACGAACGCCACTACTGCGAGTATCGCCAACGCGGCGGCGATGCCGATGGCCAAGAGCAACGCCGTCGAGCGTCCGCCCCGTTGGTTCGGCGCAGCGTGCCATCGGTAACCGTCCCAGTACAGCGAGCCGGATCTACCGCCGGGGTCCGAATACCAGCCCGGCGAAAGTTGCGCCGGAGCCGGCATCGTCGGCGCAGCGGGTGCCGCCGCGCCGACACCCCGCGACGGTGGAGCGGCCAGCGCACGCGCGAAGTCACTGCACGTCGCGAACCGGCTATTGGGGTCCTTGGCCATCGCCGTGGCCAGCACAGGGTCGAGCGCGGCGAGGTCGTGCCGTCTGTCGGCCAGCGTGGGGAGTTGGTTGTTGAGGTGGCGGCCGATCACGACGGCGGGGTTGGAATCCCGGAACGGGGGGCTGCCGGTGAGCAGGTGAAAGGCGGTGGCGGCCAGCGAGTACTGGTCGGCGCGGCCGTCGACGGCCTCGCCCATCAGCTGCTCGGGTGCGGTGTAGTCGATGGTGCCGACCGTGATGTTGGTGGCGGTCAATCCGCTGGCGTCGTCGAATGGTTTGGCAATACCGAAGTCGGTCAACAAGATTCGTCGCTGTTCTGCGTCGTCGACGTTGGTGAGCAGGATGTTGGCGGGTTTGACGTCGCGGTGCAGCAGGCCTTGCCTGTGCGCGTAGTCCAGGGCCGAGGCGACGGCTGTGACGATCGCGATGACCAAGTCACGTGGTATTCCCCCGGGGTATCGACCGGCGATCAGGCTGCCGGCGTCGGCTCCGTCGACGAAGTCCATCGCGATCCATGGGTGGCCTTCGTATTCGCCGCGGTCGTGCACGCCGACGATGTGGGGATGCCATAGCCGGCACGCCAAGTCGGCTTCGCGAAGGAAGCGCTCACGGAAGGTGGGGTCGGCCGACACGTTGCTTCCCAATAGCTTCAACGCGTCATTGCGCGGCAGCTGCGGGTGCTTCGCCAGGTAGACCTCACCCATCCCGCCGGCCCCCAGTAGCCGCACGATGGTGTAGCCGGCGAACGTCGAATCCACCCCTAACGGCATGTCCGGATCGTACCCGGACGTCTGCAGCTAACACACAGGATGCGACCGACGTCAGGGACGTCGTCCTGTCGATCGCCCGGATGAGAGGATGGCATCACTGCGACTATCAGCAAGGAGAACAACCGACCGTGGCATCGACTGCCGACTTCAAGAACGGCCTCGTCCTGCAGATCGACGGACAACTGTGGCAGATCGTCGATTTCCAACACGTCAAGCCGGGCAAGGGTCCGGCGTTCGTCCGGACCAAGCTCAAGAACGTGCTGTCCGGCAAGGTCGTCGACAAGACGTACAACGCGGGCGTCAAGGTGGAGACCGCGACGGTCGATCGGCGCGACACCACCTATTTGTACCGGGACGGGTCGGACTTCATCTTCATGGACAGCCAGGACTACGAGCAGCACCACCTGCCCGAGTCTTTGGTGGGCGACGCCGCGCGCTTCCTGCTCGAGGGGATGCCGGTGCAGGTGGCGTTCCACGAGGGCAACCCGCTGTACGTCGAGCTGCCGGTGACCGTCGAGCTGGAGGTCACCCACACCGAGCCGGGCTTGCAGGGCGACCGGTCGAGCGCGGGAACCAAACCGGCGACGCTTCAGACCGGTGCGCAGATCAACGTGCCGCTGTTCATCAACACCGGCGACAAGCTGAAGGTCGACACCCGCGACGGCAGCTACCTAGGAAGGGTGAATGCCTGACCGGGGCCGGCATCAAGCGCGAAAACGCGCGGTGGACTTGCTCTTTGAGGCCGAAGCCCGCAGGCTGACGCCGGCCGAGGTGGCCGACGCGCGCAACGCGCTGGCATCCCAGCAGCCCGACGTGTCGCCACTGAACCCGTACACCGTCACCGTTGCGCACGGCGTCACGGCGCACCGCGCGCACATCGACGACCTGATCTCGGCCCACCTGCAGGGCTGGACACTGGAACGGCTTCCGGCGGTGGACCGGGCGATTCTGCGAGTCGCGGTGTGGGAGTTGTTGCACGCCAACGACGTTCCCGAGCCGGTGGCCGTCGACGAGGCAGTGGAGCTGGCGAAGAAGCTGTCGACGGACGAATCGCCGGGGTTCGTCAACGGGGTGCTGGGCCAGATCATGCTCGTCACCCCGCAGATCCGGGCGGCCGCGGCTGCGGTGCGAGGAACGACAGAGGACTGATTGCGCCTCAGTCCTGCGGCTCGAAAGCCGTTGGGGTACCGCCCTGTTCGGTGAACCAGCGGTGCGCCGCCGCCAGGTAGCGATTGGTGTACTCCTGGGCCAGCTTGCGGTTCTGGCAGAACACGATCGGTACGGTGGGGAAGCTGACTTGGAGCTCGGCGAGTGCGTCGGCAACGACAGCCGGCCTGACGAAGGTCAGCGCGAAGATTTCCGAGTAGCGGTCTTCGACCACCACCGCCGCCCGAGGTAGCCCCGCCAGTTCGGTGAGCTGGTACTTGAGCTTGCCGTTGAGCAAGCTGGAAGACAGGTCGGACAACGACTTTCGTTCGATCGCGGCGACGAGTTGGCCGTCGATGTTCAGTCCGTAGTCCCCGCAGGCGAGCGGCCCGCGGGTGGTGGTCACGGGTTTGTCGCTGAAGTTGTAGGCGTAGCGCTCGTGGGCGTCGACGACGATCGACAATTCGGGTATTCTGGCAGCGCGCGCGGTGGGGGTGCGCACCCGGGGGCGGGACTGTTTGCGCGTGAGTGGGCTCTGCCAGAACACCACGTGGCGGCCGCGTGCCGTGGTGTGGACGAGCTGGGAACGGTTTTCGCGGGCTCTCGCGGCGACGACGTCGATGGCAGCGCCGCGGCGGGTGCAGGAGCGCAGTTCGACGGTCTCGACGAGCGCAGGTTCGTCCGGCCAGCTCTCGGGGGGCAGCGGATGGCAGTACACCGCCTTGGCGCGCGGCCATGTTCCTGACACCGCGAATACCAGACCGGCGCCCACCGGCACGCGGATCAGGTAGGGCAGCCGCGACTCCGGGTCCGGGTTCTGCGCGACCAGTAGCTCCACGGCTTCTCAGGGTACGACCCGGAGCTGGCTGACGAACCAGGGTCGACGTGCGCGCGGACGCGCGACGTGACAAACGCGATTGCGTGATGGTGTGCGAGCGGCTGAACCGCGTCGCACGCACGATCCCCGGCATGCAGTACGAGCTGGTCAACCAGCTCTCGGAGCGGGCGGTGGCCTCCGATATCGGTGGGCCGTTGGCGCGGGTGCTGGCCGATCGGCTGTCCATCCGCCCCGGCGGGGCGCGCCGGCTGATCAAGGACGCCGCACAGTTGGGGCATCGGCGCGCCACGACGGGGGAGCGGTTGGCGCCGCTGTGGCCCACCACCGCAGCCCAGGTGCGCGCGGGCGCGGTCGGCGCCGTGCACGTGAGCGTGATCGGTGACTTCTTTCACCAGCTGCCGGGGTTCGTGGGGTTCGAGGAACGTCAGCGCGCTGAGGTGATGTTGGGGGCGATGGCGGCTGATCTGCGCCCGGATCAGTTGCACAAGGCCGCTGAGCGGAGGGCCGCGCTGATCAACCCCGACGGCACGTTCTCTGATGTGGATCGGGCCCGCAAGCGCGGGTTCCGCTCAGGGCGGCAGGGATCCGACGGGATGAGCCAGGGCACGCTCATCGCCGACCCGCAACTGCGGGCGACGCTTGATGCGGTGATCGCCAAACTAGGCGTGCCGGGCATGTGTAACCCCGCTTCTGATTAAAGACACGGTAGTTTCGATCTTGTCGAATTCGGCGCGCGCCATGGCGAGGGGTGAGCGGCTGGTTCGTGGTGCGGCGTACCTCGGCAGTGGCGGCAGCACGTCACCCGCGAAGTGTCCGCATTGGACGCCTACGACGAAGGCTTGATGATCGACTGCTGGTTTAAGCCGGGACGGGTCGAGAAGATTCTCGCCCGTGACGCCTCAACACACGCGGCGAAGCTACGGACGGAACTGGTGACTATCGACGCGAAGAAAGACGAGCTGGCGGTGATGTTAGCCGACGACAAGACGGACGCCGGACAGTTCGCCGTCGCGTCCGCTCGGCTCGCCGACCGCGCCAAAGCCATCACGACCAAACTGGCGACGATCGGCTACCGCTCACCACTAGAACCGCTCGCACACCGCGACGTCGCCGAACTGCGGTCGGGGCTGACGCTGGCACAGAAGCGCGCCATCCTTCAGTTGACCGCCGAAATCACCATCAAGCCGGGGCCGCGGACCGCGTGGTGTCGCTGGAATCGACACTGACGCAATCGGTGTCCGCTGGCTCGTCGGCAGCAAGCGCTAGCGGCTTCAGGCGGGTCGGATTACGTCGTCGGCGTCCACCGTGAACGCCTGGGCGCTCTGGTCGCGGTAGGCCGAGCACGCGCGGACCTCGGGCATGCCCCCGAGTCGCCAGCGTTCGACGGTGATCGCCTCCCCAGCCGAGAGTGCCTGGTCGAAGAGCGCGGTCGCGCGCACGGCGGCGTCGTGCTTGGTCGCCGTCCACTCTTCGGCGTCCATCACGAGGTACAGCCGCGCGTCCGGTGCCGTCGCCCGGGGGCACTGGTCGGCCAGCAAGCGCCGGTAGGTGCCGGGTAGGTGCAACCCGGTGGTGGCACCGATGCGCCTAGCCACTGCGCTGGGCCTTGGCGACGTTGTGCTGTAGCCATCTCTTCTGCGCAGCCGGCTTGGCGCGCCACGTCCTTTGCCGGTCCCTCAGTCATCGAAATCTTGCCCAGCACCGTCGCCAGGGACGTGCGAGTCATCCTCGACTCGACCACGACAGGGTTCGACACCACCCTGCCGCTCTTCAGCACCGTGCATAGCCCGTCGCGTTCGATGCAATTCTCCAAGTCGGCCAGCCGGTCGGCCAGCCCTTCGGCCAGCGCCAACAGTACGCTTTCCTTGGCGTCGGGTTCCAGCCCATGAGCAGCCATCTCACCCGCTATCCGGGCCACCAAATCAGCACCAGCACCCATGCGAATCATGCTCTCACAGGCCGAGATTCGGGCCAGCGCATTGCACGGAACAAGATCGACAGATCGGGCCGTGCGGGCATCGGCGGGGCGGTATGGCTTCCCCGACCCCAGAGTCGCGCGTTGGCGGCGACGAGCGACGACACGGCGGTGGCGATGTCAACCGAGTTTGACGTTGCCAGTTTCATCGACTGTCCATATGTCGATTCCCAGCCGCCTCCGCACTTCGTCTGGAACGCGGGTCGCAAGTGCGTGGATAGATTCGGGCACGACCAAGGCGTATCGAACCCCTTCGGGTCGATTCGTCATTCTTCTAAGCAGTTGTCCGTACGCCGTATCCACATCCAGTCCGGACGAGGACGTCGTACCCTTCACCTCGGCGACTAGGGATTCCGCACCGCGTTGCGCGATGACGTCCACGTAGTCGCGGTTTTCAGTCGTGACGTCCCACCCCTGTTCGGTGAGGTACTTCACGAACGCATCTTGAACGTCCTTCTCAATCATGGGGTGCTAAGTGGTCGCGGTCGGAAGTTCGTCGGGGGGTTGGTTGCCACGAGTCGGGCCGCGAGTTCTGCACCTAGGCTGTGAATCCAAGGCGGCGACAACAGCCCCGGTGCAGAACTCGCGCAATATCACCCGTCAGCCGCCACGACCTCGGCCACTCGATCCGGCATACAGCTCCACATACCGCGGATCTAGACCCCCCGACGACGACCGCGACCACTACCAACTAGCTGGGACAGGGCGCCGGCTCAGCCGCCGATGATCGGTGCCGGCGTGGAGATGACGACGCCCGGGGTCGGGGTGGGGGTCGCCGGAACGGCCGTCAAGGTCGGCACACCCCCAGGCGGGAGCAGCCCCGGCCGCACCTGGGCGGGCTCGGCCGGCGGGGCATGGCAGGCGTCCAGGGCGGGTTTCGAATCGTCCCAAAGTCCGCCGTTAATCTCGCAGCAGTATTGAATAATATTTCTGCTGGTGTCGCCCCGCCAGGCGGACTGCTTCACGCAGTCGTCATAACCTCCGATATCCCACTCACGCGGTTCGGCGTTCGCAATGGCCGGAACGGTCAACGCCGCGCCGACGGCCGCCGCGCACAGGGCGGTGGGCAGGATGCGGCGCCAGCGCGCGGCGGTCCCGATATCAGATGGGGCGGTGGTCGATGATCTGGGTGTGCGTGTCATGGTGGTCTCCTGATAGATGTGGCGGCCTCTGGTGGGCCGCTGTGTAGGTAGGAGCACCGGCCGGTCTGTGGGGGGACACTTTTTGGCGGCGTCGCCAAGAGTGGCCGTGCACAGGGCGGCGGGCAGGATGCGGCGCCACGGCGCGGGTGGTGAGGATGTCATCGGTGGCTCCTTCGTGACGATGGCGGTCTTGGCGCCGATCCCCGCGTCGGCCGGAGGTTGCACCTGACAGCGTTGATCGCGCCGCAGCGCGGTGGCATCAGTGGTGCAGTACTGAATTTTCGCGGTCGCGCCCAACGCACTAGGCGCAGGCCCCGCTGCCGTCGTCCCCGCGATCGCGCGCCGCGGCGAGTTTTGCCTCGGCGATTCGATACAGGCTGGTCAGAAAGGGCCCGTCGACGTCTATGTATAAGCAGATGACCTCCGGTGCGACGCCGCCGTCGCGCAGCCGCAGGGCCAATGAATACGGTAACGGCAGTTTGCGCAGCGCCTGCTCGCAGGCGGTGAGGTCATCGGCCATCTGGCCATCGTGCGTCCCCGCGGGCGGTGCGGCGTCAGTACCGCGCCACTGAAATCGTCATGGGTGCCGCGGCAGCAGGGCGGCAAGCTCGTCGCGGTCGCTCGCGCCGGTCTTGGTCATGGCGTGGTAGATGTGGCTTTCGACGGTGCGCTCAGACAGCTGCAGTCGCGCCGCAATCGCGCGGTTGGCCAGCCCCTCACCCACCAACATCACGATCTCGCGCTCCCGCGACGACAGCGGCAACGGCTCGACCGCATCACCGAGCGCAGGCGTGCGCGCGCCGCGCAGACGCTGGCGGATCCACGCCGGCCCTGACGGCGATACACCAGCGCCGCATGCGCTGCCGCGTCAGCCGCGGCAATCACGTCGCCGATCCGCTCGAATTCCCCTGACACAGCCGCAAGTTCACCGCCGTCGCCGGCATCCAGGGCGCGCGCGAAGCGGGCCGCCACACCGACACGGGGTCCCTCCACACTCGCTTCGAGCTCGCGCAGACGAGACGCGCCCGAGCGGTCCCCGAACTGTGTTGCGGTCTGCAAACAGGCCACCTCGGCCGCGAATTGGCCCCGCTGCCTGGCGATGTCGGCCGCCGACAACACGGTCGTGATCGCTGCGCCGACGGCTCCCCGGGCGGCGGCCACCCGCGCGTGCGCCAACGCCCGCTCATGGTCCACGCATTGCCAACTCGGATGGCGATGTCGTTCGAGACCGTCAAGCGCGGCAGTGGCCTCATCGGTGAGCCCGCGAACGGCCAACGCAATCGTGTAGGGGATCAAGCACTTGTAGACCGTGCCGTCGGGCCCCTCCGCGCTCGCGGACAACATCTGGATCACCGGTTCAAGCAAGGAACACGCGGTGTCGAGGCGACCGGCGCCAAGCGCGGCGCGGCCCGCCACGACATTACTCAGCAGCTGAGCGCCCCCGGGCAGATCTGCTGACTGCTCGCGCAGCCGCTCGGCCGCGCGCCAGGCGTCCTGCACGCGCCCGCCCAGCAGCAGCGCGCCCACGTGGGCGTCAGTGAGCACAAACCCCATCTGGGGAGCGTCAAAGGAGCGGGTCAGGAAGGGGTATCCGGCCTGCGCGGCGGCCACGGCTTGGGTGGTGCGGCCGGCGTCGCCAGCCGCCTGTGTGATCGCCCAGGCCGCCTCGGCGCCGACGATGCCGGGCAGCCGTTCCAAGACAAGGCTTTTCGCCGACTCCAGCGCGGTGTCCGGATTGCCCACCGCGGCCCAATACACCGACAGGAAAGCGTCGAGGCAGCCCCGGCTCACTGGCGGCGTGGTGCGCGAGGCGTCGTCGACGAGCTTCTTCGCCCCGCTCAGATCCCCCAGAGCCCACAGCATCGTGCCGGCCCGAAGGAAGGCGAGCCTGGCATGGTCGGCGTCGGTTAACCCGTCGGTGGGGCTGTCGGCGAGCACCGCGTCGGCTTGCGCGCCACGGCCGAGCCACGAGAGTGCGTGTGCGCGAACGACGTTCGCCTGCGCCCCGGCTCCCGCGCGGATCGCCGCCGCCGCCAGCCGATCGGCCAGCGGTAGGTCGGCGAGCCACACCGCGCCCTGGGCCGCCCCGAGGTACAGGTCCGGATCGGGTGTGAGGTCGGAGTCAAGGCTCAGGGCGGCCCGCCGCACAGCGGTTCGCATATCATCGTCGCCGGCGCATGTCGCCAATTCGGTAGCGACGAGCCCGCGTATCCGCCGCAGCCGCGTCGGTGCCGCCCGGTTGCGGCGCACCTGCGCGTAGAGCGGATGCGCGGCCCGCACCTGCGTGCGGCCGTCGATACTCTCGACGCTGATGAGGCCACGGGTGTCGGCCTCCTCGACCGCCGCCGCATCGGCGATTCTGGTCAGTGATGCCAGGTCGATCGGCTCGCCAACAGCAAGCGCGTCCATCACGTCGCACACCGAGCCACCTAGGGTTCCGATCCGCGCTTCGATCATTTCCACCAGGCTGGGCGGCACCACCGGGTCGCCGCTCCACCGCCAGACGCCGCCCTGCGGCGCGAGCCGACCGTCGGCGACCTCGTGTTCGACGATGTTGCGCAGGTACAGCACGTTGCCGCGGGTCAGTGCCCACATCCGGTGCGCGGTGTCCGGATCCACCCGCCCGGCCAGGGCCGCCGACAACAGTTCGGCGGTGTCGTCGCTGGACAGCGGCTGCAGCGCGAGCCGCTCGAACTGACCGGCTGTCCAGACCTCCCGGGTGCCGGCGGGAACCGGATCACGGTCGCGCACGGTGAGCACCACCTTCGCGGCACGCCGCTGGACGATCTGATGAAGGACGAATGTCGACAGGTCATCGAGCAGATGTGCGTCGTCGACGCCGAGCGCCACCGTGGTCCCCTCCGGGCCCGAGGTGAGTCCGTCGACCACGGTGCGGACGAGCGCGAGGGTGTCGGTGGCCACCGGCCCCGCCCAAGAGGTAAACGCCCCAAGGGGAAGCCCTCGCGCCGACGATGTGCCAGCGGCCCACCGCGTGACGCATCCTCGTGACGCGGCAGACCCGAGCGCTTCGCGGGCCAGTCGGCTCTTTCCCACCCCCGCCGAGCCGCAAAGGACGATCCCGGACAACTCCGGGTCGGATATCGCGGCTTCGATGACCCGCATCTCCTCGGCGCGGCCGGTCAACGGCCACGTACAGCGCATTCACAGAGTCTATGCGGGGAGGCATCCGCGGCGCCGCGCAAACGGCATGACCGTGAAGTGAATTCGCAACTAGCCGCGGATTGGGAGCGTGCGATTATCGGACCGCCGTGTCTGCTGGTGCAGGGTGCCCCCGATTCCTTCGACCTCGGGCAGGTTGAGGTCACCGCCGGCCGCGAGCCGCCATGCCAACCCGATCGGATCGCAGCGGCACGGAAAGAACGCTGTGCCAGACCGGCCTCGCCTCGATGCAGGCACTGATCGAGGGCGAGCGCTTGAAGCGCCGACACCGTCGTGCCTTGCCCGTGCCTTCCGTGTCTGATTTCCCGCGGAGTCCCCGACGCCGCGGCTCATCCGGCCAAGGTCTGGGTGTTACGCGGAGTGTGTCGATCGCTCGATGAAGCGGTCGGCGACGTGAGCCGCCCATGCGGCGACCGTGATCGCCGGCGGGCCGCCCACCGGACCGGGTAGCGCGGCCGCATCTGCGACGAACAGCCCGTCGACGCCGAAGACCTCGCCGTTGGAATCGACCACACCGCTGTCGACGGTTTGACCCAGACACGCGCCGCCGGTCGGGTGAACGGTGAGCGGCCGCTGGAAATGCAGAATGTGCCGCCCGGTCGCCGCGGAGATCTTCGCGTAGGCGTCGGCCAGGTCGCGGTAGATCGCGCTGCGGCTCGGATCGTAGTCGATCCGCATCCGCCCGTGCGTGCAACGCACGACGCCGTCCTGGGCGTCGGGTCCCATGCCAACGATGAGGGATCCGTGCATCATCTTGCGTTTCAACCACGTCGGAAGCGGCATGCCCCCGGGGGTCGGTGCGGCGCTGTCGGCGATCATCGGCCAGGCCCGTCCGGCGCCCAGCGGATCGGGCTGCGTCATCCGGAGAAAGCCGTTCAAGACCGGCCAGCCGTGCGGGTGCTTGCACTACAAAGGACGAACTCGTCGCGCCGCCGCCCGGTTCATAGACCGGTGAAGACGGTTGTGGATACATGGAATGGCAGACGACTAATCACCGATTCAGCATCTGCGCGCCATACCCCTCCGCGTAGTCCTCATCGCCGTCGTGGTCGCGCTGCTGGCGCTTGTAGCCGTCACCCACGGATCACGAACACCGTTTTCCAGCGGCGGCAAGCGTCGGGTGGCTTTCACGACGGCGGTCCCATTCGGCAACGCCGTGGTGCGGTACGGTGTCGGTATCCATGCGGGGCGGGATCGCGGAAGCGGTCCCGCTTTCGTTTTCTCTCATGTCGCAGATGCCTCCACGCCATGAATGACGCTGCGCAACGCGGCGATCTGGGCGCCGGTCGGATCGGGGCTGTCAGCAACCAATTCGGCGACAGTGACCCGTTCATCGTCGGACAAAGCGCCGATGGGGCGCACCATCTCGCGCACAGAGTCCAGGTCGTACAGCGTTTTCTTCGGACCCACGCGCACCGCGCGAATCCAGCTGCACGACGAAGGCTGGACCGCCCGCCTCAACGACCATGGCATCGTCGAATGGCAACCACCACCACAGGCCAACGGAAAACCCGGAACCAACAACTTCTTTCACCCCCAGCGCTACCTACCCGACAACCAAGACGACCCCTAGTCAGCTCAGTCGGCCAGCGCGCGGTAGGTGCGCGACACGAACCGGGGCCGCGCCGTCATCAGCTTCAGCTGCGACGGGTTGCCGGCCACCGCCGCAGCGGCGTCCGGGCCTAGCTTCGGGTGGTGCTGCACCAGATAGATCAGGATCAGATCCAGCGTCGGGTCGGCCTGCCACCATGTGCCGTACGCGCCGGGCCAGCCGAACGTGCCGAGTCCGCCGTGGCCGTACAGCGGCTTGGATTCTTCGGGGTCCATCACCACCGACAGGCCGAGCCCGAAGCCGCGGCCTACCCAGTACGGCGAACCGAGGAACGGCTGGCTCCGCTGCTCGTCGGTCAGCCGGTTGGTGCGCATCAGCCGCACGGACTCGGGCGACAGCAGCCGCGTCCCGTCCACCTCGCCGCCGGCCAGCAGCATCCTCGCGAAACGCAGATAGTCGTCGACCGTCGACCACAGGCCGCCGCCGCCCTGGCAGAACGCCGGCGGTGTGATCGGCGGCGGTCCCATCACGTCGTGGCGCAGCTGATCGTGCTCGTCGAGCTCATACATCGTCGCCGCACGCCGACGGCCCCCGGGCGTCACGAAGAACCCGGTGTCGCGCATGCCCAGCGGCTCAAAGATCCGCTCGGACAACACTTTGTGGAACTCTTTGCCCTCGATCCGCGACAGCAGGATGCCGAGCACATCGGTGGCATGGCTGTACCTCATCCGCTCACCGGGCTGATGCGTCAGCGGCAGCGTGGCCAGTTCGGCCAGCCAGGTGTCGGGCTGCTGGCGCACCGGTAGCCGCAGATACGCTTGCGACAGCGGACCCTGCACCGAGAACGAGTAGCCCAGCCCGCTGCGATGCGTCAGCAGGTCGTCCACGGTGATCGGCCGGTGCGCCGGGCTGGTCGCCTCCAGTGGACCGCGGGGGTCGTCCAGCACCCGCATATCCGAAAGCTCCGGGAGCCACTGCATCACCGGCTCGTTCAGCGCCAGCTTGCCCTCCTCGACCAGCATCATCACGGCCGCGCTGGTCACGGGCTTGCTCATCGACGCGATCCGAAACACCGTGTCACGCTGCATCGGCTGGCGGGCCTCGACGTCGCGATAGCCGATCTCGTTGACCTGCAGCACATCTCCGCGCTGCCAGATCATCGTCACCGCACCCGAGAGCAGGCCCGCGTCGACGACCTCACGAATGGGCTCCTGGTTGCGGCCGAGCACCCGACGAGCGTACCGGCGTGCCGTGACCATGTGACCCGCGCGCCCGCGCAGGGGACGCGGACCACCCGGTGATAGGCTCGCCGCAATTGGCATCCTTTAACGATCCGTCCCGCGAGGCGGAGAAGGAGGTCCGGGTCACACGTGGGCAGCTCCACCGACCGGGAATTGATGTCCGCGGCGGACGTCGGCCGCACCATTTCCCGCATCGCCCACCAGATCATCGAAAAGACCGCTCTCGACGGGTCGGACGCCCCGCATGTCGTTCTGCTGGGCATCCCGACCCGCGGCGTCACGCTGGCCACCCGGCTCGCGGCCAAGATCAGCGACTTCGCCGGCGTCGAGGTTCCCCACGGCGCCCTCGACATCACGCTCTACCGCGACGACCTGATGATGAAACCGCCTCGGCCCCTTGAGAACACGTCGATCCCGCAGGGCGGCTTGGACGACGCGCTGGTGATCCTGGTCGACGATGTGCTGTTCTCGGGCCGGTCGGTGCGTTCAGCGCTCGACGCGTTGCGCGACCTCGGCCGGCCCCGCGCGGTGCAACTCGCCGTGCTCGTGGACCGCGGTCACCGCGAACTTCCGCTGCGCGCCGACTACGTCGGCAAGAACGTGCCGACCTCGCGCAGCGAGAGCGTGCACGTGCTGCTGACAGAGGACGACGGGCGCGACGGGGTGGTGATCACCAAGTGAGCCGGCACCTGCTTTCCGCTGCCGACCTGAGCCGCGACGACGCGACCGCGATCCTCGACGACGCCGACCGGTTCGCGCAGGCGCTGGTGGGCCGCGACGTGAAGAAGCTGCCGACGCTGCGCGGACGAACCATCATCACGATGTTCTACGAGAACTCGACCCGCACCCGGGTGTCGTTCGAGGTGGCCGGCAAGTGGATGAGCGCCGACGTGATCAACGTCAGCGCCACCGGCTCGTCGGTGGGCAAGGGGGAGTCGCTGCGCGACACCGCGCTGACGTTGCGCGCGGCCGGCGCCGACGCGCTGATCATCCGGCACTCGGCCTCCGGCGCCGCCAAGCAGCTGGCGGAGTGGACCGCCACCGAAGACGGTGGCCCGTGCGTCATCAACGCCGGCGACGGCACCCATGAGCACCCGACGCAGGCGCTGCTCGACGCGCTGACGATCCGGCAGCGGCTCGGTGCCATCGAGGGCAAGCGCATCGTGATCGTCGGTGACATCCTGCACAGCAGGGTCGCGCGGTCCAACGTGCTGCTGCTGCACACGCTGGGCGCGGAGGTGGTGCTCGTCGCGCCGCCCACGCTGCTTCCGGTCGGGGTGGCGGACTGGCCGGTCACCATTTCCCATGACCTGGACGCCGAGTTGCCGGTGGCCGACGCGGTGCTGATGCTGCGGGTGCAGGCCGAGCGGATGACCGGCGGCTTCTTCCCGTCGTCGCGGGAGTACTCGGTGCTGTACGGGTTGTCCGACCGCCGGCAGGCGATGCTGCCCGGCCACGCCGTGGTGCTGCATCCCGGCCCGATGCTGCGTGGCATGGAGATCTCGTTCTCGGTCGCCGATTCAACGCAATCGGCAGTGCTGCAACAGGTTTCGAACGGCGTGCACGTGCGGATGGCCGTCTTGTTCCATCTGCTCGTGGGTGCCGAGCAGCAGGCGGTGAGTCCATGAGCGTGCTGATTCGCGGCGTGCGGCCGTACGGGGAAGGGGCCGGGGTCGACGTGCTCGTCGACGACGGCCAGATCGTCGAGATCGGGCCGACACTCGACATCCCGACCGACGCAGACGTCATCGACGCGACCGGTCAGATCCTGCTGCCGGGCCTGGTCGACTTGCACACCCACCTTCGCGAACCCGGCCGCGAATACGCCGAGGACATCGAAACCGGTTCCGCGGCAGCCGCATTGGGTGGCTACACCGCGGTGTTCGCGATGGCCAACACCACCCCGGTCGCCGACAGCCCCGTCGTCACCGACCACGTCTGGGCCCGCGGCCAGCAGGTCGGGCTGGTCGACGTGCATCCGGTCGGCGCGGTGACCGTCGGGCTGGCCGGCACGCAGCTCACCGAGATGGGGCTGATGGCCGCCGGCACCGGGCAGGTGCGAATCTTCTCCGACGACGGCATTTGCGTGCACGACCCGATGGTGATGCGCCGCGCGTTGGAGTACGCGACCGGCCTGGGCGTGCTGATCGCCCAGCACGCCGAGGAGCCCCGGCTGACCGTCGGCGCTGTCGCGCACGAAGGACCCAACGCCGCTCTGCTCGGGCTCTCCGGCTGGCCGCGCGCCGCCGAGGAGTCGATCGTCGCGCGCGACGCTCTGTTGGCCCGCGACGCCGGGGCGCGGGTGCACGTCTGCCACGCGTCCACCGCCGGCACCGTCGAAATCCTCAGATGGGCCAAGGCGCAAGGCATTTCGATCACCGCCGAGGTGACCCCCCACCACCTCGCGTTGGATGACGCCCGGCTGGCCACGTACGACGGCCGCAACCGGGTCAACCCGCCGCTGCGCGAGGCCACCGACGCCGCGGCCCTACGGCAGGCCCTGGTCGACCGCGTGATCGACTGCGTGGCCACCGACCACGCACCCCACGCCGAACACGAGAAAGTCTGCGAATTCGCCAATGCCCGGCCTGGGATGCTCGGGTTGCAGACCGCGCTGTCGGTGGTGGCGCAGACCATGGTCCGGCCCGGGCTGATGAATTGGCGCGACGTGGCCCGGGTGATGAGCGAAAACCCCGCCCGCATCGCAGGCCTGCCCGATCAGGGCCGACCGCTCGACGTCGGCGAACCGGCGAACCTCACCGTCGTCGACCCCGACGCCACGTGGACGGTGCGCGGCGCCGATCTGGCCAGCCGGTCCGACAACACGCCCTACGAGTCGATGACGCTGCCCGCGTCGGTGACCGCGACCTTGCTGCGGGGCAAAGTGACGGCGCGGGACGGGAAGTGCCCGACATGAGCTTACAGATGCTGATGATGTTGCTGATGCTCGCGGTGGCGCTGTGCCTGCTGGCATTCCTGGTGATCCGCTCGATGCTGCGCGGACGGCTGCGGGACAGGAATGCTCGCCTGCGCGCGCCGCAGATCGGCGGTTGCCGCCCGTGCCGGACACATTGGGCCCGCCGATCATTTCGGCAACCGCCGGCCGGTATATCGGCAGCGACCTCACGCCTGGCCGACTGCAGCGCGTCGCCGCGTTCGACGACGAGGATCTGGATACGGCCGTGCTGTCGCGCTATTCGGAGGGCATCATGCTGGAGCGCAGCGGCTCCCGGCCGATCTGGATTCCCGGCGAGTCGGTGACGTCGGTGCGCACCGACGGCCAGATGCTCACGATTCGATGGCGGATGCCGTCCGGAATGGAAGTCGAAACGGGGTTTCGCGCCGACGGGGACCGGACATACGCCGGATGGCTAGAAGAGAGTGACAGTGAGTAGGGCACAGCTGGTGCTGGAGGACGGCCGGGTGTTCACCGGCAGGCCGTTCGGTGCGGTCGGTGAGACGCTGGGCGAGGCCGTGTTCTCCACCGGGATGTCGGGATACCAGGAGACGCTCACCGACCCGAGCTATCACCGGCAGATCGTCGTCGCGACTGCCCCGCAGATCGGCAACACCGGTTGGAATGACGAGGACGCCGAAAGCCGCGGCGACAAGATCTGGGTCGCGGGTTACGCGGTGCGCGACCCGTCGCCGCGGGCATCGAACTGGCGCGCCACCGGCACCCTGGACGACGAGTTGGTCCGGCAGGGCATCGTCGGCATCGCCGGCATCGACACCCGCGCGGTGGTGCGGCACCTGCGCAGCCGTGGTTCGATGAAGGCCGGCATCTTCTCCGGCCCGGATCCTGCGGGGGCCGTCTCCGACACCGACACCCTGGTGCAGCGCGTGTGCGACCAACCGCCGATGCTCGGCGCCGACCTGGCCGGCGAGGTGAGTACCGCCGACGGCTATGTCGTGGAACCACAAGGCCCGCAGCGGTTTACCGTGGCAGCGCTCGACCTCGGCGTCAAGACCAATACCCCCCGCAATTTCGCCCGTCGGGGCATCCGCAGCCACGTGCTGCCGTCGTCGGTGACGTTCGAGCAGATCGTCGACCTGCGACCCGACGGTGTGTTCTTGTCCAACGGGCCCGGTGATCCGGCCACCGCCGATCACGTCGTCGAGGTCACCAGGCAGGTGATCGGTACGGGAATTCCGTTGTTCGGCATCTGCTTCGGCAACCAGATCCTCGGCCGTGCGCTCGGGTTGTCCACCTACAAGATGACGTTCGGGCACCGCGGCATCAACGTGCCGGTGATCGATCACGCCACCGGACGCGTCGCGGTGACCGCGCAGAACCACGGGTTCGCGCTTCAGGGCGAGGCGGGGGAGCGGTTCGACACCCCGTTCGGCACCGCGCAGGTCAGCCACACCTGTGCCAACGACGGTGTGGTCGAAGGCGTCAAACTCGTTGACGGCCGGGCATTTTCGGTGCAGTACCACCCCGAGGCGGCCGCCGGCCCGCACGACGCGAACTACCTGTTCGACCAGTTCCTCGACCTGATGTCGGGAGAACGCCGTGCCTAACGCACGCTCGCGGAAGGAGAGACGTGCCGCGGCGTACTGACCTCAACCACGTGCTCGTCATCGGCTCCGGGCCGATCGTGATCGGGCAGGCCTGCGAGTTCGACTACTCCGGCACCCAGGCCTGCCGGGTGCTCAAAGCCGAGGGCTTGCAGGTCAGCCTCGTGAACTCCAACCCGGCGACGATCATGACCGACCCCGAGTTCGCCGATCACACCTACGTCGAGCCGATCACGCCCGCGTTCGTCGAGCGGGTGATCGCACAACAGGCCCAGCGCGGCAACAAGATCGACGCGCTGCTGGCCACCCTCGGCGGGCAGACGGCACTGAACACGGCGGTCGCCCTCTACGAGAACGGCGCCCTGGACCGCTACGGCGTCGAGCTGATCGGCGCTGACTTCGACGCGATCCAGCGCGGCGAGGACCGGCAGCGGTTCAAGGACATCGTCGGCAAGGTCGGCGGCGAATCCGCGCGCTCCCGCGTCTGTTTCACGATGGAGGAGGTCAGCGAGACCGTCGAGGAACTTGGCCTGCCGGTGGTGGTTCGGCCGAGCTTCACCATGGGCGGTCTGGGATCCGGCCTCGCGCACAGTGTCGAAGAAGTGCGGCGGATGGCCGGCGACGGGCTGGCCGCCTCGCCCAGCGCCAACGTGCTGATCGAGGAATCCATTTACGGCTGGAAGGAATTCGAGCTCGAGCTGATGCGCGACGGCCACGACAACGTGGTCGTGGTCTGCTCGATCGAGAACGTCGACCCGATGGGCGTGCACACCGGCGACTCGGTGACCGTCGCGCCGGCGATGACGCTGACCGACCGCGAATACCAGAAGATGCGCGACCTGGGCATCGCGATCCTGCGCGAGGTCGGCGTCGACACCGGTGGCTGCAACATCCAATTCGCCATCGACCCGCAGGACGGCCGGCTGATCGTCATCGAGATGAACCCGAGGGTGTCGCGGTCGTCCGCGTTGGCGTCGAAGGCCACGGGTTTCCCGATCGCGAAGATCGCCGCCAAGCTCGCCATCGGCTACACGCTGGACGAGATCCTCAACGACATCACCAAGGAGACCCCGGCCTGCTTTGAGCCGACGCTTGACTACGTCGTGGTCAAGGCGCCGCGGTTCGCGTTCGAGAAGTTCCCCGGCGCCGACCCGACGCTGACCACCACGATGAAGTCGGTCGGCGAGGCGATGTCGTTGGGCCGCAACTTCATCGAGGCGCTGGGCAAGGTGATGCGCTCGCTCGAGACGACGAAGGCGGGTTTCTGGACGGGCCCCGACCCAGAGGGGGGGGTCGACGGTGCCCTCGAGCGGTTACGGACGCCGAGCGAAGGCCGGCTCTACGACATCGAACTGGCGCTGCGGCTGGGCGCATCGGTGGAGAAGGTCGCCGAGGCCTCCGGGGTGGACCCGTGGTTCGTCGAGCAGATCGCCGGTGTCGTCGCGCTGCGCACCGAGCTGATCGACGCGCCCGTGCTCGACGCCGGCCTGTTGCGCCGCGCCAAGCACAGCGGTCTCTCGGACCGCCAGATGGCGGCGCTGCGACCGGAGTTGGCCGGCGAAGTCGGCGTGCGCGCGCTGCGGCAGCGGCTCGGCATCCACCCGGTGTTCAAGACCGTCGACACCTGCGCCGCGGAGTTCGAGGCCAAGACGCCCTACCACTACAGCAGCTACGAGCTGGACCCGGCCGCCGAGACCGAAGTCGCACCGCAGAGCGAGAAACCGAAGGTGCTGATCCTGGGCTCCGGCCCCAACCGGATCGGCCAGGGCATCGAATTCGACTACAGCTGCGTGCATGCCGCGACCACGCTATCCGAGGCCGGCTTCGAGACGGTGATGGTCAACTGCAACCCCGAGACTGTGTCCACCGATTACGACACCGCCGACCGGCTGTACTTCGAGCCGCTGACGTTCGAAGACGTGCTCGAGGTGTACTACGCCGAATCACTTTCCGGCGCAGGCGGTCCCGGTGTGGCCGGCGTGATCGTGCAACTCGGCGGACAGACGCCGCTGGGTCTGGCGCGGCGACTGGAGGACGCGGGCGTGCCGATCGTCGGCACCAGCCCGCGGGCGATCAACTCGGCCGAGGACCGCGGCGCGTTCGGCGAAGTGCTCAGCGATGCGGGGCTGCCCGCACCACGGTTCGGTACCGCGACGACCTTCGAGCACGCCCGCAAGATCGCCGCCGAGATCGGTTATCCCGTGCTGGTGCGGCCCTCGTACGTGCTGGGCGGTCGAGGCATGGAGATCGTCTACGACGAGGAGACGCTGCAGGGTTACATCGCCCGCGCCACCGAGCTGTCCCCCGAGCATCCGGTGCTGGTGGACAGGTTCCTCGAGGACGCGATCGAGATCGACGTGGACGCGCTGTGCGACGGCAACGAGGTGTATCTGGGCGGCATCATGGAGCACATCGAGGAGGCCGGCATCCACTCCGGCGACTCCGCGTGCGCGCTTCCGCCGGTGACGCTGGGCCGCAGCGACATCGAGAATGTGCGCAGAGCCACCGAGGCCATCGCGCACGGAATCGGCGTCGTCGGGCTGCTCAACGTGCAATACGCGCTCAAGGACGACGTGCTCTACGTGCTGGAGGCCAACCCGCGCGCCAGCCGCACCGTGCCATTCGTGTCCAAGGCCACCGCCGTCCCGCTGGCGAAGGCGTGTTCCCGAATCATGCTGGGCGCCAGCATCTCTGCGCTGCGCGACGAGGGAATGCTGGCTCGCGACGGCGACGGGGCCACCGTTGCGTCGTACGCCCCGATCGCCGTCAAGGAGGCGGTGCTCCCGTTCAACCGGTTCCGCAAGGCCGATGGCGCCCAAGTCGACTCGCTGCTGGGGCCCGAGATGAAGTCCACCGGCGAGGTGATGGGCATCGACCGCGACTTCGGCAGCGCGTTCGCCAAGAGCCAGACCGCCGCCTACGGGTCGCTGCCGGCCGAGGGCACGGTGTTCGTGTCGGTGGCCAACCGCGACAAGCGATCCCTGGTGTTCCCGGTCAAGCGGCTGGCGGATCTGGGCTTTCGGGTGCTGGCGACGGCGGGCACTGCGGAGATGTTGCGCCGCAACGGAATTCCGTGCGATGAGGTGCGCAAGCACTTCGAGGACCCGAGTCCTGACCGGCCCGCGCTGTCGGCGGTGGACGCGATCCGCGCCGGCGAGGTCGACATGGTGATCAACACCCCCTACGGCAATTCAGGCCCCCGCATCGACGGCTATGAAATCCGGTCCGCGGCGGTCGCGATGAACATTCCGTGCGTGACGACGGTCCAGGGCGCGTCGGCTGCCGTGCAGGGCATCGAGGCCGGTATCCGCGGCGACATCGGGGTGATGTCGCTGCAGGAACTGCACACCACGCTGAGCAACGGCGGCCAGTAGCGTGCCGGGCTTCGGCGCCAGGCTGGCTGACTCGATGCGACGGCGCGGGCCGCTGTGCCTGGGCATCGATCCCCATTCCGAACTGCTCGACGCGTGGGGGCTGCCGGGAGACCACGACGGGCTGGCCAGGTTCAGCGATATCTGCGTCGCCGCGTTCGCAGACTTCGCGGTGGTCAAGCCGCAGGTGGCGTTCTTCGAGGCGTACGGGTCGGCGGGCTACGCGGTGCTGGAGCGCACGATCGCCGCGCTGCGCGAGGCCGGGGTGCTGGTGATCGCCGACGCCAAGCGCGGGGACATCGGCTCGACGATGTCCGCGTACGCCGTCGCCTGGGTCGGTGACTCGCCGCTTGCCGCCGATGCCGTCACCGCGTCCCCCTACCTCGGGTTCGGCTCGCTGTGTCCGCTGCTCGACACCGCCGCCGACCATCAGCGCGGCGTGTTCGTGCTGGCCGCGACGTCGAACCCGGAGGGCCCCGAGGTGCAGCGGGCCCGCACGGGCGGCCGCACGGTGGCCCAGTCGATCGTCGACGCCGCTGCGGCCGTCAACCGGACCACGCTGCCCGAGCCGGGCTCGGTCGGGGTCGTGGTGGGTGCCACCGCGCACTACGTCCCCGATCTCGGCGACCTTGGCGGGCCGGTCCTGGTCCCGGGAATCGGGGCTCAAGGCGGTCGGGCCGTGGGACTGGCCGGCCTCGGCGGCGCTCGGCCTTCTCAGCTGCTGCCGGCGGTGTCGCGTGAGGTGCTACGGGCCGGCCCTGACATCGGGGCGTTGCGGGCCGCCGCCGAACGGATGCGCGACGCCGTCGCGTACCTCGGGCAGCGCTGAGAGCGCTCGGGTTCTGTTCGGGTGCCGCCCGCGCGGCGCGACACGCCCACACTCGCCAGGAACTGGCAATTTCCTGCACTTTTGCGGTCGGCGCGGGGACCGGACGCCGTCACTCCCTCCCGCATCACCACGACAGGGTTGCTGGGTGACGCAAAAACCTACGCTGAAAAGCATTTTGAGGACGGCCCAGCGGTTGCTCAGCGTGGTTGGGGCCCGGCCGTGTGGAGGGCGTTCCGGCGTTCGGTTACCGGTCGTATCGGCGCGACACGCTGGCATTTTGCGCCGAAAACTGGGGGGTGGGGTTCGCAATCGTCGTACAGCGTGGGTACGGTCGTCGTCGCTGGCTGGATAACTCCGGCCGCGAGACAAATCGATGGTGATGAGACGGAGGAATCGTGGCCCTTCCCCAGTTGACTGACGAGCAGCGCGCGGCTGCGTTGGAGAAAGCTGCTGCCGCTCGACGGGCGCGGGCCGAGCTCAAGGATCGGCTCAAGCGCGGCGGCACCAACCTCAAGCAGGTGCTCAAGGACGCCGAAACGAACGAAGTCCTCGGCAAGATGAAGGTTTCCGCGCTGCTGGAGGCACTGCCCAAGGTCGGCAAGGTCAAGGCGCAGGAAATCATGACCGAGCTGGAGATCGCTCCCACCCGCCGTCTGCGCGGACTGGGCGATCGTCAGCGCAAGGCTCTGCTGGAAAAGTTCGACTCGGCGTGACCCCCGGCGGGGGGCCGGACAGCAGCGATGAGCCCCTCGGGCGAAGAGCAGACAACTCCAACCCCGCGCGTGTCTTCGTGCTGTCCGGTCCCTCGGCCGTCGGCAAGTCCACTGTCGTCCGGCGGCTCCGCGACCGTGTGCCCGACCTGTACTTCAGTGTCTCGGCGACCACGCGGGCGCCGCGGCCGGGCGAGGTCGACGGCGTCGACTACCACTTCGTCGGCCCCGGGGCGTTCCAGCGCCTGATCGATGACGGAGCACTGCTCGAGTGGGCCGACATTCACGGCGGCTTGCACCGCTCGGGCACGCCGGCGCAACCAGTGCGGGATGCCGCCCGCGCCGGTCACCCGGTGCTGATCGAAGTCGACCTCGCCGGCGCCCGGGCGATCAAGAAAGCCATGCCCGAGGCGTTCACGGTGTTCCTCGCCCCGCCGAGCTGGGCGGCGCTGGAAGCCCGCCTGAAAAACCGGGGCACCGAAAACGCCGACGTGATGACGCGTCGACTGGCCACGGCGAAAGAGGAGTTGGCAGCTCAGCGGGACTTCGACGCCGTCGTCGTGAACAGCGAATTGGAGTCGGCGTGCGCTGAATTGATAGCCTTACTTGGGGAAACCGCGCCGGAGACGGCGTGATCGACCCGCAACGCCCACAATCTTCACTCTCAGGAGACAGTCTTTCGTGACCAATTCGCACGACTCGACGCTGGCCGCGCTGCCCGACCGGGCATCCGAGCTCGGTGCCTACGACACCCCGCTGGGCATCACCAATCCGCCCATCGACGAACTGCTGGAGCGGGTGTCGAGCAAGTACGCGCTCGTCATCTACGCGGCCAAGCGCGCCCGCCAGATCAACGATTACTACAACCAGCTCGGTGAGGGGATTCTCGAGTACGTCGGCCCGCTCGTCGAGCCGGGCCTGCAGGAGAAGCCGCTGTCGATCGCGCTCCGCGAGATCCACGCCGACCTGCTCGAGCACACCGAAGGCGAGTAACCGGGCCAGCCACATGGACCGCAAGCGGATCATCGTCGGTGTTTCCGGTGGAATCGCGGCCTACAAGGCGTGCTCGGTGGTCCGCCAGCTCGTTGAGGCCGGCCACCGCGTCCGGGTGATCCCCACCGAGTCCGCGCTGCGGTTCGTCGGTGCCGCCACCTTCGAGGCGTTGTCCGGTGAACCGGTCCACACCGACGTCTGGCACGACGTGGCGGACGTCCCGCACGTGCAGATCGGCAAGCAGGCCGACCTCGTCGTCGTCGCGCCGGCCACTGCCGACGTGCTGGCCCGGGCCGCACACGGCCGCGCCGACGATCTGCTGACCGCCACGCTGCTCACGGCGCGATGCCCGGTCCTGTTCGCGCCCGCGATGCACACCGAGATGTGGCTGCATCCGGCCACCGTCGACAACGTCGCCGCGCTGCGGCGCCGCGGAGCCGTCGTCCTGGAGCCCGCGTCCGGCCGGCTCACCGGGTCGGACACCGGCGCCGGGCGGCTGCCCGAGCCCGAGGAGATCACCACGTTCGCGGAGTTGCTGCTCGCCCGCGGTGACGCGATGCCTCACGACCTTGCGGGCTGGCGGGTGCTGGTGACCGCGGGCGGCACCCGCGAGCCGATCGATCCGGTGCGCTTCATCGGCAACCGCAGTTCGGGCAAGCAGGGCTACGCGCTGGCCCGCGTCGCGGCCCAGCGGGGAGCGGACGTCACGCTGATCGCCGCCCACACCGCGGGACTGGCCGATCCCGCCGGTGTGCACGTCGTGCATGTCAGCTCGGCTGCGCAGCTGGCAGACGCGGTGTCCAAGCACGCGCCCGACGCGCACGTGCTGGTGATGGCCGCGGCAGTCGCCGACTTCCGGCCCGCGCAGGCTTCGCCCAGCAAGATCAAGAAGGGCACCGAAAAGGCCGCAGCGGCACCGCCGACGATCGAGCTGGCCCGCACCGACGACGTGTTGCGTGGTGCCGTGCGGGCCCGCGCCGACGGGCTGCTGCCCAACATGCGTGCGATCGTCGGCTTCGCCGCCGAGACCGGCGATGCGAACGGCACCGTCCTCGACCACGCGCGCGCCAAGCTGAGCCGCAAGGGCTGCGATCTGCTGGTGGTCAACGCCGTCGGCGAAGGCCGCGCGTTCGAGGTGGACAGCAACGACGGCTGGCTGTTGGCCGCCGACGGGACCGAGTCCGCGCTGGAGCACGGTTCCAAGACGCTGATGGCCAGCCGTATTGTGGACGCGATCGTTACGTTCCTGCGCGGGCCGACAGGGTAGGCGTACCCACCGCACTGCGCGAAAACCTGGCGCACCGGCGGTAACGGTATTATTCGATGAACTAAGTATTGAAGAGGCGGAGGAACCGTGAGCCAATCAGGTCGGCTGTTCACCAGTGAGTCGGTGACCGAAGGGCATCCCGACAAGATCTGTGATGCGATCAGCGACTCCGTGCTCGACGCACTGCTCGATCAGGACCCGCGATCACGGGTCGCCGTCGAGACGCTCGTCACGACAGGGCAGGTGCATGTCGTCGGCGAGGTCACCACGACGGCCAAGGAAGCGTTCGCCGACATCACCAATACCGTGCGCAAGCGCATCCTCGAAATCGGATACGACTCGTCGGACAAGGGTTTCGACGGCGCGTCGTGCGGCGTGAACATCGGCATCGGCGCGCAGTCACCCGACATCGCCCAGGGCGTCGACACCGCCTACGAGGCACGCGTTCACGGCGAGCAGGACCCCCTGGACGCCCAAGGCGCCGGGGACCAGGGCCTGATGTTCGGCTACGCGATCAAGGACACCCCCGAGTTGATGCCGCTGCCGATCGCGCTGGCCCACCGCCTGTCGCGCCGGCTGACGGAGGTGCGCAAGAGCGGAGTGCTCGGCTACCTGCGACCCGACGGCAAGACGCAGGTCACCGTCCAGTACGACGGCAACACACCGGTGCGCCTGGACACCGTGGTGCTCTCGACGCAGCACGCCGACGGCATCGACCTGGAAGCCACGCTCACGCCCGACATCCGGGAGAAGGTCGTCAACACGGTTATGGACGACCTCGCACACGATTCGATGGACACCTCGGACTACCGGCTGCTGGTCAACCCGACGGGCAAGTTCGTGCTGGGCGGTCCCATGGGCGACGCGGGGCTGACCGGTCGCAAGATCATCGTCGACACCTACGGCGGCTGGGCCCGTCACGGCGGCGGCGCGTTCTCCGGCAAGGATCCGTCCAAGGTGGACCGTTCCGCGGCCTACGCGATGCGCTGGGTGGCAAAAAACGTGGTCGCAGCCGGACTGGCCGACCGCGTCGAGGTGCAGGTCGCCTATGCGATCGGCAAGGCCGCGCCGGTGGGTCTGTTCGTCGAGACCTTCGGCACCGAAGCCGTCGACCCGGCCCGGATCGAGAAGGCCATCACATCGGTGTTCGACCTGCGGCCCGGGGCGATCATCCGCGACCTCGATCTGCTGCGGCCGATCTACGCGCAGACCGCCGCATACGGCCACTTCGGCCGCATCGACGTCGACCTGCCGTGGGAGCGGCTGGACAAGGTCGACGACCTGAAGGCTGCCGTCTAACTCTCGCGCCGCGCTCGGGGCGCCTTGAATTTCGTCACCGAAATCGACGTTATGCAGACGTCTTCTCGAACTCCCTCTGCATAGCGTGAATCTCGGCGCACCACCTACGCCGTGAACGCGTAGTCCGACAGCGGGAAGCGGCGACTGCGCCAGATGGTCTCCAGCGTGGTGGCCCGCCTCAGCGGCACGTCGCCGTGGCTGTCGAAGTAGTAGCTGTTCGCCAGGCTGCAGCTGTCCTGCCAGAAGATCTGCGTGTGGCGCTTGCGCATGCATTCGGTGAAGTAGCGCGCGTTGGCCTCCTCGGTGACCTCGACACGCGTGGCGCGTTGCCGCTCGGCGCGTCTCAGGCAGCGCACGATGTGATGGGTCTGCGTCTCGATGTATGCGAAGAACGACGCCCCGTTGAATCCGTACGGTCCGGCCACCGTGAAGAAGTTCGGGAAGCCGGGCAGGCTGACACCTTCGTAGGCCTGCAGGCGGTTCTCCTCCCAGAACCGGCTCATCGTCATGCCGTCCCGGCCGGTGATCTCGTAGGTGAGGCTGTCGACATCCATCACCTTGAATCCGGTCGCCAGAATCAGCACGTCCACCTCGTGCAGGGTGCCCTCCACGGTGGCCACCCCGGTCGGCGTGACCTTGTCGATCGGGTCGGTGACGAGGTCGACGTTGCCGCGGTTGTAGGTGGACAGGTAGGTGTTGTGAAAACCCGGCCGCTTGCAGCCCACGGCGTAGCGCGGCGTGAGCTTATCCCGCACCACCGGGTCCTGAACCTCCTTGCGCAGGAAAACTTTTCCCATCGCTTCGGCACGCTTGGCCAGCTTGAAAACGGTGAAGTACTGAGCCGACAGCGGGAACGTCAGTTCGACGTAGGCCTGGCTGAGCAGCCGCTGCACGGCCATGCCGCCGGGGACCCGCATCGCCCAGCGGGCGGCCTTCGGCAGCGGCACGTCGAGCTTGGGGAAACACCAGATCGGCGTGCGCTGAAAGACCGTCAGGTGCTCGACTATCGGCGCGATCTCCGGAATGACCTGTACGGCCGATGCGCCGGTGCCGATGATCGCGACCCGCTTACCGGTCAGGTCCGCGCTGTGGTCCCACCGGGCCGTGTGGATGGTGACGCCGTCGAAGCCGTCCACACCGGCGATGTCCGGCAGCTTCGGCGTGGTGAGCACGCCGGCGCCGTTGATCAGGAATCGCGCCGTGATGGGTTCACCTGGATCGACTGTCAGCCGCCAGAAGTCGTGCTCTTCGTCGAAGGTCGCGTCGATCACCTTGGTGTTGAACCGGATCTTCGAACGCACGCCGTACTTGTCGGCCAGCAGGTCCGCGTAGGACCGCAGCTCGTGGCCGTGCGCGTACGTCCGCGACCAGTCCGGGCGCTGCTCGAACGAGAACTGGTAGGAGAACGACGGGATGTCCACTGCGACACCGGGATAGGAGTTCCAGTACCAGGTGCCGCCGGGCCCCTCGCCGGCCTCGACGACGATATAGGGTCCCAGCCCGGCCTCGTCGAGTTTGATCGCTGCGCCGATCCCGGAGAAGCCGGCGCCAACGATCACCATGTGGTAGTCGGGTGCCGCAATGGTGCTCATTGATCTATTTGAGCACCGAGGGCAACCGAACGGGAGTCTTCCCCGCACGGTCGAGTAGCTTCTCAGCGTGAAGTCCGACCAAGCGCGCGCACCGGATACGCCGCGGCTGCTGGCCGGGGCGTGGGTCGCGGCGGGATGGGCGGCCGTCGCCTACGGTGTGTTTTTGACGCTCACCGCGCTGCGGTCAGCGCCCGGGGAGCCGCTGACGGGCGTTTTCGCCGGTCAGCCGGTGTTCAAGGCGTTGATGGCGGTGCTGCTGGCACTCGCCGCGGTCGCGCATCCGATCGTCCGGGAGCGGCGCTGGCTGATGGTGGCGCTGGTGTGCTCGGCGATCGGCGACTTCCTGCTGGCGGTGCCGTGGTGGCCGCCGTCGTTCGTCGGCGGGCTGGGCGCGTTTCTGGTGGCGCACCTGTGCTACCTCGGTGCGCTGGTGCCGCTGGCCGTCCTGACACGTCGGCGGCTGGTCGCAGCGGCCACGATGTGTGCGTTGTGTGTGGCGCTGCTGGTCTGGTTCTGGCCGCGGCTGGGCCCGGAGGGGCTGACAGTGCCGGTGACGGTCTACATAACCGTGCTGTGCGCGATGGTGTGCGCGGCGCTGCTGGCACGCCTGCCGACGGTGTGGACGGCATCGGGCGCGGTGGTTTTCGCGGTGTCGGACGCGATGATCGGCATCGACCGGTTCATCCTGCAGTCCGATGTTCTCGCGGTGCCGATTTGGTGGGCCTATTCGATGTCGCAGCTGCTCATCACCGCCGGCTTCTTCTTCGGACGCGCTGTCGTCCCGAGCAGCGACCAGTCGGACCCTGCTGATACACCGGCGGAGTGAGCACCACCCGCCCGGCCCCTCACGAACCGATCGCCCGGGTGCTGCCGATGCTGTCGGTGCCCCACCTGGACCGTGAATTCGACTACCAGGTGGCCGCCGACCTGTCCGACGACGCGCAGCCCGGGGTGCGGGCCCGGGTGCGTTTCCACGGCCGTCTCGTCGACGCGTTCGTGCTGGAACGACGGTCCGACACCGACCATGTCGGCGAGCTGGGCTGGCTGGACCGCATCGTGTCACCGGAGCCGGTGCTCACACCGGACGTGTGGCGGCTGGCCGAGGCCGTCGCCGCGCGGTACGCCGGCACCCGCGCCGACGTGGTGAGGCTCGCGGTGCCGCCGCGGCACGCCCGCGTCGAGCGCGAGGTGCCGACGGCGCAGATCCTCAAGCCCGTCGCCCCGGTTGCCCCCGAGGGGTGGAGCTCCTATCAGCGCGGCGAGCGATTCCTTTCCACGCTGGCCGAGGGACGCGCCGCGCGCGCCGTCTGGCAGGCGCTGCCCGGCCAGCAGTGGGCCGCGCGGCTCGCCGAGGCCGCTGCCGTCGTCGTCGGCGCGGGCCGCGGCGTGCTGGCCGTGCTGCCCGATCAGCGCGACGTCGACACGCTGCTCGGCCACAGCATCCAGCTGATCGATGAGGGCTCGGTGGTCGCGTTGTCGGCGGGGCTCGGGCCGGCCGAGCGGTACCGCCGCTGGCTGGCCGCCCTGCGCGGCACGGCCCGGCTGGTGATCGGCACCCGCAGCGCGGTGTTTGCGCCCGTCGCCGACCTTGGATTGGTGATCGTCTGGGACGACGGCGACGACACGCTGGCCGAGCCCCGCGCGCCGTACCCGCACGCCCGCGAGGTCGCGATGCTGCGCGCGCACCAGCTGCGGTGCGCGACGCTGATCGGCGGTTATGCGCGCACCGCCGAGGCCCAGGCCCTGGTCCGCAGCGGTTGGGCGCACGACGTGGTGGCCGCCCGGCCGGTCGTGCGCACGGCCGCGGCGCGGGTGATCGCACTCGACGACAGCGGCTACGCCGACGCGCGGGATCCGGCCGCCCGCACCGCCCGGCTGCCGTCGGTCGCGCTGAGGGCTGCGCGCAAGGCGCTCGACGCCGGCTCGCCGGTGCTGGTGCAGGTGCCGCGCCGCGGATACGTGCCCGCACTGGCCTGCTCGCGTTGTCGCACGATCGCGCGCTGCCGGCACTGCACCGGTCCGTTGTCCCTGACGGGCGCCAACGAAGCTGGCGCGGAATGCCGCTGGTGCGGCCGGGTCGATGCGACGCTGAAGTGCGCACGCTGCGGCGCGGAGTCGGTCCGCGCGGTGGTCGTCGGCGCCCGCCGCACGGCCGAGGAGCTGGGCCGCGCGTTTCCGGGCACCGCAGTCATCACCTCCGGCGGTGACAGCGTGGCACGCGAGGTCGACGGACGCCGGGCGCTCGTGGTCGCGACGCCGGGTGCCGAACCCGTGGCGCGCGGCGGGTACGGCGCGGCGCTGTTCTTGGACAGCTGGGCCTTGCTCGGCCGCCAGGACTTGCGTGCGGCCGAGGACACGCTGCGACGCTGGATGGCCGCCGCGGCGCTGGTGCGCGGTCGCAGCGACGGTGGCGTCGTGACGGTGGTCGCCGACTCGGCGATCCCCACCGTGCAGGCGCTGATCCGGTGGGACCCGGTCGGTCACGCCGACGCGGAGCTCGACGCCAGATCCGAGGTGGGGCTGCCGCCGAGCATGCACATCGCCGCGCTCGACGGGCCGGTGCAGGCCGTCCGCGCGCTGCTCGAGCGCGTCGACCTGCCCGACGGCGCGGAGCTGCTCGGACCGGTCGAGTTGCCGGTGGCCGCGCGGCGGCCGGCGGGCGCGCGCGACAGCGATGCGGTGACG
>Ga0210086_1000158_pt1 | contig 42689 bp, 25 predicted proteins | sample China_Galinas_PW_3_FD_184867 | JGI IMG/M metagenome (GOLD analysis project Ga0210086, IMG submission 184867) | Wetland microbial communities from San Francisco Bay, California, USA, that impact long-term carbon sequestration - China_Galinas_PWB_D2... | ecosystem: Environmental > Aquatic > Marine...
TCACTTCGTTGGCGAGGGCCACCACGCGAGTTGCGGCGAGGAACCGAGTCGGGATCTCCTCGACCGAGTCGGTGGAAGTGGCCGCATCAATGAGCGCAAACGCCTCGAGGATCTGATCGATCCGCGGCGTCAGATCGGAGATCAGCACGAAGTCGCCGCTCGGGATGGCCTCGGCTTTGCCGCCCGGCTTGGACAACAGAGGGGTGATGCTCGTTGCAAGCCCGCGCGACTCCGCGTGTGTGGGTTGAAACGCGACTGTCGCGAATCCGGGGCGCGGCTCTCCAGTCTCGGCAAACGCCTTTGCGTCCCACCAGATCCGACTCAGGCTCGCCGCGGCCTCCAGCCGCACGACGCTGAGTGAGCCCTCGGCGTCCGGTTGCACCGTCGTCAACCCGCGCGCCGCCAACAAGCGGTTTACGTCCCGCCAGAGCTGTTCGTCGGTGACGGCTTCGTTCGAGCGCAGCGTGACCGAACCTCGCACCGCCGACGCGTCGTAGTCGATGCTGAGACCGAGTCGCTGCGCCGTCAGGTCAATCAGACGGGCGAGTTCGACCTCGCCGGCGGGGAGCACCTGCCCCGAAACTCCAACTGCCGACGACACCGTGAACACCGTACCGAGCACGAGCAGCAGTAATCGCATGAGTGTCGCTCAGTTTAGCACAGGCTCGCATCATCCAAGACGCAAGTGAAATGAAAACGGGATAGGCCGTATCTTTGACAGCGTAAACAGCGGGGCATCGCAGTTGCGGTCGTGTGGCTGCCGCTCGTGTGCCGTTGCACCAGCAGGTACCCTCGATTCTCGCGGCAGTGCAATGGTACGGACATTGGCCTCCCGCCCGGGCTGGGCTCCTTGATGACGTCTTGGAATGCAACGCGCACCGGTTCCGTCTGAAGCGCAACGCCTTTGTCAATCACCCGAGCGAAACAGCTCGCGAATCGTGTCGAGGTCGGTCTCAAGCCTAGCGGCCGACTCCGATACGCAGGGCGCGGTATCGACATTCTGTACTCGGCTCGCCACATCCGGCGGGACTTGCTCGCCGACTCTCGCGCAGCCTCTGGCGATCCGGAGGTCGGTCTCGAGGCCCAGCCATCCCCGCTCGTCGAGGTTCAGACAGCGGTACCTCCAGGGCACCTTCGCCGACAGCGACGCGACAACAGAGTCGACCGCGGTCTGGTGAACGGGATCCAGGCTGGAGAGAGCGGCGTGCCTGAAATCCCGCCTCGCGGAGCCAAGCGCATCGATCGCCGCAGACAACACCGCCTTGGCTTCAAGGACGTTCGCGGCGACAGCGTCATCCATATCGGGGGCGGCTCCGGCGGCAACTTGCGCGGATCGGAGGCCCATCTGGGCCTCGTGGACATCGCGGATCGCGGCCGAGAGCGCTACCGATTCCGCACTCGATTCGGACCCCGCCTCGAGCACCGCGCCGCAATCCGCCGGCGAGACGCCAGCGACACAGAGTACCTCGGGAGTGAGATCCGCTCTCACGCACAGTTCGACAAAGCCGTCGGTACTCGCTCCGGCGCTTCCGGCGAGTGTCGATATGATCACCATAACCCAAGAAGCAGCAATATTTTGTGCTTGCATCACTGGCCCTTTCACCCGTGTCGCGATCGGTCTCAATCGCTTCCATCCTTTGACCTCGGCGCGCAGATCGTCGGGACTGCAGTCTGACGCGTCGAGCTTCACGAAGTCTAACAGCGAGTGCATTCCGCGAACTGTTCACACAAGAACTTCAAAGAGAAAAATGGACAATTAGGGGGGTTTCCCTCTTGCCTCAACGGCGGGTCTGGGCATGATGTGCGGTGCGGACCTGAAAGAAGGAGATCGGGATGAAGCTCGTGACACTCCTCGTGTCGTACTTGTGCGCGGCGACTGCGCTCGAAGCTCACGCACAGATCTTGTTCCCGCCCGACGGAGGCGACCGTGACTGCAACACGGTCATCGACTCTGCCGACCTCTACGACTATGTCGAAGAGTTCAAGCAGCTGAATGCGCTCTCTGATTTGACGTGGTCGGAGCTCCGCGCTGCGATTGACTCCTACGTTGAGATCACCAACAACGCGCCCGGCGGGACACTCTGCCCGGACGCCGAACCCTGCAACGGTTGCGGCGGGAACGGCTTTCCCTGCAGCCAGCTCTACGCCTCGGCCTCAACGTTGTCCCACCGTGAACGAGGGCTGCTCCCCACAGCACAGGAACTCGATGACCTCGAGATCGACACGGATCCGGACTTCGAAGATCCGTGCCCCCCACCAGAGCCCGAGGATCCTTTCGACGGCGGAGGGCCAGGGCCGTTCTATTGCTCCGGCGTCGACTGCACACCTCCGACCGTGACCGGGCTCCCCGGCGGGCCTGGGGGCCTGCTCATCTACTGCGTGAGCGACAGCGCGACTCCATGCGAGTATCCAACCGATTATGAGGACATCACCGAGCCCCCGGACTCCGAACTCGACATCGAGGACCTGCCCCTCAACCCGGGTGATGACAAGGACCCCGCCTGGGGTCCGGACATGTACCCGCCCGGTGAACCGCCGGAGAGCGACAGCGGTTCGCACGGCGGCGGCGGACGGGACTGCGCGGAGGAGCCGATCGATGAGAACGACGTGTGTCCGACATCGACCAGTTCGTCCACCACCAACTCGGACGATTGCGAGGACGAAGACGAGACCTGCGACGAAGGGTGTACCGCAGGCTGCAGCGACGCCGATCCTTGCGGCGGTGACGAGGGTGATTCGGGTGGGAATGTGGTCTCGAGCGCTCCGGTCCATATGTACACGGGGGCGAAGATCGAGCGAGCGATCGATCTGTCGGTCCGTGTGACCGGTCCCGACTTCCGTCTGACGCGTGAGTACAGCAGCGATCCGGGCTCGTCGGGCACGTCGATCATCGGCGAGGGTTGGACGATCTCCTCCGTACGTTATCTGATCGATCGCTCGGACCAGTTCCCGACGTTCGAACTGGTGGTCGCGGGTTCGTCCGCCTCGCAGCAAACCGTGTACAAGAAGGTCACGGCCGATCGGTTCGAACCGGGCGGTCCGACCGATTCGCGCATCGAGAGAGCGTACTACTACGACGGCTCGCAGTGGCTGGCCGTCTGGCGCCAGATCGTGCCCGGTCACGGCGAGACCGATTTCTACCGGCAGCCACAGCAGGGAGAGACCGAGCCCTCCACCAACCAGCCGGTTGCGTCGATCGCGCCCGGTCTCGTCGGCGCGGTCCTCGAGACACGCGACCAGCACGGGAATGCGCGGCGCTACGACTACCTGCTGTTCGGGGCCAACTCCACGATTCGCCGGCTCGGCGAGATCGTTATCAACGAAGACGCGTCCGGCGTGCCCGAAGCGATCATCCGGTTCACCTGGTACCTCATCGCAAACGACCCGAGCGACCCGATGCACGGCGATCTGGCCCGCGTCCAGGTGATCCGCGTCAACGCGGATAGCTCCGAGTTCGAGACTCAGCGCGTTGAGTACACCTACAAGAACGACATTGACCCATTCGTCGATGACGTGGGGACAGAGGGTGATCTCATCCAGGTTACGAAATATGTGCGCGTCGATGCGCAGGAAGCCGACGGAAGCACCTTCGAGCCCGGCTACCCCGCGAAGGTCTCCATCACGCAGTACCGGTACCACGACGGGTCTGCGCCGACGTTAACGCTCGACCAGCGGCTTGACACGTGCGGCGGCGCCCACCAACTGAAAATGGTGATCCACTCTGAGCAGCTCGAGTACGCGTCGCAGCGTCTGTTCCTCAACAAAAACATGGCGTACCCGAGCGTCAATTTCCGCGATGGCGCGTACAGACTGATGAAGATGTGGGATGACGATCGGGCGTTCGCCGTCGGCAGCACGACGTATGATCTCGTTGATCTCGCAACGAAGATCGTCGGGTACGATACGTACGCGGTGCCGGGGCGCGTCGAGTCGCAGTACCTGCAATCGGACTGCGGCTGTGGCGGGTCCGGCCAGGCTCTCAAGTTGCAGTTTGCCTACTCAGACTGGGACATCGACTACGGTGGGACCATCAAGCAGGGCCGTTCGACCAGTATCGAGGAGTATCTCTTCGACGGGTCGGCGTACAGCCAGTTGTACCGAACGACTTACTATGACAATGCACCGCGATCCGCGACCTCCGATGTGCCGTACTTGTTCACCAAGGCGGTCGTGGCGGCGTCCGACGGACGTGCTTGGGCGACGCATTTCAAGTACGACGCGTCGGGGAACCGCATTGAGACGTGGACTCCGGCAGCGATGGTGGACGCGACCGATGGGACGAACACCGGGTACACGCCCGCGATAGGTGGACAGCCGCCGCTCATCCCGACGTCGACGCCGGGTGGGCTGATCAAGCGGTACGCCTTCAACTCCGACAACCGTCCGACCGAGTACTCGGTCGCCGACGGATCCTCCGATCCGGGCGTTCTGGTCGACCGGATCACCTGGGGACAGGACGGGGTGACCGGGGAACGGCCCTGGTTGCGCAAACGCTACGAGTCGTTCGCGGTCGAGGGATCGAGCGCGGCCGACGACACGATCACGCGTGCGTATTCCTACACGTTCCACGGTGCGACGGACGCGATTTCCTCGATCCGCGTCGCGGGCGAGGCCGAGCTCCCCGAGGAGGGCGGCCCGAGCATCGCGTCCGGTGGCGGCGCCCTTGAGAACCCGGGCGCTTCGTTCGGTGTTGTCGAGAACGGTGCGGTCTGGTACGTGCGGTACAAGCTCTACGACGACCGCGGGCGGCTCAGGTGGGTCCGCCGCGAGGACAACACGCTCATTCGCCGAGACTACGAGCCCGTGCTCCGTGAGGGGACGGGTAGGCCGGTTGCCATCGCGGTCAACGCCGACCCGACCGCCGACCTGTCGGCGACGAACTATCCGGGTGTGGATCAGTATGCGGACGTCGTACTCTCGAACTGGGGAATGAAGCCCGGCGGAGGCAGGATCACGGGCGGCGAACTCGAACGCACGTACGAGCGTGACCGGATCGGTCGCATCACGGCGCGGACCACGCCCGGTGGAGTGACGACCTACGTGTACCGTGAGTACCGCACGCTGGACCACCTGACCATCAATCCGCGCCCGGACCTGTACCACTACGTTCGGACCACCTTCCCACCGGCGTTGAGCGACGGGACGACGGCGGGCCCCGCTGTGGTCAAGGCGCTCAATACCGGCGGTAAACGAATCGCGCTGGCCACCTACGAGGTCGACGCGACCGGCACCTACCCGGGCGCTGATCCACCGTCGCTGTTCACGAACGAGCTCGGCCGGACCCTCAACTACTACTCGCTCGCCGGGCTGCTGCTCGACAGCTACCGGTACCACGATCTCGACCCCTCGGCGGCCGGGTACGTCACCCACTTCGAGTACGACGAACTCGGGCGGATGACGCGCGTGGTCCAGCCCAACGGAGCCGTGACGGCGTTCGAGGGGCCGGGAGGAATCGGGTCCGGTTACGACGAGCGAGACCGTGTGATCAACGTCCGCAAGGGAACGGATGGTGATTCCGCGTCGTTTGCCGACGTCGCGTCGCTGTACTACGACGACCCGGATCTGGACTCCGTGCCGGAGCAAGGCGTCGGGAACGGGAATCTGTCGTGGTCGGTCGAATACATCGGCGAACTTGCCACGCCAAACGACCCGCTGATCACGGCCGTCGATCACCGGTCGGTGATGCGGGTCCACGACGCGCGCGACCGGATCATCGCCGTGCACAACCCGGAAGCGCCGCACGCCGCGATCGAGTACGACAATCTGGATCGCCCGGTGAGTATGGGGCTGTTCGGCGGGCCGCCGACGTCGTCACCGCCGATCGACAGCGCGGACCGCGGGTTGTACGGCGAGATTGCGTACGGCCAGTCGGGCCGGGCAATTTCACGTTCCATCGCGATCGCCGCACAGAATCTCGGTCTCGGGTTCCTGGAATCCGGAATGTGGTACGACGAGCGCGGCCGCGTGTGCGCACTCGAGCGTCCCGGCGGCCCGGGATTGAAGGTGGAGCGTGACGGCCACGGCCGGCCGACCCGGACCTTCGTCACGGACCGGCTGGACGACCTAAGGGTGTCGGCCGCGGGTTCGTTCGAGACCGCGGCGTCGGTGACGGACGACCGGATCATCGAGCAGTTCGAGTACTCCTACGCCGCGGACGGGCCGCTCGAGTTCACGACGCAGCGTCTGCGCCACCACGACTACGACGGGCTTGGCGCACTCGACGGGACGACCGCCGTCCCCGTGTACATGGGCCTTCAGTACGACGAGGCCGACAGACCGATCCGGACCGTGACGTTCGGGACCAACACGACGGACTTTTCCAGCGGCGGGGACGACCCGTACAGCGGCGCCTCGCCCGTCTGGCCGCCAGCCTCCGCCACCCCGGTCACCGCCTCGATGTTCCCGTCGGCGATCGTCACGGGCGTCGAGTACAACACGCGAGGCCTGCCGGGGACGATCATCGACCCCCTGGAGCGAGAGACCAAGCTGTTCTACGACGGACTCAACCGTCGCATCGCGGTCGTCGAGAACGCCGACCAATACGCCGGCATCGGTTGGGATCAGACCGCGGACCGCTGGCTGGCGAGCGGGCTCAGCCCCTCTGACCCCACGCTGAACCACACGACGAGCTTTGTCTACGACGGCGTGGGCAACCTGATCAAGCAGATCGCGCACCTGCATAACGGTTCCACCGAGACCGCCCAGATCACCGAATACGTGTACGGAACGGCCGGTAACACCGGGACGGGGACGCTTGATTCGCTCATCGGGCTCCCGGGGCTACTGCGAGAGATCCGCTACCCGCTCGAATCGACCGGGCAGCCGGCGTCATCGAGCGACACCGAATACATTGTGACGTTCGCGTACAACCGCCAGGGTGAGGTGCGAACGGCGCGCGACCAGAACCAGACGGTCCACGTGTTCGATCGCGACCTCCGCGGGCGCGTCCTCGCGGACCGAATCGACACGTTCGGAACGGCGGACATCGACCAGGCCATCGAAGAGATCCGCGCGAGCTTCGACGATTACGGCCGCCTCAGTCGGGTCCTGTCGCTGGACGGCACGGGCACCGCGGAGAACGCGGTGGGGGTGATCTACAACTCACTCTGGAACATCACACAGCTGCAACAGGATCACGACTCGGACCTGAATGCCAGCGGTGATCCCACACAGGCTGTGCAGTACTCCTACTTGACGCTTGCGGCGGGAGCGACGCCGTACGGCACGGACGGCGCGACGAACTTCACGCGCGTCACGGCGATGTACTATCCGCACAACTACATCCTCTTCCCCACGTACGGAACGGGTACGACGACCTGGGGAACTCTGGGCGATCGGATCAGCCGAACGGACTCGATCATCGGCTACGACGGAACCGTCGACTCGGTCGTCTTCGATCGGGTGGTCTACCGCTACCTCGGGCTCGATCGGTTCGCGGTCGCCGACTTCGCCGGGTACTCGGTCCAGCTCGACCGCACGCTCGCCCACGACGGCACGCGCAACGTGGCGGGCCCGCACAACCCGAGCGGGCAGAGCGGGAACTACCCCGGCTGGGACCGCTTCGGGCGGCTCGCTCGCCAGGTCTGGGCCGACAGCAACCTGACGACCGGGGATCCGGGCTACCCCTCCCGCCCCCCGATCTTCGAGGAGGAGTACGCGCACGACCTTACCTCCAACCTGACCCGCCGCGCCGACGCGCGCCCGGGCGAGGCGCCGGGGCTCGACGACGCCGACTTCCAGTACACCTACGACGACCTCAACCGGCTGATCTCGAGCCAGCGCGGCACGTGGGACGGCGCGAACTTCACCACGCCGGCCGCCTGGCCCGGCAGCGAGGGCTGGCAGCTCGACGCCCTCGGCAACTGGGACGAGCACGACTGGTACTACCGCCCCTTCGACGTCTACTCGTACTTCGACATGTCGGCTACCCGCGGGCACAACAGCGCGAACGAGCTCACCGCCCAGACGCCCAAGCCCAGCACCTCCGACGCGCCGTGGACGATGTCGTTCGGCCCGACGGGCAACCTCGAGGAGATGACCAGCACGCTGACCGGCGTGGTCGACTCTCGCTACACCTACGACGCCTGGAACCGGCTCGTCAAGGTCGAAAAGGACGCCGGGTCCGGGTGGGTCGTCGTTGGCCGCTACGAGTACAACGGCCTCGGCTGGCGCACGGTCAAGGAGTCGGACACGACGATGGGGACTCCTGACGGCGTGGACGAACGCCGCGAGATGTACTACGACGCGTCGTGGCGGCTCATCCAGGAGGACATCGACACGGACCTCGACGGCACGACCGACCGGGTCGCGCAGCTGGTGTGGGGCGAGCGGTACATCGACGACGTGATGTTCCGTCTGATCGACGACGATCCGGCGGCGGCCACGCCCCAGATCGACCGTCGGTACCTGGTGGCGACGGACCGTCAGTTCTCTCCTGTGGCGGTGCTGGACGAGGACGGGGACATCGTCGAGCGGAAGATGTTCGAGGCGTACGGCCGTGTGCGTCACTCGGTGGCGCACGACGTGGACGGGGACGGCGACTGCGACTCGGACGACGTGGACCTGGTGAGCACGGACATCCTGGCGGTGCCGCCGGGCGGGCTGTCGGCGGACCTGTACATCTCGGGCTCGAAGTACGCGTCGGCGCACGACTTCGACCGGGGTGGGCAGTTGAACACCAGCGACATCAGCGCGATGCAGCTGTCGGCGGCGTTGCCGTTCGGCTGGATCAGCGACCCGTCGGGGCCGGACCTGCCGATCGGGTACAGCGGGTACGTGTTCAACAACGAGAGCGGGCTGTACACGGTACGCCACCGCGATTACTCGCCGGATCTGGGGAGGTGGGCGCAGAGAGATCCGCTGGGGTATGTAGACGGAATGTCGATGTATCAGTATGTCGTTTCGAGAGCAACGCGCTTCATCGACCCCTCTGGGTTAGATTTCGAAGGCGATCCCCTTGAAGATGTCATTGAAGGAGATATCACCTCATCCGTTGGGATCGGCAGTGGCACGACTGATTTCGTTTTCTCAATCTCAGAGGGTGTCTTGTTTGACGCGGCGAAGAAGGGGCCGGTGAACGCTGAAACAGGGAGATTGCTGCGATTGGCAGAGGGAGCCGGGCATATCGCCAAAGGGGCCGCAGGGATAGGCATTGTCATGGATGCCACTGATGCACTGCACGAGGTTGTTAGTGAGGGCGATACCATGCGCGGTGCCGCTGATGCTGCCGAAGCCGTGGCGGGCGTAGCAGGGTTGGCGCTTGCTGCGGCCGAGGCACCAGCAGCAGCAGCTGCCGTTGCTGGCTGTGCCGTCGGTGTCGCGATCGGACAGCTCATTGTAGACGAATTCGGAGATGATATTGCCCAGGCGATTTATCTAGGGCCGGCAGCCAAGGCCAGTATGATCAAGACCTGTGCCGGCCTCAAGAAGTCCTACAACATCGGAAACCCGGTCACTGGCCAGCCGTATTCGGCAACGCAGCGGTGTAACATGCAGAAGTCCTGGAAGCACAATGGTTGTCAGGGGAATATCAAGGATTGACCGGCAACGATACGAGCACATTGACTCCCTACACGGATGTGTCTCAACGTTGTAGCATCGGCGCTCCGCCAAAGCTCTCTGCTAGGGATCGGATCGTCATCCGTGATCAGGGCATGGCACGGGCCTACTGGCTGTTTTTCCCATCGGGATGTCTGATCGGGATCCTCTCGCCGATTGTCGTCTTTGTTCTGGCGCTGTACTTCTATGCAGGTGGCTCCGCACCGAATGTCACGCTCTACGTGGGCTTGGCGGCACTTGGGCTGCTCGGCCTCGTCTGCATAGGAATTGTCGCTCTAATTCGTCGTTTCTCCCGATTCAGGCGAGTGTTCGAGTTCGACGCCACGACGGGAGCCTGCATCCTGAGGCAGGAGTTCGCGGCGGGATTAGAGACCTACTCATTCAGCGTGACGGACTGCACCATTGTGGATCGACGGATCGAAGTATATATGCCAAAGAACCGGCGCTCGCGGATAGGAGCGATACTCGACACGCCAAACGGAAGTCTTCTGCTTGGACTAACCAACGATTCCGTTCTCACGAATCGGGTGACCGATGTCCTCACTTCTATCGGCGTTTCTCGAGTCTCTATAGATGAACCACTCACCCTCGTGTACCCATGAACTTCTGCAGCGATCGGAGACGCTTTCAAGACTAGACTGCGCAGTGGTAGTGCCTGGACGACACCGACCGTATTGCGCAGCTGGTCTGGGGCGAGCGGTACGTCGACGACGTGATGTTCCGTCTGATCGACGACGACCCGGCGGCCGCCACGCCCCAGATCGACCGTCGGTACCTGGTGGCGACGGACCGCCAGTTCTCGCCGGTGGCGGTGCTGGACGAGGACGGGGACATCGTCGAGCGGAAGATGTTCGAGGCGTACGGTCGTGTACGTCACTCGGTGGCGCACGACGTGGACGGCGACGGCGACTCGGACGACGTGGACCTGGTGAGCACGGACATCCTGGCGGCGGGCGGCGGGCGGACTGTCGGCCGAGCTGTACATCTCGGGCTCGAAGTACGCGTCAGCGCACGACTTCGACCGGGGTGGGCAGCTGACCACCGGTGACATCAGCGCGATGCAGCTGTCGCCGGCGTTGCCGTTCGGGTGGATCAGCGACCCTTCGGGGCCGGACCTGCCGATCGGGTACAGCGGGTACGTGTTCAACAACGAGAGCGGGTTGTACACGGTGCGGAACCGCGACTACTCGCCCGATCTGGGGAGGTGGGTTCAGAGAGATCCGATGGGGTACGCGGACGGCATGAGCGTCTACCAGTACGTCCGGAGTGAACCCGGCCGATTCATGGACCCGCTCGGGTTGGATGGAAGTACCAAGAAGGCGGCGGGCGGGCTGCTCCTGTATCTCATCGAGAGCGGGGTGAGAGGGTATTGGGACGAACAGTCAGCAGATTTCCTCCGCTCGGCCGAACGATCGTACAAGGCGAGCAAGACCGGCAGTGGCTTCAATTCGGGGATCATAGGTGAATGTGCTGACCGCATAGACCGTGCGGGCAAGTTCGCAAGAGCATCAGAGTACGCGAGATGGGCTGGTAAGGGTCTGGGTGGATTCGGCGTGATTACTGACGCAATCGACGGCACCCAAAACTACCGCGAGGGCGACTTTGAGAATGCGGCGGCGGATTACACACAGGCTGGTGTTGGAATCATTGGCGTTCTCGTCGAAGGAGCGGGCCCGCTGGGGGCTGCGATTGGCATCGGGATTGAATTGGGTCAGGTGCTCGCAGAGCCCGTCGACGAGTACATCATGGACTCCGAAGTGGTCAATGATGTGGTGAATGCGGGGACCGGATATTTGACGAAGAAGATGAACGGGCTGGGAAGCACCTCACATTGCGCATTTCTGAAATCGATGTTCATGAGCCGCGCTGGTAGCCAATCATCCCGCTGCAATGCAAAGAAAGCTTATGATGATGCCGGTTGTGGCAAGTGAAACCGTAGCAGACAATGGCGAAAGGAGGTGGTCGGAGGGGTTATGGTTGGTATGTGGGAGGCATCAAATAGGACGCACGATGCCGGTACCACATCGCTTCTCTGTGAGAACCGGAACCTGAAGATTGCCCGACAGCCTTGGGCTGCGGAAGCGGGGGGTAGACCATGAGAACAGGCCGATGCTCGACTCTATTCTAGATGCAGTGCGGATGACCGCGACGGGGCGCTCTTGGCCGTTGGTCCCACTCGCGGTGTGTGTCTACTGTTTCGCGATTCCAATCTGGGTGATCTTCTCCTCCTCGGAGAGTCAGAAGAACGACTCGGCCAGGCAATTGCGGAGGGCTGTGATAGTTATCAGCCTGCCGTTGCTGCTCGCCGTTGTTCCCGTAGGGGTGTACGGTGTTGTTACGATCGAGCAGGCGAGACCTCTCCCGGATCACAGCCTGCGTTTGTTCGCTTGGATATCAACGGGGGGGCTTCCTTTCATTGCATGCTTCCAGCTGATAAGGGAGTGGTCGATCTCCCGCGCGTGACATCTCGGAGCACGCTGAGAACCTAGGTTGTTCTGTTACCTTGTCCGGCTGCGCACTCCGGTCGAAGTACGCGTCGGCGCACGACTTCGACCGGAGTGCGCAGCTGGACACCGGCGACATCAGCGCGATGCAGCTGTCGGCGGCGTTGCCGTTCGGCTGGATCAGCGATCCGGCGGGGCCGGACCTGCCGATCGGGTACAGCGGGTACGTGTTCAACAACGAGAGCGGGTTGTACACGGTCCGCAACCGCGACTACTCGCCCGACCTCGGGCGGTGGGTGCAGAGAGACCCGTTGGACTATGTTCATGAGATGAATCCGAAGTGATTCATTGCTCGGCCGATGACCGATGAAGCGCAAGCCCGAGTGATCGGAGCGATTCGTGTCCGTAAAGAAACCCGCTCTCGATGCCGAGAAGAGCCGGATTTCAACTCGGCACGCAATAGTCGCGCAAGTAGGTGATGAAAGAGAAAAGGTTTCAATTGCTCGTCAGGCGGCCTCGTGGTACGCGAAGAAACCGCCGAGGAGTACCTGGCGCTAGACATCGACCACGGGTTCATCCTCACGAGTACCGACAGCCAAGCGGTTGCCGAGACTCCTGTGGTGCTGGCGGGTGGCCAATACGGGTTGTTGGGCAGCGCGACATCGCGCGGCATGGGCGCCGACTCCAAGACGTGAACTAAGAGCTCTGTACAATCATGGCGATTATCGACTTGCAGACTTCGTCTACCGCTCTTCAAGACCGGTGCTATCGCGACACAACTCCTTCTCAGAATCCATCCAATCCAGACCCCTGGGAACCAGGCTCTGGCAAGCGATGCTGCGCGAGCAGCGACAGCCGAGCGGACAAGCGGAGCCCGAGAGTCGTTCTTATGTGAAACAGGGTCGACGATTCATCCAGCGGGAAGATCCCGTGAGGCAGGCGAGTGGCCATGGGCGTCGCTGTAGCGAGGCTTTGTTGGGGTGCAACCGACCGGTTGTCAAGATTGACTTGACGCCGGTCCAGTGCGGGCTACGCTGGGATCAGATTGCTCGGGGCAATGAACCCGGGCCAAGAGAAGCCCATCCTCAGGGATCGGGCTGGGGGCATTCCGGAAAGGCGTTAACCTCGCCACCCCCTGCGCGGCCGCATGGCCCACCGCGCGAAGGTGTCGTTATCACAGTTCATCGAAAGTCCTGGTTGGTGGGGCTTGGGTGTCGCTGCTGACAAGCAGTAGGCCGCGCGTAATCGCGTGTTCTGAACGACATCCCTGCTCCATGACCATCACCCTTCGCGCACATGCGCTCCCACGCGATCGCTGCGCGCAGATCAGGACCCACTTATGTCGTACCAATCCGTCCGCATCGAACGCGTCGAACTCTCGTCGCTCGTCCCTGATCCCGACAACCCGCGCCTCGACCTCCAGCCCGGTGATCCGGTCTTCGAGGATCTCGGCACGAGCCTCGACGAGCACGGCTACCTCTCGCTGCTCGTCGTCGATACCGACCACAGCGTCATCAGCGGCCACCAGCGGCTCAAGGTCATGCTGCACGCGGGCGTGACCGAGGCCGATGTCATCGTCGCAGACCTCAGCCCGGAGCAGCGCGAGCGGGCGGCGCTCGCGCTCAATAAGGTCCAAGGCGACTGGGACTACCCCAAGCTTGCTGCGAAGCTCAACGCCATCCTCGAGCACGGCGAAACCGGGCTCCGGGCCACGGGCTTCATGATCGACGAGGCCCGCGACCTCATCGCCGACCTGCTCGAGTCGGGCAAAGAGGAGCAGGAGGAATCGGTCGATGTCGATCAACTCCTCGCCGTGGGCGGGCCGCCCGTCACGCAGCCCGGCGACCTCATCGAGCTCGGGGCCGATCCCGCGTGTTCGCACCGGCTGCTCTGCGGCGATTGCACCGACCGGGACGCTGTTCAACAGCTCATGGGCGACGAACGGGCCCAGCTCTTCGCGACCGATCCGCCGTATCTCGTGGGGTACGACACCTGGGACGACCCGGAGACCAACACAGATCTCTATGACGACTGCGCCCGCGTCGCGGTGTCCTCGGCCATCAGACCCGATGCCGCGTGGTACTGGTGGTATGCCAGTCGGCGGCACACGATTGTCGAGCGGGCCTGGGAACAGGCCGGCGCCTTCGCGCACTGCCAGATCATCTGGGCGAAGAACAAGGGCGTTCCGGGCCGGAGCTGGTACATGTGGCGGCACGAGCCGTGCCTCATGGGCTGGCTGAAGGGCAACCGCCCGCCTCGGGCGAGCAGCGACAAGCTCTCGACCGTCTGGAACATCGACACGCTTCCGAACGGATCCGAGCGCCCGGATCACCCGACGCCGAAACCGCTTGAGCTGTTCGAGATCCCGATGCGGCAGCACACGCGCCGGGGTGACGTCTGCTACGAGCCGTTCGCCGGCAGCGGGACGCAGTTCATCGCGGCCGAGCGGCTCGGGCGGCGCTGCTTCGGCCTGGAACTCAGCCCGGTGTACTGCGACCTGATCGTCCGCCGCTTCATCGCCTTCGCCGGCGAAGGTGAGGTCGCACCCGAGATCGCAAAGCGCTATCGCCTGCCCGAAGCTGCCGGGAAGGGGGTGGCGTGATGGCGGATCAACCACAGGGCCAGCATGAAGCCGGACCAACGTTGAGCGTGCTCGACCACATCGCGGCGCTCAAGTCGGGCTCGGTGAGCCGAGACGCGCTCGGCACAGAGACGATCCTCGACATCGTTGAGTATCTCCGATCCGAGGGCGTCGGGACGTCCGAAACCGCCAAGTTGTTCCGGGTCGACGCGCGGACCATCCGACGCGACCTCCAGGCCGTCCGCGAGCGGAACGCCCAGAAGACCAATCCGGGTCTTGTTGAAGAGGTCGCCGGGGAGCTCGTCGTCGAGGCACGTCAGTGTGTCTTGAGGATCCGCCGCGTGACCGGTGACAAGGACGCGCCGCATGCAGTCCGCATCGATGGCGAGCGGGCGGTCTTCACGATTCTCGACGAGCTCGCCGCGAGGCTCCAGTCCCTGGGGTACCTGCCGACCGTGACGCATCGCGTGCAGGCGGACCTCACGCATCACCTCGGGAGCGCCCCGGGGCTTGATGGGCTTCAAGAGGAGATCGACCGCCTCCGTGGCCTGGTGCCCGAGGGCTCGGCCGACGCGGCGGGGCTATCCGGCCTCCGGCTCCTGACGGAGCGCGTTGACCAGTCCGGCGAGCCCGCAGACAACGAGCCCGGGAAGGAGACCGGTGATGAACGCGCATGACCAAGCGCGTGCGATGGTGTACGCCGACGTGTGCCGCAGGCGGCGCGAGATCGCGAGCCGATCCCCGGCGATGTTTGCGAGGACGTACCTCGGGCACCATTTCACGCTGCCACCCTCGCCGATGCACGAGGCGCTGTTCGGGGCGCTCAAGGGCGCCTCGGACGCCCGCGGGCAGCGGCTCGCGATCGCCGCACCCCGCGGCCACGCCAAGAGCACCTGTGTCTCGCTCGCGTACGCCCTGTACGCGACGCTCTGCCGCGATGAGCGGTACGTCCTGATCGTCTCGGCGACGAAGGAGCAGGCCGGCCAACTCCTCAAGCACGTCAAGGACGAGATCGAGACCAACGCGATGCTGCAGGACGACTTCCCCGAGGCGTGCCCCGGGGAGCGGAAGCCCACACCGTGGCGGGGAACCAGGATCTCGCTCCACAACGGCGCGTTCCTGCACGCGGTCGGCTCGGGGCAGCAGATCCGAGGCACAAAGACCGGGCCACACCGCCCGTCGCTGATCATTGTGGACGACCTCGAAGACCAGGAGCACGTCCACAGCGGGGATCAGCGGATCAAGACCCAGGAGTGGTTCGAGAAGACGCTGCTCAAGGTCGGCGACACCGGCACCAACGTGGTCGTCGTCGGCACGGTGCTGCACTACGACGCGCTGCTCGCCCGGCTCATGGACCCCCTGAAATCACCGGGCTGGAAGCGCTGGAAGTACCGCGCCCTGCTCTCGGAACCCACTCGCACTGACCTGTGGCAGGAGTGGGAATCCATCTACTGCGGACGGGAGCATTGGGAGGGCGCCGAGGGCGCGGATGCTGCCCATGCCTTCTACACGGCGCACCGGAGCGAGATGGACGAGGGCGCCGAGGTGCTCTGGCCGGAGAAGGAGCCAATCGGGACCCTCATGGAGATCCGACTCCGCGAGGGGCGGTTGAGCTTTGACAGCGAGAAGCAGAACGAGCCGATCGACTCCGAGCACTGTCTGTTCCGCCTCGAGTCGATGATCTACTGGGACGACGAGCACGGCACCGAGGACAACCTCCTGCGCTACCTCGGCGACGGCGTCTCGATCTACGGCGCCTGGGATCCGAGCCTCGGCACGGATCCCAGGCGGGGCGACTACTCGGCCATCGTGATCGTCGCCCGACACCGCAAGACCGAGACTCACTACGTGCTTGCCGCGGACATCGCGCGGCGCCAACCGGCGCAGGCCATCGCACGGATCGTCGAGTACGCACAGATGTACCGCTTCAAGTCCTTCGTGGTCGAGGAGAACGGCTTCCAGCGTGAGGTCATGGCGAACCTGAAGAAGGCGGCCTCCGATGCCGGCGTGCCCCTCCGAGTCCGGGGCGTCAAGAACACCGGCAACAAACGCGGCCGGATCGAGCTGCTCGAGCCGCAGGTCACTCAGGGCAAACTCCGCTTCTGCCGCAAGCACACCGTGCTGCTGGAGCAGCTCCGCCAGTTCCCCCTCGCCGCCCACGACGACGGGCCGGATGCCCTGCACATGGCCGTGACCGCCAAGGCCATGCCGAAGCCCGAGATCATCATTCTGGACGGTGACTCCGATCGCTTGCCCGGATCGACCGTCTACCACCTCCCGATATGAACCAGTCTCGGTACCCTTGACTCTCGTGATCTGCCAGCCGTTACTCTGAAGAAGCCGGGGCCCGTTCGGGGCGTTCCCGCGGCCCGGCGACAAGGAGAACCGACCACATTCCTGGGCCGCGTTCCCGAGTGAACAGGCCCGACATCCAGGTGACGCGCGAGCGTCTTTGCTGCCTTCAGAGAAACCGCCAGCTTGGGCTTCGGCCCTCGAAGTACGAGTGCAGCACAGGTGCCGCGCCCCCGCAAGGGGGCGTCGGCCATGTGTTGACTCGTACGCCCCTGGCGGGGCCTCTGGAGCGACCGTGGTTCGGCGCCTCCCTTTTCATGCGCCGAGCCCGCTCCACGTCCCTGCCCGGAGGACACATGGGCCTGTACCGCATCGAGGACGGCGCGCTCACACCGGTCGAATCCACGCGGTTCGCCGAGGACGACATCAGGGAGCGCGCGGATCTGCAGCGGATGCTCCGCGAGGCCATCGGCGTCGTCGTGCCCGGGGCGATGGTGCTGGCCGAGGAGTTCAGCGACTGGGAGGACAGCAGACGCCGGATCGACCTGCTCTGCCTCGACGAGGACGCCAACCTCGTCGTCGTCGAACTCAAACGCGGCGAGACCGGCGCGCACATGGAGCTGCAGGCGCTCCGCTACGCCGCGATGGTCTCGGGCATGACCTTCGCCCGGGCTGTCTCCGCCCACGAGCGGTTCCTCTCCGCACGGGAAGCGGAGGCCGATGCCGAGGAGCGGATCCTCGGATTCCTGGGCTGGGACGAGCCGGATGAGGATACGTTCGCGCGCGATGTCCGCATCGTGCTCGTCGCCGCCGACTTCTCGACCGAGATCACCACTACCGTGCTCTGGCTCATCGAGCGTGGGCTCGACATCCGGTGCGTGCGGATGTACCCCCACAGACTCGGCGACCAGACGCTCGTCTCGGTCGAGCAGGTAATCCCGCTTCCGTCGGCCGAGGCGTACCAGGTCCGCCTGCGCGAGAAGTCCGTCGGGGCACGCGAGTCACGCCTCGGCAAACGATGCTTCACCGGGTACTGGTTCTTTAACGTCGGTGAGCATGACGGGCCCGGCAATCACCGCTCTTGGGATGACTCCCGCGAGCACGGGTTCCTCTCAGCGGGCGGCAAGAGCGTCGAGCAGATCGTCGGTCTGCGACCGGGCGACCGCGTCCTCGCCTACCGAAACGGACACGGGTACGTCGGCGCAGGTGTTGTGACAACCAAGGCCACGCACTGGCAGGACTTCGAGGTGGACGGCCGCGGCATCGGGGACCTGTCGCTGATGCGCCCGCTGCCGCCGCCGGGCGGAGACCGGGCCCGGCAGGAGCACTTCGTCGGCATCCGCTGGCTCAAGACCGTGGATCGCGGCCAAGCCGTGAAGGCGGCGTTCCGCCGCCCCACGGCCTGCAGGATCCGCGACCACGCCTTGGTCGCCGAGGTGCTGGCCGGGCTGAGCCTTGATGGGACCGACTGGCCCGGGTAGCGGCCGGGCTTCGGATCTTTGGGGCAATCGGGCCTTCCCCAGTGCGCGGGGCACAAGGGGCAACGTGTGGCCCGTGTCGGGCCCACCCGGGCGCGACCCAGATATGAGGCGCTATGAGCGCGATCTGACTTGCTATCGAGCCCGCCCGATGGGTACATGTGCCGGGGCGGCGCGGCCGCCCGCCAATCCCCGGCCGAGCCCCGAGCCCGGTCCCTCAGCTCAGCGAGATCCACAGACCACGCCTCCGCGCGGAGGGCATGCGATCGCTGCGCAAGGGGGTCGGGCACGGGAGCCCAGAGGAGCCCACCATGCCAGCCGAGCGTCAGCGCCATAATCGCACCAGCCGCACCGCCGTCGGCTACGCCCGCCGCTCCACCGACAAGCAGGAGCAGTCCATCCCCGACCAGCAGAAGGCCATCGAACGCTACTGCGACGAGAACGACCTCGCCCTGAAACGTTGGTTCATCGACGACGCCATCAGCGGCACGAAGGCGACCAACCGACCCGCATTCCAGCAGATGATCGAGGCCGCCTGCGGGCCCTCGTGCGACTTCGGCCTCGTCGTCGTCTACGACGTCAAACGCTTCGGCCGCCTCGACAACGACGAGGCCGGCTACTACCGCCACATTCTCCGGCAGGCCGGTGTCGAGGTTCTCTACGTCGCCGAGGGCTTCGCCGGGCTCGGCGAGTCCAGCGACACCGATGACCTGCTCCGACCCGTCAAGCAGTGGCAGGCCCGACAGGAGTCCAAGGACCTCTCCAAGGTCACCATCCGCGGCCAGCTCAGTAAGGCCGACTCCGGTGCCTGGATGGGCGGCGTCCCCCCGCACGGCTACGACATCCGCTACATCAACGACCGGGGGGAGTTCCTGTTCGTGATCCGCTTCATGCCCGACGGCACCAAGCAGCAGCTCAACAGGAAGGGCAGGCTCATCCGCGCGCTCGCCCGCGGCGAGAAGATCAGCATCTCCAAGCGAGACCGTGGCCAACTCGTCCTCGGCCACCCCGACCGCGTCGAGACCATCCGCACCATCTTCCGCCTCTACACCGAGGAGCGCCGCGGCCTCGCCGCCGTCTCGGGCCACCTCAACACCCACAACGTCCCGACGCCACGCGGGCCGGAGTGGAGCCACATCTACGCCGGGCAGTGGCGCGACTCGACCATCCGCAGCATCCTCGTCAACCCGATCTACTGCGGCGACATGGTCTGGAACCGCCGCACCGACGGCCGCTTCCACCGCATCGAGCGCATGTCCTCCGGCGGCGGACGACCCGTCGAGCGTCGCAACGCCCACGGCGCCCGCCTCGTCCCCAACGACCCGGACGACTGGGTCATCGTTCGCGATACCCACGAGCCGATTATCAGCCGCCGCACGTGGGAGCTTGCACAGTCCGTCCGCAAGGGCAAGCACGGCTCAATCGTCCAGAGCGACCAGCCGAAGCGCCCCGTCGGCGGGTGGAACGGCATGCGGGCGCGGTTCCTGCTCTCGGGGCTGATCCGCTGCGGGCGTTGCGGAGGGCGCTATCAGGGGGTCACACGCTCCAGCGGCAAGCGCCAGCCCAACGGCGAACGCTACAAGCACCGCTACTACGGCTGTGGCAGCTACATCGCCCGTGGCCGCTCGGCGTGCGAGTTCGGGGCGATTCCGCAGGAGCAGCTCGAGAAAGCCGTGATCGAGGCCGTTCTGAAGTTCTACCGCGAGCGGTATCAGGGCGAGGGCGGTCCCGAGCGCCTTGCCGCCTCCGTCCGCGAGCACCTCGGCCACGAGGCGCAGGACATCGCCGAGGCCCGCCGCCGGCTCGCAGCTGACCGGGAGCGGATCGAGTCAACCATCGCCTCGCTGCTCGACAGCATGACGCCGAAGACTCGGGACCTGATCGAAGAGCGGCTTGCCCAGTTGCGCAAGGACCGCGAGCAACTCAAGACACGAGCGGACGAGCTCGAGCGGCTCACGCTCCGCCAGGCCGAGGTGCAGGACGTGGTCCAGGAGGTGGGGGCGTTCCTCGCTGGCTTGACGGTGGCCCTTCGTGGTGACATCAACGAACGTCGGGTGGCGGCGATCAGGCGGTGCATAGCATCAATTCGTGTTCTAAGCAGCGTCACGGCAGTCATTCGAGTGATTCCTCTCCTTGAAGGAGCCGAGACTCGCGAAGTCTCGTTGAGGCACATCGTTCGTATGAGGATGAGCAGATCGTCGCCGGATCACGAACGGCTCGAGGTGACAGGAGCCACTGATTGAGAATCGAGACAATGGCCCAGCCCGGCCTACATCGGGTCCCACGGCAGGAGGGGGCCTCTGGAAGCGGTGCATCTCTGGTCGGAAGACGGGTCTAACTGCGGCACAGAAGCTGTTGTCAATCGATCCAGGCCTCTGTCACGCAGACGCAGTCCGTGGAGTCCGTTGAACTAGTCTGCCCCTTTGAGTTCGTGCAACTAAGCCGATAGAAGCCCCCAACTGCTGCATGGACCGGCAGAACAGACTGCGGCTATGCTGTGTTTGGCGAGGCGGAGTGCCAAGAAACCGAAGTGGAGTATGGAAGCGAACGGCCTCTCGATCTGATATGGATCCCTTCTCGAGTAATATGTCGGCGGGTGAAGTCCGGCGCCAGCGCCGAATCGTGAAGGAAGCAAAGCACATGGTTCGGGCGTTTAATCCCATCTCTTCCGCGATGTGCGTTGCAGGCATGCTCACCTGTCCAGAACTCGCCGCGAACTCGTATCGCCTTGAGAAACTGGTCGAACATGTGCTGCTGGAGGGCGTGGGCAATAAGCGTGCCAACGCGAAAGACCTAACACGCCTGTTCACGCTATTGGGCGAGCTCGGATACGGCCCGATGGAAGATCCTGCAGAAGATGTATTCGTCTCTCTGGTTCACTTCGAAGGCCGCAATTACCGCGTATTCGAAGGTCTGTGGGAAGCAAACGCCTTCCACTTGCAGCGGCTTCTTAACGTCGTATCCACGATGCCGGACGAGGGACCATTTGATGATCTAAGGCGGCAGATCAGCTCGCTTCTTGGACTATCGGAGCAGGTCGCAGAGCGTCGTGGTTTGCACCGGTACTCCTGCGGCGCGGAGTACCCAGTGCAGCACCTGCCACGGGAGCACGCCGCTGAAGCGGCTCGGCTGGGCCGATCTGTCGAGTTCACACCGGAGGAGCTTAGGGTTTCGGGTATCGATCCAGTATCCCTTGACGCCTTTTCGCAGTCCGTACAGACACTCAGGGCCACCTACCAGGGTGGCGATGTCTCCGAGCTCTGGCGGCTACCGTTGATCAAGCATCTTCGTGGTGTGTTCCTGGCACTGCCAGCCAACGTATCCACGGCGATCCGGCTGCGGATTATCGAGTTCGCCAAGGGGGCTGGCCAGATCAACACCCTCTTGGTCAAGCTCGCACAGGAATACACTGCGCTCATCCAAGATATACCGTTGCTCGGCGGATCAAGTCATGCGCCGCTTGCTCTCCGGCCCCATGATGGATGTATCTCAGGGGAATGTGTTCAAGAAGTCGACACGGGTCGTTTCATCCATTATCTCTTCATTATGGATGATTTTGAGCAATTCCGGTCCCATGGCTTCTTGAGCATGAGTCCGACGTTCATCGCGAATACTCCACGCGTGCAGAAGCGTCTTACCGATGTTGTTTCAGAGTTCTCATCTCGACCTGGCTTTCGGGAGGGGTTGACCATTATTGTGGTTTGCGGATGGGGACGTGGTCTCGGAATGGAGACGCTGGAGTCGGGAAACAAAGACTGGATTGTGGATGGCATCTCGATCGAGCAAATGGAGACACTGAGTTGGTCGCGTGACATTAGGCCGCTACATCTCTTTAGGTTGTTCCACCATGTTGAGGAACTAGAAGCGCGCGGCATACATCTCGCCAATGCAAATGGTTTGCTCAATCTATACAGCGTGGCCATCGATCAAGGTTTTCATTTGGCACCTCATGATGCAATATCGCCAACCATGGTCCAGGATTCAGGTGAACTGACTCTGATCGTTCGATCTAATGCTCTGCTCGACACGCGTCGACAGGTCGCGTCAAGGCTTGATGTGCATGTCGCAACACCTCCTGGTGACAACGCGATTCTCCTTCGGCGCTACATCTTGAACTCCTTCTTTCAATCGGATGACGAACTACCTCTTTATGCGTCAACACAGGAGGCGGCGTCCGGGATTCTCCGGTCAGTGTACGAAGGTGATTGGCTGAGTGTGTGGCTCACCTGCCAGACCGACAGCGCTGCTTCATCAGACAGCCAGTTCCGGTTTTGGGATGGGTTCAGCAGGTGGCTTGCGGCAGTCGTGCCAACGATCGAGCAGGCTGTCGCCGGTTACACTCCTATAGAATTAGTGTGGCATATTCAATACGAGATGCCGGCCGGTGCTGACGCCATGAGACAGTGTCGCGGCAAATCAGCTGCACAGCTGTACGATCAGATTACAACCCGCGTTGATCGAGAGCGGATGCGCGTACTCACAATAGTCCCATGGGAAGTGTACGGATCATTCAATGACCCAAGGAACTACGCAGAGCAAGCAGTGCTGAGATCACTTGTGGAAGGAGTAGCGCAATGCATGGGCGGGGAATTGGATGCGAGTAAGACGGTGAGCATGGCTGTCAGGAGTGAAGATGCACGGCATTTCCACCTACTGGAGGCACAGGAGTTTGGCGACTACCTTGCCGACAAGATCCCTCGCTATCCTTTTCTTTTGGAGCCATTCGATGATTCCCTCTGTCGCTTAGGCATCGCCGGACGAATCAACGCGGCGAGTGCGGGTGACGTCATCCTGGGAATTGGTGAGAGCACCAAGGCGCTGAACTCGGTGGTGGATTCGATCTGGAATGACGTGCGGTCCATGCTCAGGAAACTCGATCGGGTCGCGACAATCGAGAAGTTCATGTTGAACATCCTCTCGAACAACCGACAGATCCGCGAATGGGAGAAGACGATCCGTGCGGTACTGGCGCTAAGTGCTGATCGTGACGACGCAATGCGGACCGCCGCAACCCGCATCTTCCGTCACAACGTGACAGGTAGCGCGTGCCGTTACGCGGTCGAAATGGCCATGTGCGAGTGCCTCGAGGAAGGAGGCGAAGAACCAGGGGAGTTGGAACTAGCAAGGTTGATTGCGCATATTCAGCTGATCTGCCAGTATGGCGGTTGGTCCGACGGCATGCTGCACGGAGTGATCCCAGCGGAAATCAGGATCAGCGCGCTCGGCCTGCTCATGATCTCGGGTGAGTTCTACGATGACGTTGTTGAACCTTATGGCTACGGGCTGCAGTCTGATCGTCTCATGATCCAAGCGGCGGGGTACGAGTCTCTCTTCAATCCAACTGATGCGGCGAAGCCGATGGCCGACACAACCGGCCAGGAGTTCTTGGATGTGTGGCGTGAGGAGTTCGGATTCACAATCGACGAGGCTAGATCCTTCATGGATGAGATCGAGGATCGCGCGATCCAGGAGGGGGTGCCGCTGGTACGGATTAGTAGGGCCGATCTGATCGAACTCGCCTCAAAGCACATGCCGGAGGAATCGGCGAGTCGCCTTATAGGTGAATTTACTCTCCACCACAGGCGAGCCTGGGACGAGCCGCCCGAACAGTATACCGACAAGGATATTGTTCCGTGGCGGTTTAAGCGACGGCTGTCGCTGGTGCATAGACCCATCGTGGAGTTGAATCCCGCGGGCGGAGGCGAGTGTATCTGTTCTCCGGAACTCCTGCGGCAGGGTGTGGCATTGCGTGTGTCTCGAACGTACTACGCGGAGTATGACGACAGCAGCTTCAGTTCACCGCAGATGAGGAGCTGGGTAGGGACTCGACGGCATGAATTGGGACATGAGTTCACAAGAGCAATGGCGGATGTGCTTGAGGCGGCCGGCTGGTGTACGAGACTGGAGATTACTCCGTCGGGCATTCTCGGCCAGAAGCTGGATGTAGACTACGGTGATGTTGACATTCTGGGTTGGAAACCCGAAAGTGCGCGCGTGTTGGTCATTGAGTGCAAGAACTTGTTTGTCGCCAAAACACCGAGCGAGATCGCGAGGCAACTCGCGGACTTCCGTGGACAGCAGGACCAACAGGGAAAGCCCGATCGGTTGTTGCGCCATCTGAATCGTGTCGCTCTGCTTAGGCGACACAAGGAGAAGGTCGCCACATTTGTTGGGCTCGATGAGATCGAGCTCGAATCAGTGCTCGTGTTTAGCAATCCGGTGCCGATTGGATTCATCAACAATGAGGCGGTCAAGCAAGTCGATATCCGCTACGCTAACACATTGGCCGACATCTGATTGCGGACAAGGGTGGTGACTCAGCCAGAGCCACCAGAACCGGGAGGTTGGTGTCGTTCAGTCGGTGCCAGGTTCCAACTCGAACCCACGATCTGAGGGCTTGAAGTATGAGGGGTTGTCGTCAAGACCATCGTTCTACGCAGATGCCTAAGTTATTGGTGGGCATCGTTCAAATCTGCAGCGCGCGGCGCACCGCGCTTCACACCCGCGACCCATTGTGAGCGTCGCTATGACCCCCGACCCGAACACGCCATTGGCGCACAAAGACCGCCGAGACTCCGTGAGCCGCGGCCCGTGCAGATACCGAGTCAGTAGCGAGGGTCGGTTGCGATGCGGCCAGCGCTGCCCAAATGGGCGAGCTCTCGTACCGCAAAGAGGGTTAGGCTGAATCTAGGCGCACACATGCGATCGCTGGCCGACGTGGTGACGATGCCGAACGTGACCGATGCAGACTGCAATGAGCGGGTCGAGCGCAAGCAGGCCAAGCTGATGCGGCGAAGCGAGAAGTTCGAGAAAGCTGATCACGCCCGGGCGACGATGGCGGTATCCTCGGATGCATCCGAATCGGGGAATCTAAATGCGCATTGCCTATATTGAAATACAGAACTTCAGGAAGCTGAAGGTCTGCCGCGTTGAGATGGAGGAAGAGGAGACGATCTTCGTCGGTTCCAACAACAGCGGCAAGACATCGGCAATGGACGCGTTGATCCTGTTCCTCAAACGGAGCCGGCACAACGCATTCGCGACTACGGATTTCACTCTGTCGAATTGGTCATCTCTTGATCAACTCGGAGCGCAATGGGTGGCGGTTGGCGATGACGAAGAACCAGAACTTACTGTTGATGCCATGCTGCCTCTGCTGCCCACTATTGACGTCTGGCTCTCAGCGGACGAGAAGGATCTACACCGTATCGCACATCTTCTACCCACTCTCGATTGGACGCCCGCACAACTGTTGGGAGTCAGGCTCGTGTTGGCACCCAAGAACATAGAGCAGCTCTACAAGGATTTCCGCAGTGCCTACAAATCGGCGCGTGCCACCGAGTCCGCCTCCAAGAAGGCAGACTCGCCGCGGTTTCTATGGCCAATCACCATTCGGAACTTCTTGGACAGACAACTACACGCCCAGTTCGAAGTCCAGTCCTACATTCTCGACCCCGCGCAGTGCCAGTCTCCTGAGAAGGGCGTCGCCAAGCCGCAGCCGCTTCCTGCTGACAGCGATTTGCTCAAGAGGGATCCTTTCGAAGGACTGATCAAGATCGACGTGATCACTGCCCAGAGAGGCTTTTCCGATCCGAAGACGGAGGAAGACACACACAGGGGCTTTGCCAGCTTGTCGACCCAGCTGCGCCGCTATTTTTCCAAGCACTTGAATCCGTCAGATGCCCCAGATGCGAGCGATATCGAGGCGCTGGAAGCCATCGAAGCAACGAAAACGGTATTCGACGAGAAACTGAAGACAAGTTTCGCGCCTGCCGTGAGGGAAGTTGAAGGGCTTAACTACCCGGGGTTTAGTGACCCACGGATTCGGATAACAAGCAGAATCGATCCGTGCGACGCCCTTGACCATGAGACCGCGGTGCAATTCGAACTGCAAGGAGCGGAGTCATTGTTTCTGCCCGAGAAGTACAACGGGCTTGGATACCAGAATCTCATTTCGATGGTATTCAACCTGATCCGGTTCAGAGATGAGTGGATGCGGGTTGGCAAAGCGGCCAAGGAGCAGAACACCAAGGACGCCGCCATTGAGCCCCTGCACGTCGTTCTGGTGGAAGAACCCGAGGCTCATCTGCACGCGCAGGTTCAGCAGGTGTTCATCAAGAAGGCCTACGAAGTGCTCCGCAACCACACTGCGCTTGAAGGTTCGGCCTGCAACACGCAGATGATCGTCAGCACGCACTCATCACATATTGCGCATGAACTGGACTTCTCCTGCCTGAGGTACTTCCGCCGGGAACCGGCCACGAAGAAGGGAGAGATTCCAACGGCAACGGTCATCAATCTCTCGCAAACGTTCGGCGAGCAAGACCAGACCTCAAAGTTCGCCACGCGCTATCTCCGAACAACTCATTGCGAATTGTTCTTCGCCGATGCAGCCATTCTCGTGGAGGGCTCTGCTGAGCGTATGCTGATGCCCCATTTCGTCCGAACGAAGTTTCCCAAGCTGGATCAAAGCTACATATCGCTTCTTGAGATTGGCGGTGCCCATGCCCATCGATTGAAGCCGCTGTTGGATGCTCTCGGACTTCTGTCTCTTGTCGTCACCGATCTCGATTCGATTCAACCGGCGAGACCCGCCAAGGCGCGCCCGGAGCGCGGCAAAGGCTATCGCACAAGAAACACGACGCTTAGGGACTGGGTGCCCCGGAAGGAACTGCTTGATGAGCTGCTTGATCTGTCGGTCGACACGAAGCAGACAGAGGATGGGCTCATCAGGGTTGCCTATCAGTGCCCCATCACGCTGGAATACAAGGATGGTGAAGGTGAAGGCGAGGCACTCCCGTATACGTTCGAGGATTCATTGGCCTTTACGAACCTCAAGCTGTTCAGGGACTGCGCAAAGCCAGTCGGCCTTTTGAAAGCGCTCCAAGCTGCCCTCGGGAGAGACACTCTCGAAGATGCCAGCAGCGAGATGTTCACCAACTTGGAGAAGGGCAGCAAAGCTGAGATGGCCCTGGAGCTACTCTATCTGATTGAACCAGACCAGATAGAGCCACCAGCCTATATCTCCGAAGGTCTCAAGTGGCTTGAGGAGAACCTCGAAGCGAGGAAGGTCGGCTCGATCTTGGCTGAACCCAAAGGGGTGGATGATGCCTGAGGCAGTCACTCAAGAGGATGAACTCAGGGAGACGATGGCTGAATGTCTCGACCTAAGGAAGCCCAAGAGCTTCTTTCTCTACGCCGGTGCCGGGACGGGGAAGACAAGGGCAGTCATCGAAGCAATGCGCATCTTGCGTTTCCGCTATGGCACGCGGTTCAGGCAATCGGGGCAGAAAGTTGCTATCATAACCTACACCAATGCAGCATGTGACGAGATTCGGCGCAGGATTGACTTCGATCCCATGTTTGCCGTGTCCACGATTCATAGTTTTGCCTGGGAGCAGATCCGCACATATCACAAAGATATCACCGCGTGGCTGCGTGCGCGTCTGGCTGCCGATATAGCCGAGCTTGAGGAAAAGAAAGCGAAAGGGAGGGCTGGAACGAAGGCCGCCGCTGAGCGGGAAGTGCAGATAGAGTCTAAGCATGAGCGGCTCCAGCACCTCAACGCCATCAAGCAGTTCACCTACAATCCAAACGGCGAGAACATCGGCAAGAACTCCCTGAACCATGCAGAAGTGATCGCTCTGTCAGCGGCGTTCCTCGCCAAAAAGCCGCTCATGCGTCAAGTACTGATTCGGAAGCACCCCGTCCTCCTCATCGACGAAAGCCAGGATACACAGAAAGACCTGATTGATGCCGTTTTCGCTCTCCAGGCGGAGCATCCAGACAAGTTCTGTCTTGCTCTGTTCGGTGACACAATGCAGCGTATCTACGCGGACGGGAAAGTAGGCTTGGAGCAGGCCGTCCCGGCCGATTGGGAGAAGCCCGCCCTTGTCGTCAACCACAGGTGTCCTAAGCGCATTGTGACCCTTCTCAATCAGATCAGATCGGAAGCCGATGGTGCTCAGCAGGAACCCCGACGGGACGCCCAAGAGGGGGTCGTTCGGCTCTTTCTGATCAATGATGCTGATAATGTAGACAAGCAGAAACTCGAAGCTGAAGCGGCTCAGGAAATGGCGAGAGTCGCTTCCGACGACAAATGGATGAACCAAGTAACAGTCAAGGTGCTCACGCTTGAGCACCACATGGCTGCGCGCAGAGGCGGATTCGCGGGCTTCTTTGAGCCGCTCTACAGTGTAGGCAGATTCTCGACCGGTCTGCTTGATGGGACGCTGAGTGGGGTCGCCTTCTTCGCACAACAGGTTCTTCCGTTGGTCGAGGCTCTACAAGCCCAAGACAGATTCGCCGTCGCCCAGGTCGTCAAGGATCACTCCCCGCTCGTTTCTGTTGACAGGCTTAGCGCGAGCGCGGCCTCATTGCAGGAGATCCGCAAGGCCTGGGAATCTGTGGAGTCCTTGTTTTCCCTGTGGGACGACGGCGCAGATCCCAAGCTGTCGGATGTTCTCAAGACAATCGCCCATGAAGGCCTCTTCGGTATCCCCGATGTTTTCGCGCCGATCTTGTCGGATACTGATGTGGAGGAAGAAGAAGCAGGGCCTGTTTCTGCGGGCACAGAAGATGAAGGAGACCCCGGGATTGATGCCTGGCGGAGGGCTCTTTCCGTGCCGTTCAGTGAGCTGCGTGCATATGTGGAGTACATCTCTGAGAGATCACCTTTCGGAACGCATCAGGGCATCAAGGGCTTACAGTTTCCACGGGTCATGGTCATCCTGGATGACAACGAGGCTCGTGGTTTCATGTTCAGCTATGAAAAGCTGCTTGGGGCGAAGGCTTTGACGGCGACTGATGAGAAGCACCATCTTGAAGAGAAGGACACATCCGTCGACAGAACACGCCGCCTCTTGTACGTGACGTGCAGCAGGGCTGAGCAGAGTCTTGCTGTTATTGTGTACACGAAGGAGGCTGACAAGGTTGTCGAGCATATGTCTAAGCGTGGCTGGTTCGATGAACGCGAGATGATCCGATTGTGATCAAAGCAATGTCATTAAAAGCCACTTCCCAACGAGGCGCCTAACGGGACGCATTCGGGGCCGGTTTGGCTTGGACGCGCACATTGGGACTGAGAGTGGGGCCAGTGCGTGAGTGTCTATACAGAAACAACAAGATCGTAACGGTGAGCTCACCATGACAAACGCCATCGGATACATCCGTCGATCAAGCGCCCGTTGGGAAGAGTCACTCGAGAAGCAGCGGGCGAGACTCGAATCGTTCGCCAGTCAACAGGGCTGGAAGCTGGCGCACGTGTACGTGGATAGCTTGCTGCTCGGGCGGCAATTGGATCAAGGCAGGCAAGCGAGTCGTGAGTGCATCGACAGGCCTGGACCCGCACGGCTCGACCGTGTGAATCAGCCTCCACCCGGCCCTGTTTGGCCGGGGAATAGCGGAAGACCCCTTCACACCAGCGGCCGTGCGCGCACCGCGCTACGAACCCCCGACCCCAAAATGCCCTTGGCGCACAAAGCGGGCCGAAACTCCTCGAGTCCCGGCCCGTGCAGATACCGAATTAATAGCGGGGGCAGGATTCGAACCTGCGACCTCCGGGTTATGAGCCCGACGAGCTACCAGACTGCTCTACCCCGCAATCGGGGCCAATGCTAGGTCCAGCCCCAAACCCGGTCAACGGATCCGCGTTCCTGCCCGCACCGCTGGGCGAGGTTCGCGTCGGCGCGACATATCGCGGTCGCCCCGATCGCCCGGCTCACGGGCGGATCGCCCCGCCTGAGGCGTGACGCTGGCGTGCTCCGCACCACGGGTCCGGGCCGTGCGCCGCTGATTCGGGCCGTGCGCGCCCGAGCCCCGTTATCCTGTCCGCGGCACGGAGGCCGACGAATGCCCGAGAGCATCCTCGCGATCGATCAGGGGACGACCGGCTCGCGCGTCGTGGTCCTCGACGCCGACGGGGCCGTGCTCGGCTGGGCGTACGAGGAGTTCACCCAGCACTTCCCCCGCCCGGGGTGGGTCGAGCACGACGCCGCCGAGATATGGCGGGGCATCGAGTCGCTGATCCCGCGCGCGCTCGCCCAAGCCGGGCGCAATCCAGCCGACATCGCCGCGGTCGGCATTACCAACCAGCGCGAGACGGCCGTGCTCTGGGACCGCGCGACCGGCGAGCCGGTGCGCAACGCGATCGTGTGGCAGGACCGGCGCACGGGCGAGCGGTGTGCACAGCTCATCGCCGACGGGGCAGGGCCGAGTGTGCGCGCCAAGACAGGGCTGCCGATCGATCCGTACTTCTCGGCCACCAAACTGGCGTGGATGCTCGATTCAGATGCGCTACTTCGCACACGCGCCGAGACCGGTGAGCTCTGCTTCGGCACCATCGACGCGTGGTTGATCTGGAAGCTCAGCGCCGGGCGCAGGCACGCCACCGACCCCACCAATGCCTCGCGCACCCTCGTGTTCAACATCGACACGATGGACTGGGACGACGAACTGCTCGGGCTGCTCGGCGTGCCGCGCGCAGTTCTGCCCGAGGTCGCATCGAGCAGTGGCCCGATCGCAGAGACCGATCCCGCCGGCCCGCTCGGGCGCGCCGCCCCGATCGCCGGTGTTGCGGGCGACCAGCAGGCCGCCCTGTTCGGTCAGGCGTGCTTCGAGACCGGGCAGGCCAAGAACACCTACGGCACCGGGCTGTTCTGCCTGTTCAACACCGGCGATCAGCCCGTCCACACCGACTCGCTCATCGCCACCGTCGCGTGGCGGCTCGCCGACGCACCGCCGGCCTACGCACTCGAGGGCGCGGTCTTCGTCGGCGGTGCGACCGTCCAGTGGCTCCGCGACGGGCTCGGACTCATCAGCAACGCGAGCGAAACAGAAGCCCTCGCCCGCTCGCTCAACTCGAACGATGGCGTCTATTTCGTCCCCGCGTTGGCCGGGCTCGGCGCACCACACTGGGACCCGAACGCGCGCGGCACGATCGTCGGGCTTACCCGCGGCACGACCCGCGCCCACCTCGCCCGCGCCGCCCTCGAAGCGATGGGCTACCAGACGCGCGACGTGATCGACGCGATGCAACGCGAGTCCGGCGTGTCGCTGCCCGCCCTGCGCGTGGACGGCGGCGCCGTCGCCAACAAGTTCCTCATGCAGTTCCAGGCCGACATGCTCGGCGTGCCGGTCATCGTGCCCGAGTCCGCCGAGGCGACGGTGCGCGGGGCGGCCGGGCTCGCCGGGCTCGCCGTCGGACTTTGGACGATCGACGATCTTGCCGCGCGCGCACAATCCGAGCCGATGCGCACCTACGAACCCGCGATGAGCCGCGACCAAGCCGACACCCTGCACGCAAAGTGGCTCGACGCGCTCGAGCGGGCGAAGGGCTGGGCGTGAGCGACGCGGGCGAGTACGACCTGATCGTTGTCGGCCTGGGCATCAACGGCGCCGCCATCGCGCGCGACAGCGCCCTTCGCGGGTTGCGTGTCGTCGCCTTCGATCGCGCCGACTCCGGCGCCGAGACCTCGGCCTGGAACTCGCGGCTCATCCACGGCGGGCTGCGCTACCTCGAGCACGCCGAGTTCGGGCTCGTCCGCGAGTCGCTCCGCGAGCGCCGCCTGCTGCTCCGGCACGCGCCGCACCTCGTCGAGCCGCTCCGCCTGACGATCCCCGTCTTCGACGACTCACGGCGCGGGCGTTGGACGATCAAGGCCGGCATGACCCTCTACGACCTGCTCTCCCTCGGCAAGGCGCTGCCGCGACACCGCATGCTCGGGCGCACCGCGGCGGTCGAGGCTTCGGGCGGAGTCCTTCGCGACGACGACCTCATCGCGGCCGCCACCTACTGGGACGCCCAGATCGTCCACCCCGAACGTCTCGCGCTCGAACTCGTTCTCGACGCGCGCGCACACGGCGCCGACATCCACACCTGGACCGCGGTCGAAGGGCTCATCATCGAGGACGGCGCGGTCCGCGGCGTGCGCGCACGCGACACGCTCACCGACCAAGCTTGCGAAGCCCGTGCCCGCGTCGTCGTCAACGCCGCCGGCCCGTGGGTCGATCGCCTCCTCGCCGGGCGGTCCGAACGCCTGATCGGCGGGACCAAGGGCAGTCACGTCGTCGTCAACGACATCACCGGGCTCCCGCGCGACCGCGCGTGGTACACCGAGGCCCACGCCGACGGACGCCCGTTCTTCATCATCCCGTGGCTCGGGCGCTGGCTGATCGGGACGACCGATCTGCGGTTCGACGCCGATCCCGCCGACGCCCGCGCCGAGCCGCCCGAGATCGACTACCTGCTCGCCGAGACCAACCGCTTGTTTCCACGCGCGGGGCTGAGCGCGAGCGACGTCGTCTTCACGTGGTCCGCCGTCCGCCCGCTCCCGCACCAGCCCGGCGCCAAGCCCGCCGAGATCACCCGCAAGCACCTCGTCATCGACCACACCCCCGAGCTGCGCAACCTGCTCAGCGTCGTCGGCGGCAAGCTGACGACGCACCGCTCGCTCGCCGAGGACGCGGTCAACCACGTCGTGCGCATCCTCGGGCGTCACGTCCCGTGCGCGACGCGCGACGCACCGCTTCCAGGCTCGCCGCGCGGCGACGCCGCGGCGCTCAGGGAGATCATCTGGGAGTCCTGCGCGGACGTGGTGTTGGCCGACCGCCTGTTCCGCGTCTACGGACGCCGCGCCCTCGACCTGCTTGCCCTCGCCGACGCGGGCGGTTTGGCGCGCGAGCGGGTTTCAGACGACCCGCCGGTGCTCGCGGCAGAGGTCGCCTTCGCGGTCGAGCACGAAGCCGCCCGCACGCTCGAGGATGTCCTCTTCCGGCGGCTCATGGTCGGGCTCGAGCCCGGGGCGCTCGCACGGCTGGTCGAGCCGGTCGGCGCGCTCGCGGCTCAGCGGCTCGGGTGGGACGCGGGCGAACTCGCAGACCAGCGCGTTCGCGTCGAGCGGTTTGCGCGCCGATTCACACCGTCCGGGTGCCCGCCCACACGCGCGGGCTAGGATCGCCCGATGCCCGAGAAGGTCAACGTGCTGCTGATCGGCGGCGGGGGGCGCGAGCACGCGCTCGCGACGCGCCTCGCCGAATCGACGCGCCTCGGCGAGTTGCACGTGACGCACCCGTCGAACCCGGGGCTGGCGGCGCTCGGCACACCGGTGGACGTGCCGGTCAGCTCGCGCGAGTTCTACCGGATCGAGCAATACCTCGACCACAACGGCATCGGGCTGGTGGTGGTCGGCCCCGAGGACCCGCTGGCCGAGGGGTACGCCGACAGGCTCGCGACCCCCGACCGCCTCGTCTTCGGACCCACCAAGGCGGGCGCACGCCTCGAAGCCGACAAGGCCTGGGGCAAGCACCTGATGCGTTCGGCCTCGATCCCGACGCCCGAGGCACGGATCTTCAAGAACCCAGAGACAGCGATCGACTACCTCCGTTCGCGCGAGGAGCCGCAGGTCGTCAAGGCATCCGGGCTCGCCAAGGGCAAGGGCGTCTTTGTCCCCGAGACGATCGACGAAGCGGTTGCCGCGGTCGAGCACATCATGGTCCGACGCGCCTTCGGCGACGCCGGCAACGAGATTGTCATCGAGGAGAAACTCGTCGGCCCGGAGCTCTCGGTCCTCGCGCTGGTGGACGGGCGCAACATCCTTGTCCTCCCGCCGTGCCAGGATCACAAGCGCCTCGGCGATGGTGACACCGGTCCCAACACCGGCGGCATGGGCGCGTTCTGCCCGACACCGACCGCGACCGAGCCGCTGCTCGAACGCGTCGAGCGCGACGTGCTCATCCCTGCTGTCGACACGCTCCGGCGCGAGGGGATCGAGTACCGCGGCGTGCTCTACGCCGGGCTCATCCTCACCCACGCCGGCCCCAAGGTGCTTGAGTTCAACGTCCGCTTCGGCGACCCCGAGTGCCAGCCGCTGATGGCTCGCCTCCGGACCGACCTGCTCGAGATCATGCTCGCGACGTGCAAAGGGCGGCTCGACCGCATCGACATGGAGTGGGATCCGCGCCCGTCGTGCTGCGTGGTCCTCGCGGCCGACGGCTACCCCGACAACCCGCGAAAGGGCGACGTCATCACCGGAATCGACGAGGCCAGAGCGATGGACGACGTGTTCGTCTTCCACGCCGGCACCGCCCGACGCGACGACGGCGCCATCATCACCAACGGCGGGCGCGTGCTCGGCGTGACCGCGCTCGGGGACGACCTCGAAGCCGCACGCAAGCGCGCCTACGCCGCCTGCGATGCCATCGACTTCGCGGGCAAGACCTTCCGCACCGACATCGGCGCGGGCGTCACGAACACGGTTTCGTAGCGACACATGTGTTCGTGCCACCGTGAATGGAGCCGCGGAGGCAGGTCCACGGAGTCTTGTTCACATCACCCGTCCCCGCCCGCATTCTCCTCATACACGTACACCATCTCCCCGCTGCGCACGACGGTCTTCTCGCCCGCCGACCCGATCTCCGCGGCCCCGATCGGTGGCCCGCTCGCCCCGTACACCTGCACGAACGCCCGCACCTCATACTCGTCGGGCACGGTGGTGCCGACCGTCTCCGCATGAGTCGAACACAGCCGCTTGATCACGCCGAGCGCGTATGACTCGACATCCTCGACCCCGTAGGGTGGGCGTCCCTTCTCGACCATCCATCCGTCGAGCGTGCGCTTCAGGATGATGTTGGACTCGCGCCCCGGGTCGGGCACGATCGGTGCTTTGGCGGGGTCGCCCGCTTCCCACACCGCGATCCGCGCCACGTCGGCCGCCGGCACGCCCAGCGCGACCCGGCTCGCGTACCACGCCGGATCGACCGCGATACCCGACAGCGAGTCGCGTGGGATACGCACGACGGCCTCGCCGATCATCTGCGCTTTGCCCCCGCGCACCTCCTCGATCCGCACGTGCGCGAAGGCGCTCTTCCCGCCAACGTCGCCCGGACCGCCCGCGATCAGCGCCGTCCGCTCGACGTACCGCTCGACCTCGTTTCCCTTCGACTCGCGCCGATCCGACTCGACCACAACCACGGCCGTCGGCTTGCCGAACCCGAACACCGCGTCACTCGCGTCGGCGCCGTCCTCGAACGCGCTGACCTGCACCGCACCCAACTCGCGCACGACCGCCCGCACACGATCCTCGTCGCACCGAGCAGCGAACGGTGCCGTGATGCCCCATCTCCCTTGCACCCGCGACAGCGAAACGCTCCGCTCGCCGGCGCTCAGGCTCACCCGCGACGCACCCGCCCCGCCCCCCGGCAGCGCCCGCTCGTCACGCCACGGCCCCAGCCCCGACACCGTGAACACGTCGAGCAGCTGCCCGTCAACGAGGTACGAGCCCCCGCCCTCGATCGACATCAGCCCGTGCCCGCCGAGCCGATTGTCCGACAGGCGCAGCACGAGGTTGCTCGCGGCGCGGATGGTTAGCGTCGTCGCGCCCTCGCCGACGCGGTCGCGCGACTCGCCCCCGGTGAGCTGCGCGAGCTGCCGGAGCGCCCCCTGCACGCGGGTGTCGCTCGCCGGCCAGCTCCACCCACCCGTCTCCACGATCCAGCGGTCATCCTCGCGTACGACCCGCTCGACCACCCCGTTGGGGTGCGTCAGCTCTAACGCTGTGACCGCCGCAGGATCGATCCCGAGCACGTGCACCGGCGTGCCCGCCCCCCTTGGCCGCGTCACCAGCCAAGCCGCTGCGCCCAGCACGCCCAGCACGACTACAGCAATGACCACACGACGCATCGGCGGAGTCTAACCCTCCTCCCCCGCGCCTGTGGGGGAGGTGGCTCGCGAGTCTTCGAGCGAGACGGAGGGGGCCTTCTGCTTTCTTCTCCTCGGTGGGACGGGCGTCCCGCCCGTCTCTCCTCCCTGTTCAACTACACTCCCGCCGTGGAACGGACCGAAACACCGCGCCCGTCCTGGCGATCCGCCGCCACCCGATCCCTCGTCGGCATCACCTGCGACCTGATCGAGCACAACGGCTCGCTCCGCGCGGCCGCCCACATCAAGTACGCCCACGCCGTCGCCACCGCCGGCGGGCTGCCCGTCCTGCTCCAGCCGATCGAGCCGCTCGCGACCGAGCACGCCCTGCGCTGCGACGCGTTCATCCTCACCGGCGGCGACGACCCGCGGACCGAACCCTTCGGCGTCCCGACCCACCCCAAGGCCACCCCCGTCCACGCCGAACGCCAGGCCTACGAGTCGGCCCTCATCGCCGCACTCGAGCGCACGCACCCCGCCAAGCCAGTGCTCGGCGTGTGTCTCGGGATGCAGATGATGGCCCTCCACGCCGGCGGCCTGCTCGACCAGCACATGCCCGACACCACGCCGAACGCCGAGCGCCACTGGGACCACGAACACGCGGTCGCGCCCGACCGCCCGTCGTCACCGGTGCCGCTGCCCGCCGGCACGATCTTCAGCCGGCACCGCCAGGCGATCACCGACCCGGGGAGGATGGTGGTGGTGGCCCGCGCCGACGACGCCGTCGTCGAAGCCGTCGCCGACCCCGACCGCCCGTTCTACCTCGGCGTCCAGTGGCACCCCGAACGGACCGAGTCACCCGAACTCGGCGCGGTGCTGTTCAACGCCCTTGTAGCCGCGGCGAGGGCGGGGGTGGGGAGGTGAAGCAAACGAGCCCCAAGGTGCGTTTGATGCACATCGGGTGCCATGGCCGCTTCTGAGCGGCTATGGGGCTTCACCGATGCCGCCGCGATTCCCCGACGGCTGGGATGTGCTGCCGGTCGATTCTCAACGGCCCCGCTTCGGGATCACGAAAGGCCCTGATACTTGACCACGTCCAATCCTCCGGCCGCTTGCACAGACCACGCTCGGCCGGGTTGCGGTGGATGTAGTCAATCGTCTCCCGGATGTGCTTGGGCGACCAGAGGTTCCGGTCGTAACCTCCGCCGCGTTGCCAGAAGCGGTGGGTGACCGAGCCGTCCGGGGCCCGATCGACGAGCCGATCGAGGAACGCCGGCGGGTGTTTCTTCGCCCAGCGGACGGCCCGCATCGACACGCTCAGCTTGATCGTTGAGAGGATCGAACCGACCTTTGGCTGGATCGGTTGCGGGAAGATCAGAAGATGCACGTGCTCGGGCATGAGCACGAACGCCCACAGTTCGAAGCCGTGCTTGTCGCGGGCACGCTCGATCGCCTCGACCGTCCATTGTCGTGTTCGATCGCGGGTGAGTAGTGGGAGACGCTGGAAGCAGGAGAAGGTGAGGAAGCGGGCGTCGCACTTGCCGTCGATCCGGCGGAGGGTGCGACGGTGGTCGGTCATGAGCACAGGATATGGTTTGTGATCATGGGTGCCATGGCTGCCTCTTGGCGGCTATGCGAGCATCCCATCCGACGCAGCGCCACCCGGAGCATGAGGCTCGGTAGTTGAGGCAGGCATAGCCCCTCAGAAGGAGCAATGGCACCCGAGTACATGGATCCCTTCACGCCAGCGCCCGCGAGTCCTCGACCCCCAGTGTCTTGTTGATCTCGCGTGTCGCGGTGGACCGGTTGAGCGTGTACAGGTGGATCCCGTCCACGTCGTGGTCGAGCAGCGTGCCGTGGTACAACCGGAGACTGAACCACGAAAGAGCGCATCAACGAAAAGAGACACCGGCCCGAGGTGGGCCGGTGTCGGAGCGTCACGTGTTGTCGTCCGTTCTACCTGCGGCGCCGAACGCCCAAACCGCCCACGCCGAGGAGCGCCAGCGTCGCGGGCGCGGGCACGATGAAGAACGAACTGTTCACCGTGGCCTGGTCGAAGCCCGACAGTGTGAACGAGTGGTTGATCCCGAACAGGTCGCCGAGGGCGATCGGGACGGTCGAGGCCTGCGGGCCCCACGCGGTCCCGGTCTGGTTCACGCCGTTGACCGGCGCGACCAGCGAGAACGGATCGTCGAACAGCGTCTGCTGGGTTGTCGCAACGATGTACGCGTCGTAGATCGAACTGCCCGTCAGGGCGCTCATCGATGCGCCGTCGCCGTTGGTGTCGAGCACGCTGATCGTCGAAGCGCCGGAGACCGTCGGGCTCGCGAACGTCGCGTCGCTGAACGCGGAGATGTTGTACGTGAAGTTCGTCGGTGCCGCCAGCAGGCTGGTGAACGCAGCAACACCGGTGACCTGCGGGTCGGTGTCGATGTTCAGATCCCAATCGAGCTGCCACCCCATGGTGGTGTTCATCATCGAACCGGTCCACTCAAATGAGTTCGGGCCAGTCTGCGTGACGTTCCCGAAGACGCTGCTGTCGAGGGACATCGTGCCCATCGGCGAGCCCACCTCGATGGTGGCCGCCGACACACTCATCACAATGAACGACGAACACGCAATCCCACTCGCGAGTGCCAGGTTTCTCATTTCTCTCCTCCACACGTGACGAGCCACCGATCCGTGCCTGCCCGAATTCCCACATGAAATCGGACGGCTGACGACTCAACCGCAGAATAAAGGAACCAGCCCTCCCGATCAACCACCCCAACTCCCAGAATCTGCGAATGAGGACAATTCCCCCTGTTAGGACTCCGTTGATACGAGGTGTTCCCCTTGCCCGGGCACCGGACCAAGGGGTATTCACCTCACGCCAGTGCGTGCGAGTCCTCGACCCCCAGCGTCTTGTAGATCTCGCGGGTCGCGGTCGAGCGGTTCAGCGTGTACAGGTGGATCCCGTCCACGTCATGGTCGAGCAGGTCGCGGCACTGCTCGGTCGCCCAGTGCACCCCGACGCGCCGGACCGCCTCGTCCTTCCCGCTCGTCCGGTTCAGCGCCCGCAGCAGCGCCGCCGGGTACCGCGCCCCTAGCGCCAGCTCGGCCATCCGCTTCATCCCCTTCATCGACGTGATCGGCATGATCCCGGCCAGGATCGGCACGTCGATCCCCGCCAAGCGGCAGCGGTCGCGGAAGTCGTAGAAGTCGCGGTTGTCGAAGAACAGCTGCGTGCAGATGTAGTCGGCCCCCGCGTCCACCTTCGCCTTGAGGTGCTCCATCTCGACCAGCCGGTTCGGCGTGCCCGGGTGCCCCTCGGGGAACCCCGCGACACCGATGCCGAACCCGCGTCGGTCCGGGTGCTCTCCCGAGTCGTTGAACGCTTTGATCGCGCGCACGAGGTCGCCCGCGTGCCGGAACGATCCCTGCGACCAGTCGTACTCGTGGTCGTTGTCCGGCGGGTCGCCGCGCAGGGCGAGGATGTTGCTGATCCCGCCCTTGGCGTACTGGCTCAGCACCTCGCGCACCTCGCCCTCGGAGTGCCCGACGCAGGTCAGGTGAGGGATCGGGTCGAGGTTGGTCTCGCTCTCGAGACGCACGACCAGGTCGCGCGTCAACTCGCGCGTCGACCCGCCCGCCCCGTACGTCACGCTCACGAACGTCGGCTTGAGCGGCTGCAGCTCCGAGATCGAGACGAACAGGTCAGCGGCCGCCTGCTCCGACCGCGGCGGGAAGAACTCGAAGCTGAACGTCGTCCGGTGCAGCTTGAAGATGTCACGGATGTGCATCGCAACACCTCATCGGCAGATTTCCGCCTCGGAACGCACCTCGGGCTCGGAAACCAGATCGGGGACGGGGCACCAGGACCCGGACGCCGGTTCTGCGGAGTCTTCGACGAAGAGCCGGGTGCGCACCCGGACCTTCGCAGACTCAGGTCCGGCGTCCAGTGCAGACCGGGTCTCCCGACTCCGATGCATCAGTACCTGTAGTGGTCGGGCTTGTACGGCCCCTCCACCGGCACGCCCAGGTACGCCGCCTGGTCCTCGGTCAGCTTGGTCAGCCGCACGCCGAGCTTGTCGAGGTGCAGGCGGGCCACCATCTCGTCGAGGTGCTTGGGCAGCACGTACACCTTGTTCTCGTAGTTCTCGGGGTTCTCGTGCAGCTCGATCTGCGCGATCACCTGGTTGGTGAAGCTCGCGCTCATCACGAAGCTCGGGTGACCCGTCGCGCACCCGAGGTTCAGCAGCCGACCCTCGGCCAGCACCAGGATGCTCGTATCACGGTCCTTGAAGTAGAACTCGTCGAACTGCGGCTTGACGTTGCGACGCTCGACGTTCGGGTCCTTCGCCAGACGCTCCATCTGGATCTCGTTGTCGAAGTGCCCGATGTTCCCGACGATCGCCTTATCCTTCATCTTCCGCATCGACTCGAGCGTGATGATGTCCTTGTTGCCGGTTGTCGTCACGAAGATATCGCCCGTCTCGATCACGTCCTCGAGCGTGCGGACCTCGATGCCCTCCATCGCGGCCTGGAGCGCGCAGATCGGGTCGATCTCGGTGATGATCACGCGGCAACCCTGCCCGCGCAGGGACTGCACGCACCCCTTGCCGACGTCGCCGTACCCGCAGACCACCGCGACCTTGCCGCTGAGCATCACGTCGGACGCGCGGTTCAGCCCGTCGATCAGCGAGTGACGGCACCCGTAGATGTTGTCGAACTTGCTCTTGGTGACCGAGTCGTTGACGTTGATCGCCGGGAACGGCAGCTTGCCGGACTCGGCCATCTGGTAGAGCCGGTGCACGCCGGTTGTCGTCTCCTCGCTGACGCCCTTGACCTGCGGCACGACCTTCTTGAACCAGCCGGGCGTCGCGGCGATCGTCGCCGAGATCGTGTCGAGGATGTGCTTCCACTCCTCCGGCTCGTTCGCCGCATCGAACGCCGGCACCGCGCCCGCGTTCTCGAACTCCAGCCCGCGGATCAACAGCAGCGTCGCGTCGCCGCCGTCGTCCACGATCTGGTCCGGGCCCGACCCGTCGGGCCACGTCAGCATCTGCTTCGTGCACCACCAGTACTCGCCCAGCGTCTCGCCCTTCCACGCGAACACGGGCGTGCCCTTCGGCGCCTCCGGTGTCCCGCCCGACTCCGGGCGCCCGACCACGACCGCCGCCGCCGCCGAGTCCTGCGTGCTGAAGATGTTGCAGCTGCACCAGCGAACGTCGGCGCCGAGCTCGGTCAGCGTCTCGATCAGCACCGCCGTCTGCACCGTCATGTGCAGCGAGCCCGCGATCTTCAGACCCTTCAGCGGCTTGGTCGCCCCGTACCGCTCGCGCAGCGCTATCAGCCCGGGCATCTCCTGCTCGGCCAGGCGGATCTCCTTGCGCCCGAGCTCGCCCAGGCTCAGATCGCGGACCTTGAAATCAAGCCCGCCGATCACCGTCTTCTCGATCTCGTTCCCTGTCGCCAGTGCGCTCATCGTCTGCTCCGTTTCGAATTGCGCCGTCCGCGGCGCGGTGCTTCTGGTTCCGGTGGGACGGGCGTCTCGCCCGTCTCCGCTTCTCCTACTGGCTGACTCGCCCTGTCGCAACAAAGAGGTCCGGCCCCTTCGCCTCCGGGTCGCTCGGAAGGACTCGGTACACGGGCGACACGAACCCCGCCTCGCCCAACATCGACTCGATTTCTGCGCGCCCGAAGCCGCTGTGCCGGTGCCCCATGCTCCGGCGGTACTCGTCCCGCTCGTGCTCGACCATGTCCACGATCAGGACCACGCCCCCCCCCCGATCGGGGCGGAGCACGCGTTGCATCTCCCGCACCGACGCAACCGGATCACCCACATGGTGCAGCACGAGAAAGCACACCGCCGCGTCCACGCTCGCGTCATCCAGCGGCAGCGACTCCAGCTCGCCCACCCGGTACTCCACGTTCCCGACGCCGCCCAACCTGGCGCGGGCGGCTTCGAGCATCGGCTCCGACGCGTCCACCGCCACCACACCGTGCACACACGGCGCCAGCAGCTCACCCGCGTTGCCCGTCCCGCACCCCAGGTCGGCCACCACCCAGTCCGGGCGGATCAGACCCAGCAGAGCGGGCGCCGTGAACCGCTCCCCGAACAGCTCGCCGCGGACCGCGTCCCACTCACCGGCGACGCGCCCGAAGAACGCCCGGCTGTCGGTCATCCGCTCGCCCAGCACGCCCGCCAGCCGCCGATCGTCCTCGCCCAGCTCGGGCATCGTCATCCCCGATCGGATCGCCGCCCAGAGGGTTCTCGCCTCGGGCACCAGATCGTCGAGTGTCAGGCGGTAATGCGTCGAGGTGCCGACGGCGCGTTTGACCAGCCACCCCGCCTCACCCAGCACCTTGAGGTGCCGACTCGCCGAGGATTGCGCGAGCTGGAAGACGCTCGCCACCTCCCCGACCGATAACTCCTCGCGTTCCAGCAGGCGGAGCATGCGCAGGCGCACGCTCTCGCCGAGCACGCCGAGGCGGTCTGCTACCGAGATGGCGCTGGGGTCTATCTTCATCCGTTGATGCGGATGGAGTGTAGAATAGATCCTCCCGTTGTCAAGCTGGGGTCTTCGTCTCCAGGTCCGGCTGGAAGGGGTGGGGGACTCAGCCCGAGTCGGGGTGCAAGCCCGGGATCGGCTCGGGTGCCCCGTCGCCGAGCAGGAGGACCCAGTACCCCACATCGCGCCAACGCCCGTGCTTGTACC
>Ga0210086_1000159_pt1 | contig 42656 bp, 25 predicted proteins | sample China_Galinas_PW_3_FD_184867 | JGI IMG/M metagenome (GOLD analysis project Ga0210086, IMG submission 184867) | Wetland microbial communities from San Francisco Bay, California, USA, that impact long-term carbon sequestration - China_Galinas_PWB_D2... | ecosystem: Environmental > Aquatic > Marine...
TCGACCAGAGCCTGCTGGTGCTGACCGCGGACCACGGCGAGGCCCTCGAGGGCGACCACGGCTATTACTTCAGCCACAACAACGGCCAGACCGCCGACCAGATCCACGTCCCGCTGCTGCTCCGCTGTACCGGCTGCCCGCGGGGCCAGGTCATCGACCGGCCGGTCTCGACCGTGGATGTCCTGCCGACCGTCCTCGATCTGCTCGGCCTGGACGACCTCGAGGAGGACGTCGAGACCGACGGCATCCCCCTGCTGGACGACCGGCCCCGCCTGGTGGTGAGCCAGGGGCACCAGGAGATCTCGCTCCGGAGCGGCGACTGGAAGGCGATCTGGAAGAAGGGCGCGCAACCGGCGCTCTACAACCTCCGGAAGGATCCCCACGAGCGCCACGACCTGGCCGACGAGCAGCCGGAGCGGCTGCACGAGCTGTCCCGGGCCCTCCGGGAGGTCCGCGCGCGTTCGATCGTCAGCCATGCGACGGTGCGCGGGAAGCTGCGCCAGCGGGCCCGCGAGGCGTTGCGGGACCTGGGCTACCTTTGAGCTCTGGCGATGAAGGGGACCCTGACCGGTGGCTCCGGGAGATGTTCAGTAGACTAGCCGCCACCATCTGACCTCACCGGCTGATTCCACCGGTGATCGAGGTGTGCCCGGATGAAGCTCGTCCTCCAGATCCCCTGTTTCAACGAAGCCGACACCCTGCCGGTGACCCTGGACTCGTTGCCCCGGAGCGTTCCCGGCTTCGACGCCGTGGAGTGGTTGGTGGTCGACGACGGGAGCGCCGACGCGACGGCGGAGGTGGCCCGTCGCCACGGCGTCGACCACGTGGTCCGGCTGCCGCGCAACCGGGGCCTGGCGCGCGCCTTCAGCACCGCCATCGAGGCCAGCCTCGCCATCGGGGCCGACGTGATCGTGAACCTGGACGCCGACAACCAGTACGACGCCCGGGACATCCCCAAGCTCGTCGCCCCGATCCTCGCCGGCGAGGCCCAGATCGTGGTCGGCAGCCGGCCGATCGACACCATCGCCGAGTTCTCCCTGCTCAAGAAGCTTCTCCAGCGCCTGGGGAGCTGGGTCGTGCGCATCGCCAGCCGGACCGCAGTGCCGGACGCGCCGAGCGGCTTCCGGGCGATGGACCGGGAGGCGGCGAGCCAGCTCAACGTCTTCAGCGACTACACCTACACGCTGGAGACGATCATCCAGGCCGGCCAGAAGGGTATGGCGATCACTTCGGTGCCCGTGCGCACCAACCCGGCACTCCGGCCGTCGCGGCTGATGAAAGGCATTCCGAGCTACGTCCGCCGCTCGATCCTCACCATCGTGCGGATCTTCATGACCTACCGGCCGTTCGAGTTCTTCGCCATCCCGGGCGGGATCAGCTTCCTGCTCGGCCTCGCCCTCGGCGTGCGCTTCCTCTACTTCTACTTCACGGAAGACGTCGCCACCGGTCATGTTCAGTCGGTGATCCTCGGCGCGCTGCTGATCGGCGTGGGGGTCGCCCTGGTAGTGGTCGGCCTGGTGGCGGATCTCATCTCGGCCAACCGCAAGCTGATGGAGAAGACCGACGCCCACCTGCACCAGCTCCGCTCCCAGATCCAGGGCCTCGAACGGCGGCTGGAGCAGCGCCACGAAGAGGAAGAGGCGGCCTCCCGCTCCCGGGAGCGCGCCGGTGGCTGAACGACCAGCGTCCGGGCCCATCGTCGAGCAAGGGGTCGTGGCCGGCAACGTCTACGACAAGTACGGCACGAGCAACCCGATCGCGCGGCGCCTCATGCGGGGGTTCGAGGGGGCGTTCGTGGAGCTGGTGGAGGCGACCGGTGCGGCGGCGGTCCACGAGGTCGGCTGCGGCGAGGGCCACCTGGCGGTGCTCCTGTCGCGCCGGGTGCCGAGCGTGCGCGCCTCGGACTTCTCCCGCCAGGTGATCGAGGAGGCGCGCCGGACGACGGCGCCGTCCGGCGCGGAGATCGAGTTCCTGGTGGCCGACGTCTACGACCTGGATCCGGAACGGCACGGCGCCGAGCTGGTGGTCTGCTGTGAGGTCATGGAGCATCTGGAGCGGCCGCAGGAGGCCCTCGAGCGCCTGGCGGCCCTGGCCCGGCCCTGGCTGCTGGTGAGCGTGCCGTGGGAGCCCCTCTGGCGCCTGCTCAACATCGCCCGGGGGAAGTACCTGGCCGCCGCCGGCAACACCCCGGGGCACCTGAACCACTGGACCCGGCGGGGCTTCCTGCGGCTCCTCGGCCGGCACGTGGACGTGGTCGAGGTCCGGACGCCGCTGCCCTGGACCATGGCCCTCTGCAGGGCTCGATCCCAGTCCCCATCCCACGGCGATCCCAAGTCCGGGTCCCACTCCGAGTCGCGCCCATGACCGACCGCCGGGCGCTCCGGTCCCACCTGCTGCGCTGGGCGGGTGGGGCGGTGGTCGTCTTCTCGCTCGCCTTCGTGGCGTCGAAGCTCCACGCGTCGTGGAGCGCCCTGGCGGACTGGCAGCCGAGCGGCGCCCTGTTCCTGGCGGTCGCCGGAGCGAGCGTCGCCTACGCGCTCATGGGGTTCCTCCTGTCGACGGCGTGGCACCTCCTGGTCGGCTGCTTCGATCACGGCGGGCTCGCCGCCCGGACCAACCACCGCCTCTACGCCCGCAGCCAGATCGCCAAGTACATTCCGGGCAACGTCCTGCAGGTCGCCGGCCGCCACGCCCTGGCCCGGCGGGAAGGGTCGAGCCACGCCGGGCTGGTGGCGGCGGCGCTCTACGAGATCGCCGGCCTGCTGGCCGCGGCGGGGGGCGTCTCCCTGGTCGGCGCGGCGATCGTCTCCGTCGACCGCACCCGGTTGACGCTGGTCCTGGTGGGGGCCGGCGCCGGGGCCGCCCTGATCACTCTGCTCGCCGTGGCCGCCCGCCATCCGGCCCTGCGCCGGCGCCTCGCCCTGCCGGAGCGGCGCCCGGGGGAGGTGATCCGCTCGATCGGCGGAGCGCTCGCCCTCTACCTGGTCTTCTTCGTGGCCGGCGGGCTGGTGCTGGTCTGGTTGATCGTCGCCGTCGGCGGTGCACCGGGCGCGCGCGCCACCGGTGCGGTGGTCGCCGCGTTCTCCCTGTCGTGGGCCGCGGGGTTCCTCACCCCGGGGGCGCCGGCCGGCCTGGGGGTCCGGGAGGCGGCCCTGGTGGCTACCCTGGGCGGGCTGGTCGACGGGCCGACCGTGCTCCTGGCCGCCCTCGCCCTCCGGGTGGTCACGATCGTCGGGGACTCTCTGTACTTCGCGGGCTCGTTTCTGTGGCGGAACCGGGTCGCCGACGCCAACGACCAATCAGACCACCGGCCAGCAGCAGGACCGCGGTGAGCCCCGAGATCGGCGCCCCGACCCGCCAGCCCAGCGGCCGGTAGCGGAGCTCGACGAGCCGGCCGCCGCGGGGCACGTGGACGGCGGTCAGGGCACCGTAGGCGACGGCGATCGGCACCTCCTGACCGTCCACTCGCGCCTGCCACCCGGGGATCGCGGCCTGGGAGACGACGAGCCAGGCGTCCTCGAGCGTGTTGACCCGTACCTGGACCTCGACGCCGCGGCGCTCGACCCCGAGGACTCGGGCCGCCTGCGCGGTTCGCTCGCGAGCGCCGGGTGCCAGGCCGGGCGCCTCCAGCGGGGCGAGCTCTTGGGCCGGGTGGTCCCCGCGGGTCAGGCCGAAGGCCTCCTCGGCGGAGCCGACTCCGACCACCTTCTCCGGGAAGAACGCCCACCGCGGTGTCCGGTCGAGCTCCCAGAGGCGGACGCAACCGAAGGTTCCGGCGTCCCGCCAGGGCGGCGGGACATCGAGGCCGGCAAAGGCGACCAGGTAGCGTGTGGACAGGGCAGTGAGCGGCGCCCGGTGGTCGGGCAGCGGCTCGATGTACTGGGCGATCTGCGAGCCGCGTTCCATGTCGAGTGTGCGGGCGAGCCACCGGTCGTAGCGCCCCCAGGTGGTCGGGTCGTGGGCGCGGACGTCCTCGAAATGGTAGACGGCGGCGGCGTTCGGCACCATGACGCCCCGGGTGCCGATGACGCGCCCCGGCGGACCCTGCCGGAGCGCGTCGAAGAGTGGGATCTCCGGGTACGCCAGGACGCTAGGCACCGTCGGCACGAAGTGGAGGTAGGCGGTCGCCATCTGGCCGACCACCGCCACCGCGGCGAGCGCGCCGACGAGCCGGGAACGGCGGCGGAGGAGCCAGGCGAGGAGGGGCAGCGCGGCGCCCGCGCACGCCCAGGCACAGGCGCTCCAGGAGACGACCTGGAGACGGGCGACCCAGCGGGGCACGCCGTCGCGGCCGGCGATCGCCCCGGCTGCCACCGGCCCCGCGGCCAGCACGATCCCGACCGCCAGGCCGACGCCGAGCGCCAGCACCAGCCGGCGCCGGCCGGCCTCCGCCCGAGTCAACCGCTCGAGGCCGAGGCCGCCGAGCAGGGCAAGGGCGAAGGCCGCCAGGTACGCGGCGTAGCGGGGCGAGACGTGGGAGATCCCTGGCATGCTCGCCCAGAGCCGATCGATGCCGAAGACCAGGGCGTGGAGTGCCAATCCGCCGGCGGCGAGCAGGGGAAGGACCGACTCCCGGGGCGAGCGCCAGGTGAGGAGCGGCAGCGCCGCGGCGGCCAGGGCGAGCAGGGCGAGCCCAACGGCTCCCTCGGAGATGTTGGCGAACGAGCCGATGCCCTGGTAGTTCCCGTCCTGCCAAGTCCCGAAGACACCCGGAGCGCTCAGGTGGAGGAGGATCGAGAGGGGCAGGCCGGTCGGTCGCACGGACCACGGCGTTCCCTCGCCGGCGTTGGTTGCAACCTTCATGGAGTGGGGCACGGTCCCGGCGAGCGGCAGGACGGCGACGGCGGCAAGGCCGCCCGCTGCGATGAAGGCGGCGAGGAAACGGAGCAAGCCGGGGCGGGAGCGCCGCCAGCCGCCGAACGCCCACTCCCAGCCCCAGCGCACCGCGACCGCACCCAGGGCCATGGCGGCGGTCTCCGGGTGGCCGGCGAGCAGCATGCCGGTGAGCGCGGCGCCGGCCAGGAGCGCCGGCCGGCCCTCGCGCTCGCCGCGGATCAGGCGCTCGACGGCGAGGAAGAGCCACGGCCAGAGCGCCATCACCTCGGTTTGCGGATGAAGCTTCCAGAGCGACATGGAGCCGCCGAAGGCGTAGCCGAGGGCGGCCGCCAGAGCGAAGGGCGCCCGGACGTCGAGGAGGCGCGCGGCGAGGAAGGTGCCGAGCAGGGCGAGCAGGACCTTCAGGAACGCGCGCAAGGCCTGGGCCGTCGGCGGCTCGAACGGAAGCGACAGGACCGAGAGCAGGCTGAACGGGGCGGACTGGCCGTCGCCCAGGAGCGCCTGACCGCCGCCGACCCACGGGTCGAGGAGGGGAGGCCGGCCCGCCAGGAGCTGCCGCCGGGCCTCGATCTGCCAAGGTACCAGGTGATTAGAGATGTCGCCCAGATGGGGCGTGGCCGGCTCGAAGGGCGGGCCGTTCAAGGGGCCGCGCCACGGCGGCACCTGGGCCTGGAGATCGAAAGAGCCCAGCAGGCGCGCGGTCGACAGCGCGGGCAGCACAGGGGCGAGCGCGAGGACGGCCAACAGGACGGCCCATGCCGGGCGAAGGGGCAGCCGGAAGAACCTCCCGGTGAGGACGGAGAGCACGACCGTCAGCAGGATCATCCAGGCCAGCAACCCCCAGCGCAGGTGCCGGGGGCCGTACAGGGTCCACAGGCCACCCGGCTGGGCGACGTCGGCCGGGATCGCGCGGTCGTCGGTGATCCGGAAGGCGGCGAGCGTCCCTTGGTAGACCTCGATCTCGAAGCGTCCCTTCTCGGGGACGTTCCATGCCCAGAACCGGGCCGGGGCGGTGTACGTTTCGCCGGGATGGAGGCTGAAGGCGGTCGTGGCGGGTCCGGAAATGCTCGGATCCCGCTGGTTGTGGAGCAGAGCCCGGGCGCCCTCGGGTCCGGCGACGACCCCGAGCGGCTGGGCGCGGGACGCGAAGGTGAGGGACAGGCGTGTCCCCGGGCCGACCTTCTGCAGTTGCTCGGTTGGTGCGGTGTCACCGCGCACCGGCCCAGGTGCGACGGCCGCGACGAACAAGGCGACGAACACTCCGACGGCTCCGGTCGCGCGGCGAACGGACCGCGGGGTCGCGGGGCGGTGGCAGAAGAGTGTCATCGTCGGTGCGCAGGCGTGCGGAGCGGTACACTCCCGAGGCCATGGGGTTCGATCATATCGTCGAGCGTGGGCCGAATCGGTCGCCCGGTCCAGCGACGTGGCTGCCGGTCCTGCTGCCCGTGGCGGTCGGCGTTCTGCTCCGGCTTCACGGCTTGAGCGAGCAGATCATCGGCGGTGACGAGCTTCACTCCGTCGACGCGGCGCTCCGGTTGAGTCTGCCGAGGATCCTGACCACCTACGAGGTGGCCGACAACTGCATGCCGTGGACCGCTTATCTTCACCTCCTGCTCCAGGCGGGCGTCGGCCTGACCGAGAAGCTGGTGCGCCTACCGAGCCTCGTTGCGGGGCTGGTCTCCCTGCTCGTCATCCCGGTGGTCCTGGCGCGCCGCATCGGTCGGGCCGAGGCGGTCCTCTTCGCCTGGCTGGTGGCGCTGTCGCCGACGTTCATCTACTACAGTCGGGTCGCTCGACCGTACACGGTGGTGGTCCTCTTGGGCTTCGTCTCCGTCGCCTGCTTCTGGCGGTGGTGGGAGCTCGAGAGGACGGCGGTCCGGGGCCGGGAGCGTCGCTGGATCCGCTGGGGTTGGGCCGCCGGGTACGCCGTTTCCGGAGCTCTTGCCTCCTGGTTCCATCCGGCCAGCGGGCCGTTCGTCGCGGCGCCCCTGGCCTTCACCGCGGGCGAGATTCTGCTGCGACACTGGCAGTCCCGGAGCTGGATTGTCCAGAGCCCTTCCGTCCGGGTTCCCTCCGTCGTCCGCCTGCTGGCTCCGACCGGCCTCCTGTCCGTCCTGGTCGCGGCCTACCTGGTGCCGGCCGGTGCGAGCTTCCTCGAGATCCTCCGGATGAAGGCCGAGGGCAAGGCACCCGACTGGAAGACGCTCACCCACGGAGCGCTGCTCGCCGCCGGAACCGTGTCGCCTGCGGTCGCGGTCGGCTTCTGGCTGCTGGCCGCGGTCGGCCTGGCCGTCCTGGCCCGAACGAAACGGCGGCTGGCCCTCTACTCGGTGATCCTGGTGGCGATGCCGGTCGTGGCGCTCCTGGTGATGCAGCCGCGGGCCGTCCGGGTGCCGGTCATCGCGTTGCGCTACGTCTTGGTGGCCCTGCCCGCGGTCCTGCTCTGGGTGGCGTCGGGGTTGGTTGCGCTCTGGCGCCTGCGGCCGCGCGGCAAGGCAGTCCGGCTGCGCTGGGCGGGTCCGCTGGGTGCTGCCGCCCTGGTCTGTGCCTGGTGTGCCACCCACCCGTACGTCACCGATCCGGCCCTGCGCTTCGGGCCGTTCGCCGGCAGTACGAGCGCCTCGTCGTGGGATCGGCCGGTGCCGGTCCTGCCGCCGAAGCGGGTGCCGGAGGTCTACCGACTGATCGCCCGGGAGCCGGGGGATCGGCCGGTGGTCGCAGTGGGCTCCGATTTTCCATGGCCCTCCAGCCGCCCCGACCAAGCCCTCTGGCGCGTCCACCGGCGGCCGGTCATCGTGGCGTCCTTCAAGCACTGGCTGCTCGATCCGCGCCTCCGGTTCACGACTCTGGTGCCGGCGACACCAGAGGCGATCGCCGCGAGCACCGGGCGCTTCGTCATCCTCCACCTCGACCGCGCCACGCTGGCCATCGTCGAGGAAGAACAGCGCACGGGGTGGCGCCGGCCACTCCTCAAGAACAGGTACTACCGGCGCATGGAGCACTTCCGCAAGCGCGCGCGCAACATCCTGACCGAGGCGTGGGGTCCGCCAGCGATCACCGGGCCGGGTCTGCTGGTCTGGGATCTGGAGACCGTGGCTCGAACAGCGCGCTCCGCTGCAGCCCGAGGCGGTGGCAGTACCACGAGCCGAGGGACAGGAGGGTCTCCATCGCATAGCGACCGGCGCGGCCGAAGCTGATGCTCGACGCCTCGTCGAAGTAGTGGACCGGCATGGGGATGTCGCCGAGGCGGAAGCCGAAGTGGACGGCCTGGAGCAGGAGCTGGGAGTCGAACACGAAGTCGTCGGAATTCCGCTCGAACGGGATCGTCTCGAGCAGCTCGCGGCGGTAGGCGCGATAGCCGCTGTGCCACTCTCCCAGGTTCTGGCCGGTGAGGACGTTCTCGAAGATCGTCAGGCCGCGGTTGGCCGCGTACTTGAGGCGGGGCATGCCGCCGGACAGCGCCTCCTTCCGGGTGCGGATCCGGTTGCCCAGGACCAGGTCCAGGATGTCCAGCCGGAGGATCTCCACCGTCGCCGGCACCAGCCGGGCGTCGTACTGGTCGTCGGCGTGGACCATCACGACGTAGTCCGCGCCGCGGGCGAGCGCCTCCCGGTAGCAGGTCTTCTGGTTGGCGCCGTAGCCCCCGTTGTCGTCATGGCGGACGAGGGTGACGGGGAGGCGGGCGGCGATCTCGGACGTCTCGTCGGTGCTCGCGTCGTCGACCACGATCACTTCGTCACAGCAGTCCGGAGGCAGGCGGGAGAGGGTCCGCTCCAGGGTGGACGCCGCGTTGTAGGCGGGCATGACGACGATGACGTGGTCGGACATGAAGGATGAGGCTCCGCTTGCAAAGCACTCCTAGGTGGCGGGAACGTATGACCGATCAGCATGATGCTAACAGGTCGAATACAAAGGGGAAGAGGCTGCCTCTGAGATAATCTGCGGGAACGTTCCGAGCCGGCCCATCCGCGACCGAACCGGCCCCGATCCGACCCAGCCCGACCCAGGAGGACCCGATGCTTCGCCATCCCCTATGCTCCGTCCGCACGCCGCTCCTCTCCCTCGTGCCGCTGCTCTTCCTCGGCATCCTGGCGCTGGCGGCCTTGCCGTCGTCCGCCGAAGACTCGCACCCGTTCAACGTCCACGACCTGGTCGCCATGGCCCGGCTGTCCGATCCCCAGGTGTCGCCCGACGGGCTCTCGGTGGCGTACGTGCTGCGGACGACGGACCTCGAGGCGGACAAGGGGCGGACCGATCTCTGGTCGGTGTCGATCGACGGCGGCACACCGCGTCAATTGACCACCGATCCGGCCTCGGACGACTCCCCCCGCTGGTCGCCGGACGGCAGCGCGCTCTACTTCCTGTCCAGCCGCTCCGGCTCCAACCAGGTCTGGCGCCTGCCCATGGCCGGGGGAGAGGCGGCCCAGGTGACCGACCTGCCCCTGGACGTGGGCGGCTTCGTCCTGTCGCCCGACGGCTCCTCGCTGGCGGTGAGCCTGGCGGTCTTCCCGGATTGCAAGGATCTGCAGTGCACCGTCGACCGGCTCGAGAAGCGGGAGAAGGGGAAGGCGAACGGCCAGCTCTACGACCACCTGTTCGTCCGCCACTGGGACACCTGGGAGGATGGCCGGAGGAACCAGCTCTTCGTCGTTCCGGCGACGGCCGGCACCGACGGCGGCGAGCCGGTCTGGGTAAGCAAGGGCCTGGACGGTGACGTGCCGTCGAAGCCGTTCGGCGGCATGGAGGAGGTGGCCTGGACGCCGGACGGCCACGGACTGGTCTTCACCTGCCGGGCGGTCGGCGCGGAGGAGCCGTGGTCGACCGATTTCGACCTCTACCTGGCGCCGGCGGACGGTGCCGGGGCACCGAAGAAGCTGACCACGGCCAACCGGGCCTGGGACACCCAGCCTGTGTTCTCACCCGACGGCAAGACGCTGGCCTACCTGGCCATGGCGCGGCCGCGGTTCGAGGCGGACCGCTTCCGGATCGTCCTCATGCCGTGGGGCGACGGCGGCCCGACGGGCCCGCCCCGCGTCTTGACCGAGGACTGGGACCGCTCGGTTGGCTCCATGTTCTGGTCACCGGACGGCGGCACCCTCTACGCCACCGCGGACAACCTGGGCCAGGTCGCCCTGTTCTCGGTCGATCCGCAGAGCGGGAAGGTGGTCGAGCTGCTCTCGGACGGGCACCTGCGCTCGGCCCAGACCGCGGGGGCCGGGCGGATCGTCTTCGGCCGGGACACCTTCAAGTCGCCGACCGACCTCTACCGGCTCGATCTAGACAACGGCGACCCGGTGCGCCTGACCGAGGTCAACGCCGAGCGCCTGGCCCACATCCGGATGGGCGACTTCGAACAGTTCAGCTTCCCGGGCTGGAACGGGGAGACGGTGCACGGCTACGTGGTCAAGCCGGCCGACTTCGACCCGCACAAGACGTACCCGATCGCGTTCCTGATCCACGGCGGCCCCCAGGGCTCCTTCGGCAACGAGTTCCACTACCGCTGGAACCCCCAGGCCTATGCCGGTGCCGGCTACGCCTCGGTTCTGATCGACTTCCACGGCTCGACCGGCTACGGCCAGGCGTTCACCGACTCGATCAGCGGCGACTGGGGGGGCAAGCCGCTGGTCGACCTGCAGAAGGGCCTGGCCGCGGCGCTCGAGCGCTTCGGCTACCTGGACGGCGACCGGATCTGCGCCCTCGGCGCCTCCTACGGCGGTTTCATGATCAACTGGATCGCCGGCAACTGGCCGGACCGGTTCGACTGCCTGGTGAACCACGACGGCGTCTTCGACCAGCGCATGATGTACTACTCGACCGAAGAGCTCTGGTTCCCGGAGTGGGAGTTCGGTGGGCCGTACTGGAAGACTCCGGAGACCTACGAGAAGGTCAACCCGGTGGACTTCGTCGGCAACTGGAAGACGCCCATGCTGGTGATCCACGGTGGCCACGACTACCGCATTCCGGAGAGCCAAGGTCTCGGCGCGTTCACCGCCCTCCAGCGCCAGGGGATCCCGAGCGAGTTCCTCCACTTCCCGGAGGAGAACCACTGGGTGCTCAGCCCGGCCAACAGCATTCTGTGGCACGACACGGTGCTCGCCTGGCTGAAGCGCTGGACCGGCGACGACGCGGCCGGCGGCGGTGGCGGCGCCCAGTGATCCCATGCCACCGGACGGACGCGCGCTCCGGTCCGGTTCAGCCGGCGGCGTCGATCATCTCCGCGTACCCTTCGCGGAAGGTCGGGTAGAGGAACCGGTAGCCGGAGGCCTGGAGGAGGGCGCTGCTACAGCGCTTGGTGCCGCGGCGCCGCCCGGTTCCGCTCGCCGGCTCCCGGGGCGGTTCGGGGACGCCGAGACGGCGGGCGATCCAGCAGAGGACCTCGCAGCGGTCGGCGGGCTCGGTATCGACCCCCAGGTAGACCGGTTCCGGCGCGGCGTGGTCGAGCAGGTGCGCCAGGCTGCCGGCGCAGTCGTCCCGGTGGATGCGGTTGGTCCAGACCGGCGGGCCGTCGGTGCAGCGGGCGGCGCCGGAGCGGACCTCGTCGATCAGCCGCGTGCGACCCGGTCCGTAGATACCGCCGAAGCGGACGATGACGGCGCCCCGGGTGAAGCGCCCGGCGTGGCCGAGCACCAGCCGCTCCCCGGCGAGGAGATGGGCGCCGGAGAAGCCCGCCGGGTCGGGCTCCGTCTTCTCGTCGACCCAGCCGCCCTCCGCGTCGCCGTAGACGCCGGTGCTCGACACGAAGACCAACCGCGCGGGCCGTGCGGGCGCGAGGCCTTCGGCGTCCAGGGCGGCGAGCAGGTTGGCCGGACCGTCCACGTAGGCCTGCCGGTAGGCGTCGTCCGAGAAGCCGGAGGCGGCGACCGCGTAGACTACGGCGTCCGGCGGCGCGGGCAGGCCGGAGAGCGCCGCGGCGAGACTGTCCCGGGACGTGACGTCGGCGGCCACCGGCACGACGCCGGCAGGGAGGGTGTCCGGGTGGCGCCGGAGCCCGAAGACCTGCCGGCCATCCGCCACCAGAGTCGCGGCGAGGGCCGTGCCGACGTAGCCGCAACCGGCGATCAGGACGCGCGCGGGCGGGGAGGGGCTGGCTGACTGGGCGGAGGAGGGCATGGTCGGTTAGCGGTCCCCGGCGAACGGCGGAGGAGGCCGCCGCCGGGGGGTCCAGGATCTCTCGGTCAGGCCGCCTTCTGCTCCGGCGGCGCTTCCTCCGCCGTCCCGGCCGCGCCGTCTCCCTTCAGGTACTTGTCCAGGAAGGTCAGGATCTTCTCGTAGGCTTCCTCCCGGTTGCCCTTGTTCAGGAAGCCGTGGCCTTCGTCGTCGAACACCACATACTCGACCGGCACGCCGTTGGCGCGCGCGGCTTCGACGATCTCGTCCGACTCCACCTTGAGCACCCGCGGGTCGTTGGCTCCCTGGAGCACCATCAGCGGGCGCCGGATCTGGTCGGCGTGGAACAGCGGCGAGATGCGGCGCAAGCGCTCACCGTCCTCGGCCGGATCGCCCATCTCCTGGTAGAGGGCTTCGCGGATCGACTCCCACCACGGCGGAATGCTCTCGAGGGTGCGCACCCAGTTGGAGATGCCGAACAGATCGACCCCGACCGCGAACTCCTCGGGGCGGAAGGTGACCGCGGCGAGGGTGAGATAGCCGCCGTAGCTGCCGCCCAGGACGCCGATCTTGCCCTTCTCGACCCAGCCGGTGTCCAGGAGCATCCCCTTGGAGGCGACCACGTCGTCCAGGTCCGCCTCGCCGTGCCTGCGGTCGTCCATCCGGTAGAAGGTCTTGCCGTAGCCGCTCGATCCACGGTTGTTGATGGCGTAGACGGCGTAGCCGTGGTTCACCAGGTACTGGGTGGCCTCGCTGTAGCCGACCCGCGACTGGCCGCCCGGTCCGCCGTGGATCACCACCAGGGCCGGGACCTTGTGCTCGGGGCTCGCGCCGTGGGGGCGGTAGAGGAGTCCGGGGATCTCGACCCCGTCGTAGGAGGCGAAGCGGACCACTTTCGGGCTCACCAGGGCGCTGGGGTCGATGTCCGGATTGAGCGTGTCCGTGATCTGGGCCACCTCGCCGCCGCCGAGGGTGGAGACGTAGAGGTTGCGCGGCGAGCGGGCGGTCGAGCCGTAGAAGGCGATGCGTCGCTCGTCCGGCGAGATCTCGATGTCGGTGATCTCCGCTTCGGGCAGCTCCGGCAGCTCGACCTGGCTCATGTCGGCCGTGCGGTAGACCCGCACCTCGGTGCGGGCGTCGTTGTTGATCCAGACCGACAGGTGCTCGCCGGTGGTCGAGTACTGGGCGCCGAGCACGTCCCACTGCGGGTGGACCAGCTCGCGGGTCGCGCCGCTGGCCAGGTCATACGCCACCAGGTACTTGAACTCGTCGCCCCGGTCGGTCAGGTAGAGGAGGGTGGTGGCGTCCGGGTCGAACCCCATGGCCAGGTTGCCTTCGAAACCGTCGTGCTCGGTCAGGTTCTGGAGCTTTCCGGTCGTGCGGTCGAGCAGGTAGACGTCGCTGTCCGAGGTGGAGATCGCCTTGGTGAACGCGATGTAGCGGCGGTCCGACGAGATGTCCGCCACCTCGAGGCCCTGGTCGTTCGAGTAGAGCTCCCGGCGTGCGAAGTCGTTGGTGCCCATCTCGTAGACGTCGAAGTAGCGCTTGTCGCGCTCGTTGGTGCCGAAGAAGAAGGCGCTCTTGTCCGGCGTCCAGCCATAGAGGACCGCCTTGTGGCCGTCGCCGGGGGTGAGATCGGTGACCGTGCCGTCGGCAGCCTGAACGTAGAGGTGGTCGAGCTCGTTGCCTCCCTGATCGCCCATCGACAGGAACCGTTCACCGTCGGGCAGGTAGCCGAGGGCGAAGCGGGCGTCGTCGGCCGATTGGGTGAGCTGCTCGGGCGCGCTGCCGTCCACCGGGTAGGCGTAGACGTTGTAGACGCCGGAGGCGTCGCTCGACACCAACAGCCGCTGGCCGTCGGGCGAGAACGACAGGCCGCGGAGAGAGGTGCTCTCCAGGAACTGGCCGACGGTGTATTGCGGCACCGTGTCGGCCGTTTCGGCGGGCTCGTTGGTGGCCTCTTCGGTGGTGGGGCGGCAGGCGCCGAAGGGCGCCAGCAGGAGGAGCGCAGCCGGGAGCAGCAGCGCGGTCTTCGGGGCGAATCGGATCGGTCTCATGCCGTGGGCTCCTCGATGGATCGGGAATCGGTTCCGGCCGGGCCGGACGTCGTCAACTCCATCCGCTTCAATACGGTGAAGCGGCGGCGAAGTTCTCCGGCAGCGGCCGGAACGGCCCTGCCGGCCCGGCCGCGCAGGTGGCAGGCCGGGGTCTCAGCGCGGCATACCGGGGCCGTAGCCGGTCAGCTCGACGTAGCCGCGGCCGATCACCGGCGCGCCTGCGCTCCCCTCGCGCGACGCGTCGGCGCGCCGGACGTCGACCGCGCCCTCCCAGTAGCGTAGGCCGACGTCGAGCTCCTGGTCCGCGAGGACCGGCCGGATCACGAGGTCGATTCCCTCGCCGGGTACCGCGAGGTGCCAGGTGAATGGATAGAGGGCGCCGGTCGCCGGGCTGCGCCACCGGTCGAGGACGTCGATTGCGAACGCGTCGCGGGCCAGGTGACGGGCGGTGCCGTCCCGCGCCACGAGGGTGGCGGAGGAGGCCGGGTCGATGCCGCCGCCCACCGCGTCCGACAGCCGTAGGGCGTAGACCATCAGGTCCCGGCCGTCGTCGAGCTGGAGCGCGAACCAATCCCACCCGACCTGGTCTTGGGCGAGCGCGCTGGTGCTCCATTCCCGGTCCATCCAGGAGCTTCCGGAGACGGCGAAGGAGCCCTCGCCGAGGGTCACGGTGCCGGCGGTCGGCAGCCGGGTGAAGGAGTAGTAGTACGAGGCGTCGACCATGCCCGTGGCCGGATCGCGGCTCTTCACCGACAGCCCGGAGTCGCCCTGGAGGACGACCGGCTTGCCCGGCTCCAGGGTGAGCGCGATGGCGGCACCCTCCTGGGCGGCGGCGAGCCGGAGTGGCAGCAGCCCGCCGCCCCGGATGGCAGGCGGAGCAGTCCCGACGGGCAGGACGGATCGCGCGCTCCAGTCGTCGACCCAGAGCCGGAGACCGGGGCCGGTGAAGGTGGCGCCCGCCAGGCCCAGGCGGCCGCCGCGGGCGAGGCGCTGTGCGGCGAAGAAGCGGCGTCCGGCCGCGTCGGTCACCGCAAAGTGGGCGAACCAGGCCTGACGGGTCGCCCAGGGGGACGCCCGGTCGTCGGTGGGGAACGCGGCCGCCTCGTCGTCCGGCGGTGCCAGGGCGTTGCGGAAGAAGGTGAGCTGGTAGCCGAACCTCCGGCCGTCCGCGCCGTCCAGGTTGCCGGTGAAGTACCACCACTCGGTGCGGAAGCGTGGGTGGGGGCCGTGGTCTGCGGGGAAGTGGAAGGGCCGGGGCGCGTCCGCCCGGGCGTAGCCGGTCGTGTCCCCGGAGAGGGCACCGGCGATGGACAGGGCCGCCTCCTGGCGGTCCCGGGGCGGTCCGCAGGCGGCCGCCAAGGAGACGGCGGCAGCCAGGGCGGCCACGAGCAGCCGGCGGTGTCCGAAGGCGGAGACGGGGCGGGTTCGCGGAGAGGCCGGTGTGTCCATCGGAGACAGATCCTACCCTCGGCCGTGCTGCCCGAGCCGGCGTGAAGCGGCCGCGGCTCGCCCGTGTGGCACCTGCCCGCCGCGTGCGGCGAGCCCTGACGAAGTGCTGACGAACGCTATGGTAGGGTCACTTTTCTAGGCCATGCCGCCAGGTCCGGTCGGCATCGTGGCTCCCGACACGTTCTCGGACACGGGATGAGCCTGCTCCCCATTCTCGCCATCGCCGCCGATCTGGCCGCGGCTCTCTGGTCGACCGTCCTTCTCCGTCGGTTGCGCGACTGGCGTCTCGCGTTTTTCGCCACCCTGCCGTTGGTGGTCGCGGCGCACCAAGTTCTCATGTTGGCGGAGCTCGCGTTCCACCACGTGGATGGGATGGCCCAGTCCGGTCCCGTGCACTGGGGAGAGGATCTGAGCGGGCTCCTGGTCAGTGTCCTCGTGCTGCTCGCGGTAGTCTTCGCCGGCCGCTCCCTCGAGCAGCGGCGCAAGTCCCAGCAGGACCTACGGTTGGAGAAGGCCTACCTGGAGCAGCTCTTCACCGCGGCACCGGAAGCGGTCGTCCTGCTCAACAACCGGGAAGACGTTCAGCGCATCAACCCGGAGTTCGAGCGGATGTTCGGCTACACCCGCGAGGAGGCGATCGGTCGCCAGATCAACGACCTGATCGCGCCGGACGATCGGCGGGAGGAGGCCTCGGCCCTGACCTTTCGGGCGGCCAGCGGCGAGACGATCAACGTCGAGACCCTGCGCCGGCGCAAGGACGGCACCCAGGTCCACGTCTCGATCCTCGCCACGCCGATCCGCACCGACGACGGGCAGGTGGCGCTCTACGGCATCTACCGCGACATCACGGTGCGCAAAGAGGCGGAGGAGGCCCTGCGCAGGAGCGAGGAGCGCTACGCCCTGGCGGCGTCCGGCGCCGGCGCCGGGCTGTGGGACTGGGACCTGATGGAGGACCGGATCTACTTCTCCCCCCGGTGGAAGGAGATGCTCGGCCACAGCGACGAGGAGATCGGCTCCAGCCCGGCGGAGTGGCTGAGCCGGGTCCATCCCGAGGACCGGGAAGCGCTCGAGGACGCCCTGCTCGAGCACGTCGCTGGCGCCTCGGCCCACTTCGAGAACGAGCACCGCATCCTCCACCGGAACGGTACCTATCCCTGGATGCTCGTGCGCGGCACGGTGGTGCGCGACGAGCAGGGGGACGCCTACCGGATGGCCGGCTCCCAGATCGAGGTGACGGAGCGCAAGCTGGCCGAGGAGCAGCTCCGGCACGCGGCGCTCCACGACAGCCTGACCGGCCTGCCCAACCGAACCCTGTTCAGCGAGACCCTGGAGCGTGCCTTTGAGCGGCGCCGGCGGGAGCCGGACTACGGCTTCGCGGTGCTGTTCCTCGACCTGGACCGGTTCAAGCTGGTCAACGACAGCTTGGGCCACCTGGCCGGCGACCGGGTGCTGGAGGCGGCGGGCCGGCGGCTGCGGGGCTGCCTCCGGGCCGGCGACGCGGTCGCGCGACTGGCGGGGGACGAGTTCACCATCTTCCTCGACCGGGTGGCCGACGTGACCAGCGCCGTCCAGGTGGCGGAGCGTATCCAGGCGGCGCTCGGCGACCCCATGGACGTGGACGGCCAGGAGGTGGTGCTGTCCGCCGGCGTCGGGATCGTCCTCTCCGATGCGCGCTACGAGACCGCCGAAGAGATCCTCCGCGATGCCGACATCGCCATGTACCGGACGAAAGAGGACGGCGGCGCCACCTGCCGGGTGTTCGATCCGGCGATGCATGCCGAGGCGGTCGCGCGCCTCAAGCTGGAGACCGATCTGCGCCGGGCGCTCGAGCGCGACGAGTTCCGGGTCGTCTACCAGCCGATCGTCGATCTGTCGAGCGGCCGGGTGGCCGGGTTCGAGGCGCTGGTTCGCTGGGACCACCCGTCGCGCGGCCTGGTGGAGCCCGCCGACTTCATTGCCACCGCCGAGGAGACCGGCCTGATCGTCGAGGTGGGGGAACGGGTGCTCGGCCAGGCGTGCGAGCGCCTCAGCCGGTGGTGCCGGCAGTACGGTGACGCCACACCGTTCGTCAGCGTCAACCTGTCCGCGCGCCAGTTCCGCCAGACCGACTTCGTCGAGCGCCTGGTCGCCGTGGCGCAGGCGAGCGGCCTCGGCCCGGAGCAGCTCGGCCTGCTCAACCTGGAGATCACCGAGAGCGCCCTGATGGAGGGCGCCGAGCGCCACGTGGAGCTGGTCTCCGGCCTGCGCGAGCAGGGGATCAACGTCCACATCGACGACTTCGGCACCGGCTACTCGTCCCTGTCCTATCTCCACCGGTTCGCCATCCAGGCGCTCAAGATCGACCGCTCGTTCGTCGCCGGCATCGGTGAAGGGACGGGCAACCTGGAGATCGTCGAATCGATCATCACCCTGGCGAGCAACCTGGAGATCGACGTCATCGCAGAGGGCGTGGAGACGATGGTCCAACTGGAGTCGCTTCGCCAGCTCCGCTGTCCGTTGGCTCAGGGCTACTACTTCTCCCGCCCCGTGCTGCCCGACAAAGCCGAGGACTTGATACACCAGCCGATGGTGCGCCAGCGGCGCTCGGCGGGATAAGAGCGTGCGGGGAGGAAGCCGGGCGGGGTGCGCTCAGGTCACCCGCGCCCGCCGGATCACCCGTCGGAAGAGGCCCGGGAAGAACCGCTTCAGGTAGACCGCGAACCGCTCCTTGCCTCCGATCAGGACCTCCGCCGCGCCCCGGTCGACCGCCCGGAGGATGCGCTCGGCGCACACGTCCGGCGCCATGCCCCGCTCCTGGGCCCGGTCCATGGTGCCCTGCGGCGTGCCGTCGGCGGTCAGGGCGTGGACCGGCAGCTCGGTCCGGATGAAGCCGGGGCAGACCACGGTCACCCGGACGCCGTCGTCCCAGACCTCGGCGGCGAGCGATTCGAAGAAGCCGTGGAGCGCGTGCTTGGCGGCGGAGTAGGAGGAGCGGAGCGGCGTTCCGAACTTGCCCACCAGGCTCGACACGACCACGATCCTGCCGGCGCCGGCCGCGACCATACCGGGGAGGACCGCCTTGGTCAGCGCCACCGTGCCCAGGTAGTCGATCTCGATCAGCCGCCGGTCGACGGCCAGGTCGGTGTCGGCGGCGAGGGCGCGCTGGCTGACGCCGGCGTTGTTGATCAGGAGGTCGACCCGCCCGAGGCGCTCGGTCACCGCGGCCGCCGCCCGTTCGAGGCTCTCCGGCTCTCCCAGGTCGAGGGGGATGACCAGGTGGCGCTCCGGGTACTCGCAGGCGTTGCGGATCGCGCGCAGCCGCTCCTCCCGCCGCGCGGAGAGGACCACCCGGAGGCCGCGCCGGTCGAGGGCGTGGACCAGGGCTTCACCGATGCCGGAGGATGCGCCGGTGACCCAGGCGACCTGGTCTGGTTGGAGCGTGTTTGTCGGTGCCACGAACTCCCAGTGTACCAGCGCCGGGGCGCCGCGTCGCCGCCGCCCGGCGCGGGCCGGAGTCCGCTCCGCCGGGCGGGTTGCGGCGGCCCCGGGGGCTGCTACGCTCCCCCCGGGAGGACGCTGGAATGATCATCGGAGTACCGAGAGAGACCCATCGCCACGAGCACCGGGCCGGCCTCACACCGTCGGCCGTCGCCCGGCTCTCGCGGCTTGGCAACACCGTCGTCATCGAGCGCGGCACCGGGCTCGACGCCCATTTCGCGGACCGTGACTACGAGCGCGCGGGCGCCCAGATCGTCTACAGCCGGGAGGAAGCCTACCGGCGGGCGGAGGTCGTCTGCCGCGTCGGCGCGGTCGACCCGGAGGACCTGGAGCTGCTGCGCCCGGGCTCCACGCTCTGCGCGTTCCATCACCTGGCCGTCACGCCCCACGAGGTCGTCGAGCGGCTGATGGCGCTCGAGCTCACCCTGGTCGGCTACGAGGTGGTGGCCGACCGGGACGGCAGCCTGCCCGTGCTGATCCCGTTCAGCGAGATGGCCGGCCAGATGGCGGTCCACGCGGCCGCCCACCTGCTGCAGAACGAGCCGGGCGGGCGCGGCATCCTGCTCGGCGACGTGCCCGGGGTGCCGCCGCCGACCGTCCTGGTGCTTGGCGCCGGCGCGGTCGGCACGTCCGCGGCGCGCCAGGCCTCCGCGGCGGGCGCCCACGTGATCGTGGTGGACGCGGAGCTGCGCCGCCTCCGCCGGCTGAGCGCCGCGGTCCCCGGCGTGGTCACCGCGGTCGCCGGCCTCGACCGCCTGGAGCGCTTCACGGCGATCGCCGACGTGGTGATCGGCGCCGTGCTGGTGCCGGGCGGCCGGGCGCCGTTCCTGGTGAGCGAGGAGATGGTGCGGTCGATGAAGCAGGGGAGCGTGATCATCGACGTCGCCATCGACCAGGGGGGCTGTGTCGAGACCAGCCGGCCGACCTCTTTGGAGGACCCGACCTACACGGTCCACGACGTCATCCACTACTGCGTGCCGAACATGACCGCCAACATCGCCCGGACGTCCTCGCGCGCCCTGGCGAGCGCGGCGCTACCGTACGTCAGCCGGCTGGCGGAGCTCGGGGTCGACCGGGCGCTCCGCGAAGTGACCGGCCTGGCGCGCGGGGTCTATCTCTACCGCGGACGGCTGGTCCATCCGCTGGTGGCGGAGGCCCACGGACTGGAACACACACCGCTCGCCGAGCTGCTCGGGGAGGGAGGGAGATCGTGAGCTGGCAGAACGACTACCGGGCGAAGCTCTGCTCGCCGGCCGAAGCCGTGGCGCGGATCGGCAGCGGCCAGAGGGTGTACTACGGCGGCAACGCGGCCATTCCCCAGACCCTGGTCCGGGCGCTGGCCGCCCGGCGGGACGAGCTGGACGACGTGCAGCTCAACCACGTCCTCTTGATCGGCGACGACCCGCTGTCGGCGCCGGAAGCGACCGGGCACTTCCGCCACAACTCGCTGTTCGTCGGCCCGGCGGACCGCAAGGCGGTCAACGAGGGGCGGGCGGACTACGTGCCGATCTTCCTCTACCAGATCCCGCGGCTGTTCCACGAGCGGATCGTGCCGCTCGACGTGGCCATGATCCAGGTCTCGCCGCCGGACGAGCACGGCTTCATGAGCCTAGGGGTCGAGGTGCTGGCGTCGAAGGCCGCCTGCCAGATGGCGGGGACGGTCATCGCCCAGGTCAACGAGAAAATGCCCCGGGTGCTGGGCGATTCGTTCATCCACGTCAACCGGGTCGACGCCATCGTCGAGGAGACCGAGCCGCTGCCGACGCTCAAGCCGCCGGCGGCGACCGCGGTGGAGGAGGCGATCGGCCGGCACGTGGTCGGGTTGATCGAGCCGGGCTCGACGGTGCAGATGGGCATCGGCGGCATCCCGGACGCGGTCTACGAGAACCTGGACGGGCCGCTCGATCTGGGCGTCCACACCGAGATGATCTCGGACGGCGCCATGCGGGCCATCGAGCGCGGCGTGGTGACGGGGAATCAGAAGACGCTCCACCAGGGCAAGGCGGTCATCACCTTCGCCCTGGGCAGCACGGAGCTCTACGAGTTCATCGACAATAACCCGTTCATCGAAGGCCACCCGGTCGACTACGTGAACGACCCGTTCGTATCCAGCCAGAACGACCGCCTGGTGGCGATCAACTCGGCAATCGAGGTCGACCTGACCGGGCAGGTCTGCTCGGACTCGATCGGCTCCTATATCTACTCCGGCTTCGGCGGCCAGGTGGACTTCATCCGCGGCGCCGCTCGCTCGGCCGGCGGTCGGCCGATCATCGCCCTGCCGTCGAGCGCCAAGAAGGGAACCATGTCGCGGATCGTGCCCTTCCTGAAAGAGGGGGCGGGCGTGGTCACCAGCCGGGCGGACGTGCACTACGTCGTCACCGAGCACGGCGTGGCGAACCTCTTCGGCAAGAACCTGCGGGAACGGGCCGAAGCCCTCATCGCCATCGCCGACCCGGCGTTTCAGGACGAGTTGGAAAAGGCCGCCAAGGAGAGGAAGCTGCTGCCGTAGGCGGGAGGCTCCGAGGCGGCTCGGGCGCGGAGCCGGGCGGCAGGGGGCGTCCCTTTCCCCCCGCGAGGGTGGGAAAGGGATCGAGGGTTTGGGGGGCGTTCTGGAAGGTCTGCCGGGAGCGGGTCGGGAGGCCCGGGCCTCCGGGACGGCGAACGTCCACGGCGGTTGGGAGACAAACGTTCGCCTCGGCTCGGAGCGCGCTGGCTACTCGTTGTGCCATGTGAATAGAGGAGGTGGTTCGTGCGACGGGCGTGCTCGTTCCCGTCCTCCTTAGTAAATGGGACGCCCACTACGCCACATCCCGCCAGGCCACATGCTCGAGGTCACGAACCGGACCTTCCAGAAGCGCTATCTGCTGCTTCCGACCCAGAAACTGCGCAAGATCGTGCTCGGTATTCTGGGCCGCGTCCAGCGCAAGCTCAAGATGCCGGTCCACGGGTTCACCTTCGCCTCGAACCACTTCCACCTCCTGGTCACCCCCAGGGACGCCGACCATCTCGCTTGCTTCATGCGCCGTGTCGAACAGAAGCTCTCGACCGAGATCCGGCGCCTCTACGACTGGGAGGGCTCCCTCTGGCAGGGCCGCTACCACGCGATCCCGATCGAAAATGACGAGCGGGCCCAGGTCAGCAGGCTGCGGTACATCCTGAGCCACGGGGTCAAGGAGGGACTTGTGAGGAAGTGCGCGGAGTGGCCTGGCGCCCACTGCGTGACCGCCTTGACCGAGAGTGAGCGGCTCTCCGGCACCTGGTACGACCGGAGCGCCCAGTATCGGGCGAATCGGTGGAGTGCAGAGACCGGCGACGAAGAGCAGTTCGCTGGGGACGAGGAGGTCGTCCTGACCCCTCTGCCCTGCTGGGCGCACCACACCGAAGAGGCGCGCCGCGACTTCGTCCGGGCGATGGTCGCCGAGATCGAAGCAGATGCGGCGGTCAAGCACCGGGAGCAGGGCACCAGGCCCCTCGGCGTCAAGCACGTCCTCCGGTACCATCCCTGGGATCGACCGAAGACGGCCAAGCGAGCGCCACTTCCGTGGTGCCACGCGGTGACCGACGAAGGAAGACGACTCTTTAAGCGCGCTTACCAGGTCTTTGCAGCGGCGTTCCGCGACGCAGCTGAATTGATGAAGGATGGCGTGCCCGATCCACCGTTCCCGGCGGGAAGCTTCCCGCCGGGGAGGCCCTTCGTTCCTCACGCCGCGCCCGGGTAGTGGCGCAAGATGAGTCGAACCGTAAAGAGCTGCGACCACCGACGACAACGACTCACGTCCGTCGGCCAAGTCGGAGTCCATCTGGACACGGAGAAACCTGCCGAGTTGGGCTGCGCCGAGCAGCTCTCAGCCTCGGACAAGGTCCTTTTCCCGTAAGTTGAATGCGTCGTGCCTTCTGATTCTCTTGATTCGCTTCGTGCCGAGAGGCAGACACAAGCGGACGACGGAGTAGCTTCTCTAATTCCTTGGCACCTTGGGGAAGGGCGATCTATCGGCTCTTGACGGTCAGCGACGCCAGCTCGCCGAAGACTGGGTGGAGGTCGGCTTCGAGGCCGAGCTCGAGGCGGCGGCGGGCGGTTTCCAGGGCCTGAGCTCCGATGGGAGGGAGGGGGGGCCAGCGGATGGTGAGGCAATGGAGGCCGGGAGGGAGTCCGTGGGTGGGGAGGTGGATGGCTGTGCAGGTCCAGGCGGTGGTGAGGTGGCGGCGGGCGAGGGCCTTTGGCCTGGCTGGGGGTGGCCCGGCCGGGCTTGACTTCGGAGTCGGCTTCGGGGTGCCCTGATCGAGTGGAACGAGTTGGAGGAGGATCTCGGCGTCACCGGCTCGGTCGTCTGCCAGGGGGTGCTCGGGGTCGACGCCGGGGATCAGGGGGAGACGGGCGGTGAGCTCCAGGGTGAGGTTCCGGTCCCCGGCGACGGGGAGGTCGAAGGCGGTTTCGGGCCAGACGGCGCGCAGCGTGGCGCGGCCGGTCAAGTCGCGGAGGTCCATGGCCTCGGGGTAGGGGCGCTCGAGGGGGGCTGCAAGAAAGCGCTCGTCGCGGGCGAGGTCGACTGCTGGGTCTGTCCGTCTGGCTGCGTCCTCGAGCAGGCGCCGGACGGTGGGAGCCTCGGAGTGGCCGGCTCGTGCGAGGGCGACGGTGGCGGCGCGGAGGACGGGGAGGTCCAGGTTCCCCCAGCGCAGGCCGTGCTGGAGGGTCATGCGGTAGGGGGAGGCCTGGAGGCGGCGGAAGGCCTCGGTGAGGATGGCGGGGCAGTCGGCAAGGAGGGCGAGGCGGAGGCCGGCGAGGTCGGCCAAAGCGGTGGCAACGCCGGGGGAGGCGTCGAGGGCGGCGGCGCACCAGTGCTCCAGCATCTCGCCGCGGGCGCGCTCGTCGAGCGGCAGGTGGCGGTGGGCGGTGTGGACGGCTGCGCCGAGGCGGGCGGTGGCTTCGGCCTCGGGAGTGATGTCGGGCGGCGGCAGGGTGGCGGCGAGCTCTGGCCAGGTCGGGGTGCCGGCGTCGGCTCCTGATCGGGCTCCCGATCGGGTTTCTGTCCTGGCAGGGGCGGTGGCGTCCGGGCCGTTGGCGGCCGGGCAGAGGCGGAGCACCTGCTCGGTGACGGCCGCTCCCAGGAGGCGCATGCCTTCGGACGTGAGGTGGCAGTAGTCGAGGAACAGGCGGCGGCCGGGAAGCGGCGAGCCGGTGTGCTCGGCGAAGACCTGGCGCAGGTCGACAGTGGGCAGGTCGTGGCGGTGGGCCGCGTCCTGGAGCAGGCGGCGGACGGGGGTGGTGGCCTGGGGGGCGCCGAGGCAGCAGAGGAGCGGGTAGTGGACGCTGTCGACCTCGGCCTGTGCGGCGTCGCGGGCATCGGAGAATCGGCCCTGGGCCTGCCAGGCGCGGGCCAGGAGCCGGAAGGGGGTCGGGTTGGTCGAGCCGTCGAGGGCGTTCATCTGCCAGGCCGCCTGCTCGACCGCGTCCCAGTCGCTCTGTTCGAGGGCGGCGAGGGCCTGCCGGAAGAGGGTGTGCCAGCGGGCCGAGCCGTCGCCAGGCAGCCAGATCGGCGGCTGGCGGTTCTCCCAGTCGGCCAGGTTGATCTCGGGGAGGACCAGGAGGAGGGGGATGCCGGCCCCGCGGGCGATCTCCGCCAGCCGGTCGAGGGCGGCGGTCGCCCGGTGGGCCAGGCGCTTGCGGGCCAGGCCGACGGCGGCGGCGACGCCGGGGAGGGTCCGTCGCGCGTCGCCGGGCGGGGTCTCGCGGTCCCGTTCGTCCTCACGGACCGTGCTCTCGTGAGGGTGCCGCACCCGGTCTCGGTCGGAGGCCTCGTGCGAGTCCCGCTCCGAGTCCGGTTCTGAGTCGGGGCCAACTCCCCTCTCCCATCCCTCCGCCGGATCGGACGTTCGATCGAGCGTCCGACCGAGCGCGGCCGCGACCTCCTGGCGTGCGCGCACCGACGGCACCCAGGGCGAGACCTCGGTGGTCTCGAGGAGTGGCCAGTTGTTGCCGGCGTAGACCACCAGCAGGTCGGGTTCGAGCTGGAGGGCGCTCTCCACCGTCGCCACCAGGGGGCCGAGGGTCTCGTTGGTCCGCGCCAGGTCGATGACCTCATAGCGGTCCGACCCGGCCACCGCCCGGAGCTGGGCCTCGATCACCTGGGCGGGAGTGCGGTGGGGGGCGTAGAGGTAGCCGGCGGCGGCGGACTCACCGAACCAGCAGATCCGCCGGGGCAGGGTGCCGCGGCGGGGATGGAGGACCGGCGTGGTGGCGTGGTGGTCGCCCAGGGGGCCGACCGGCGGCCGGACGAAAACGGTCTCGCCGTCCCGGGTCTCCGGATGCCAGATGGAGATGGGACGGGGCGCTCCGGGAGCTTCCTCCGCCTTCACCTCGGCGACCGGCTCGCCGGCGGGCGGCTCTGCGGCCGGGGCCTGATCTGCGAGAGGCGGCTCCTTCGGGGCAGTTGGCGGCGCGGACTCCCGGTCGTCGAGCGCCGGTTCGGTCTGCTCGTTGGAGGCCAGCAACGCGGCCACCCCCTCACGCCGCAACGCACGCAACCCCTCCGGGGTCGCCAGGCGCTCGGCCAGCGCCCTGCAGGTCTCCTCGATGGGGCCGGGCTCGCGTCCGTCGTTCTTCTGGCTCATCGGTCGGTGGCGGCTGGTCGGGGCTGGGCTCAGACGAAGGTGTAGAGGGTCTCGCTGACCGCGCTCGTGGCCCTCTGGAACCGGCTCTCGGGCGTCGCCCGCCAGGCGCGGAGAGTCTCCACCAACTCGGTGGCGACGTCCGGAGAGAGGGCCTCGCGCTCGATCAGGTGGTCTTCCAGGACCATCACGTCGAGGCCGGCGTCGAGGAAGGTCATCAGGGCGTCGGCCGGGGTGCAGACGATCGGCTCGCCGCGGACGTTGAACGAGGTGTTGAGCAGCACCGGGCAGCCGGTCCGCCGCTCGAACGCTTCGAGGAGAGCGGCGAAGCGGGGCGTGGTCGCCGGGTCGACCGTCTGGGGGCGGGCAGAGCCGTCCACGTGGGTGACGGCGGGCAGGTCGAGCGCCGAGCGGACGGCACAGGTCTCGAGCATGAACGGGGACGGGTGGTCGAGGTCGAAGTGCTCGGCGGCACGCGTGGCGAGGACCGACGGCGCGAACGGCCGGAACGACTCCCGCCGCTTGACCGAGCGGTTGATCCGGTCCCGCATCCCCGGGTCGCGGGGGTCGGCCAGGATGCTCCGGTTTCCCAGGGCACGCGGGCCCATCTCCATCGGCCCGTGGAACCAGCCGAGCACCCGGCCGGCGGCAAGGTGTTCGGCGGCCGCTTCGATCAGTTCGCCGGTCCGGCCGCGGAAGTCTTCGGCAGCGAGGCCAGTGGCCCGGAGGAGCTCGGCCACCCGGTCGCCGCTCCACGAGGGGCCGAGGAAGACGTGGGCGAAGCCGGCTCCATTGGCCGGACGGTTCGGCGGCCGGCCTTCGAGAGCGCAGCAGGCGAGGGCGGCGGCGCCCAGGCAGGCACCGGCGTCGCCCGCGGCCGGCTGGACGAAGAGGTTCCGGAACGGCCCCTCGCGCCGGATCCGGCCGTTGGCGACGCAGTTGAGCGCGACGCCGCCCGCCATGCACAGGTTTTCGCTCGGCACCCGCCGGTGGAGGAAGCGGACCTTCTCCAGCAGGATCTCTTCGAGCACGTGCTGGACGCTCCGCGCCACATCCCGGTGGCGCTGGGTGATCGGCTCCTCCGGGCCCCGGGGCGGTCCCTCGAACAGGTCCCAGAACGCCGGCGCCTCCATGCGCTCGCCGCGGAGGAAGTCGAAGTAGGCCAGGTCCAGGGTGTACTGCGCGCCGGGCGTGCTCCGCACCAGCCGGCGCACCCGGTCGGCGTAGCGGGACGCGCCGTAGGGCGCCAGCCCCATCACCTTGTATTCTCCGCCGTTGACCCGGAAGCCGAGATAGGAGGTGACCGTGGAGTAAAGCAGGCCGAGGGAGTGGGGGAAGCGCACCTCGTCCCAGAGCTCGAGGCCGGCCGCCCCGGTCTCGCCGTCGCCTGCCGAGGCGGTGTCGGGGGCGAGCCCGGGCTGCCAGGCGCGGCCGTAGGTCGTGGTGGCCCACTCACCGACCCCGTCGACGGTCAGGACGGCGGCCTCCGGGAAGCCGGAGAAGAAGAAGGCGCTGGCCGCGTGGGAGCGGTGGTGAGGGAAGGTGAGGAGTGGCCCCTGCCAGCCGAGCCGCTCGCGGATCGCCCGCTCGGGCTGTGCCGGGTCGAGCCAGGGCTCGAACCGGGAAAGGCCGTGGAGGTCGGCGACCCGGTCGCGGTCCCGATTCTGGTTTGGAGCTTGGTTCTGGTCCAGGTCCGCGGGCCGTCGATCCGGATCATGGAGCCGGGCCCAGATCTGGCGGGAGAGCTTGGCCACCGGCTCTTCGTAGTAGGCGACCGCGTCCAGGTCCGCAATCGACAGGCCACCCGCTTCCAGGCAGAACCGGAACGACTCCACCGGCAGCCGCGGGTCGTGCTTGATCCGCGAGAACCGCTCCTCGGCCGCCGCCGCGACCAGCACGCCGTCGGTGAGCAGGCAGCAGGCCGCCTCGTGGTAGAAGGCCGACAGGCCGACGATGTTCACGGTTCCCTCTGTCGACGGCGTGGGGGCACGGCCCGCGGATTCTACCGCCGTCTGAAATGCAGAGGGCCGCTCTGCCGTCGCCGGCGAGAGCGGCCGTGGTGGCCCGTCAGAGCCCCGTGCGGCCCGGCCCGGGCGGCTCAGGGATTGCGCTGGAAGAAGCCGCGGGTCTCCGCCACGATGACCCCGGAGAGGAGTAGCAGGCCGACCAGGTTGGGCAGCGCCATCAAGCCGTTCATCACGTCGGAGACGGTCCAGACGAAGCTCAGGCTGCGGACGGCGCCGAAGTAGATGGCGGCGATGAAGACCAGCCGGTAGGGCAGGATCGACCACTCGCCGAGCAGGTATTCGATCGACTTCTCGCCGTAGTAGCTCCAGCCGAGGATGGTGGAGAAGGCGAAGAGTGCCAGGGAAATGGTGACGATCCATCCGCCCCACTGGCCCGGCAGGCCGTGGCGGAAGGCGAGCTGGGTGAGCCCCACGCCGTTTTCGCCCGAGGACCAGGCGCCGGACTCGATGATCGCGAGGCCGGTGAACGAGCAGACCACGATCGTGTCGATGAAGGTCTGGGTCATGGAGACCAGGGCCTGGCGCACCGGTTCGCGGGTCTGGGCGGCGGCCGCCGCGATGCCGGCCGAGCCGAGCCCGGACTCGTTCGAGAAGATCCCTCGGGCGACGCCGAAGCGAATCCCCTGGGCCAGCGCCGCGCCGGCGAACCCGCCGGTGGCGGCGGTGCCGGAGAACGCCCCCTCGAAGATCAGCCGGAAAGCCTCCGGCAGGTGCTCCCGGTGGATGAAGAGCAGCACGCTGCAGCCGGCCATGTAGATGAGGATCATCAGCGGCACGAAGGCGCCGGTGAAGCGGCCGATCGAATGGATGCCGCCGAGGATCACCGCCGCCGCGGCGATGGCGATCACCAGGCCGCTCACCCAGACCGGCACGCCGAACGAGGTGTTCAAGGCGTCGGCGACCGAGTTGGACTGGACCATGTTGCCGATGCCGAAGGCAGCGAAGGCCGCGAACAGTGCGAAGGCGATGCCCAGGGTGCGACCGAGCGGGCGCCAACGGATGCCCTCGGTCAGGTAGTACATCGGGCCGCCGGTCTGCTCGCCGCGGGAGTCGGTGCTGCGGAAGCGGACCGAGAGCAACGCTTCGGAGTACTTGGTCGCCATGCCGACCAGGCCGGTCATCCACATCCAAAACAATGCCCCGGGGCCGCCGAGCGCGATGGCGGTGGCGACGCCGACGATGTTGCCGGTACCCACGGTCGCCGCCAGCGCCGTCATCAGGGCCTGGAAGTGGGAGATGTCGCCCTCGGCGTCCTTCTCCTTGCGGACGACGAAGGCGATCCACAGCGACTGCCAGAGCTTGCGGAACTGGAGGCCGCGCAGTCGGACGGTCAAGTAGAAGCCGGTCGCCAGGAGCAGGGGGATGAGCACGAACGGCCCCCAGATGAAGCCGGAGGCGGCGTGAACGAATCGGTCGGCGGCATCGAGCATGGGATCTCCCAGGGGACGGGGCGCGCGGGCGTGCCCTCTCAGAGTCGGGCGGAGTCGTGCGCAGTCGGATCGAAACGGAGCTGATCAGTACGGAACGGCATCGAGTGTACCCGCTCAGCTGCCGTAGCGGGCCTCGAGCTCCGCGATCACCGCCTTGCGCACGTCCTCCTGTCGGTCCGGGGTCGAGAGCACCTCGAGGTCGGGGTTGGCCGGCGTCAGGAAGGCGAGCCCCGTCTCCCGTCCGCTGAGCAGGAAGTCGGCGAGGGCGATCCGGTAGGTGGCGGTGTCTTCGAGCGGAGCGCCGGCCACCTGCCAGGTGCCTCCACTCTGTCCATCGGCGGTCCGGTCGGAGGGAGGGGTGAATCCCGCGCGCTGGAGGAAGCCGCCGGTGCCCCGGTTGGCCTCGCCCTGCTCCAGGACCCGGCGTAGCAGGGCGCCGGTCATCCGGACCTCGACGACGTCGCCGCCGAAGGGCAGGATGCGGATGACGTCGTACTGGGTGAGTGGGCCCGGCTGGAGGACGTCGTCTATGCGGATCGAGCCCGCGTTGTAGATGGCGGCCCGGACTGCCGGGTCCGATCGCTGCGCCGCATGGAGCATGGCGTCCGCCACCAGGTCGGTCAACGCGGTGGAGCCGTTGCGGATCGAGGACTCCCGGCCGTCGAGGGCGATCGGCACGGTGGCGACGACCTGCTCCGGCTCGAAGCCCGCCTGGCGGAAGCCGTCGAAGGCCTTCTCGACCCATGCGTGCGCCACGGCGGCCGTCTTCGGATCGTCGGGGATCGCATCGGTGATCGGGACCAGCTCCGGGTTGACGCCGATCGCGCCGGACGACGGGTTCCAGGTCAGGTCGACCACGTCGACGGTGCGCACGTTGGCGTCCGCCTTGAGGATCGGGGTGAGATCCGAGCCTCTCCAGAGCTGCCAGTTCTCGTGCTCGTGGCCGCCCAGGATCAGGTCGATCTGCGGCACCTCGGCGGCGACGCGGACATCCTGCTCGAGCGCCAGGTGGGTCAGGGCGACCAAGACGTCGACCCGGCCGCGCAGATCCGCGGCTTGGACTTTGAGTGTTCCGACCGGATCGGCGATCCGGACGTATCCCGGTGCCCCGTCAGAGAGCACCGCGCCGAGCAGACCGATGCGCACGGGCGGCTCGCCGGAGTGTCCGGGGCCTCCGGAGAGGGTGACGATCCGGTACGGCTGGACGTGGGGCAGCGGCGTGCCGTCGGCCCAGGTGACGTTGCCGCAGATCCAGCCGAACTCCGCCTCGCCCAGTCGCTGGACGAGCTGCTCCTTGGACAGGTCGAGCTCGTGGTTACCGAAGGTGGTGAAGTCGAGCCCGAGGGCGTTGAGCACGGCGACCATCTGGCGGCCGGCGAGGCGCTCGCCGTCGACTTTGGCCGTGCCCATGGCCGACGGGCTGAGCAGGTCCCCGGAGAGCAGCGTCAGCGTGCGTGGGTTGGCGGCCAGCAGCCGCTGGCGGAGGGTGGCGACCCGGGCCGGGCCGCCGGTCTTGCCTCCTTCGAGGGGCGTGATCTCGTAGATGTCGTTGAAGTGGAGGAGCGTGACGTGGACCGATGCACCGGCGGTCGTGCGTGCCACCGCCGTTGCGGCGGGAGCGCCGGCTGGCGCCGTGGCGCATCCGCTCCAGGCGAGCGTGCCGGCCAGGTAGAGGGCCAGAGAGAAGGCCAGCAACCAGCTCGGCCGGCGCGAGGCTGAGGGTGGCGGGGTGAGAGGTGCCGCGAGCTTCCGCGGTCTGCGAGGCTCAGATCGTGGCTGTTCAGAACGACTCCGTCGTCTCCTCGGTCCCATCTCCTGATCTCCTTTCAGGGCCGCGCTCCTCTCGCTCCCGTCGGCTCGGATCGTCGGCTCGATGGGGGCGGTTGATCCTGCCGGACCGTCACCCGACGTCGATCCCCTTGGCGGCCAGCCAATCCTTGTTCAGCTTCGAGAGATACCGCTCGCCGGAGTCCGGCAGCAGGGTCACCACCAGGTCGTCCTCAGAGAGCTCCCGCGCCACCTGGCGTGCCGCCGCGACGGCCGCGCCGCCGGAGGACCCGGTGAAGATGGCCTCCTTGCTGGTCAGCTCGAAGACCGCCCGGTAGCCGGTCTCATCGTCGATGGTGATGACCTGGTCGATGTAGTCCCACCACACGGTGGCCGGCATGAAGTCCTCGCCGATGCCGTCGATCAGGTACTGGTGGATCTCTTCCTCCGAGGGCAGCTCGCCGGTCTCGCGGTAGTGCTGGTAGACGCTGCCCACCGTGTCGACGCCGATCACCCGGACGTCCGGGTTCTGTTCCTTCAGGAACTTGGCGGTGCCGCTGATGGTGCCGCCGGTGCCGATGCCGCAGACCCAGTGGGTGATCCGGCCGTCGGTCTGGCGCCAGATCTCGGGGCCGGTGGTGCGGTAGTGGGCACCCGGGTTGGCCTGGTTGTGGTACTGGTACGGCAGGAAGGCGCCGCGCTCGTCGCGGATGCGCTCGGCCACCTTGTAGTAGGAGCGCGGGTCTTCGGCGTCGACGTGGGTTGGGCAGACGATGACCTCGACGCCGAACGCCTCCAGCAGGGCGACCTTCTCCTCGGGGATCTTGTCGGCGGCGGTGCAGACCATGGTGTAGCCCTTGAGGATCGCGGCCATGGCCAGGCCGACGCCGGTGTTGCCGGAGGTCGGCTCGACGATCGTGCCGCCGGGCTCGAGCTCGCCGCTCCGCTCCGCCGCTTCGATCATGGCGATGCCGATCCGGTCCTTGACGCTCTGGCCGGGGTTGAAGTACTCCACCTTCGCGGCCAGCAGCGCGCCGTCGGGGCTGAAGCGGGAGAGCTTGATCAGCGGGGTGTTGCCGAGGGTGTCCAGAATGTTGTCGTAGATTTCCATTGCACTTTCCATCCAGCAAGCGGGGCGCGACGCCCCGCCAGGTTCCAGGGGGGGTGGTCCAGAGGTCGGTCGATTCGGTCAGATAGTCTAGCCTGGTTTCGCGGACCCTCCGAACCGACCGCATCTGACCCGACCTGACAGCGGAGCCGACGTGAGCGACGACCGACGCGAAGAACCGTTCGAAGACAGCCTGCTCGACCTGCCGCTCGGCCCCGGCGACGACGCGGACGCCGCAGCGGGCGCCGGGAGCGGGGAGGAGCCGTCCCCGGCCGGACCGCGGGCCGGGGCGGACCAGGAGCCGTTCGCCGGCTGGGACGCTCCACCGGTGGCCGGTCCGGCGCCGGACCGGGGAGCGGAGGCCGTACCGCCGGCGGGCCGGGAGCCCAAGGGGCGGCGCAACCGTCTGACGCTCATCCTGATGATCGCCCTGGTCTTGATCCTGCTGCTGGCCCTGGCCGGGCTGGCGGGGTACCTGCTGCCGAGGCCGGCGCCCGCTCTGGTCCGGGTCGAGCCGGCCATGGTCGACTTCGGCACCCGGAGCGTGGTGGGGGGCGGCGGCTCGATCGAAGTGACCCTGACCAGTAGCGGCGAGCGCCCGGCGACGATCGAGCGGGCGGAGGTGGTGGCCGCCCAGCCGGAGAGCGGCGGCGAGGTGGTCGGCTCGCCGGACGCCTTCCGCATCGCGTCGGACGCCTGCTCGGGGGCGACGGTGGCACCGGAGAAGACGTGCGTCGTGGCGGTGGCGTTCGCACCCGCGGCGGCGGGCGTCCAGCGGGCCACCCTGCGCCTGGAGGGCGACTTCGCCAACGCGCCCCTCGACCTGCCGCTCCTCGGCGAAGGGATTGCTCCCCACGTGCGCGTCGACCGCAGGCAGATCGAGTTCGCCGGCCGGCCGGTCGGCGCGGAGCCGGCCCAGGAGGTGGTGACGCTCGAGAACGACGGCACGGCGCCCCTCGACCTGGATGCCGTGGTGGTGACCGGCCCGGCCGCGGACGACTTCACGGTGGCGGCGTCGGGCTGCACGCGGGCGCCGCTCGAGCCCGGGGCGAGCTGCCCGGTGTCCGTGGCGTTCGCGCCGGTGGTTGAGGGAGCCCGGCAGGCGACGCTCGTGCTGCGGCCGGGGCCGGGCTCGCGCGGCATGGAGGCTCCGGACGTGGCGCTCTCCGGCACCGGCCTGGCGCCGGAGCCGACCGGGCGGCTCGCGGTGGTGGCCCCGGCGGGCGCGACGGGCTCGGCAGACATGGGGATCGACTACGGACCCGTCCGGGTGGGCGGCGGCGCGGAGAGGACGATCCACCTGGTCAACCGGGGCGACCTGCCGCTGAAGCGCGCGGCGCTCACGGCGGCGACCGGCGAGGGACCGTTCAGCGTCTCGGCGAACGGTTGCCCGGACGCGGCGCCGCTCGCTCCGGCGGCCACCTGCGACCTGACGGTGCGCTTCGCGCCCACCGTCGAAGGCACCGCCACGGGAACCGTGCGGGTCGGTGCTCCCGGTGCCACGACGGGGACAGCGGGGATCGAGCTCTCCCTCCGGGGCGAAGGGGTCATGCCCCGACTGGTGCCGAAGCCGACGGCGCTCGACTTCGGCGAGAGCCGGGTCGGCCGGGAGGGTCCGGTGCAGAAGCTGACGTTCTCCAGCACCGGAACCGGCGCCGTCGCGGTGGATGCCGTGGCGCTCGGCGGCAGCGATCCGGGGGCGTTTGCCGTGCGCTCGGACGGCTGCAGCGGCAAGACCCTGGCACCCGGGGCGAGCTGCACGGTGGAGGTCGGGTTCCAGCCGCGCCAGGAGGGGGTGCAGAGCGCTCGCCTCGTAATCCGCACTCCGTCCCTCGGGGAGAACCCCACGGCGGCCCTGCGTGGGGCGGGCGCGGCGCCGCGGATCGCCTTCGCACCGCGCAGCCTGGCGTTCGACCGCGTGCCGGCGACCCGGAGCGCGAGCCGGTCCTTGACCGTCACCAGCGCCGGCCGGGCACCGCTCGAGATCCGTCGGGTCGACGTGGTGGGCGCGGATGCGGACGCCTTCGCTGTGACCAAGGAGGACTGTACCCAGGCGCTGTCGCTCGCGCCGGGGGACACCTGCCAGGTGAGCGTCCGGTTTGCGCCGGCCACCGAAGGAGACAAGTCCGCCCGGCTGGTCTTCACCCACGACGGCGAGGGCTCGCCGGCGGAGGTGCGAATCACCGGGACGGCGATGCCGGCGCCCGTGCCCCGCTTCGCCGTCAGCCCCGGGCAGGTCCGGTTCGGCGCGGTGCCGGTGGGCTCTCGGAGCGCGATCGAGACCGTGACCGTGAAGAACGCCGGCTCTGACCGTCTGGTGCTTCGCGCTGCCAGCCTGGAGGGCGCTTCCGCGGGTGACTTCCGGATCGTCCCCGGGTCGTGCGAAGGGGCGCCCTACATCACCCCGGGGAGTGAGTGCACGATCGGCGTCCGGTTCACGCCGAGCGCGGCCGGTGCCCGGGCGGCGGTGCTGGTGATCCCCCACAACGCGGCCGGCGGTGCGGGCCGCGTGCGGCTCAGCGGCAGCGGTTCAGCAGGCGCCGGGGGTGGCGCGCCGTGACCCGGGTGTCACGGACCGGCGACGGCGTGGAGGCGCCGCCCAGGCGGTATACTTCTCACTCCCTGGCAGAGCCCTCCGAGAGCGCCCATGTGGCGCCATGCACTCCCGCGACATCCGGGAGCCTGCAGCGACCACCCGTGTAGGCTTCGCGCACTCGCGGCCGGCGAAGATCGCTGTGTCCGGCGCCGATCGATCGCCGCCCGCCCCGTCCGGGAACCGTTCGCGCCCCCTATGCCTCTCAACGGGCGAGGGCGGCCCGGAGAGACCGAAACGGAGGCGTCCGATGCGACGCGACCCGCGAGCGATCAGCTTCCGCTTCGAGCCGGCGACGCGGTCGCCCTCCACAAGACGAACCATCCGATCCAACGCCGGAGCCGGTGTGCTCCGAGGAGGACCTGAAGTGATCCGAGACCCGAGGATCCGATCGAAAGACGAGCGTGCGGAGCGTGCCGAGAGTGGACCGGAAGCGCGGCGCCATCACCGGCCGTTGCTGGTTCCCCTGGCGACCGCCCTGGCCTGTGCCCTGGGCCTCTGGACCGCCGGGCCGGCGATGGCCCAGGACGCCGAGCCGCCGCTCCTGACGCTGGACCAGGCCGTGTCCATCGCCATCGCCGGCAGCCCGTCCTTGGCGGCGGAGAGCGCCGCGGCGCGCGCCGCCGAGCAGTCGGTGCGTGAGAGCCATGCGGCGCGCTGGCCGACGGTGGAGGTGACGACGGACGCCACTCGGACCACCAATCCGGTGATGGTGTTCGGCCAGCTCCTCTCCCAGGAGCGCTTCTCCCAGGCCAACTTCGACGTCGATTTCCTCAACCAGCCGGACGCTCTCAACAACGTCCGCGGCGCGGTCTCGATCTCCCAGCCGCTGTGGGCCGGCGGGAGGATCGCGGCCGGCATCCGCGGCGCGGAGCAGCAGTCGGCCGCGGCCAGCGCGGGGCGCGAACGGGCGCTCCAGCAACTGGTCTACCGGGTCACCGACCGCTACACCGGGGCGGTGGTGGCGGCCCAGGCCGTCAAGGTCCGCGAGGAGAGCCTGGAGGTGGCGAAGAAGAGCGTCAAGCTGACCCAGGACCTGTTCGACGGCGGCCTGGTGGTCGAGTCCGACCTGCTCCAGGCCAAGGTGCGGGAGAGCGAGGGCGAGTCCGCCCTGGCCGACGCCCGGCAGAGTGCCGAGATCGCCCGCTCCGCCCTCAACCTGGAGCTCGGCCGTGCACTGGACACGCCCTTCGGGTTGCCCGAGGAGCTCGCGGTGCCGGAGGGGGTGGACACCCCGCTGGCGGACCTGGTCGCCCGCGCGCGGGACCGGCGCCCCGACCTGGCGGCGGCCCGAGCCCAGGTGGCGGCGGCCCGTGCCGGCGTCGACGGCGCTGAGGGCGGCCGGTTGCCGAAGGTCGGCTGGAGCGGCGCCTACGAGGCGAACGCCGACGACTCCCTCCATTCACCTGGCACCAATTGGACCGTTGGTGTGGGGCTGCGCTGGACCCTGTTCAACGGCTACGCCACCGGTGCCCGGATCGCCCGCTCCCGGGCTCGTCTGGACGAGGCGGAGCGCCGGGCGGAGCTCGCCGAGCGCGGCGTCGCCCTTGAGGTCGAGTCCGCGCTCAGCAGCCTCCACACGGCGCGCCTCCGCTGGCAGGAGGCCGTGCGCTCGGTCGACCTCGCCGAACGGAGCGCGACGATCGTTCACGATCGGTACAAGGAGGGGCTGACCACGGTCGTCGAGTTGCTCCAGGCGGATGCCCTCGCCACCGGCTCGCGGGTCCGCGAGCTCCGGGCGCGGCGCGACCTGGCGGTGGCGCGGGCCGGTCTCGCCCTCGCCGTCGGCGACGCGCCGGCGGCGGCACCGGTGTCTACCCCGATGGCCGAAGAGGGGAGCGCACCATGAACCGGAAGCGGACACGAGCCCAGGGCAGCAGCCTCATCGAACAGACCTCCATGGAGTCGAAGATCATGCATCGGACGTCGAATCCCCTCGTATCGGTCCTGCGCCCGCAGCGCATCTCCCTCGCCCTGGTCGGACTCGTGGGACTTCTCTCCCTGGTCGGGCTGGGCGCCTGCGGCGGCGGCGGGAACGAAGAGCCCACGGGCGGCGCCGCCGCCCCCATGGAGCCGACGGCCGTGACCACACGGGTCGCCAGCTACCGGCCGCTCGGTGCCGAGCTCGCCGCCACCGCGACCGTCGAGCCGGTCCGGCGGACCATGCCCGGCACCAAGATCCTCGGACGGGTCGATCGCGTCCAGGTGCACGAGGGCCAGAAGGTCGCCGCCGGGGCGCTCCTCGCCAAGCTCGAGAGCCGGGACCTGGAGGCGTCGGTCCGCCAGGCCGAGGCGGCGGTTTCGAGTGCCGAGGCCCAGCTCACCAACGCCAAGGCCCAGTTCGAGCGCATCCAGGAGCTGGAAGGCAAGGGCTCGGCGACGCGCAAGAACCTGGAGGACGCCACCTCCGGCTACCAGATGGCGCAGGCGGGCCTGGAGCAGGCCAAGGCCAACCTGGCGTCGGCGAAGGTGACCCTGGGCTATGCCGAGGTCCGCACCCCGTTCGCCGGCTGGGTGGTGGAGAAGCGGATCGAGGAGGGCGACATGGTGCAGCCCGGTGCGCCGCTGTTCACGGTCGAGGATCTGGATCCGGTCAAGGTGGTGGCGGAGGTCCCTGAAACCGAGATCGCCGGCCTCTCGCCGGGCGACCCGGCGACCGTCGAGGTGACCGCGGTCGGCTTCCGCGGCAGCGGCACGATCGATCGCATCGTGCCCTCGGGCGATCGCCGCTCGCGCACCTTCCGGGTAGAGGTGCGCCAGCCTAACCCCGACGGCCAGCTCAAGTCCGGCATGTTCGCGCGGGTCGCACTCCAGATGGCGGGTTCACGGCCGGCGCTCTTGGTCCCGGTGTCGGCCCTGGTGGCCCGCGGCCAGCTCGAGGGCGTGTTCGTCGCCGAGCCCCCGAAGGAGGCGGCCGGCGGTGGCCCGAACGCCGTCGCCCGCCTGCGCTGGGTGCGGACTGGCGAGCGGCATCAACAGGATGGGGAGGACGACATCGAGATCCTCTCCGGCCTGTCGGAGGGGGAGACCTACGTGGTCGATCCACCCACCGGCCTGGTCGACGGCAATCCGCTCGAAACCGTCGCGGCAGCGGCCGATGCGGCCGCCCCGTCGGGTGACGGTGCGGAGGCCGCGACGGATGGGCCGGCGACCTCTCCGGAGGTGGCGCGATGACCGAAGGTCTCGGCCCGGCCGGCCGGATCGGCCGGTTCTCCATCCAGTCCAAGCTGACCCCGCTCCTGGTCCTCGCGGCCCTGGCCCTCGGAGCGCTCGCCATTTACCTGACACCGCGCGAGGAGGAGCCGCAGATCGTCGTCCCGATCGTCGACATCTACGTGCCGATGCCCGGCGCGTCGCCGGAGGAGGTCGAGAACCGGGTCGTGGTGCCGCTCGAAAAGCGCATGTGGGAGATCCCGGGCGTCGAGTACGTCTATTCGACCTCCGCGCCCCACATGGGGATGGTGACCGTGCGCTTCCTGGTCGGGGACGACATGCAGGAGAGCCTGGTCAAGGTCTACGAGAAGGTCGCCTCCGGGCTCGACAAGATCCCTCCGGGGGTCGGCTTCCCGCTGATCAAGCTGCGCACGATCGATGACGTGCCGGTGCTCACCCTGACCCTGTGGAGCGACCATTACGACGGCTTCCAGCTCCGCCAGATCGGCGACGAGCTGTCCCGCGAGGTGGCGAAGCTCCAGGACGTGGGCGAGACGTCGCTCCATGGCGGCGAGCCCCGCGCCGTGCGCCTGCGGCTCGATCCGGACCGCTTGGCGGCCTACCACGTGGACCCGGCCGCCGTGGCGCGGGCGGTTGGCATGCAGAACGCCGCGGCCCGGGCCGGCTCGGTGGAGCAGGCCGACCGGGAGATCCTGGTCGAGACCGGTACCTTCCTCGAGGACCCGGACGAGATCCGCTCTCTGGTGGTCGGCGTCTTCCAGGGGAGCCCGGTCTACGTGCGCGACGTCGCCGACGTCATCGACGGCCCGGCGGAGGCGGCGAGCTACGTCGAGTTCGTCCCCGGTCCCGCGGCCGGCGACAAGGGAATCGACGTGCCGGCGGGCGCCGGCGACATCCTGCCGGCCGTGACCCTGGCGGTCGCCAAGCGCAAGGGGGCCGATGCCCAGCGGGTGGTCACCGCGGTGGAGGGTTCGCTGAACGACCTGCGCGGCAGCCTGATTCCGCCGGACGTCCAGGTGACCGTGACCAGGAACTACGGGGCGACGGCCACGGAGAAGGCCGACGAGCTGCTCCAGCACCTCTTCTTCGCCATCCTGTCGGTGACCATCGTCATCGGCCTGTCCCTGGGCTGGCGGGGCGCCCTGGTGGTGTTCATCTCGGTGCCGGTCTCCTTCGCCCTGACGCTCTTCGTCTACTACGCCTTCGGCTACACCCTGAACCGGGTGACCCTGTTCGCCCTGGTGTTCGTCACCGGCATCGTGGTCGACGACTCGATCATCGTGGTGGAGAACATCGTCCGGCACCTACGCGAGAGACGCAAATCGCCGCTCCAGACGGCCATCGAAGCGGTCAACGAGGTGGGCAACCCGACCATCCTGGCGACCCTGACGGTGATCGCGGCGGTGCTGCCGATGGCGTTCGTCCGTGGGCTGATGGGGCCGTACATGCGGCCGATGCCGGTCGGCGCGTCCCTCGCCATGACCTTCTCCCTCGGCGTGGCGCTCGCCATCGCCCCGTGGTTCGCCTTCCGGCTGCTCAAGAAGACCGGCGAGGGACCGCCCGAAGACGAGGGCGTGGAGAGGACGAAGACCTACCGGGCCTACCGGGGCGTGCTCAAGCCCCTCCTCGTGAGCCCGATCAAGCGCTGGACCTTCCTCGGCGTGGTGTTCGCTCTCCTGCTGGTGTCGGTCGCCTTCTTCCCCATGCGCTGGGTGACGGTGAAGATGCTGCCGTTCGACAACAAGAGCGAGCTCCAGGTGCTGGTCGACATGCCCGAGGGCACGACCCTCGAGACCACCCGGCGGGTGATCCGGGACATGGCCCAGGAGCTCCAGAAGGTGCCGGAGGTGACCGACCTCGAGCTCTACACCGGCACCAACGCGCCGATCAACTTCAACGGCCTGGTGCGGCACTACGACCTGCGCCAGGGCGCCCAGCTCGGTGACATCCAGGTCAACCTGCGCCACAAGGAGGAGCGCAAGGAGCAGAGCCACGACATCGCCAAGCGGATCCGGCCGCACATGGTGGCGGTCGCCGAGCGCTACGGCGCCCGGGTGAAGGTGGTCGAGGTGCCGCCGGGTCCGCCGGTCCTCTCCACCCTGGTGGCCGAGGTCTACGGCCCGAGCCAGAAGGTGCGCCTGGAGCTGGCCGACCGCATCCGGAAGATGTTCGAGAAGACCGACGGCGTGGTCGACGTGGACTGGTTGGTGGAGGCGCCCCAGCCCAAGACCGAGATCTCGGTCGACCGGGAGAAGGCGGCGCTCCACGGGGTGCCGGCGGCCCGGGTGGTCGAGACCCTCCGCCACGCCTTCGGCAAGGACCCGGTCGGGCTGCTCCACAACCCGGAGGCGACCGAGCCGGTGCCGATCGTCCTCGAGCTGCCACGCTCGAAGCGCTCGCGTCTCGATTCGTTGCTCGACCTGCGCATCGTCTCCCAGGGCGGCGCCCTGGTGCCGATCAAGGAGCTAGTGACGGTCAAGCACACCACGCTCCAGCCGAGCCGGTTCCGCAAGAACCTGCGGCCGGTGACCTACGTCACGGGCGACGTGGCCGGCGTCATCGAGAGCCCGGTCTACGCCATCATGGACCTCTCGGACCGGATCCAGAAGATCGCGCCGGAGGAGGTCGTGCCGGACGCCGGCCCCGGCCTGGGGAAGTCGATCATCCAGCTCTGGACCCACCAGCCGACGTCCGAGGAGAAGCTCGCCCTCAAGTGGGACGGCGAGTGGCACATCACCTACGAGGTCTTCCGCGACCTCGGGGCCGCCTTCGGCGTCGTGCTGGTGCTGATCTACCTGCTGCTGATCGGCTGGTTCGGCTCGTTCAAGACGCCGCTGGTGATGATGATCGCCATCCCGCTGTCGCTGGTCGGCATCCTGCCCGGCCACCTCTTCCTGGGCGCGTTCTTCACCGCCACCTCGATGATCGGGTTCATCGCCCTCGCCGGCATCATGGTGCGGAACTCGGTCCTCTTGATCGACTTCGTCGAGCTGTCGCTGTCGCGAGGCAGGAGCCTGGAGCAGGCCGTGCTCGAAGCGGGCGCGGTGCGGTTCCGGCCGATCCTCTTGACCGCCGGCACCGTCGTCGTCGGCGCCTTCGTCATCCTGTTCGATCCGATCTTCCAGGGCCTCGCCATCTCCCTCATGTTCGGCACCCTGGCCTCGACCGTGCTGACCCTGGTGGTGGTACCGCTCGTCTACTACCTGATGGAGAAGGGTAACCACCCGGAGGGCGGCGACCGCGCCGAGCAGCACAGTGAGCCCGACGAATCCACCAACCCCCAACTGGACGCCGGCTTCGATGGGGCGCCCGCCGGAGGAACCGATGGTTGATCAGACGATGCTGATGATCCTGTGCGCCGAGGAACGGGTCGACGCACTCCTCAAGGTCCTCGAAGCCCACCCGACGGTGACCGGATTCACCGAGCTGAGGGACCTCCAGGGCTCCGGCTCCACCGGGCGCCACATGGGCACCCGGGCCTTTCCCGGAGCGGTCTCCATGGTGTTCACCCTCGGAGAAGAGTCCGCGATGCGTACGCTGGCTGAGGACCTGGCGGAGTTCGCCAAGGGCTGCCCACCCGGCTCGGGCCTCCGCGTCTTCGCCCTCAAGGCGTCGCAACTGGTCTGAAGCGGCGCCTGGAGGCCGGGTCCCCCTCCGCCGCCCCTCCGGTCGACTGATCGGAGGGGCTTTTCTGTGCTCGATCTTCCAGAAGCAGGGGCTCACAAGGTCTTTGGTCTGAGTTATTTATCTTAACACTTGCGAAGTCGGTGTAGTGAACTACCCAAAGGAGGGTTGACAGAAAAGAGATCATTGTGGTCCAGTGCCTTCGCTGTAAAACGGGTTGGAACGACCGTGGGGGCATCTTTACATGCCTCACGGGAAAGTGTTTCTGTCTTCGCCCAGCGTACTGAAAGGACCGACCATGTTCGTTCGATTCCGCCGTCTTCCGATCTGGCCAGTGCTCGCCCTCGTAGTCCTCTGGTCGAGCCTCGGTGTCGCCCTCAATGCACAGACCGTCACGAACACCTTTCCTGATGACGGCAACGTCGGGATCGGGACGACGACTCCACAGGCGCCGCTGGAGATTCAGAGCTCCGGAACCCCGGCGCTGATGTGGGACAACGGCGGCGCGGTTCTCCAGAACTCATACGACTCGTTGGTCTGGAATCGGTGCGGTTTCTATTTGCTCCTCGATGCGGACAACGACCAGACCTGTTCCAGCTTCCGCGTGTTCAACGACGTTCAGAGCACGACGGGCGCCTCAGCAGAGCTGCAGTTCAATTTCGAGCCAGATAGGAGCTCTTGGATGAATATCGGTGGCGATCTTGGCATCGGCACGGACTCTCCTACTGCCAGGCTCCATGTGTTCGACCCGGTGGTGTCGGGCCCCAACGACCACGTCGATTTGCTGTTTGATGGGGACGGACCCGCGCACGGGTTGGCGATCGACAGCACGATCACCGGTAACTGGGCGAAAGAGCTCAAGATCATGGCGGGGGGAAGCGGAACGCTGTTCGGGATGGGCGCATACGTGAGCAACGGGACGACCTTGACGCGCGGGTACATCGGGGGCAATAGCACACTGGACTCGGTCTTCAACACTCCCTGGATGGTCTTCCTGCCCGACGGCAAGGTCGGCATCGGAATGCTGGACCCCGGCGAGCTTCTGAGCGTTGCCGGGACGGTCGAGTCCACGAGTGGCGGCTTCAAGTTTCCCGACGGAAGCCTCCAGACGACCGCCGCCACGAGCGGTTCCTCGGCCTATGGGGCCAGCAGCTCTGCGCCGGTCAATACGGTCTACATCAGCAACTACGGCTACGTGGGAATCGGAGTGCCCACTCCGGGCTCGAAGCTCTCCGTCAACGGCAACGTGGAGTCCACCTCGGGTGGCTTCACCTTCCCTGACGGGACGGTGCAGACGACGGCGGCCGTCTCCGGGAGCCAGAATTCTCTCGACGCCGCCGATGGCTTGCCCGCCAACGCGGTGTACGTCGACGGCGCCGGCAACGTCGGCATCGGGACCAC
>Ga0210086_1000160_pt1 | contig 42550 bp, 37 predicted proteins | sample China_Galinas_PW_3_FD_184867 | JGI IMG/M metagenome (GOLD analysis project Ga0210086, IMG submission 184867) | Wetland microbial communities from San Francisco Bay, California, USA, that impact long-term carbon sequestration - China_Galinas_PWB_D2... | ecosystem: Environmental > Aquatic > Marine...
ATGCCGTATTCGGGGGCGAAGTCGTTATCGACGTCCACGCCGAGCTTCTTGGCCGGAAGGTCGCGCACGTGGCCAACCGATGCCTTCACCGTATACCCCTTGCCAAGCATCTTGTTAAGAGTCCTCGCCTTAGTGGGCGACTCGACAATAACTAACGAACTCATAATCTATTAATACCTCCGTATAAGGCCTAACACCAGATTATATTGCGTCCCTCGTTCAGAACGAGGTCGTATATGGTATCGACGTCGAGGTCAGTGTTCTCCAGGAGGATCGCCATGAGGGCGGTCCTGAAGCTGTCTGCCTCGGTCGCGTCGAGGTGTTCGAAAAGTTTCTGTACGTCCGTGTTCGAGCCTAATTCTGCCATATCTATATCCTGTGAAACTTCTTCCCTTCTATCTGTTTTACTACGCCCTTAAGCTCGAGGGCAAGCAGCACGTGCAACGCTTTCGAGGCCTGCATGCCGCTCTGCCTCGTCACCGCGTCTATGTGCATGGGCTCTTGCGACATTATATCGTAGAGGGCCCGCTCTTCGTCGGTCAACTCGACCGTCAAAGACTTTTTTTCTTTCTTTATAAACCCTTTCAGCACCGGGGCGAGCTCTTCCACGATGTCCTCGGCACAGGTTACAGCCCTGGCCCCGCGCTTGATGAGCTCGTTTGGGCCATGCGAGACCGGCGAGTTAATGTTGCCCGGCACCGCGAAGACCTCCTTGCCCTGCTCAAGCGCGAACTTTGCGGTAATAAGCGCGCCGCTTCGCTTGTCGGCCTCCACCACGAGCACGCCCATCGAGAGGCCGCTTATCAACCTGTTTCGCCTCGGGAAGTTCTCCCTGTTGGGAGGCATCCCCGGCGGAAACTCGCTTACCACGCATCCGGAGGCGGCGAGTTTCTCCATGAGCCCCTTGTTCTCGGGCGGATAGGGCACGTCTATTCCCGAGCCCAGCACGCCTATGGAGCGGCCCCCGGCATTGATGCTTGCCGTGTGCGCCGTGGTGTCTATTCCCCTTGCCAGGCCGCTCACCACCGTGAGGCCCATGCCTGCAAGCTCCGCGCTTATCTTCTCAGTCACCGCCGCCCCGTAGTGGCTCAGCTTACGCGAGCCGACTATCGCCACGGCGAACATGTCTTCCTTTAATATGTCGCCCTTTACGTAAAGCACGAGCGGAGCGTCCGCCCCGATACCCTTAAGGGCTACGGGGTAGTCCTCGTCTCCCTCTACGAGGAGCTTTACGCCCTGGGCCACGAGCTTTTCGACCGACCTGCCGAGCTCGTCGCGGCCCGCGAAGCTCTTGATGTTCTTCGCCCTTTCCTCGCCGATGTTTTCCACCGACCGGAGCGCCCTGGGCGATGCCCTGAAAACCTCGCCGGCGCTTCCGAACGCCGCGATGAGGTTCCTTATCGAGACGGGCCCGAGGTCCGGCACTGCGCAAAGGGCTATGAGGTCGAGCTTATCTTCCATCACGGACACCCCGGACATCTTTTTAAAAAAACAAAAGGGGAGAGTCTTATTAACTCTTCCCGCCGAGAAGCTTGTTTATCCTGAGCCTTAGGGAGTTAAGCCTGATGAACCCTTCGGCGTCCTTCTGGTTATATACCTTGTCCGCCTCGAACGTGGCCATCTCGGGGTCGTAAAGCGAGTTCGGAGACTTCCTTCCGACCACCGAGCACGACCCTTTGTATAGCTTGAGCCTCGCCGTGCCTGTTACGCTCTTGCCTATCTCGTCTATCATGGTCTGGAGCGCCTTTCGCTCCGGCGAGAACCAGTATCCATTATATATAAGCTCCGCGAACTTCGGAACGAGCGAATCCCTCAGATGAAGCACCTCGCGGTCGAGAGTAAGGGATTCCACCGCGCGCATCGCCGCGTGCAGCACCGTTCCGCCCGGCGTCTCGTAAACTCCCCTGCTCTTCATGCCCACGTAACGGTTTTCCACCATGTCGAGCCTGCCCACGCCGTTTAAACCGGCGATGGCGTTTAGCTTGGCAAGGAGCCTCGCGGGGTTCATCTGCCTCCCGTTTACCGAGACCGGCACTCCGCCCTTAAAACCTATCTCGAGGTACGTAGGTTTTGCCGGGGCCTTCTCGGGGGGCACCATCATCGTGTACATGTCCGAGGGCGGCTCGGCCCACGGGTCTTCGAGTATCCCCCCCTCGTAACTTATATGGAAGAGGTTCATGTCCGTGGAGTACGGCTTCTTCTTCGTAACCGGCACGGGTATGCCGTGTTCCGTGGCGTACTCTATTAATGACTCCCTCGAATCGAACGGCCACTCGCGCCACGGGGCAATCACCTTGATACTGGGCTTGAGGGCATAGTACGAAAGCTCGAAGCGCACCTGGTCGTTGCCCTTGCCGGTAGCGCCGTGGGCCACTGCGTATGCCTTTTCCTTGCGGGCTATCTCTATCTGCTTTTTCGCGATGAGCGGCCTCGCAATCGAGGTGCCCATGAGGTAACCGCTTTCGTAGACGGCGTTCGCCCTGAGCATCGGGAAGACGTAGTCTGTGGTGAACTCCTCGCGAAGGTCCTCGACGTAGGCCTTCGTCGCGCCCGTTTTAAGCGCCTTGTTCTTTACGGCCCTGAGGTCTTCGTTCTGTCCGAGGTCGGCGCAGAAGGCTATGACCTGAACGTCGTACTCTTCCTTGAGCCACTTTATGGCGATCGAGGTATCGAGACCGCCCGAATATGCGAGGACTACCTTCTTCATATATAAAGCCTCCGTCTTGGCCATGGCGGCCTCCGGGCCGCCTTCAGGATTCTAACCTTATCACAAATCCCGGAAAAATGTAAAACCGGGCCGGAATTTATTTAAATAGCGGCGACAATGGCGGTTTCATGCAATTAATTCAACGCATTGGGCATAATATACGATGCAAAAAAGGCTGCGCGTCGTACTGATATTCCTACTGTATCTGGCCGCAAGCGCCGCAACATATTACTACGCATTGGCCGACCTGCCGCGCCGCGACCACCTCAATTACATGGCCGAGAGGTCTTTTGTGGACAGTAACTGGGAATGGTTCTGGCACTCCGTGAGCTGGTCGAGAGACAGGTACCTCCAGACGGGTGACGCATTCCTCTTCAGGCCGTTTCACATGGCAACGCTCGCCATCAAGGACATACTTTTCAGAGGAGATATATTCGCCTCCGGGGCCGTGAACATCGCCATGATGGCGCTGGCGGGCCTCTCGCTTTATCTCTTTGCGCGGCGCATGACGAGCGCGGCGCTCGCCGCGGCGCTCTCGCTGCTGTTTCTCGTTCAGCACGCCGGGCTGGAGATCGTCGCGTGGGGACACATAAGCCCGTACCTCATGGCGCTTTCGCTGCTGGGGTTCGCGCTTGCGGCCGTACTGAAAGGGACGCCGCGTTCGCTCGCCCTGGCCGGACTTCTGCTGCTGGCGGGCGCGCTGTTTCACGAGTTCATAGTGGCGGGGCTTGCGCCCGCGTCGCTTGTGTTCCTGTTCGTCATGCTGATAAAGGGCCGCAGGGAAAAAGTGGGCGACGCTACCCTCTGGCAATACTTCGTTTTCATCTTCGTGATCCCGCTTGCGGTTTATTTCTCACTGGATCTCATCGACTACATCCTCCATGCACAAGCCCCAGTCGGGGCGGACTTCGTTCGCGAGGGACAGGAGGGGCTCCTGAGCTCGCTACTCTATTACCCCGGCGCGGCGGCAGTCGCCTTTTTCGACCCCTTCGCAGTGCACCTGGAGCTTCAGAAGATACTGGCCTGGAACTTCGGCGATATAAGGACGCCGGTGCTCGTCTGCGGGGGAACGGTCGTCATCGCGATGCTCTCGGCGATGGCCTTAAATATCCGCGCGCATCTCAAGGGAAAAGCCACCGCCACGACCGTGGCCGCGATGGTGGCGCTCTTCATGCTCGCCGGGCTTATAGCCGGGGTTGGCGTGGGAAGGGTCTATCTGCGCGCCATAGATTACCTCTATCAGGCCACGTACTATTACTCGATAATCTCCTACATGTTCTGCCTCTTCCTCGCCATGGGACTGAACTACATCGGCCGAAGCCGGATCTCCCGTCTCTTGAAGCGAGTAACCGGCCGCGCCGTCATTGTCGCGGCCATAGTCCTTATAGCGGTGAACTTCGTGATGGTCAGGCAGACGCTCGGCATCACATGGCCCGTGCGAAGCGAGTTCGCCCTCTCGACATTAAAGTATGAATCCTTGCTTAAGCCCTACTCGCGAAGCTACTGCCTCGCGGGCTCGGACTACGACGTCTCGCTTGGCCCCATGAGCCTGCCGCTCTGGGACTATTTCTGCTGGCCGAGAGACGCCCGCAAGACCGTGTATCTCACTCGCCACAGGGACGGCTCCCTCTGGCTCTCGCGGATAGAACGCCTGCCCCTGGGACCCCAGGCGAAAGAGGTCCAGCTCTCGCCGAGCGGCACGTATCTGCTTAGCAAGAAGACCTATACCACCCCCGACATGGCAGTCAGAGTAGCGAGGGGATTTCACGGAGGCGTCGTCATGGGCTACCGCGGCCCGGGCGACGACACGCTGTTCATGATGAGGGGCTCCATCGTCTATCCACACAAGCTCGAGGGCGGCATGCCCATGGACAACCTGTACCTCGCCGTGGTGCCTCATCTGCGCCCATGGAGTAACATTGAGGTGCGCCACACGTGGAAAGGCATCTACATGTTCGTGGACGACTACGTGCTTGCCTCGATGGACAGCAGGGGCGAGGAGCCGGGTAAAACCGGCATCTACATAGTGCAGGAGAGACAGCAGCACGCGGAGTTCACCAAGCTCATGGCAGCGCCTTCGAGGGCAGGTGGGAGTTTTAATTTCATTCCGGAGATAAAGCTAGCAGACAAGGTGCCGGAGATACCGCTCCCTCAGTAGTTTTCGACCATCTCCCAGACGCCGCATGGACATATCCCCGCGCAGAAACCGCAGCCGATGCACTTGCCGGCATCGACGACGTACTCGTAAGCCCCGTCGCCGAGGTCCTTGCGGCTGATGGCGCCCCAGTAGCAGGTGGCCTCGCACATGTGGCAGTCGCGGCATGTGGCGCACGACATGCAGACGTTGGCCTCGCTCTCGGGCTGGAAGTACTCGGTGCGGCAGATGTCGTAGTAGTCGGTGTGAATTTTTTCGTAGGGGATTACCTCTTTGACCTCTTCCATCACGTCGTAGTGCGAGAGCACAGAGTGAATGTGGTCGGCGGCTATCCTGCCCTGCCCTATGGCGTGGGTGACGAGGCCCGGCTTCGTGGCGTCGCCTATGGCATAGACCTTGGGGTCGGTGGTGAGGCCGTTTGAGTCCACAACTATCCAGCCCCGCTCGGTGTGTATCGAGGGCGGAAGGAAGTCCAGCACCGGCACCTCGCCAATCGAGACCACAACGAGGTCGGCCGGCAGAGATGTCCCGTCGTTAAAGATTAGCTTCTTTTTCTTCTTGTCGTAGCGCTCGGTGAACCTGGGCCAGAGCACCTTAGTGCCGCGCTTCTGCGCTTCCTCAAGCTCGGTGCCAAACGCGGCGGGCTTTTGCACGTCCACGGCCACGACGCTCTGGGCGCCGCAGTTGTAGGCCTGTACCGCAACGTCCATGCCCACGTTGCCCGCGCCGATTATGACCACGTCCTTGCCGTTAAGCGTAGGGATGTCGCCGAAGTTAATGCCCTTAAGGAAATCATATGCGTGCACGGTGTCGTCTACGCCCGTGAATTTCAGCTTGCGCGGCTCGTGAGCGCCGCAGGCCACCATTACGAAGTCGTGCTCCTTCTGTATCTTCTCGAACTGCTTGAGGTCCACCTTCTTCCCGAGGTGCACCTTCACGCCTATCTCTTCGAATCGCGAGAGCTCTTTCTTCAACACGTCCTGCGGAAGCCTGTCGCGCGGGATGCAGAGCTCAAGCTTTCCGCCGAGCCTGTCCTCGGCCTCGTAGAGCTCCACCTGATAGCCCTTGAGCCCGAGCTGCCACGCCGCCGAGAGCCCCGCCGGGCCGCCGCCTATTACGGCTATCGAGTAATCCTTCTTGGACTCGCGCTTTGGCGCCTTGAGGTCGAGGGCGAGCTTGCCGAACTCCTTGATGTTCAGCGGCCTGTCCACCCTCGTGCGCGTGCAGCTCTGCATGCAGAGGTTCGGGCATATTTGGCCGCATACTGTCGCCGGAAGCGGACTGTACTGGAGCACCAGGTTCATGGCCTCTTCCATCTTGCCCTGCCTTATGAGGGTCGCCCTCTTATGAGACGGTATCTTCGTCGGGCACGCGTATGCGCAGGGCGGCAGGTACTTCTCGTTCGCCCAGACCGGCCTGTTGCGCCTGTCCTCGCCCGAAGTGATGTACGGAAGCGGTGCGCGCTCGTGAGTTATGTACGGGCCGAAGATGCCTCCGCTGCCCACTTCCTGCTCCCACGTCGCAGTGCGAAACTCGGTGCTTGAGACGGGGAGTTTTTTCATCGCCGCCTTTTCCTGAGGCGTGTATGCTATGAGCTTCTTCCAGTCGGTTATCGCGCGCGTGAGCTCCGCAAGGTGCTCGGTCTTGCCGATGGCCTTGAGATAGGGCTTAATGTTCTCTTTTAGCCAGTCCCAGTCCTGCGGGGTGAGGTCCACACACTTTACGTCGCCCGCGCTGAATCCTTTGATCGGGCCGCGGAAGTATATCGCTCCGCCCACCATGCCGACGCACGGCCTGTAGCCGAGGATGTTGTCCTTGTGCCTAGGGTTCACGCCGCATACCACGGCGATGCCGCCTGCCTTGAACTCCGCGAAGCTGTCGCCCACGTCGCGGAAGTACCACGACTCCGGGGGAGAGAACCTCGGGTTGAACTTGGTCATGGTGTCGCAGCGAGCGCCGCCACCGCCCTGAACGTAAAGCTTGCCCTGCGCCGCGGCGTTATGCGCGCCGTTGGTCACGTCGCCGAGCACGGTGATGATGGCGCCGCAGTTTATCCAGCCAACGTCGTCCGAAACACCGCCCTTGACGACTATCTCGGTGCCGTCCATGCCCATGCTGCCAAGGCGCTGTCCGACTGGGCCCTCGACGGTGATCTTCACCTTCCCGTCCCTGGGCCAGATGCGTCCGCCTATGCCGTGCTGTCCGTCGGCCTTTATGGAGAGGTTGCGAGCGCCCTTGCGGACGGCGTCCTGAATGCGCTCCTCGAGAATGCGCGACGATACCCTGTGTCCCTTTTCGGTGCCACCGATGGCGACGCTCTTGCCGGAGGTCTTCTTAGCAGGCATAGTTTATCTTCAACCTCTCGGCTATCGCGATGTCGTCGACGCTGAGGGCGTCGGACATGCCTATGGGGAGCTCGGTGCTCCTGCCCATGGGGGCGAATATCTTTCTGAGTTCGATGTCGGCGGCCTTGAAGACCTCCACCACGCGCTCGGCCACCTTGTCGGCGTCGAGCCTGCGGTAGAGCTTCGGGTCCTGCGTGGTGATGCCCCTCGGGCATCGGCCGGTGTTGCAAAGATTGCAACGATTGTATTCATCTCCGAAACAGTCAGCCGCGGACTGCATGATGTACTTGCCGATGGAGACGCACGACGCGCCCAACATGAAGAGCGCCGCCGCGTTCGCAGCGAGGTTGCCCTTCTTGCCAACGCCGCCCGCCGCTATGAGCGGGAGCTCGTTCTGCCTGCCCTGCCTCACGAGGTCGAGGTAGCAGTCGCGGAGGTTAGAGGCGATGGGATGGCCCATCTTGTCCATCGAGACGTTATACGCCGCGCCGGTGCCGCCGTCCTCGCCGTCTATGGATAGGGCCGCGGCGTAGGGGTTACGCGCGAGGTTGTTAAGGACCGCGCGCGCCGTGTTCGAGCCGGATATCTTCGGATAGACCGGCACCCTGAAGCCCCATGCCATCGACATGGACTGTATCATCTTGGCCACGGCCTCCTCGATGGAGTACTTTGTCTGGTGCGTGGGCGGCGAGGCGAGGTCCACGTTCATGGGAACGCCCCTTATCTCGGCGATAAGCTTGAGCACCTTGTAAGACATCAGTAGCCCGCCGTCGCCGGGCTTTGCGCCCTGGCCGTACTTTATCTCTATGGCACACGGGTCTTCCTTCATGTGAGGCAGGGCGCGCACGATCTCGTCCCACCCGAAGTAACCCGACGCTATCTGCAGTATGAAGTACTTGAGGAACCGCGACTTCAGGAGCCTGGGCGGCATGCCGCCCTCGCCGGTGGCCATGACCACGGGCATGTTCAGCTCTTCGTTGAGGTACGCAACGCCCATCGCGAGCCCCTCCCACATAGGTGGCGATAGAGCGCCCACCGACATGGAGCCTATCATGATGGGATATATCTCGCGCACCGGGGGCACGAATGCCTTCTCGTCGCGCTGGAGTATGCCGTTCTTCTCTACGAGCGGCAGTCCCTCGGCCGGAAGAATTCTGCCAAGGAACGTCCTTATTCTGAACTCGTGCCTGCCCGCGTCGAGCGCCGGGTCGGTGAGCATGGAGATCCTCGTGAACTTGAGCTTATCAAGCGTGGAGATGGAAGGGTCGTTACGCCTGCCGCCTCTCTTGTAGGCCTCGCCGCCGCGGTTCTTGAAGGTCAGTAAACGGTGGTTCGGATTGTACTGCGGCTCTATGGCCTCATTCGGGCAGACAAGCGCGCAAGTGGCGCAGCCCACACAGTAGCGGTTGATGTCGCGCACCTGTTTTACTATCTGCACTATGCGCCTCGAGGAATGCGGCTCGGGGGTCGGAGACTCGGACTGCACGCTCCGCTCGACCATCACCGAAGGCTCTATCGCCTTGACCGGGCATACCGCCGTGCACTGGCCGCAGCGCTTGCAGCGCTCGTCGTTCCACTGGACGATGTACGGGAACTCGTAGAGCGGAAGCTCGTGGTTATGGTCGGTATGGCCTGACATTCTCTGTCCTATTTCCTCACGGCCTTCTTGCGGCCCTTAGTGGCCGTAGCCTTCGCCGTGGCTTTCTTCTTTACTGTTTTCTTCGCTGCCCGCGCGGGCATCTTGCCTATGGGTGCTATCGTGCCGTCGGTCTGGTTCCAGACCATGATGCCCTCGGCGTTGGGCCTGATGATCGCCATGTCGTATTTCATCGGGAAGACGTCGAGCAACCTGTCCCTGTCGGGCACCGCCCTGTCAACGCCGCACTCCTCGCTCATTAGCGCGTACTTGCCGGGCCTTCCGCCCACGGCTCCGGGCCTGAGCTTCTTTGAGTCCTGCACCATAAAGCACGTGCCGTCCGGGAGGAAACCGATGACGCAGTTGGGGCCATCGATGGTGAGCATGCGGAGGCTCGACTTTATGAGCCCGAGCGCGGAGGCATCGGGCCTTGCCGCGATCTCCTGCGACGTAAGCGGCGTTATCACGTCCTTGTAGTAAGTCAGCGGATAACCGAGCTGCCTCACCGTGTAGTGAAGTATGTGGGTGAAGACCTCGCTGTCGCTGTTATAGCCGATGTACCCCGGCATGCCGCGGCTCGAAAGAAACTCCCTTATGGGGATGAAAGCCGTGTTCTCTCCGTTGGTCATCGAAGAAAAACCCTGAATGAAGAACGGGTGGCATGCGTAGAGGTTTATCGCGTAGTTGGTGTTCTGCCTGCCCTGCGCGAGCACTATCTTCGCCTGAAGGCGGCCGTCGTCGAGGCCGAAGAACTCGCCGAGCTCAAGCGGGTCGCCCACTTCCTTAAGGGCGATGATGTCGGGGTAAAAGGCGAAGACCACTATGGACTCGTCGGCCTCGCCCATGGCCCTCAGCTTAAGCCTCGTGCGAAGCAGAAGGTCCTCTTTCTCCCTGAGGGGCTTGTTGCGATACTCCTCGGGATATTCGTAGAACTTCGCGAAGTAGTAGTCCCTTTTCTCGATGCCGGTGACGCGCTTTATGGAGGGAGACCACATGTGGACTTCCTTGAAGCCCTGCCGCTGCATGTACGCCTCAAGGGCCGCGTATCCGTCCTTCGAACAGATGGCCGAGAGCACTGGGTATTCTTTCATGGAGGCGAACTCGCCGCCCAGGTCCTTGAGCATGAGGCCCATGCCCGAGCCGTCGTGCCCCTCCTTCATGGTCTCGAGGGCGAGGACGTTCTCAAGCGGCGAAAAATACTCGCTGGATGTTATTCCGGCCAGGCGGCACATCTTGCGGTCTTTACCTCCCAAAGACAAAATAACTCGGCAATATGTTGCCGAGTATTGGTTTTAGTCTATTATTTTAATTAATATAACTTACCCTTGTCAAACATTCTCAGTTATTAACTCTATCGGCAAAAACCCGCTCAGAGTAAGCCATTTGTAAGCAAATCGCGGTAAGATTAGGCAAGCCTGGCGACTATGACAAAAAGATAATCCCGGCTAAGCTCGAGAGGCGAATTTCCGAGCGTTCGGGGCTGGTGTCGGGCCCTCCCGGCGCCCCGTTACAGCGGGCCGCCGGGGATTGACTGGGGAGGTAACCTCTCCTATACTTTCCACAAAAGGGGTAGGTAGGAGGACTCGTGCAAGCTCAAGCAGAAGCGGATACCCCTGCGTTTTCGCAGAGGCCGGAACCGGAACCACACCATGACTGAAGAACCGCAGGAAGAAAAGCGCACCGCAATCAAGGCCTGGCCGCTCAGGATACATACGCTCGGAAGGTTCGAGATACTCTCGTCCGAGATCACCCCGAGAAAATCGCGCAAGGCCCAGCAGAAACCTCTGCAAATGCTCAAGGCGCTGATCTCCTTCGGAGGCAGAAACGCGACCAAGGGCGGCCTCGTGGACATCCTCTGGCCGGATTCCGAGGGCGACACGGCGAACCAGTCGTTCGCCACGACGCTTCACCGCCTGAGAAGGCTCCTGGGCAACAAGGGCGCCATTAACCTCAGCGAAAGCCTCGTCTCGCTTGACGCGGACATATGCTGGCTCGACACCTGGGCTTTCGAGTCCCTTGTGGACGAGGCCGGCGTCGAGCCCGAAGGAGTGTTCGACAAGCTCGAGAAGGCCGTATCGATATACAGGGGGCACTTCCTCCCGGCAGACGACGGCGAGCCATGGACTGCCTCCACCCGCGAGCGGCTGCGAAGCAAGTTCCTCCGCAGCGTCGAAAAACTCTGCTACCTCTATGAAAAGCGGGGAGAGATAGATAAGGCCGTGGACTGCTACCAGAGCGCCCTCGAGGTGGACGACCTCTCCGAACGGCTTTACAGGAACCTGATGTCCTGCCACAACAAGCTCGGCCAGAAGGCCGACGCCGTCTCCGTCTATAACCGATGCTGCCGTATCTTCAGCGCCGCCCTCGGCGTCGGCCCCTCGGAGGAAACCGAGGCCGTTTACCGGGCGATAGTTTCTGAATAGCCCCCGGAAAGCCGAATCCGTAATCTATCTGTAATTATTTAATGCTATTAATAAACTAAAGCCACAGCTTTAGGTTGTGGGCATAAGCCCTTCAACGGGAGGCATGGCATGAAGGCTCTTGTCGTGGACGGCAACAAGGCCATACGCGGGCTCCTCAGGGAGATCCTCACGAAGATGGGGCTTGAGATAATAGAGGCCGACTGCGACGACGAGATAATGAAGAGCCTCGTGTACGTCGAGGGCATCGGCATCGCCTTAATAGACGTCGGCACCGAGACGGTGGACTGCCGGAAGGTCTGCGCGGATATCAAGCAACACTGGCCCTATGTAAAACTCATCGTCACTTCCGAGGAGATGTCCGAGCCGGAAGAAAAAGTTTTCAAGGCCCTCGGTGTAGGCGCGTTCCTGAAAAAACCCTACGAGCTCATCGACGTGCGAGACGCCGTCAGCCAGGCCCTGGGCAACTTCAACGTGCCCGATTACGAATAACTTCTCACTCCACGAGCAATCCTTGACAAACCCCGCCACGCGGGGGTTTAATTAAATAAACCGTAGGCAAACGGTTACCGTCCGTCTGTTTAACTGCGAGGCGACAAATGAGCATGGACAAGACAATGGTGGCGATACTCAAGCTCCTCGAAAAACACCAGGAGAGCCCGCTTGGCTCCCGGGAACTCTCGAGGCAGCTCAAGCTCCTCGGCATAGAGCTCACGGAGAGGACCGTCCGTTACCACATGAAGATAATGGACGAAAAGGGCCTCACGCAGGTCTTCGGCAAGGAAGGGCGCAAGATTACCGAGAAGGGCATCGAGGAACTAAAGAACGCCCGGGTCTCCGAGCGCGTGGGCTTCATCATAAGCAAGATAGAGACGCTTTCCTACCAGACCACCTTCGACCCAGACAAGAAGACCGGCGAGGTCATACTCAACGTGTCGTGCTTCCCCGAGGAAGTCCTTAAGACGGCCATTAAGATCATGAAGCCGGTCTTTTCCTCGCCCTACGTTATGAGCGACCGCGTGGTGATGGCCCGCGGCGGAGAGAGCATCGCCTCGGTGACGGTGCCCGACGGCATGGTGGGCATAGGCACGGTCTGCAGCGTCACCGTAAATGGTATCTTTCTCAAGGCGTCGGTGCCGGTTACGTCGAAGCTCGGCGGGCTTCTGCAGATAGAAAACGGCGAGCCAAGCCGCTTCGTCTCGGTAATAAGCTACGAGGGCTCGTCGCTCGACCCGCACCTGGTGTTCATAAAGAGCGGCATGACCTCCGTCTCCGAGGCGGTGAAACACGGCTCGGGCAGCGTGCTTGCGAGTTTCAGGGAGATTCCCGTGGTCTGCGTGAAGAAGGCCGCTGAACTGCAGGAGCGGCTGCGCTCGATTGGCATCGGCGGCATCCTGCTCGTGGGAAACCCCAACCAGCCGCTTGTGGAGATGCCCGTGGGCATGGACCGCGCGGGCATGGTCGTCGTGGGCGGGCTCAACCCCGTGGCGGCTCTCGAGGAGTCGGGCATAAAAACCGAGAACGCGGCCATGGCCATACTGAAGGACTACAAAGAACTCATTCCCTTCGACGACGCGGTTAGATCTATCTGAGCGCGAGGGCTCAGCCCTTCGCGCCCATCACGTCGAGCACTCCGCCCCTCAGCCCTCTCAGGTGATTAATGAACTCATCCCTGCTTTCGTGCCCCATGAAAAACGCAGCGAGGTCGGCCGTGTCGTTGTCCTTGATGACGGCTCGTTCCTCGTTTAGCTTCATGAACGTCTCGAGCCGCCTGAAGTACTCGTACGCGGCGTAGAGCTTGCCCCTCGCCTCCTGTGTGATTATCCCCCTCTTGGCGAGGCGCTTTATCGCAGACGAAGTGTTCTGCACGAGCACCTCCGGGGCCTCCCTCGCGTTGCTCAACTGAAGCCACTGGACGAAGAACTCAAGCTCCTCAAGCCCGCCCGGGCCGAGTTTCAGGTCTATGCCCTCGGCCTCGCGCGAAAGCTCCCGCTGTATTCGCTCCCTCATCTCCTGTATGTCGGCACGGCTAACCTCGGGCGAGCGCTCGTAGATGACCTCGCGCGCCATATCGATAAAGGGCATGAAGAACTTATTGCCGCCGAACACGGGCCTCGCCCTCAGGAGTGCCTGTATCTCCCACTTCTGCGCCTTGTTCATGTAGTAGTCGCGGTAGCCCGCCAGGTCCATAACGAGCGAGCCCTTCGAGCCGTGGGGCCTGAGCCTCACGTCCACGTTATAGAGCATACCCCACCCGGTGTAGGCGGTAAGTGTCTTGATGGTCTCAAGGGCGGGCTTCATGCTCTCGCCGTTTTCCGAGAAGAACACAATGTCGAGGTCCGAGCCGAACGTCAACTCCCTTCCGCCGAGCTTGCCGAGCGCGATGACCGACAGCCCCGCGCCCACGCCGCCCGCGTCCTCGGCGGCCTTGCACACTATGACGTCGGCGAGGTGCGAGAGGTAGCGCATCATGCTGTGTATGGAGAATATCTCGACGAGGTAGAAGATGCCGAGCCTCAGGTTCTCCATGTTCTTGTACTCGCCGAGCCCGGCCTGCAGGTTTGCGGCCCTGAGCACGCTACGGTCCACCTCTTCCCTCATGCGTTTAAGGGTCTTTCTGATGGGCATCTCCTCTATGAGGAGGTTCAGGTATGCGGGGTTGCTCAGAAACATCCTTGTCAGAAGGGTGCTCTCCGAAAATATCTTCACTATCCCCTCGGGCAGCGGCTTTTGCTCCATGAGCGCAGTGAGGTAGGCCTCCTTTATGCCGAGCGTGCCGAAGAAACTCTCGAGCCCCGCGAGCGCCCTGTCGGGGCTTCCCGCGCCGAGCGCGCCCTCGAGCAGAGCGGGCACCACGCGCCTCATGTCCGAGAGCTCGCGCTGAGTCCTGAACGCCCTCCAGTGCTCCCGTATGCCGCTCAGGTTCTTCAACCCCTTATCGGGCTCCCTTACGCCCCTGAACGAGAGGTAGCCCGCGAGCTCCTTGTCCGTGAGGTCGCCCTCAAGGAGCGAGAGCGCCTCGCCGTGGATATCCTCCTTAGTACCGAGGAGGGAGTTATACATGTTCTTGACCTGCATCCTCCGGACGCGGAGGTCCGAGGAGAAGGACTGAGCCGAATCAAAGCCCATCTCCTTCGCGAGCGCCCCGAGCTCGCCCTCCCCCTTCGGGAGCGAGTGGGTCTGGCGGTCGTCCTTCATCTGGAGGTAATGCTCGAGCTGCCTGAAGTGCAGGTAGTTGTTCAAGAGCGCGTCGAGGTCCCTGCCGGGCACGAGGCCCACGGCCCTCAGCACGTCCATTGCCTCGCGCAGCCTGTGCGTCTTGAGCGCACCGTGTTCGGGCGAATAAATGAGCTGGAAGGTCTGCACGAAGAACTCCACCTCTCGTATGCCGCCGTAGCCGCGTTTTATGTCGTCTTTGGCCAGGGCCGAGTCTATCTTTCGCTTCATCGCCCTGATGTTCTCTATCTCGGCGTAATCGATGGCCCTTCGCCAGACAAAAGGCTCTATGGACCGCATGAACGCCTCGGCCAGCGCGCCGTCGCCCGCCACGGGTCGCGCCCTGATGAGCACCATGCGCTCCCACGTGCGCCCCCAGGATTCGTAGTACGCCCTGTAGGAGGCAAGCGGCAGGGCTATCTCACCCTTCTGTCCCTGCGGCCTGAGCCTCAGGTCCACGCGGTAGGCGATGCCGTCCTCGGTGTTGGACGAGAGCACCTTGCTCATAAGCTCCACCGCCTTGCAGTAAAACTCGTGCACCGAGACCCGGTTGGAGAACACGCCGGTCTGCGTGCGTATGCCCGAGGTGCGCGCCTCGGCGTCCGAATCCGCATAGACGGCGACGATGTCTATGTCGGAGCTGTAGTTGAGCTCCTCGGCCCCGAGCTTTCCGAGCCCGATAATGCTTATCGCCACTCCACCCTCGGGCTCGCCATACCTATGCTTGCTGATCTCCAGCGCGTAGGCAAGCGCACGTTCTATGACGACCTCGGCAAGCCGTGTCAGCTCAGCGACCGAGCCGACCACGTCCGTAGCGCCGGTTACGTCCCTCAGCGTGATGCCGAGGAGGTGTCGCTTCTTGAAAAGCCGGATGCCGCGCATGGCGGCCTTGACGTCGGTCTCGCCCGAGAGCTTTTTAAGCTCCTCATCCGCCCTCCTTACAAGCGTATCCGTCGTGAGGGGCTCGTCCATCTTGCCGAGAGCATCGAGCAGCGCGCCGGGGTCTGTGACGCTGTAGTTAGCGAGGAACTGGCTTGAGGAAAATAGCGCGGCCACCTCCTGAAGGCGCTCCCAGGGGAAATCTCCCTTCGGCATGGCCTCAAGCAGCCTTGTCAGATTGCGCTCCGCCCTCGGCGGGTCGGCCGAGGCCGCGGCGGCCTCGCTTATCCTTTTTACAGCGTCCATTTCCTACAATATTGTCTTTTCACAACCGATTATATCTATAATATATGCATTCTAAAACGAATGTAACCGAAAAATCGGGGAAATTAAGTGAGGAGGCAAACAACATGAAGATGATATCTGCGGTGATCAAGCACTTCAAGCTCGACGACGTGAGAAAGGCCCTCGTGGACATCGGCGTGCAGGGCATGACGATAATCGACGTCAAGGGCTTCGGAAAACAGAAGGGGCACATGGAACTCTACAGGGGCGCCAAGTACGAGATCAACTTCCTGCCCAAGCTGAAGATAGAGGTGGCCGTAAGCGACGACAAGGCCGAGGAAGTCATCAAGGCGATAACGGATGCGGCCAGAACCGGCGAGATAGGCGACGGCAAGATATTCGTCTACAACATCGAGAACATCGTACGCATAAGAACCGGAGAGCACGGCGAAGAAGCGATATAGCCTGAGTCCGGTTTTCTTACGGCAATAAAAAAAGGGGGAGGCCCTGCGGGCCTCCCCCTTTTTTGTCGTTCTGTTGACTATTAAATGTCGTAGTACAGGAAGAACTCGTGCGGATGCGGCCTGAGCCTCAGGGCGTCCACCTCGTTTTTCCTCTTGTAGTCGAGCCACTTCGCCAGGGCGTCCTCGGTGAACACGTTGCCCTTCAGGAGGAAATCGTGGTCCGCCTCGAGTGCGTCGAGGGCCTCGTCGAGCGCGCCGGGCATCTGCGGTATCTGTGCGAGCTCCTCGGCCGGAAGTTCGTAGAGGTCCTTGTCCATGGCAGCGCCGGGATCAATCTTGTTCTCGATGCCGTCGAGTCCGGCCATGAGCATCGCGGCGAACGCGAGGTAGCCGTTGCAGGACGGGTCGGGGAACCTGACCTCAACCCTCTTTGCCTTCGGCGAGGGCGAGTACATCGGAATTCTGATGGATGCGGAGCGGTTACGCGCCGAGTAAGCCAGGTTGACCGGCGCCTCGAACCCGGGCACGAGCCTCTTGTAGGAGTTGGTCGTGGGGTTGGTGAGCGCCGCAAGGGCCTTGGCATGCTTCAGGATGCCTCCGATATAGTGAAGCGCCATCTCGCTGACCCCGGCGTAGCCGTTGCCCGCAAACAGGGGCTTGCCGCCCTTCCATATGCTCTGATGGACGTGCATGCCAGAGCCGTTATCGCCAAACAGGGGCTTCGGCATGAAGGTCACGGTCCTGCCGTGGGCGTTTGCAACGTTCTTTATAATGTACTTGAAGAGCATGAGCTTGTCGGCCATCTCTACGAGCGGCGAGAACCTCATGTCTATTTCGCACTGGCCGCCGGTGGCGACTTCGTGGTGCTGGGCCTCCACGTGGATGCCGCACTTCTGCATCATCATGACCATCTCGACACGCAGGTCCTCGAGGCTGTCGGTTGGCGGTACGGGGAAGTATCCCTCCTTGTGCCTGGGCTTGTAGCCGAGGTTCGGGCCCTCGTCCCTGCCGGAGTTCCAGATGCCCTCTACGGAGTCCACCATGTAGTAGCCGCTGTTGGCGGTCTGGTCGTAGCGGACGTCGTCGAAGACGAAGAACTCGGCCTCGGGGCCGAAGAACGCGGTGTCGCCGATGCCGGTGGACTTAAGGTACTGCTCGGCCTTCTGGGCGATGTACCTGGGGTCCCTCGTGTAGGGCTCCTTGGTTACTGGGTCCACGATATTGCAGATCATGCTCAGCGTGGGGTGCTGCCTGAAGGGGTCGAGCATCGCGGTCTTGGGGTCGGGCATGATGAGCATGTCCGAGGCGTTAATGGCCTGCCATCCCCTTATCGACGAGCCGTCGAAGCCGAGGCCGTCCTCGAAAGTGCCTACCTCGAGTTCCTGGATGGGCACCGAAAAATGCTGCCAGATGCCCGGGAAGTCGATGAACTTGAGGTCCACCATAACTACGTTGTTTTCCTTTGCAAAACTCAGTACGTCCTGAGGCGTTTCCATAACCTGCTTCCTCCTTTTAGATGGTTGTTTCTTATCTTTCAAATCTTACCGGCAGAGAATTTAACCGACTCTCACCCCCTCCCGGATTTCCTGTCGCTGAAGAATCTATCAAAAAATACCTTTGCCTTCTTATCGAGCGGCTCATAGTATAACTCAGAATCCCTGAGCACATCGGCACCGCCCGGCTCGTCCTTGAACCAGTCGGCTATCATCGCGGGCGTGGCCTCTATGTGAAACTGAAGGCCGTACGCGTTGTCGCCATAAACAAAGGCCTGGTTCTCTACCTGTTCGCTGCGCGCGAGCCTCTTTGCGCCCGAGGGAATATCAAACGTATCCCCGTGCCACTGAAACACCTTGACCACGCTTCCGTCGGCGGCGAGGCTCCCGGCAACAGGGTCCTCTACGCCCTCCTTCGTAAGCTCTATGTCGAGCCAGCCCAGCTCCTTGACGTCGCCCTTGTAAACCCGGGCCCCGAGCACGTGCGCCAATGACTGCGCCCCAAGACAGACGCCGAGCACGCGCATGTCCTTCTTGAGCGCGGCCTCTATCGTCTTGAAACCTTCCTTGAGGAAGGTGTACTCTTCCGCTTCGTAAACGGCCATTGGGCCGCCGAGCATGATAAGCGTATCAAAGCCGTCGAGCGACGGCGCCAACTCTCCCTCGCCAAGCTCAACCAGCTTAAAGGGTATCGCCGATTCGCCAAGAAACCTCTCTATGGTTCCCGGACCCTCGGCAACTATGTTTTTAAGAAAAAGGACCGACATTTCCCCCGCCGTCGGCAATCGATTGCCGTCTGTAAATATAACGATTAGAATACATTACGCGTTGGGCTTTGTCAAGCCGATGAGGGCCCCCTTTCGGGCCTTTCTGCAACGACTAAAACAGGGCACTCACGGGAGCCCTGTCCCGGCATGCGCCCATCACCTTCGAAGGCTGTTTTTCCCCTTTAATCACAAACGGGTTATGCCCGCGCCGCAAACGCATGCGGCAAGCCGGGATAAAACTATTTTTTAAGCGTGTCGTCCACCCAGCTCAGGGCCGCCGAGACGGTGGGAAACCCCACGGTGCTCGTGATGAGAAGCAGGGCGTGGTAGAGCTCCTCCGGCGTCGCCCCGGCCTCCAGGGCGCGCCTTGCGTGGGAGTGCACGGCGCCTTCGCTTTTTGTTGCCGCGGCGGCGGCCATCTGCACGAGGTGACCCGTCTTTTCGTCGAGCGGGCCAGCCTCCCGCGCGGCCTTCCCCATGGCGCTCACTGCTTCATAGTACTCCTTGAACCTCTCCCTGATGCTCAGATACTGAGGGGGCAGCTTTCCCATCTCGACCTCCTTGCGAAGCCTGACAGCTTATACGAAGACCATACGGGTCGAGGACTAACTGACGAGGTCCTTTCCCGCTTCAAATGCTTCTTTCAATGCAGTGGGGTGCTTGAGGATGTCGCCCATCGCGTCCACCTGCAGGTACGATATTGTCTTGTGCTCGGGCACGCTTATGGTCCTAAACCACGCCTTAACGGTCTTCTCCGCACATTCCACGCCCGTGGCCATCTTCATGCCTCCGACCACTATGAAAAGCCCTTTACGGCCGAACTCGCCCGCGGGGATATCTTTCTTGAGCAGGTACTTCTCGCACCATATCTGCTGGCACCGGTCTATCATCGCCTTGGCCTGTGCGCTTACGCCGAGGAAGAAGATGGGGCTCGCCATGATTATCCGGTCGGCCTCGCGAATGGCCTCGACGACCTCGCTCATGTCGTCGGGCACGATGCAGACCCCCGTTTCCTCGCAACCGCCGCAGTTCTGGCAGGGGCGTATGGTCATAGTGTTGAGCTCGAAGACGCGCACGTCCATGCCCGTCCCCTTTATGGCCTCCTTAAGCAGGGTCTCGGTGTTCCCTCCCCTGCGGGGGCTTCCTGCAAAAGCAATAACCTTCATCTGCCTGGCCACCTATTCCGCACTCCCTTGCTCCGTCTTGTCCGCCGACGACTCCTCGAGCTTCTTTATGGCCTCTTTCATCTCTATTTCTTCCCTCATCTTCTCGAGGTTCGTGGTGAGGCCCCACCAGCCGTACTTGAACGCCACGTAGTCCTGGGCACCAGTCATGGCAGAGGCGTAGCGCGCGGTGTTGCCGTAGAAGAGCCACTGCTTTATCCACTTCTGCTCTATAGCTTCGTCGAAGGGGTTTGCGCCCTGCGGGATGCCCTTGGCAAGACCGTGGTCCCAGGCGTACTGGAGCAGCTTGGTGGCCTGAAGCGTCATGTGATCGGTCTCCTTTATAGTGTTGTCCATCTTCGCGAAGTGCGCGTCCACCCAGCTCGTGCTGTGGCACTGCTTGCAGACGGTCGTCATTCGGTTTTTCCTCACGGCCTGCTCGTCGGGACCGATGAGATATTCCGATGCCGGCTTGCCCGTGAAAGTCGTGGGCAGCGGGAGGCCGTCGGCGTTCTTTATGATGGAGGTGTCGCCGTTCTTGGGCTGGGGGTGAGTATAAATGAGCCCGAAGAGCCTCACCCAGAGCCTGCTGGCGAAATCGTGCGAGCGCTCCACGAGGATGCCGCCGTCGGGGGCGGCAAGCTCACTCACGTGGCAGACGGCGCACGTTGGCGCGGTGAAGTCAGTGCCTATTCTCCATGGCACGGCCTTGAAATCCCAGTGATCCTTATCGACTTCATAGATGTTACCGTGCTTGCTTGCCTTGTAGACGTTATATGCCGGAACATCGGGCTCCAGGTGGCACTGGCCGCATGTCTCGGGCTTTCTTGCTATCTCGATGCTGAAGGAGTGCCTCGGGTGGCACGATGTGCATGCGCCCTTTGTACCGTCCGGGTTAATGCGTCCCACGCCCTGGTTGGGCCAGTTCTTGAGGTCGGGCACCTGGATGGTTCCAAGCGGTGTCTTTCTCTCCTTCATCCCCAGCACCTCTATGGTGGTGCCGTGACAGGCGAAGCAGGCATCCTGTTTCGTATAGTCCGAAGGCTGTTGATGCGTGATGGTGGTCCCGTCCACTTCCTGAGGGCCAATGATGGTGTCCACCAGGGTGTGATAAACGGGGTTTTTAAGCAGGTTGCCCACCGCCTGGGCCTTCTTGCTCGGCGTGTACTGCGCGACCTCCGTGGGATGGCACGTGTTGCAGTCGTTGGGGGATACGACAACGTTAATGCTGAAGCCAAAGTGCGTGAAGTTGTCCTTGTGCTTGTCTGTGTGCTGCCCGTGGCACTCGTAACAGCCAACGACGACGTGCTTAAACCTGTCGGGGACTGTCTCGGCCGATATCCTGCGCCCCGCCTTCGGCTTTTCAATGGCCTCATCCGGCAGGGTCTTGGAATGCAGACTGTTCTCCCAGTCGGCCACTATCCCGGGTGTAAACCCCCTGTGACAGTTGAGGCAGGATTGCGTCTCCTTGCTCACGGTCGCGCCGAACGCCACTCCCGGCAACATCAACAGGCACAGGACTACTATTAACTTTCTCATCTTTCCCCCGGGAATCGATATTTTAAACGCCTATAAATTCTATCAGAATGAGGGATTTTTTCAAGCGGAATATATCAAAACTGCGGTGCCGACCGGAATATCACCAACCGAAAGTTAAGACGGGACACACTGAACGCCCTAAGGCGCTGCTTCTTCCTCCAAAAGCTCTATCTCCACCGATATGCGCTCGCCTGCGGCCTCGTACTTGAAGTCCTTAACCTCCCCGGCTTGCTTAACGTGCTCCACGAGGTTATCCAGCTCGTCAGCGGCGAGCTCGCACCACATGACGTTATCTGGCTCGCCCTCTCTGGTTATGATCTTACCGCCAAGCTCCATGATGGCGGACTCTATCTCGTGCCGCGCGAAGGCCTCGTCCTCCACGACCACGCTGAACCTTGCATCCGGCGCGGTCGCCTCCGTCATCGTCTCAGAGGCCTCTTTCTTTAGCACCATACCCTTTTCGGCGGGGGCTTCGCCTTTGTACTCCCCGGTAATTTGCTTGTCCTTAAGAAGATTGGCATGCTCGTGGGTCTTGAACTCCGAGTCCGCGACCTTCGCCTGCTCAGACAGCGTCTGCTTCTCTCTCTCTATCCGCATTTGCGGCGCCGCCACTTCGGGGGATGGCTCCATGATCTCTTCGTTAGCCAATCCCTCATCTTCCGTCGACGTCTCAGCCCCGGCGGGAGCAAAGGGTTGCGCGTTCTCGTCCTCCGGAAGGCTGAACGCATCCGTCGCGGCAAAGCCAGCTTCGGGCTGTTCCGTCACGACGTCCTGTTTTTCGGCAACCGCCGCCTGCTTCACCGACATCTCGGGGCTCATGGCATGGAACAGATAGACCGAGACCACTGCCACCAGCGCGACAGCCAGCGCCTCGGCGGGAAGTTTGATGTGAAGCGGATAGAACAGCCACCGAAGTATGCCATTCTTCCCGGCCCCCTCGCGCACGTCCCGCATGACCTTCTCTGCAAACCAGGGCGGGGGCTGCACCTCGCCAAGCGTACCCAGTCGCTCAAGCGTCGCTTTTAGCTCGGCAAGCGTCCTTGAGCAGTCCTCGCACGATGCGAGGTGCTCCTCCACGTACTCACGGTCTTCGGCCGGGAGCGTGCCGTCGAGGTATTCCGATAGCTTCTCTTTCATGAACGGGCAGGCCATCTACAGCACCCCCATTATTTTCTTTAAGCATTCGCGCACCGAGTCGCGCGCCCTGGATATCCTGGACTTCACCGTGCCCGCCGCAAGCCCGAGCATCGAGGCTATCTCATCGTACTGAAAGCCCTGCACGTCCCTGAGCACTATCACTTCCCTGAACTCCACGTCGAGGGCGTCGATGCAGCCCTGCACCTGACGGCGCACTTCCTTGCGTTCAAGCTCCTCGAGCGCAGTGGGGTCGTCCGACGCGGGCTCCGCCTCCACGCTCCCCTCGGCGGTGGGCACCGGGTCGTCCACGGAGCGGGTCTCGCGGCTCTGCCTCGTCTTCATCTTCTTAAGGCGGTTTCGGGAGAGGTTCAGCACTATCGAATAAAGCCAGGTGGAAAACATCGACGCGCCCTTGAAGCTCTTGAGTTTCCCGTACGCAGAGACGAAGGCGTCCTGCGCGACCTCGCAGGCCTCCTCGAAGTTGCCGGTTATCCTGTAGGCGATGTTTATCATCCTGCGCTCGTGCCTCCTTACGATGTCCCCGAAGGCCTCGACGTCTCCACCGAGGACCCGGGCGACCGCGCTCAGGTCTTCGTCGGCGACCGAACGGCCCCGAGCCTCTACCTTATTAGACAGCTCCAGCGTCAAATAAGTTCCCCCCACGGCGGCAAGTTAGCACTATGCGAAATAAGGACTTACACAATTATAAGTCATGGCCCCGAAGGTGGCAACGGTCGGGTGAATTTTCCCGGGAACTTTTCCCGCGCGGGGGTTGTCCAACCGGGTAAGGCAGCAGAAAAAACCGCAGGAGGAATGGAAAATGAAGACACTGGATCTCAAGGCATTACTAATGGCGGCGCTGGTGGTATTTCTGATAGGATGCGGCGAGCCCGCGCATGCGAAGACCGAGAAGGCGCGGCTTGAGCCCGCCACCACTGGCATCGAAAACCAGACCGGCGTGGCGCTTACGGTCTATAACGTTAACCTGGGCCTCGTGAAGGACCAGCGCGAGATACGCCTCGGTCGCGGAACGGGGGATCTCATGTTCGAGGGCGTGGCCTCGCGCATAATTCCCACGAGCGTCCACATTAAATCGCTTACTGCCCCGCAGGGCCTTCAGGTGCTCGAACAGAACTACGAGTACGACCTCCTGAGCCCGGATAAGCTGCTTAATAAATATGTGGGCCGCGAGGTCAAGCTCTACCAGGTGAACCCCTACACCGAACGCGAACAGATAGTGACCGCCACGCTTCTGTCAAACAACGGGGGGCCGATATTCAAGATAGGCGACGAGATAACCTACGGCTATCCGGGACGCGTCATATTCCCCTCGATTCCCGAGAACCTGCACGCGAAGCCCACGCTAGTATGGCTTCTCAGGAACGAGACGGCCCGAACGCAGCGCGTCGAGGCCTCGTATCTCACAGAGGGAATCAACTGGCACGCCGACTACGTGGTCGTCCTAAACGACGACGACACCAGGGCCGACATCTCGGGCTGGGTGACCATAGACAACAAGAGCGGCACTACTTACAAGAACGCCACCCTCAAGCTCGTGGCGGGAGACGTCCACCGCGCGAAGAAAGAGTATGAGCTCTCCGACGTGATGATGAAGCGGGCCGTCATGGCGGAGGAAGGCGCCGCGCCCGGGTTCGCCGAAAAAGAGTTCTTCGAGTACCACATCTATACGCTCCAGCGCCCCTCGACCATCAAGGACAACCAGACCAAGCAGATAAGCCTCGTTGAGGCCAACGATGTGCCCGTGGAAAAAGAGCTCCGCTATTACGGCGCGGCCTATTACTACCGGGGGCAGTACGGCGGGCTGATCTCCAACCAGAAGGTGGGCGTGTTCGTCGAGATAGCCAACAAGAAGGAAAACAACTTGGGCATGCCGCTTCCCAAGGGGAAGATAAGGGCCTACAAGAACGATAGCGACGGCAGCCTCCAGTTCATCGGCGAGGACAACATCGACCATACTCCGCGCGACGAGAAGATAAAGATAAAGCTCGGCGATGCCTTCGACGTCGTGGGCACGCGCAGGCAGACGGACTGGAAGAAGGTGGCCTACGACACCTACGAGGCCGAATTCGAGATATCGCTCCGCAACCACAAAAACGAAGACGTCACTGTGAAGGTCATTGAGCCCATCCCCGGCGACTGGACCATGCTGAGCGCCTCGCAGGAATACGAGAAAACCGACGCCTTCACCGCCGAGTTCAACGTCCAGGTGCCGAAGGACAAGGAGACCAAGCTCCGCTACAGGGTCAGGATGAAGTTTTAGATGTAATAGGTATGGGGCGGTCTCACACCCGTAGCACCCCCATCCCCGCGGGGAGGGTAAAACACCCTCCCCGCACCCCCTTCACACACGCCTGAATCGGCTTGCAAACCGCTTGCAAGCTGATATAATTTTTGATAGACGACATGAAGCTCAAGGTCCTGCTCATAGCCCTCGCCCTGATACTGCTGGCCTCGTGCGCCCACACGGACGTAAGGGAGGCGGAGTTAGACCCCGAGGGCGACAGGCCGCCCGAGAGCGAACTGGCCTCGGCCCCATACATCGAGCCTGTCTGCGATTGCGTGTACATCCCCCTGGCCTCGGACGGATCGCGCGGAAATGCGCGCTATGGCGAACGGCTCACAACTCACGCGCCCTGAGATTTAACTCCGAAAGTGGAACTGGCCGTCAGGCCAAGCGTGCGCGCAGAACTCCCACGAGCCGGTCGTACCCCGCCTGAATGAGATAAGCCGCGGGCACCAGCGTGATAAGCGCCACGAGCGACATGACGATGAACTCGTAATGGGACGTGAACTGGGCCACTCCGGTGGGCAACTGCCGGTAATGCACTAAGTTGTACCCTATGGCCATGCTGGCGACGACGAACTGCCATTGCATGTGAAGGAGGAACGTCACGTAGGCGGCCGCGGAGACGAAGCCTATGGCACGCTCGGTGAAAACCCTCCTTATCACGAGATACGGCAGGCCGAGGCTCAGGTACATGGCTATGGCAAGCACGTTGTCGGCCTCAAGGGCCAGCGGGGCCCGGTGGTAGCTCTGCGCCACGAAGACCGCGCAGTACACCGCAAACGCAAGCAGGGACAGGATGACATTCGGAGAGACTATCCTGTGCAGCCTCGTGCCGTCATGGACGGAGCGCGCCACGAGCATGCCGAGCACGAAGACGGGGATGTATCTCGTGAGCACCACGCCGCCATATGCGGCTCCCGTGGCGTTTATGAGCCATAGGCTCAGGGGATACAGGGCGAACGAGAGCGCCACGAGGCCCCATCTTGTCGCGCGCCGCTCGAAGGCCCTGACGAAGAGCGGGAACAGCAGGTACATGAACACTATGCCCCCGATAAACCACATGGGCCCGAAATCGAGGTAGTGTTTCGTATATACTTGGACGAAGAACATGCTCTGCAAAAGTGACCCCGGCGTGATGTCCAGCGACATCCCCACGAAGTAGTAAACCAAGAGCCCCGCCCAGTAAAGCGGGACGATGCGCACAGCGCGCCGCGCGTAGAACCTCCCCCACGTCGCGGGCCTGTTGAGATGGCTCAGGTAGAGGCCGAACCCGCTTGCCACGAGGAAAAGCTCCACACCCAGGTGGCCCTTGTAGAACAGGAGCACGCAGGCTCCCTTCAGATAGCTCAGGAGGCCCGAGTGGTCCACGAAGAACCTCTCCGTGACGTTTCTGGCGAAGTTGGCGCTGAAGGGGCGCATCATGAACCGGGCGTTAAGGGCGTGGTAGGAAAATATCCAGATAATCGCAAAGGCCTTTACGAAGTTGATGAACGCCCTGTAGTCCTTGGGGACACGGCCCCGGTCTTTCTTCATGGTCGCCCTCGTGCGCTGCAGGTTAGTATTCGTTTACGGCCAGTATAGTATATACCCGCCCCGGCCGAAAATCATGAGAAACCCAAGCCCCCGCCATCCGGCGGATACAGGTCGCGCTTATCATAGGCGTCATTGCCATGACCGTCGTCGCCACTTACGTCTATATGTCGAGCAAGGTCTCTCTGATCGAGTCGCGCGTAGCAGAGGCAAAGGCCGAGGCCGCAGAACTCCAGGCATCCCTTTACGAAAGAGATGCCGAGATTTCCCGCCTGCAAGATGTTCACATGTACTCCGCACAGATGCCCATCGAGAACCTGAAGATCTCTAACCGGGGCGGAGTGCTCAATGTCTCTGGGATCATAAAGAACCTCGGCCGGCGGCCTGTGAATGACATCGTGCTTCTGGCTTTTGTGGTGGATGAAAATGGCACGGCGATATCCGAGTTCAAACATACCGCAATTTCGCCGGACGGTCGGCCGCTCTACCGCTGGCAACAACGGCGCTTCCGCTTCGAGGCGCAGGCGCCCCCGGGAGGCAAGGAGGTCCATGTGGTTATAACCGGGATAGATTTCGAGTGAGGAACTTATGCGAAAGATAATTATCGTATGCCTTTTTTCTCTTATAGCGATGACCGCCTATGCAGGAGACTGGTACACTGGCGGAACCCTTCACAACAAGACAGCTATGGAATGGCACCAGGCGACCTACAGAAACCGCCTTGCCACGAGCGCGGATTTTATAACGGCTACGACTCCTAAGGAAAAGCAACGCCTCCTGTTCAATGACGACATGCGCCTTCTGAGACAGCGGGCCGAAGCCCTCGAGGCATGTATTACCGAGTCCACGCAGGATCCAGAGACGCGTATTATGAAAGTCTCGGAAGTGGGTGCTGCGTGTCTTGTACTCTTGGGTTACTGATGACAATTCCTAAGACGCATAGTAGATTAATGAAATTATTCCTTTTGATTGTCATTCTCACCGTGCCGCTACAAGCGGTGGCGTCAGACTTTGAGGCACGGGTAACGAGAGTCGTTGATGGAGATACTTTCGATTTCGAGGCAGATATCCTTAATGTCGTTGTAAAGGGTACATGCCGTATGCTTCACTATGATGCTCCGGAGTCATATGTAATGGAGGGTGGGCAGTGGCGTGAGACAGATGATCCTGATGCCCAAGAAGCGACCGAACGACTGACAACACTCTTAGGTAAAGAATCCGTCCTCATTAAGGCTGAAAGAACTGACAAATACGGCCGCTGGCTCTGCGAGGTCTGGAATGCACACGGCACCTCGGTAAACGATGTGATGAAGACTATAGTCGAGAAACGGCCGACTGGCGGCATGACACTTGAGAAGCTCAGGGAGTTGAGGGGGCGGCATCAGAAGGCCCCAGGCAATTAATATGAAGAGTTGCCTCTTTCTTCCTGTAAGTGAGATGTCCCGTGCTTATGTTATTTTGAGGAATACAAGTTTTAATTCGCATCCACACAATAGGGGATTAAGTATGGTGTCCTTGGAATTTGTTTTTATTGTCCAATGTCAGCGTCATAATTAAGGAGGCCTCATGATCAAAAGTTTCATCGTAACAGTGTTACTCGTATTTACTGCGGCCACTGCCGCCGTGGAACCTGATTCCAAATGTCTTAGTGACTGCAAAGTTGACTGCGCTGGCACTAATCCCTATTCAGAGTGCGTTAGTGACTGTGAAGCTGACTGCGCTGTTACGACTAACTATGCAGTGTGCATTAAGGACTGCGAAGCTGTGCTGCTCTTCTGCGAAGATCTCGTTTCAGGTGGGCTTCCACTATGTAAAGAAGCTTGTGAAAGCGAGTGCGGATCATTTCCTCAAATACTAAACCCATTTTGTAAGGCATCATGCGACGCGACGTGCGATAGCGACTACTCCAGTGGCCTCACTCAATGCCAGCGAGAGTATCAGACCTGTTCAACAGAGTGTCGGTCAATGGATGATTAAGACCCCCCATATTTCTTTGGGATAATTTGGGGATAATTAAAAATTGAATTCCGGGCGATTGAATTCCGGGAATTCCGGGGACACAATACTTAATTAGCACGTTCGGTGAACCAGCACTACCTTTGAAGAGTTCTATCACTAATCCGCAACTCAAAGCCGTCGCAAAGGCAGGACTCGTAGGTATAATACTCACCTGAGGTGGGGAACCAGGTGAGGAACTTTTATGCCAGTGAGGAACCAGAGGTTCCCCACCTACCCCTTGATCCGCTTCGCACATTTGGCGAAAAGTTTATTTAATAAGAATTTAAAAACTGCGCGAGGTGAGGAACCTCGATTCGCGTAGTTGGAGAAAAGTTCCCCACTTAGGCAGTCCTTCAGACTGCCATAAAGTATTAATTAAAAACGGACAATCCCGCATAATCCCGGGCATTCCCACTCATTTTCAGAATTCTCCATCTGCTTGTCAATTAACACCCGGGGACACCATACTCAATTCCCCTCTGTATTTAAAGGTGGTGCCGGTGGGGAGAGTCGAACTCCCACGGGGTTTCCCCCAGCGGATTTTGAGTCCGCCGCGTCTGCCATTCCACCACACCGGCGTAACACCGGCACTTTCCATGCTAACTTGAAACCTAAGTGCCAACTACCTCTTCTGGTAATCCCTGATGAAGTGCTCTATCGAGCGGTCGTACGTGGCCTCGGCCTCGGCGCTGAAAAAACAGGCCGGAAGCTGGCCCTGCCGCCTGTGATAGTGCAGGCACTCGCAGCACTTGTGCTTGCGCGGGCAGTGCTCGTAGGTGCAGTTACAGTACTGCTTGTTCTTCTCGCTGATGCATTCCATCGCGTATATGAATACCTCCCGGATAATATTATCGCAGGCTTATTTTACCCGATAAGGCGGTGGAAAATGAAAGAGGGGGCGCCGTGGCGCCCCCTCTTTATCCTTCATATAAAGACTTTATTTAGAACTTGTTCGATACGGCGGACTTGACCTCGCTCTCGATGTGGCCGGGCATGGTCATGTTCTTCATGAACGCCCAGTTGCCGGCGTCCTGGAAGTAGACCTTCATCCTGTACATCTCGTCCAGCGTAACCACCTTAACGGTGTTCTGTTCGGTATCCTGGTAAAGCACGACCTCGATGGGGAACGCCGCGGCGTGGTCGATGCCGGGGCACGTCCATTTCTTGTCGGACTTCTTCCAGCGGACCTCGCCCGCTATCTCGAAGGACTTGGCCTCGGTCTCGCCCTTGGTCAGGCCGAACACGGTGGCCTGCGAGCCCGGCAGGTCGTAGGTATAAACTATTCTCCAGCCCTCATTGTCCGCGGCCACGCCCTGCGGTATCTTGGCCTTGAGATCTGCGAAATCGCCGCCCTTCTTTATAAGGTCTATCTTGTCGAGGAACTTGCCGCCGCCCATGCCGCCGACGTAGCCCTTGCTCCTGACCTCGCCGAGCTGGGTGCTCGTGGCGTTGCCCTTAACGGCTCCCTGGATTATGCCGGAGAGCTCGTTCATGGTCTTCTTTGAAAGCTCCACCGCCACGTCGTCGCCGAAGATGGTGCGGTTAAGCGAAGCCGGGTTGGTGAAGTCGATGCTCACGCCGCTTTCGTCGTCGTAGATGCCGACCCTGAGCACTGCGGCGAAGGCCCCGTGCGAGCCGTTCTTCATCATCTCGGCGGCGTAGCTGTCGGAGACAACGACGACGACGTGCGCCTTCTTGTTGCATTCGGCGTCCACGCCAGATGCATAGGAGGCAAGGACCTTCCAGCCCGGGGCGTTGTTGAACGCATCCTCGGTGGCCTTTACGGCCTCGTCAAAGGTGCCCTGCACGTGCTCCACGGCCTTAACGTAAACGCCGTAGTCCTCCGCCTGTGCAGCCGCGGGAATAAACGATAAAGCCATCAGTAACGCAAGTGATACAAGTAAGAGTCGCCTCATTGAAAACCCTCCCCCTCGTTTATTAGTTTCGATATTCTGAAACTTGCTAATATGATGCCCAATCATGGCGGGGTTGTCAATGGGATTTTGGCCGGGCCTTTTTTCGCGTTCATAAGGTTCGCTGTTTTCTCTTCGATTCCAGATGCTTGCGCCTGTATTGGCGTTCATCCTCCGTTCATCCGCCTGCTTGCTGCGGAACCCGCCCAAGCGGGCCATCTTACCAATTAAAACTCACTGGGGCGGAAATTGTCCATATAAACGATTTCCACCATAAAATCGAATAGTTGGCGCATGCCGGTGGGCAAAAAAGAGGCCCGGCGCGCCGGCGCCGGGCCTCTTATATATAATGAATGAGCTTAGATTACCATTCTATGGAAACGCCGCCTCTTACGGCGCTCTCGCCGCCCCTGAAAGGAACGCTTCCGCCTACGTTAAAGGCCGCGCTGTTGGTCATCTTATAGGCGAACCCGAATCCCAGGGCCTGCTCCCCGTCAAACGAGGCGACCTCCATGCCGAAGGCCTTCTTGCCCTGCTCCGACGGCATCACTATCGGTGGAATGGCGATGGACGCGGCTATGCCGCGTGCGGCATACTTCTTGACCTTGTCTATCTGCGGCTGCACGCTCGCAGAAACAAGCGACTGCAGCTGAGAGACGTTTACCGCGTCGGTGGGATCCACACCCGGGGCGACGTTGGTTATGCGCCTCTCCGAGCCCGACGAGCCCACAGAGACGGTGTCCGCCTGGTCAGCCACCGAGCCGTTGCCCACGGCCACGCTGTTGTCGGCCGTCGCGGTGGCGTTGTTGCCGAGGGCCACGGAGTAGTTGCCCGAGGCTATCGCGTTATCGCCCACGGCGGTGGTGTTTGTGGCGAGGGGCGGCGCTTCCTACGCCTACGACAGCGCCTACCAGCTCACGGGGGCGTCCGTGCCCGGCCTGCCCGAGGAGGCATACGCATACGACCCGGCCGGAAACCGCATAAGCGGCCCCGCGGGGGGCACGTGGACGTACAACGCCAACAACGAGCTCACCGGGCGCGGCGCGATAGCCTACGCCCACGACGCAAACGGCAACGTCACGCACGAGGTGGACGGCACGTCCATCACCCTCTACCACTACGACTCGGCCAACAGGCTTTCGAAGGTGGAGCTTCCCGACGGTTCAATTGCAGAGTACGCCTACGACCCCTTCAACCGCCGCGTGATGAAGACCGTGAGCCCCTCGCCCCTTGCGGGAGAGGGCGCGGGTGAGGGGGAAGCAACTTACTACCTCTACTCCGACGAGGGCCTCACTGGCGAATACGGCACCTCGGGCGCTCTCAAGAAGGCGTATGGCTGGGCTCCCGACGGCATCTGGGGCACGAACCCGCTCTACATGCTCGAAGACGGGCAGTACTTCTTCTACCACAACGACCACCTCGGAACGCCCCGGAAGATGACGGACGAGTCGGGCGAGGTGGTCTGGAGCGCCACGTACGCCGCCTTCGGCGAGGCTAATGTCGACCCGTCGTCCACCGTCACGAACAACCTCCGCTTCCCGGGCCAGTACTTCGATGCCGAGACGGGCCTCAACTACAACTGGAACCGCTACTACGACCCCGAGACGGGCAGGTATACTCAGGTTGACCCCATCGGGTTTGCCTCCGGAGATGCGAATCTGTACCGTTACGTCGGCAATTCACCGCTTACATTTATCGATCAAGTTGGACTTGATTGGATAAAATTTAATGGTACTCAGGTAATATGGTATGCTGGTGATTATGGTGATACATCAAAGCCACTTCATACCTTTAAAGGTACTTCTGGTCTTATTCTTAAAGACCCTATTACTGGTGAGATTATAAATGATTATAGAAATGCAAGGTTTCAAAACCAAAAGAATGCAGGACCAACTATGGAAGGGAAATATAGAATTAATTTAAAACCTGATCCAAATAGGATAGCCAAGGCTGACCCAAATACCTGTGAATTACTTAGAAATCCAGAAGGTGGTATTGAAAAAATACCAGAAACGTGTACTTCCAATGATGGTGAAACGTATATATTCCCTGGATGGGGTACAGTGCGAGCTTATCTCGAACCTCAGCAAGAGCAGCCTAGAGGTAGTTTCTATCTCCATGATTCCGCTAAAGGCTATACACATGGTTGTACGGAAACCGAAAAAGCTCTCTTCGGTCTTTTGTTAGCATTTAGGCAAACTAATGATTATATTTATGTAATGGTAGATTATCCAACTGGCACATCATCGACATATGGGGGGACTGATAGGCCATGATTAGAACTATGATATTGTTAATTATGTTAGTAGTACCAACTTTAGCCTGTAGCCAGAATAGTGACACTAATATGCATAACTCTAACAATGACGCACTTAGTATTTCTCAACTTCGTGAACAATATAAGGTTTGGGATCCCATTACTTTTATTATCCACAACAATACTCAGAACAAGTTAGTATGCAGAGTTGCCCTAGGATGGGTTGGTGAAAAGATGCCTGGGATTCCAGACATCGGATCGGATACTCTCTCGAAGAAAACTCGGGTTTGGATAATAGAGGGCGATAAGCAAACGGGTGTAACATGGAAGCCTAAAAAGACACCAAAATTATATTATGATGGTCAAAAAGGGGACGCAAGGTTCGTCATTGAGTGCAGTAAAGGGAATAAGCTCGATGTGGTAGAAATTAAACTTATAAGTGATGTTTTTACTATAAGGTAACTGAGAAGTCGATTCATCGTTCTTTGAAATTGCTTCTACCTTGAGGGCTCCGTCGTCTGGAGCGCCACATACACCGCCTTCGGCGAGGCGGCGGTCGACCCGGCCTCGACCATCACGAACAACCTCCGCTTCCCGGGCCAGTACTTCGATGCCGAGACGGGCCTCCACTACAACTGGAACCGATACTACGACCCCGAGACGGGAAGGTACACGCAGACCGACCCCATCGGCCAATTGGGCGGGTTAAACCTTTACCGCTACGCATTAAACAATCCGTTAAGACTGCTTGATGAGGATGGTCTGAACCCAGGGCCGATTGATCCAGGGAAGTATGGCCCAGCTCAGCAAGTCGACATCGTGTCAGGCAACCAGATGCTTGATGACTCGGTGCTTTTTTTGTTGAATACAGCAGTAAACGGTGTTGGTCTGCTGTACAATGCAACTTACAATTTCTTATTGGCGACGCAGAACGATGTAGTGTTGCCGGTGCTGGATTACTTTGCATCGGATGACTTTTTTGCAATAACAGTACAAACACCGCCAAATTTTGGGCCTTACCCTTGGCCTGATGACGAGGTATATGCAGGCGCCATAACGCTGGAGAGATTACTTAAAGAAGGAAAAGTAACATCATGTGCTATAGAGGCTAAAGGGGCTGCATCAAATTACCGCGCAATCTTTTTTGGGGCTTATCCTGAACTGAAAGGTGAAGTAGTTGTACATCATGCAATTGAGCAACAGGTCTTAAAATTGTATCCCGGTCGATTTACTGCTGAAGAAATAAATTCTCTTGAGAATTTGCGTGGGATACCTAAAGATGCTAATTCAGTATTGCATCTTTCAGAAATACGTATGGAATGGAATAAATTTTATAGAGGTAATCCTGATGCAACACGGGCGCAGATAATTCAAGCAGCGGAAAGAATTGATAGATTGTTTGGCAATCAGTTTGTTCCAGAAGTTATGCCAGAAGTGCTATATTAAGGAGGAATCTTTTAAGGATGAATGGTTCAAATATGGTAAAGCTATATTTTATTGAACCGGAGGTTGCCGGCGGTTGGGGTTCGGCAACGGTAGTAACCAATCGGAAACAAATCGAAGCTGGTGATGCCAGAATTCCAGAGATTGCGTACTGTGAATATGTATTTGATGGGTGGCTAGGCGATGAAATTCTTGAATCTTTTCCTTGTTTTATTGTTACTGATAAACTCAGGGCATACATTGAAGATGCTAGACTAACAGGTTTTCATTTCCAATCGGTAAAAATATCCAAATCGGATATATTTCAGGAACTACAAGGACATATTGAATTGCCCCTTTTTTGGCGGTTGATGCCGGAGGGTAGGGTATGTTTCAACTCGCAGTATGAGGTTGAATCTTGGTCAGGCCATGATATATGTGTAGCTCAACGCGGAGAATTAGTTGTAACTGAGCTGGCTCTGAGTGTACTCAGGCAAAGCAAATTTGAGAATTGCGAAATTCATGGGCTAAGATTCAAAAGTTAAAATGATTTGAATAATTCCAAGGACACAATACTTAATTCTTGACACCGCTCTTTGAAAACATCGGAGGTTGTTTAATCTCCAGGGCGCGGCGCGATAGCCTACGCCTACGACCTAAACGGCAACGTGACGCACGAGGTGCGGGGCGCGTCCATTACCCTCTACCACTACGACTCGGCAAACAGGCTTTCGAAGGTGGAGCTTCCCGACGGTTCAATTGCCGAGTACGCCTACGACCCCTTCAACCGCCGGGTGATGAAGACCGTAAGCCCCTCGCCCCTTGCGGGAGAGGGCGCGGGTGAGGGGGAAGCAACTTACTACCTCTACTCCGACGAGGGTTTAACCGGCGAATACGGCGCCACGGGCGCTCTCAAGAAAGCCTACGGCTGGGTTCCGGATTCAATCTGGGGCACGAACCCGCTTTACATGGTGGAAGACGGCAACTACTTCTACTACCACAACGACCACCTGGGCACGCCCCGGAAGATGACGGACGAGTCGGGCTAGGTGGTCTGGAGCGCCACATACACCGCCTTCGGCGAGGCGGCGGTCGACCCGTCGTCCACGATAACGAATAATCTGAGGTTCCCCGGACAATATTTTGACGAAGAGACGGGAAAGCATTATAATTGGCATAGGTATTATGACCCAAGAACAGGGAGATACACCCAGGTCGACCCCATCGGCTTCGCGGCTCGCACGAGCCAGTCCGGCCCGATACGCCATCGCTTCAACTTCATATACGAAAGACGCACGGGCAAGTGGCTGCCGGTGAATATCACCTACGCCGACGGGAAGATAAACGGCAGGTTCATGGCCCTGGTGGGCGTCTCTTCGCCCGGGTTCCCGGCCATCACGGAGCCGGCCGCCCTCAAGTTCGACAAGGGCTGGACGGCGTTGTTCAAGGGACAGTAAACGCCGCGCAGAAGGGCATTCTTATAACCGAATAGGGCGATGCCCTCCCGCAATCTGTTAACATATCCCGATGGACGCCATCACCAAGGACATCGGACCGTTTACGCCACTGCCGCAGGGCGTGCTGGATTTCCTCGAGCACTACCACAAGGGCGGCACGGGCGACGAGCACTGCTCATCGTGCAACGCGGCCTGCTGCAGCCAGGGAGGGTTCGCCCTCCTGGAAAACGTGGTGCTCATCCACAAGGCCTACGAGCGGGGGCTCCTTAAGCGCAAGGACTACGATTACACGCCCGATCTCTCGTTCGGCGACTTCGTGTTCACCTACTTCGACGTCCGCACGTACTCGGCCGGAGAGTCTGACATCGTGCTGTTTCACATGCGCAACCTCGATTTCGGAAACCGCATTATCGGCCTGCCCGACGAGGGCAGCTACTGGGAGACGAGGGCGAAGCTCTTCGAGGAAACCAAGGGCCTTAACCGGGGCTGCGTGTTTTTGAGCGAAAAGACGGGGAAGGTCCCTTCCGAGGACGACAATACCGAGAGGGGCTGCATACTTCACGTGCCAGAGAGCCCGGACCACCTCACTGCAAAGCCCATCGACTGCCTGCTGTTCACCTGCACCGACGCCCCGAGGCATTACAAGAAGCCACACGCCGCAGAGACCCGCCAGTGGATGCAGCTCCTTGCCGAAAGCTTCCCCAACAGCATCGACAGATTAAAGGAGATGCTCTCGGCCTCTAAGAAGTAGTCTGCTTCGCCTTAAGCGTCAGCCACGGCGGCACCGGCACGCCAAGCGATTCACCCACCGCGCGGAACAGCTCCGCCTCGTCTTCGCCGATGACATCGTCATACGTAATGGTCTCAAGACATGCGGCCATGAGCTTCTTCTTGATAAGCGGGCTCGCGCCCTCGAGCTTTTCGAGCGAAGCGTCGAGCCTCTCGAGCGTGCACTCGTCCTTCGCGATAAAACCTATCTCCACGCCGGGTGCGGCCAGTAGCTCTCCGCCGCGCGCGAAGGCCTTGCCGGCCTCCTCGTCTCCACGCTCCCCGGCGCGTGCCATCATCGATAGCACCTCGGAGCACTCCTGCGCCACGCCGCGCATGCCGTAAATTTGCACGGTCTTTCGCCTCGCGGGCTTGAGGAACACGGCATCGAGGTGGCGAACGAGCACGCGGCTCAGCACGAACTCAAACGTGCTTAGCTCTCCGTCGGCATCGACGAGCCTCTTTACGACGTCGCGGAACCTCGCGTACTGCTCCTGCGTGAGAGACCTCAGCGCGGGCATAGAGAGGTCCACGAGCGGAAGCCTCGACTGCGGGTTCAGGTGTTTGAGGTAGCTTGCAATGGTGTCGGCCTCGCCGAAGGCGTCTGGCGTGGTGTAATGCCTTAAAATGTCTATCTGCTTGCGGCGCACATCTTCGTCCGAGTCGAGGAGCAGGACGTATATGAGCGCCCTCGCCCCCGCGGGGTCGTGCGCGGCCTCTCGCACGACGGCGGGAAGCTCGTCGATCATCTGCCTGGCAACGTGCGCGTGCTCCTCCATGGGCGCGCCTATGGAATCGAGAATTGCGACTGCCATCGCGCCGCTTATCACGCCGTGCGCCGCGGCAACGGACACTGGCTTGGGTTTCGGAGCGGGCTCAGCGGGCGGAACGGCCTTGACCTTCGGGAAGACGCCGTTGAAGCCGGGCTCGAGCCTTCGTATGCGTTCCACGAGCGGCGGGTGCGTCGCCATGACGCCAAAGACGTTTCCGCCCACCCCGTCGCTTATGAACATGTGGCTCGCCTCTCCGGCCTTGGGATTCAGCAGAATAGAGCCGAACGTGATGCCGCCAATTTTCTTGAGCGCCCCGGCGAGGGCGTGGGGGTTGCGCGTGAACTGCACGGCCGAGGCGTCGGCAAGGTACTCCCTCTGCCTCGATACCGCGCTCTTTATCACCTTGCCGAAAAAAAGCCCGATGTAACCGATAGCGAAAAGCGCGAGGCCCAGAAGCACGATGTTGCCTCCGCCACCGCGCTTACCTCCCCTGACCCTCACGCTCCGCATTATGCCCTCGCCTATGAGGCCGATGAGAAGTATGCCGTACAGCCATCCCATGAGGCGGATGTTCAGCGTCATGTCTCCGTTTAAGATGTGGCTGAACTCGTGCGCCACCACGGCCTGCAATTCCTCTCGCGTAAGAAGCTGCAGGCAGCCCTTTGTCACGCATACCACCGCGTCGTCTATGCCGTAGCCCGCGGCGAAGGCGTTGATTCCGTCCTCCCTGTCCATCACGTAGGCGTGGGGCACGGGCACGCCCGAGGCGATGGCCATCTCCTCGACCACGTTCAGAAATTTTTGCTCGTCAAGGTCGGTAGTGTTGCGCTTTATCAGGCGGCCGCCCATCATCTCGGCAACCTTGTAGCCGCCGCCCTTGAGCTGGTTGAGCTTATAGAGGGTGCCGCCGATTATGACAAGAAGCGTGGCGCCGCAGACGACGAGGAAGCGAAGCGCGTCCCAGAACCTAAACTCGTCGAACCTCCTGAGCTTTTCGAGCGACGCGAAGTAGGCGCCGGTCGTGGCCACATAGACGCTAAGGATAATCAGAACCAGGGCGACGAAGAACAGGACTATCAGCCTGACCGAGTCCTTCCGTGCCGTCTCCTGGCTTTCGAAGAAGTCCCTCATGGGGCGGTATCAGTTTAGGTAAAGGATACCTTCGGGGCCTTGCGCTCTTCCTCGGGCGAGTCAAGCTCGAGCAGTGTGGCAGGCTTGAAGTCGAACATGCTTGCGATTATGACGCTCGGGAAGACCTCGCGCTGGGTGTTGTAGTACATGACCGCGTCGTTGAAGGCCTGCCGCGCGAAGGCTATCTTGTTTTCCGTGGAGGTGAGCTCCTCGCTGAGCTGCATCATGTTCTGGTTGGCCTTTAGGTCGGGGTACGCCTCGACGAGGGCGAAGAGTTTGCCGAGCGCCCCGGTGAGCATAGTTTCAGCACCCTTTAGTCCGGTGATGGCCTCGGCGCTGTCGGGGCTCTTTGCTGCGAGTGCCGCAGCCGAGGCGGCCTGGTTTCTGGCCTGGATGACGTTTTCAAGGGTCTCGCGCTCGTGCTTGAGGTAGCCCTTCGCGGTCTCAACGAGGTTGGGGATGAGGTCGTACCGGCGCTTCAGTTGCACGTCTATCTGGGCGAATGCGTTCATGAAACGGTTTTTAAGCTGAACGAGCTTGTTGTAAAGACCGATGACATAGAAAATGATGGCGGCAAGTCCGCCCAAGGCAATTAAAAGGAAAACCATAGCAGCGCCCATCTGAAATCCTCCCCGATTTTCTTGATTGGAAACAGCCCCCAGTTGCTCTCAAGATATTAACACCGCTATGCGCATTAGTCAATGGATTGGAAAGGGAAAGCGCGATGCGCTACTTCCCTATGCAGAACTCGCTGAAGATGCGGTCGAGGATGTCCTCGGTGGTGACCGCGCCCACTATCTCGCCGAGCGCGTCGAGGGACTCCCGCATCTCAAGCGCCACTATCTCCAAGGGCTCGTCCCTCTCGATGGCATCGAGCGCCGCGTTCATTCTCGCGGCGGCACGGTCGAGCGATAGCCGGTGCCTGAGGCTCGTGACCACCACTCCTTCGGAAAGCGACGAGGGGGCCTTCACGCAAGAGCGGAAAATCTCCTCCTTGAGAGCGTCGAGACCTATACCGATCTTCGCGGAGACCTCCACCGAACCGTGCTCCGACGAAACATCGCCGAGCTTTCTTGGAAGGTCGCTCTTGTTGAGCACCAGAAGCGCGTTTCTTCCTCGGAGTTTCTCGAGCAGCTCACGGTCGCCCTCGTGCAGGGGCTCGCTCGCGTCAAGCACGCCGAGCACTATGTCCGCGCTCTCTATGGCCTTCAGGGTGCGGCGCACGCCCTCTTCCTCTGCCATGTCATGGGCCTGGCGAATTCCCGCGGTGTCCACTATGCGCATCGGCAGGCCTTTGACGTTTACGAACTCCTCGAGCACGTCGCGGGTGGTGCCGGGCATCTCGGTCACTATCGCCCTGTCTTCCTTTAACAGCGCGTTTAAGAGCGACGACTTGCCCACGTTCGGTCTGCCGGCGATAACCGCGCGAATTCCGTCCTTTAGAAACCTGCCCTCGTTAAAACTTCCCGCGAGGCCTCCGACATCCGCCTTCGCCTCGCGCATGCCTTTCTTTATCTCCCCCAGAGACGCGGGCTCTATCTCCTCGTCGGGGAAGTCTATTGAGGCCTCCACCTGCGCGCAAAGGTCGCGGACATTGTTCAAAATGGAATTGATGCGCTTCGAGAGCCCGCCCTCAAGCTGGCTCATGGCGGCGCGCTCGGAGGCCTCGGTCTTCGCCCTTATGAGGTCGAGCGCGGCCTCGGCCTGGCTGAGGTCGATACGACCGTTTAAAAACGCGCGCTTCGTAAACTCCCCCGGCTCGGCAAGCCTCGCGCCCTCCAGTATGACAAGCTCAAGCACCCTGCGCACCGGAACGAGCCCGCCGTGGCAGTTTATCTCGACCACGTCCTCGCGCGTGTACGTTTTGGGCGCGCGCATGGGTGAAAGCAGCACCTCGTCCACCCGCTCCCCCGTGGCGGGATCGACGATGTGGCCGTAGTGCATGCGGTGCGACTTCAGGGCACATTCGCCCGGGGGAACGAAAAGCCTTTCGGCTATGCGAAAAGCGTCCGGGCCGCTCAACCTGACGATGCCGACGCCGCCCTCTCCCTGCGGGGTCGATACCGCGGCTATTGTGTCTTCGCTCTGCATGTAATAAAATTAACCCATCACCGAGGAGAATGTCTAACATTATGATGCTGTTCGAACCATATTCGCTTTCGGGCCTGAGACTTGGAAACCGCATCGTCCGCGCGGCGACATACGAAAAGATGGCCGACGACGACGGGCGCGTCACCGACCGGCTCGTGGAGCTCTACGAGGAACTCGCCCGAGGCGGCTCGGGCCTCCTGATAACCGGCTTCGCCCTCGTGCACCCCTCGGGGAGGGCAGGCCCGAAGATGCTCTCCGCCCACGCCGAAAGCTACATCGAACGCCTTAAGGAGCTCACCGACGCGGTGCACCGCGAGGGCGGCCTCATTGCACTTCAGCTCGTGCACGGCGGCAGGCAGTGCCCTCCGCTCCTGCTTGGCGGAGAGCAGGCGATAGCGCCGTCGGAGATGTACGACCGCTTCACGCGTTCAAACTCGCGCGCAATGACCGAGGCCGAGATATGGACCGTCATAGAGGCATTCGGCGACGCCGCTTGGCGTGCGCGCTCGGCCGGGTTCGACGCCGTTGAGCTGCACGGCGCGCACGGGTATCTCATATCGAGCTTCCTCTCGCCCTACACCAACAGGCGCGACGACTACTGGGGCGGCGACGAGGAGCGCCGCTCGCACTTCGCCGAGGAAGTACTTAAATCGGTGCGAAGCGCCGTGGGCGGCAATTATCCGGTAATTATGAAGGTAAACGCCGACGACCTCATGGAAGGCGGCATCACTCCCGAAGAAAGCCTGCGTCAGGTGCGGAGGCTCGAGCAGCAGGGTCTTGACGCCGTCGAGATAAGCGGCGGCATGAAGGACTCGCGCGTAAGGACGATACGGCCCGACATACACAGGGCCGAGGACGAGGCGTACTTCAAAGACTCGGGCAAGCTCTTCAAGGACGCGCTCAACATCCCGGTCATTCTCACCGGAGGTATGCGCTCGCGCGGGGTAATGGAGGGCGTGCTTGAGCGCGGCGAGGCGGACCTCGTGGGCATGTCCAGGCCGCTCATCAGGGAGCCCGACCTTCCGAACCTCATGCGAGACGGCAAGGAACGCGCCGATTGCATCTCGTGCAACAAGTGCACGCGCTTCAACAAGATGGACTACGTCCATTGCGTGCAGTTGAAGGGATAGTTACTTCCTTAGCGACACGCGGTACTTCTTGAGCTTGAACTCCGGGTGGTAAGACTCCTTGGCATGCCTGAGAGAGTGGATGTCGAGGTCGGGCTCGAGGTTCATGTACTTGTACTGGTGGGGCAGTATGCCCGCGAAGTTATGGAACATGTACTGATAGACCCCCTTGTACTCCGCCCGTGCCTTGGCGAAGTGAAGCACGAAGGTCTCGTCGTTTATCTCCTCGCCCACGATAAAACCGACGGGCTCGCCCTCGGCATAATAAATCCCGCCGCAGAGCACGAGCTCGTCGTATAGCCTGAGCGCGTCCTTGCAGGCCATGTAGTCGTTGACCTCGGCCTTGCTCTTCTGCCCTTCCTGCCAGAGCTCGAGCACCTGCTCCGCGCCGGGCATCCTCTCTTTAGTGAGGGGCAAGGCCTCGTGCCTGTAGCTCGACGTGAACTGGTTAAGAAGGTTCTTCTTCTTGTGCATGGCACGTCCGGCGTAGGTGCTCATCTTCTCCACGAGATAGACGTAGTCCATCTCGCCCTCGTTAAAGGTATGCTCGAACTCTCCCTCGGGGAACTGCGGGAGCCATTCCTCGGGCACGGGGAAGAGGTAGTCCACGTCGCGTAGAAGCTCCTTGAGCTCAGCCATGTCGAGCCTCGCGGCCTCGACGGTGGGCATCAGGTAGCTCAGGCCGTCGTAGCTCTTGCCGCGCAGATATATCTCGCCGTTTGAGAGCACATGGAAGTCGTGCTCGCGCCTGAAGAGATAGGCGTTGGGAAAGCTGTACTCGGATATGGGAGTGGACACCGCCCTCAGCCTCTGCTGCAGGAGCGCCTGGTGTTTCATGTCGAGTTTTTCAAGCTTCATGGCCTATGATATCTCCATTCGGAAGCACAAGCAACACCCGTGCAGGGACCGGTGAGCCCCAGGGCCCCATATTATTCCATAATAACCAATCAATCTGATAATATAATGCGATGAAACCCCTTGTGGTTCTGCCCACATACAACGAGAAGGAGACCCTTCCGGTCGTCCTGATAAAAATCCTCGACCAGGAGGGCTTCGACGTCCTCATTGTGGACGACAGCTCAACCGACGGCACCACGGAGCTCGCCAGAAACTGGGTTGAACGCGACAAGAGGGTGCATATGCTTCAAAGGCCCGGCAAACTGGGGCTCGGCACGGCATACATCGCGGGGTTTAAGTGGGGCCTTGAGCGCGAGTACGACTGCTTCATCGAGATGGACGCGGACTTCTCGCACGACCCCCTCGCACTGCCCAAGTTCATGGAGCTCATGGAAGGCGGCGCGGACCTCGTAATAGGCGCCCGTTACCTGGGCGGCACCATAAGCGTCGTGGGCTGGGACTTCAAGCGACTCATGCTCTCTCGCGCGGGGAATTTATACGCGTCTACTCTGCTTCGCACTCACCTCTGCGACATGACGAGCGGATACAGGTCGTTCAGCCGCAGGGCGCTGGAGGCCATGAACCTCAACGCCATACACTCCGGGGGCTACGCATTCCAGATAGAGATGGCCTACAGGGTCATGGCCATGGGCATGAACGTCAAAGAGCTCG
>Ga0210086_1000161_pt1 | contig 42320 bp, 35 predicted proteins | sample China_Galinas_PW_3_FD_184867 | JGI IMG/M metagenome (GOLD analysis project Ga0210086, IMG submission 184867) | Wetland microbial communities from San Francisco Bay, California, USA, that impact long-term carbon sequestration - China_Galinas_PWB_D2... | ecosystem: Environmental > Aquatic > Marine...
GACGACGTCGTGCTCCCGCGCGGTTCCAAGAAGACCGACTGGGAGGTAGAACTCGCCGTCATCATCGGCCGCGGCGGCAGCTACATCGACGAGAAGAAGGCGCTCTCCCACGTCGCCGGCTACGCGGTGTGCGACGACGTGTCGGAGCGGGAATTCCAGATCGAGCGCGGCGGCCAGTGGACCAAGGGCAAGGGCTGCCCGACCTTCGGACCGCTCGGACCATGGCTGGTGACCCGCGACGAGATCAAGGACGTCCAGGATCTCGACATGTTCCTCGACGTCAACGGCAAGCGCATGCAGGCCGGCAACACCAAGACGATGATCTTCGGCGTCGCCCATCTGGTCAGCTATCTCAGCCAGTTCATGCTGCTCGAGGCCGGCGACGTGATCACCACCGGCACGCCGCCCGGCGTCGGCATGGGGATGAAGCCGAAGCCGCGCTACCTGAAGGGCGGCGAGACCATCCATCTCGGCATCGAGGGCCTCGGCGAGCAGACCCAGAAGGTGATCAAGACCAAGAAGTGACCTCGGCGGCGCGCCGCGCCGCACGCAAAGGGCGATGCCGGCCCGCCGGCATCGCCGCCTGGCGGGGACGGGATGACCCGTGCCGTCGCCGTTCCTCGACAAACGCGCTTCCGCGACCATTGCGAAACACCTCACGGCTGCCCTCAAGCCGCTGTGGCCGATATCAGGCGCGTAGGGTACCGGCCTGCCGGGCGAGCGCCAGGCCCCGGCGCTTGCCGGCAGCCGCGTTAGGTGGAACTCGTCTAAAAACGCCGGCTTCAAACCCGGAAACCATTGACCCTTTCCGACACATTCCCTTGGACCGACCGACTTGATGGTTAGGCTGCATGCGTAGTCACCGGAGAGGATCTGGCCATGACAAGTTTTGTACTTTTCACCGAGTCCGCGAAGCCGCAGACGTTGGACGAAGGCGAGACCGGCTTCATAGGTCCGGGCGCGTTGCTCGCCGTTTTGCCGATGCCGGGAGACCCGAACCCGCCGCAAGGCCCGGCGATCCAGATGAACGGTGGCGCAAGAAATGCCACCGTGCTCGGCACGGTCGTCGGAACGATCGGTATCGGCGGGGTGAACGCGGAGGACGCGCGGATTGTTGTCGGAGACCAGGGCGACGTCACCGGAATCGGAACCGCCATCAACCTCGGCGCAGGCGCCGAGATCGTCAATGATGGCACCATCGCCAGCCAGACCGGCCTCGCCCTCAGACTGCACGACGGCGACAATCACATCGTCAACGCCGGGATGATCGCGGGGCCAGTCGTGATCCGGCCCGGCAATAGCGTCGGCTCCACCCCAGTCAACCACCTAGAGAACGCCCCTGGCGGTATCATTGCCGCCGATGGCGCCGCCGCCGCCATAAGGGTCGCGCCAGCCCTGGCGACGAGCGAGGTCGTGGTCAACGACGGCGCCATCTATGGCGATCTGAACCTTCACGCCATGAGAGACATGGTCGTCAACCGGGGTATCATCGCCAGTGACGTGCGGCTTGGCGGCGGCGATGATGTCTATCGCGGTGGCGGCACCGTTAATGGAAAAGTGCTTGGCGGCAGCGGCAACGATCTCCTCAAAGGCGGAGCGGACGACGACCGTTTCGATGGCGGCCGCGGCGCGGACACGCTCTATGGACACGACGGCGACGACAACCTGGCTGGTGGCGGCGGTCGCGACTGGCTCGTCGCCGGGGCTGGCAACGACTTCCTCTATGGCGGCGGTGGCGGTGATTTGATGACTGGTGGAGACGGCAACGACCGCTTTTTCTTCAAGTCCCTCGACGACTTTGCCACCGCCGGCCACGGCCGCGACCTGATCACCGACTTCGTTCCAGGAGAGGATGTCATCGACCTTTCGGCGATCAACCCCCCGACCCAAATCCCGACGGCATTCACCTTTGTCGGCACGCACGACTTTTCCGGAACCCCGTCGAACATATCGCCACTGCCACCGGGTCCTTTCGAGCTTCGCTATGAGATCAAGGGGAACAAGACCGTCGTCGGTGGCGACGTGGACGGCGACGGGACCCCTGACTTCAAGCTCTGGCTGGTCGGTCGCATGGACCTCCACGCCAGCGACTTCCTTCTCTAGCTGAGCGGCGTGGTCGGGGTCTGCGCCCGCTTCGACCGCGCCCGCTCGATGCCGAGCTGTCGTTCGCGGAAGATGACGAACAGGCCGGCGCCGATGACGATTGCCGTGCCGAACAGCATGCGGTGGGTCGGCCATGTGTTGAAGATCACCAGGCTGACCGCCAACGCCCAGATCATCGAGGTGTAGTCGAACGGCGCGATCATCGACGCGCCGCCATAGCGGAAGCTCTGCGTCATCAGCACCTGGCCGAGGCCACCGAAAATCCCGGCGGTGATCAGTGCCGCCAGGCCCAGCGGGTCGGGGACATGCCAGCCGAAGGGTAGCGTTAGCAGTGCGAAGAGCGAGGTAAACAGCGAGAAGTAGACCACGATCGTCGCGGCCCCCTCGTAGTGGACCATCGCCCGCACTTGCGTTGCGGTCGCGGCGCCGAGAAAGGCGCCGGAAACGGCGACGATCGCGCCGACCGCGCTCCGCTCCGTCGCGCCGGACGTATCGGGCCCGACGTAGTCCGAGAGGATCACCAGCACGCCGATCAGCCCGACCGCCACCGCCGACCAGCGGTAGACGCGAACCTTCTCGCCGAGGAAGATTACGGCGAGGACGACGGTCAAGAGCGGCGCCGCGTAGCCGATGGCGGTGGCGTCGGCGATCGGCAGCAGCGACAGGGCGGTGAAGCCGAGGAACATGGTTGCGGCACCGGTGACGGAGCGGATGAAATGCCGGCCGATTCGCTCGGTGTGGAACACCGACGGAAACCGCCCGCGCCAGCCGACCCACGCAAACACCGGGATCAGCGCGAAGAACGAGCGGAAAAAGACCAGTTCGCCAATGGGATAGTGCACGCTGGCCAGCTTGATCAGCGTGGCCATGGCGGTGAAGGAAAGGGTCGAGGCGACTTTCAGCGCGATGCCGACGAGCGGCCGCGCGTGTTCCGGAGGGTCCATGTGAACCGGCAACGGACCACAGTCGGCGGCTGCGCGCAAGCCGGTGTTCCTACACAAATCCGATCAACGTTGACATAGACTATGAAGGGGCTATCTAGACGGATAGGCAATCTTATCTAGAGGATATCTCCATGGCCTTCCATGTCCGTGATCGCGAAACGGATGCTCTGGTCCGAGAACTCGCGCGCAGGCGCGGCACCGGCCTGACCGAGGCAGTCAAACATGCTGTGGTGAGCGAGCTGAAGCGGACACGCAACGAGCCACGTCTTCACGAACGGCTCCAGAAGATCGCTTCCGAAATAGCGCAATACCGCCGCACGGGGTTGAAAGCGGACAAGGCCTTCTTCGACGAACTGTCGGGCGACTGATGTTCGTCGATGCGTCTGCCCTGGCAGCGATCCTCCTGGGGGAACCGGAAGCCGAGGATCTGGCGAAAGCGCTCGATGCCGCCGAGCTCCGCCTCGCTTCAGCCATCGTGGTCTTTGAAACGGTCGCCGCAATCATGCGGGAAACAAGCCTGTCGCGATCAGCGGCGGAAGATAAGGTTCGCGCCGCGTTCGCTACCGCCGACATAACGGTTGTGCCGATCACCGACGAGATCGGCAGGGCGGCGCTCGACGCGTTCGACCGCTATGGCAAGGGTCGCGGCCACCCTGCCCAGCTCAATCTGGGCGACTGCTTTGCATACGGCGCCGCTCGAACGCTCGGCGTTTCCCTTCTCTACAAAGGGAACGACTTTGCAAAGACCGACCTGGCCTAACCCTTTGCCTGCTGGATCGCGCCCCACACCCGCTCGGGTGTCGCCGGCATGTCGATGTTGGTGATGCCATAGCCGCGGTTGAGCGCATCGACCACGGCGTTCATCACCGCCGGGCAGGAGCCGATGGAACCGGCCTCGCCGGCGCCCTTGATGCCGAAGGCATTGGTCTTCGACGGCACGTTCCGCGTCTCGAAGACGAAACTCGGCACGCCGTCGGCCCGCGGCATCGTGTAGTCGAGGAACGAAGCGGACAGGAGCTGGCCGTCGGGGTCGTAGACCGTGTGCTCGTAGAGCGCCTGGCCGATCCCCTGGACGATGCCGCCATGGACCTGGCCCTCGAGCAGCATCGGGTTCACGGTCGCGCCGAAATCGTCGACGATCCAGTAGCCGACGATCTTCGTGACGCCGGTCTCCGGGTCGATCTCCACCTCGGCGATATGGCTGCCGTTCGGATAGGTCGGCTCGGGTTGCTCGAACTCGTCGTCGAAGGCGGTGAGCATCTTCGGGTCGGGAGCGGACTTCGCCACGTCGGCGAGCGTCATCCCGCGGTTGGTGCCGGCGACCCTTACCATGCCCTCGGCGAGCTCGAGGTCGTCGACCGCCGCCTCGAGCCGGTCGGAGGCGATTTCCTTGACCTGTCGGGCGAGCTTGGCGGCGGCGTTGTGGACGGACACCGCGCCGAGCGGCACCGAACGCGAGCCGCCGGTGCCGTCGCCGTTCGGCACCTGGTCGGTATCCCCCTGGACCACATTCACCTGGTCGTAGTCCAGCCCGAGATGACCGACGATGAACTGGGCATAGGCGGTGGCGTGACCCTGCCCGTTGGTCTGGGTGCCGATATAAAGTGTCACCTTGCCGTCCTCCCCGAGGCGGACGGTCGCCTCTTCCTTGCCGGGGAAGGCGCAGGCTTCGACATAGGTTGCGATGCCGAAGCCGCGGAGCTTGCCGGCCGCCTTCGCTGCCGCGGCCCGGCCCTCGAAGCCCTGCCAGTCGGAAATGGCGAGCGCCCGCTCCAGATGACCGTCGAACTCGCCACTGTCGTAGATGCGCCCGCCCTGCGTCTCATAGGGCAGCGCCTCCGACCGGATGAAGTTGCGGCGGCGAATCTCGACCGGGCCAAGGCCGGTGTCGCGTCCGCACTGGTCGACCAGCCGCTCGATCAGATAGGCGGCTTCCGGCCGTCCGGCACCGCGATAGGCGTCGACCGGCACGGTGTTGGTGTAGATGCCCCGGCAAAGAGCATAGAGATGGGGGATGTCGTAGAGCCCGGTCAGCATGGTCAGGCCGCCTTCCGGGATGAACGGCGCGAACTGCGACAGGTAGGCGCCCATATTGGCGAGGAGATCGACCCGCATGGCGAGGAAGCGGCCGTCCTCGTCCATTGCCATCTCGGCGACGGCGAAGTTGTCGCGCCCGTGGCTGTCGACAAGGAAATGCTCGCTGCGGTCGCCGATCCACTTGACCGGCCTGCCGAGTCGCCTCGCCGCAATCGCCGCCAGCGGATACTCCTGATAGACGAACGCCTTGGTGCCGAAGCCGCCGCCGACATCCGGGGTGATCACCCTGACCTTGCTCGCCGGAATGCCAAGGATGTCCTTGGCGATGCGGTCGCGCATGCCGTGGCCCCCCTGGGTGCCGAGGGTCAGCGTGTAGCGGTCCTTCTCCGCGTCGTACTCGGCGACGACGCCGCGCGTCTCCATGTAGTTGGCGACGAGCCGGTTGTTGATGATCTCGATGCGGGAAACCTTCGCCGCCCTGAGCATTGCCGCGTCGGTGGCGCCCTTGCCGCCCTTGGCGCAGGTGAAGGCGACGTTGGTCCCGAATTCCGGCCACACCAGCGGCGCTCCCTCCTCCAGCGCCGCCCGCATGTCGGTCACCGCCGGCAGCGGGTCGTAGTCGACCTCGATCGCCTCCGACGCTTCCTTCGCCTGATCGAGCGTGTCGGCAACGACAAAGGCGATCGGATCGCCGACATGGCGCACGATGTCGCCGCACAGCAGCGGATGCTCGGGCATGCGCGGATGCGTCCCGTCCACCTGGCGGATCTTGCCCTTGCACGGCAGGCCCTCGACGCCGCCGAGATCCGCATTGGTCATCACCAGCCGGACGCCGGGCATCCCCTGCGCCGCCGAAAGATCGCCGAGCTTGATCCGCGCATGGCCCATCGAGGAGCGCAGGACATGGGCGCGCAGCGTGCCCTCGGGCGTGTAGTCGTCGGTGAAATGACCGGCGCCGGTCACCAGTGCCTTGTCCTCCTTGCGGCGGACGCGAGCACCCATGCCGTATTTGCGGGGGGCGATGTCGTTCATGGTCAGGATCGGCCTTGAGCCGCCTCTGGTGGTGCGATGGAATGAGGCCCGCCGGCCGGGAGTCGCCGACGGAGAGCGCTTATCCGACCAGATCACAGAGCGAAAGGCAACCGACTCCGATCCCCCCCACGATTGTTCCACCGCGGTCCCGGCTTTTGCTAGGTTGGGCGCCCGGCAGCCGCCGGCACATCCCAAGGAGACCTATTCAGCATGATCCAGGACCCACCGCTCGTCACCGTCCGGCGGAATTTCCCGCGCCCCACCAAGGAGCAGGTCGCCGCCTTTGCCGGCCTGCAGACCGGCTACGCTGTCGACGCCATGAACGGCAGCGGCGCCCTCGACTACCGGATCAAGTCGATCGGCGGGCCGGCCTCGTTCTGCGGCGTGGCGCTGCCGTGCAACGATGGACCGAGCGACAACCTCGCAACCTTCGGCGGCCTGCATTTCGCCCAAGCTGGTGACGTGATCGTCTCGGCTTCAGGCGGCTTCACCGGCGTGGCGGTGATCGGCGACCTCCTTCTCGGCATGATGAAGAACGCCGGCTGCGCCGCCTTCGTCACCGACGGATGCGTTCGCGACGTCATTGGCGTGCGCGCGGTCGCCCTCCCCTGCTTCGCCGCCGGGGTGACGCCAAACTCGCCGGTCCGCAACGGCCCCGGTACGGTCGGCTTCCCGGTGATGGTCGGCGGCGTCTCCGTCGGGCCGGGCGACATCATCTTCGGCGACGAGGATGGGGTGGTCGTTGTGCCTTACGCGCGGATCGACGAGACCATCGAGCACCTTTCCCAGGTCAAGTCCGCCGAAGCCGACCTCGAGGCCAAGATCAAGGCCGGCCTCAGAATGCCGGACTTCGTCCAGGTACGCATCGACGCCGGCCTGTTCAACATCGTCGACTGAGGCACCATGCGCATCGCGATCATCGGCGCCGGCGCCATGGGGGCGATGTTCGGCGTCCGCTTCGCCGGCGCCGGCGCCGACGTCGTTCTCTACGATATCGATGCAGCGCATGTGGCGGCGATCGCGGCGGACGGGCTTGCGCTCGGCACACCCGACGGCGATCTCCGCATGCGCCTTCCGGCAACCACCTCTCCCGCCGAGATCGGCGATTTCGACATGGCCGTCGTCATGGTCGACAGCAACGCCACCGGTGACGCGGCGAAGACGCTCGCCTCCGTCCTGCCGCCGGACGCCTTCGCGCTGACGCTGCAAAATGGCATCGGCAACGTGGAGGCGCTGACGGCGGCGCTCGGCGCCAGCCGGGTGGTCGGCGGCACGACCTACAACAGCGCGGCCAAGCTCGCGCCGGGAAAGGTGCTCCATTCCAACATCGGCGAAACGACGGTGGGCGAGCTCGACGGCAGCGCGTCGGACCGGGTCGCAACCATTGCCGAGCTCTTCAGGCAGGCGGGACTGCCGATCGTCGTCAGCGACAATGTGCTCGGCCACATCTGGACGAAGTTCGTCCTCAACGCGGCGATCAATCCGGTCAGCGCCATCACCGGCTTCAGGCCCGGCGAGATCGCGCGCACCGAGCCGGCGCGGCGCCTCATGGAGCGGGTCCTCGACGAGATACTCGCGGTGATCGCGGCAAAGGGCATACGGCTCCCGTCCGCCGATCCGCGCGGCGAGGTCCTCGACCATGCCTGGGAGCGCTATAACCGACCCTCCATGCTGCAGCATGTGGAAAGCGGCCGGCGGACCGAGATCGATTCGTTGAACGGCGCCCTTCTCCGCGAGGCAAAGGCGCTCGGCATCGCCTGTCCGTTCAACGAGGCGGTGGTGATGACCGTCAAGGCGATCGAGGCGCGGTCTGCGGCGCGCGCCGCCGCACCGGCCCTTGACGAGTCGGCACTCGAGACCGCGGCGCGGGCAAGCCCGCGGCCATCAGACTGATCGAATCCAGGCCGGCCAACGGATTCGGCCCGCGGCCGGCACGAGGCGCCCTTACTCGGCGGGGACGAGATCCTTTTCCTCGGCCTGCGGCTTAGAAGCCGCCTCGGCCTTCTCGTCCTTCCGCGGAGCGGGTGTCACGAGGGTGTCGGTCCTCGCATCCTCGGCCTTTTTGTTGGTAGCAGTATCGCGTTTCCGCCACCATCCGGTGTATTCGTGACACATGGCCAACCTCCATTTCTCGGGTAAGGCCGAGATAAGAATCGCGCGCTGAAGGGGCCGAATTGTGACCGGTCGCCGAACGGTGGCACCGCACCTATCGCCACGGCGTGCGGAGCAGGAGATCAGGCCCGAGATCGGCGATTTTGGTCACCCCGCACAAGCCCATCACCCGGTCGATCTCGCTGCGGAAGATCTCGAGGATGCGCGCCACGCCTGCCTCGCCGGCGACCGCCAGCCCGAAGAGCTGCGGCCGGGCGATCAGGCAGGCGGAAGCGCCGAGGATGAGCGCGCGCACCACATCGACGCCGCGCCGGATGCCGCCATCGACCAGTACCGGGATGGCACCATCCACTGCCGCCGCGACACCGGGCAGCGCCTCGATCGACGACGAGGCGCCATCGAGCTGGCGACCGCCGTGGTTGGAAACGATCACGGCGTCGACGCCATGATCGATCGCGGCCTTGCCTTCGTCGGGATGAAGGATGCCCTTGAGAATCAGGGGGCCTTTCCAGATCTTCCTGAGGTCGTCGACATCGGCCCATGACATTGCCGGATCAAGCATGTCGGTGATCCGCACCTCGCGCGCCTTGACGTCGATCGCCTTGCCGTCACGGACATAATTGCCGAAGCCGACCCGCGGCAGCGCCTCGCGCATCCGCCACATCCAGCCGAGCTTGATCGCCATCCCCGCCAGCTGGACCGGGCCGAGCCGGGGCGGGATGGTGAAGCCATTGCGCAGATCGCGCTCGCGGTTGCCCGGGAACTGGTTGTCGACGGTGAGGATCAGGCCGTCATAGCCGGCAGCGGCGGCGCGTTCGGCAAGCTCGCGGGTGAAGCCGCGGTCCTTGTAGATGAACACCTGCATGAAGCGCGGCGAGACCCCGGTTGCCGCGAGGTCCTCCAGCGTGCAGACCGAGCCGTGGCTGAGGCAGAAGCCGGTGCCGGCCGCCTCCGCCGCCCGCGCCGCGCACTGCTCGCCTTGAGGCCAGAACAGGCCCGACAGGCCGGTCGGCCCGATCAGCAGCGGCATGCTCAGCTTGTGGCCGAATAGAGCGATGGAGAGGTCGCGCGTCGCCGCGCCGTTCAGCGGCTTCGGCAGGAGCGTGATGTCGTCGAAGGCCGACTCGTTCCGCCTGAGGGTCCATTCGTCCTCCGCCGCCCCGTCGGCGAGGTCGAAGACGGAGGCGGGCAGCACCCGCCGCGCCCGTGCCCGCATCTGGGCAACGCTATTGATCGGGCGAAGCGATTCCGGCGTCATCGGGCGCGGCTCCCCCTTTACCATCCGGCGCGGACCTCAGAACCCCCGCAGCAGATGAATCGCGTCGAGCAGTCCAGCGGTGGAGGAGTCTGCGCCCTCGGCAGGCGCTTTGCCGTCCACCATCGGCAGGATTTTCTTCGCCAGCGTCTTGCCGAGCTCGACCCCCCACTGGTCGAACGAATTGATCCCCCAGATCGTACCCTGCACGAAGATCTTGTGCTCGTAGAGGGCGATGATCATGCCAAGCGTCTCCGGATCGAGCTGCTTGTAGAGGATGGTATTGGTCGGCCGGTTTCCGGGGAACACCTTGTGGGGGGCAAGCCGCTCGATGTCCGCCGCCGCCATCCCCTCTTGTTTCATCTCCTCCCGCGCCTCGGCGATGGAGCGCCCCTGCATCAGCGCCTGGGTCTGGGCAAGGCAGTTGGCGATGAGCAGGGCCTGGTGGCCGCCGTCGTCCTTCACGTCGGACAAGGCACCGACCATGAAGTCGCACGGGATGATGTCGGTCCCCTGGTGGAGGAGCTGGTAGAAGGCGTGCTGGCCGTTGGTGCCCGGCTCGCCGAAGACCAGCGGCCCGGTGGCGCCCATCACGGTGGCGCCGTTCATCCGCACCCGCTTGCCGTCCGACTCCATGTCGAGCTGCTGGAAATAGGCCGGCAGCCGCTCCAGCCGCTGCTCGTAGGGAAGCACCGCATAGGACGGGTAGCCCCAGATATTGCGGTGCCAGATGCCGATCAGGCCGAGGATCGCCGGCAGGTTGCGGTCGAGCGGCTCGGTGCGGAAATGATCGTCCATCGCCCGGCCGCCGGCGAGGAAGCGGGTGAAGCCGGCCGGTCCGATGGCGATCATCAGCGACAGGCCGATCGCCGACCACACCGAATAGCGGCCGCCCACCCAGTCCCAGAAGCCGAACACCCGGTCCTGCAAGATGCCGAATTCGCCGACCTTGTCGAGCGCCGTCGACATCGCCGCGAAATGGTCGCCGACCTTGTCCTCGCCGACCCGGTCGACGATCCAGGCGCGCGCCGTTGCCGCGTTGGTCATCGTCTCGAGGGTGGTGAAGGTCTTCGACGCGATGAGGAAGAGCGTCCGGTCAGGCTGCAGCCCCGCCAGGGTGTCGCGGATGTCGGCGCCATCGACATTGGAGACGAAGTGGACCCGCGGCCCGTCGTGATAGGGCGACAGCGCCCTCACCGCCATGCGCGGGCCAAGGTCCGAGCCGCCGATGCCGATATTGACCACGTCGGTGAACTGGCCGCCGGCGCCCCGGATGGTGCCGGAGCGGACCCCGTCGGAGAATTCCGCCATGCGATTGAGGACGGCGTGCACCTCCGGCACCACATTCTTGCCGCCCGACCGGTAGACCTCGTCCGGCAGCGCCCGCAGGGCAACGTGCAGGACGGAGCGGTTCTCGGTCTTGTTGATCGCCTCGCCGGCGAACATCGCGGCGCGGTGCTTCTCCACCTCGGCCACCTCCGCCACCGCCACCAGGAGGCGCATCGTCTCTTCGTCGACCAGATTCTTTGAATAGTCGAGCAACAGATCGCCGAAGGAGACCGAGAATCGCTTGAAGCGCCCGGGATTTTCTTCGAACCGCTGGCGGAGCGGCTTCTGGGCGACGACCGGGCGGTGCGCCTCGAGCGCGGCGAAAGCCTGGATCATTGCAGAATTCACGGCGGCCTCCCGGCTGGCAAATCAGCTGCGTTACCCCTGCCCGCGCCATTCCGGTGAAAGCCGGAATCCATTGCACCAGCGGCTCAATCGGCCCTGCGGACAGGAAGACAAGACCGGAGGCACATGGATTCCGGCTTTCACCGGAATGAGGAGTCGGGAGGGTCAGCGCTCCTCATCCAAGCTTTAGCATCCGATTGGCTTCCGACGCTACGACCAGTTCGGCTTCCGGATGCCGGACCAGTCGCAGACATTAGCCAATTCTCGGCGCGGCGGCCCGTACTCCCCGCTTCCACCTCACCCCAGCCAGCGTTGCAGCCGGTCCATCGCCTCGGCCATGTCCGGCTCGGTCCCGGCGAAGGAGAAGCGCATCCAGGCATGGCCGCGCTCGGGATCGAAGTCCGGGCCGGGGGTTGCTGCAACGCCGGCCTCGACCAGCATCCGCCGGGTGAAGTCGAGGGAATCGTTGGAAAACCGGCGGACCGACGCGTAGACGTAGAAGGCGCCGTCGACCGGATAGAAGTCGTCGAAGCCGATCTTCGGCAGCCGGTCGAGGAGCAGCCTGCGGTTCGCCGCGTAGCCCGCCTTCACGGCCTCCAGCTCGTCGGTCGCATCGAAGGCGGCGATGGCTGCGCGCTGCGAAATATCGGGCGCCGAGATGTAGAGGTTCTGGGCGATGCACTCAATCGGCCGGACCAGCTCCTCCGGCAGCACCATCCAGCCGATCCGCCAGCCGGTCATGCAGTAGTACTTCGAGAAGGAGTTCACCACGATGGCGTGCGGCGAATACTTCAGCGCCGTCTCTGCGACGCCGGAATAGACAAGGCCGTGATAGATCTCGTCGGAGATGAAGCGAATGCCGAGCCGCTCGGCCGTCTCGATCAGGCCGCCGAGCGCCTCCGGCTGCATGACGGTGCCAGTCGGATTGGCGGGGCTGGCGATCAGCACGCCGGCAAGCGGTGCTCGAGCATGGGCGGCGATCAGCATCTCCGGCGTCACGACGTAGCCGGTCTCGGCGCTGGTCTCGATGTTGACGACCTCCAGCCCCAGGGCATGGAGAAGGTTGCGGTAGGCCGGATAGCCGGGACTCGCCAGCGCGATCCGGTCGCCCTGATCGAAGGCCGACAGGAACGTCAGGTTGAAGCCGGCCGAGGAGCCGGTGGTGACGGCGATCCGGGTGTACGGAACGTCGAAGCCATGGGTCTCGGCGTAGTAGGCGGCGATCCGCTCGCGCAACCGCCGGATGCCGAGCGCCTCGGTGTAGCGCAAACGGCCGTCGTCAAGCGCCGCCCGCGCCGCCTCGAGCACCGGACGCGGCGCCGGCGCCCCCGGCTGGCCGACCTCCATGTGGACGACATGCTTGCCGAGGGCCTCCTGCTCGACCGCCGCCTGCAGCACTTCCATCGCCAGGAACGGCTCGACCGCGCTTCGTCGCGAAGGCTGGAATCTCGACCCGCTCACCGGCGTCTCCCGAAGCTTGAAACGTCTTGCTGTCGCCCCATTTTTCAGCCATTCCCGCCCCGGATTCGGGGGCTTTGGCCGCATCCGGAGTTGTCTCCGAGCTGTCATTCCCGTCAAGGAAACGGAGCCGATGCGACCAAGGAGCGTGCCTAACAGCCTCCATCGCGCTTGGAAAGACCCGCCGGGCCGTTTGGCGGGGTTCACCCGCCTGGGCCTTACGGCGGCGGTCGCGGCGTCCTTCGCCTTACCCTCGCAGACAGCCTTCGCCGCCGGCATCAACGTCGTTCGCGACGCTGAGACCGAAGCGCTGATCCAGGACTACGCGGCTCCGATCTTCAAGGCCGCAGGCATTCGCGGGGGAAAGATCCAGATCTTCCTCGTCCAGGACGACCGCTTCAACGCCTTCGTCGCCGATGCGTCCCGGATGTTCGTCAATACCGGTGCGATCATGACCACCGAAACGCCGAACGAGATGATCGGCGTTCTCGCCCACGAGTCCGCGCACCTTGCCCATGGCGACCTGGCCGGCATCCGGCAGCAGATCGCCAGTTCATCGACCGCGGTGCTGATCGGAGCCCTGCTCGGCGTCGGTGCGGCAATCGCCGGAACGGCGGCGGGAGCCCCGAGTCTCGGCCAGATCGGATCCGGAATCATGGCCGGCTCGATGCACGCGGGGCAACGCAGTATCCTCGCTTATCAACGGGCACAGGAAGCCGCCGCCGACCGCTCGGCCGTCGACTATCTGAATGCAACCGGCCAGTCCGGCGAGGGCATGGTGACCGTGCTTCGCCGCCTCGCCAATCAGGTCCTGCTGACGGCACGCGACGCCGACCCTTATGTGCTGTCCCACCCGCTTCCGGCCGACCGGCTTACGACCGTCGAGACGCTTGTGCGCAAGAGCAAATACGCGGGCTTGAAGGATCCGCCCGAGCTCCAGCACCGGCATGATCTGGTGCGCGCCAAGCTCGCCGGTTTCACCCTCACCCCGCAGCAGGTCGGGCGCCGCTACCCGCCCAGCGACACCAGCCTCCCGGCACGCTATGCGCGCGCCATCGCCGCCTATCGCGCCGGCGCGCTGGCGCCCGCGCTGCAGCGTATGGATGAGCTGATCCAGAGCGAGCCGAACAACCCGTACTTTCGGGAGCTGAAGGGGCAGGCCCTCCTCGAGAGCGGGCGCCCCGCCGACGCCGTCGGCCCGCTCGACACGGCGGTGTCGCTGGCGCCCCGGTCGGGCCTCTTGCGCATCCTCTACGGTCAGGCGCTCGTCGCCACCGAGCAGAAATCGAATGTCGAGCTTGCCGTCAAGAACCTGACGGTCGGGCTGCAGTCCGACCCGGATGTCCCGATCGGCTGGCGGACCCTTGCCCGCGGCTACGCGTTGACCGACAATATCCCCATGGCTGAATACGCCACCGCCGAAGGGCTGTTCGTTCAGGGCAACTTCAAGGAAGCGCAGATCCATGCGACCCGCGCTCAAGAAAGATTGAAGAACGGCTCGCCCGCCTGGCTTCGCGCCGGGGATATCATCGCGTATAAACCCCCAAGTTCGCGCTGACCTCGGGTCGGCCCTCGCTCCCGGAGCCCGGATCATGAACAGGACAAATATCGCACTCGCCGCCATCGGAGCGATCGTCATCGGCGCCGTCGGCTACCTGATCGGCGTCGAGGTTGCCGGCCGCGGACCGAGCACAGAGGTCACCGAGGCGGCGATCAAGGGCTACCTCGCCGATCATCCGGACCTCATCAAGAGCGAGCCGACGGTGGTTGCCGGACTGAGCGATCAGCAGCGCACCGAGGTGGAGAAGACGATCGAAAGCCACCTCATGGACCATCCGGAGATCGTCCGCGACGCCATCGACGAACTCCAGCGCAGGCAGGATGAAGCCGACCGGCTCGCCCAGGTCGAGGCGATCTCGAAGAACAAGGACCTCTTGTTCGCTTCGGATCATCAGCTGGTGCTTGGCAACCCGAAGGGCGATGTCACGCTCATCGAGTTCTTCGATTACAATTGCGCCTATTGCCGCCGCGCCCAGGCCGACATGAAGAAGCTGATCGACGACGACAGCAACCTCCGTGTCGTGCTCAAGGAATTCCCCGTGCTCGGAGAAGGCTCGGTCGAGGCGGCGCGGGTGTCGATCGCGGTGAAGATGGTGGCTGCCGACAAGGCGGCGGCCTTCCATGACGCGCTGATCACCAGGCCCGGCCAGATCAACGGCAAGGTGGCGCTGGCCGTCGCCGCCGATCTCGGCATCGACACCGACGCGGTCAAGGCCAACATGAACACGGATGAGGTCAACAGCACGATCACCGAGGTCTACACCCTCGCCTCGGAGCTGGCGCTGACCGGGACGCCCTCCTACGTCACCGCCGACGACGTGGTGATCGGCGCCGTCGGCTATGACGCGCTGAGGTCGAAGATCGAAGAAGTACGGGCCAACTGCACCACCACCTGCTAGGCGGCCGCCGGCAACGACGTCCATCCACACGGCCGCCGCCGGCCGCTTGACACTTTTCCTCTGCGCGGCGACACCCTATAAGGGCGCGTTTTTCGGCGGCGGCCAGCCGTCGGCTTGACGGAAGTATCGATGGCGGCCACCGTTTTTGTCATTAACGGACCGAATTTGAACCTGCTCGGCCGGCGCGAGCCGGGCATCTATGGCGGCAAGAGCTTCGACGAGATCGGCGAGGAATGCCGGACCGCCGGTCGCGAATCCGGATTGAACGTCGATTTCCGCCAGAGCAACCACGAGGGCATCCTGGTCGACTGGATCCAGGAGGCGGCGAGCGGCGCCGAAGGCATCGTCATCAACCCGGGGGCCTACGGGCACACCTCGATCGCCATCCACGACGCCATCCGCGCCGTCGGCAAGCCGGTCATCGAGGTGCACCTGTCAAACGTCTTTGCCCGTGAAACCTTCCGTCACCACTCCTACATCTCACCGGTGGCGGCGGGAGTGATTTGCGGCTTCGGGTCGACCGGATACATTCTTGCGCTCGCGGCGTTGAAACAGCTGATCGCTGCGCGTGGCTGACGAGGACGCATGAGCGCCAAGGACAAAGACAAGATCGTCGATCACGACCTCATCCGCGAACTCGCCGAGCTCCTCACCGAAACCGGCCTGACCGAAATCGAGTTCGAACGCGACGACACGCGCATCCGCGTGGCGCGCAATCAAATGCCGGTGGCCGCGCAGTTTCCGTCGGTACCGGCCACCCCGTCGCCGCCAGCCCAGCAACCCGAGCAGCCCAAGCCTCCGGCGGCGCCTTCGGAAGACATGGCCGAGCATCCCGGTGTTGTTCTTTCGCCGATGGTCGGCACCGCCTATTTCAGCCCGGAGCCGGGAGCACGTCCCTTTGTCGACGTCGGCGAGACGGTCCGCGAGGGCCAGACTGTCCTGATCGTCGAAGCCATGAAAACGATGAATCAGATCCCAGCGCCGCGATCCGGCACCGTAACCCGCATCCTGATCGAGGACGGACAGCCCGTCGAGTATGGCGAGCCGCTGATGATCATTGAATGAACGAGGCGCCTCCCTTGTTCGACAAGATCCTGATCGCCAACCGTGGCGAGATCGCTCTTCGGGTCCTGCGGGCCTGCAAGGAACTGGGCATCCCCACCGTCGCGATTCATTCCACCGCCGACGAGGATGCCATGCACGTCCGGCTCGCCGACGAGAGCGTCTGCATCGGTCCGCCGTCGGCCCGCGAATCCTATTTGAACATCCCCCAGATCCTTGCAGCCTGTGAGATCACCGGCGCCGACGCGGTCCATCCCGGCTACGGATTCCTGGCGGAGAATGCCCGTTTCGCCGAAATCCTCGCGGCGCACAACGTCGCCTTCATCGGTCCGAGCGCCGAGCATATCCGCATCATGGGAGACAAGATCGAGGCCAAGCGCACCGCCCAGCGCCTCGGCATCCCGGTGGTGCCCGGTTCCGAAGGCGCGATCTCCAACGAGATCGCCGCCCGCAAGGTAGCTGCCGACATCGGCTACCCCGTGCTGATCAAGGCGGCGGCCGGCGGTGGCGGGCGCGGCATGAAGATCGCCCGCACGGCCGACGATATGCCGGAGGCGCTGGCCACCGCGCGGGCCGAGGCGCGCGCCTCGTTCGGCAACGACGAGGTCTATATCGAAAAATACCTCGAGAAGCCGCGCCACATCGAGATCCAGGTGCTCGGCGACGGCAACGGTGCCGGCGTTCATCTCGGCGAGCGCGACTGCTCGCTGCAGCGGCGTCATCAGAAGGTCTGGGAGGAGGCGCCGTCCCCCGTCGTCGACAGCGAGGCGCGGGACAGGATCGGCGGCACGGTTGCCGACGCGATCGCCTCCCTCGGCTACTCGGGCGCCGGCACGGTGGAGTTCCTTTACGAGAACGGCGAGTTTTACTTCATCGAAATGAACACGCGGCTCCAGGTCGAGCATCCGGTCACCGAAGCCATCACCGGCATCGACCTCGTCAACGAACAGATCCGCATCGCCAGCGGCGGCGGGCTGTCGTTCGGCCAGGCCGACGTGGTGTTCGAGGGGAATGCCATCGAGTGCCGGATCAATGCCGAGGATCCGCGCACCTTCGTGGCATCGCCCGGTCAGATCGCCAACTACCACCCGCCGGGCGGACTTGGGGTGCGTGTCGATTCGGCGGTCTATCAGGGCTACCGGATCCCGCCCTACTACGACAGCCTCATCGGCAAGCTCATCGTCCATGGACGCAGCCGACAGGAATGCATGATGCGGCTCCGCCGGGCCCTCGACGAATTCGTCATCGACGGAATCCGGACGACAATTCCTCTTTTCCGCGACCTCGTCGTGGACGAGGATATCGCTGCCGGCCGGTACGACATTCACTGGCTGGAGCAAAAGCTTTCGGCGAACGCAAGAGTCGCATGACCGGTCGCGATGACATTCTGCTCGATATCACGCCGGAGGTTCTCCTCAAGGCCTATGCCGTCGGCATCTTTCCGATGGCGGAAGCGGCGGACGATCCCGGGCTTTACTGGATCGAGCCCGAATCGCGCGGGGTTCTGCCCCTCGACCGCTTCCACGTCCCCCGGCGCCTGAAGCGCACGGTCACGCAGCGCCTCTTCGACATCCGCATCGATACGGATTTCGACGCGGTGATCGACGGCTGCGCCGCCGCCGCACCGGGGCGGACCAAGACGTGGATCAACCAGCGCATTCGCCGGCTTTATGGCGAGCTGTTCTCCATGGGCCATTGCCACACCGTGGAAGCGTGGCGGCAGGGCCGTCTCGTCGGTGGGCTCTATGGTGTTCGTCTCGGCGCCGCCTTTTTCGGCGAAAGCATGTTCAGCCACGAGCGCGACGCCTCCAAGGTCGCGCTGGTCCATCTGGTGGCTCGACTGAAGGTCGGCGGCTTTCGCCTCCTCGATACCCAGTTCACTACACGCCACCTCAAGCAGTTCGGCGTGACCGAGATCGACCGCCGACACTACCAGCGCCTGCTCGACGAAGCGATCCGAAGGGACGCCGATTTCTACCGCTGGGACGGTGGCTTGACCGGCGAGGACATTTTGCAGTCGGTGAGCCAGACGTCATAGACCGGATGGTCGACCGCGTGCAGACCCGGACTGGCAGCAAACATCCAGCCCGCAAAGATGCGCTTCACCTTGCGATCGAGCGTGATTTCGTCGACCTCGACGAAAGCGTCCGTCTGCGGCGCCTCGGTCGCCGGCCGCGTGTAGCAGACGCGCGGCGTGACCTGCAGGGCACCGAACTGCACCGTCTCGTCGATATAGACGTCGAAGGAGATGATCCGGCCGGTGATCTTGTCCAGCCCGGAGAACACCGCCACCGGATTGGAAATGCGCTCGGCATTGGCGGCCGATGCACCGAGGCACATGGCCAGAGCGGCGAAAAGTAATGTGCGCTTCATGGCGTTTGAAAAGGTGATTCCTGCCTTGGGCCGAAGGTGCGCCTCGTAACACGGGAATCCGGCAGCGAAAAGGCTCATCGGCGGCAAAGCGCCGCGCCTTGAGGGCCGCGCCCGGGGAGTCAGGCGCGCGTCCGGGCAACGCGCGCATCGCGGGACCGGTCACGCCGCTCGGCAAGCCAGTCCTCGAGGCTTGCCACCTCGGCAGCGGTCAGGCGAAGACCGAGCTTCGAGCGCCGCCAGAGGACGTCCTCGGCCGTGCGCGCCCATTCCTCCGCCACCAGATAGCCGACCTCCGCCGCGGTGAGATCGGCGCCGAAGACAGGACCGAGGTCCTCGATACGCCGCGCCCCGTGAAGGATCGACGGGGCGAGCGTGCCGTAGGATCGGACCAGGCGGTGGGCCAATGGCTCGTCGACGAAGGGATAGGCTGCGCGGAGGGTACGCGCCAGGTCCGACAGGCCATCGACGTCGATGGACCCGCCGGGAAGGTGGGCGGCCGCCGTCCACGGCTTGCCGACCGGCAGGCTCGGCCGCAGGAGGTCGAGCGCTTGTTCGGCAAGCCTGCGGCTGGTCGTGATCTTGCCGCCGAAGACCGACAGCAGCGGCGGCCGGCCATCCCCGGCATCGAGGTCGAGCACGTAGTCGCGGGTCGCCTCCTGGGCCTTCGTCGCGCCATCGTCGTAGAGCGGCCGAACCCCGGCATAGGACCACACGATCTGGTCCTCGTAGAGCGGCTGGCGCAGGCAATCGCTGATCGTCGTGGTGAGATAGGCAATCTCGACGCTGTCGGGGACGACGTCGGCGGGATCGCCGCGAAAGTCCTCGTCGGTGGTCCCGATCAGGGTGAACTCGCCCTGATAGGGGATCGCGAAGACAATCCGTCGATCGGGATTCTGGAAGACGTAGGCGCGGTCGTCGTCGAACAGCTTGTGCACGACGATATGGCTGCCCTTGACCAGGCGGATGCGCGTCCGCCGGTTGATGTCGATGACGTGATGGAGCACTTCGGAGACCCAGGGCCCGGCGGCGTTGACCAGCGTCTTCGCCATCACGACGAAACGCTCGTCGGCGTCGGTCGATTCCAGCGCCAGCCGCCACAGCCGCCCTTCCCGCTCGGCGATGACACAACGGACACCGGGGTTGATGCTGGCGCCGTGGGTCCGCGCGTCCATGGCGTTCAGGACGACGAGCCGGGCGTCGTCAACGGTGCAGTCGGAGTATTCGAACGCGACGGTGAAGCGATCGTCGAGAAGCTGACCCGCCGGATCGCCCGACAAGTCGAGCTTGCGCGTCGGGGGAAGCAGCAGCCGCCCGCCGAGATGATCGTAGAGGAAGAGCCCGGCCCGGATCATCGACTGCGGCCGCATGCCCTTGCGGTACGGCAGGACGAAACGCATCGGGCGAATGACGTGCGGGGCCGAACGAAGCAGCACCTCCCGCTCCTTCAGCGCCTCGCGAACCAGCCGGAACGCGAAGGACTCCAGGTAGCGCAAGCCGCCGTGAATGAGTTTCGTCGACGCGGATGACGTCGCTTCGCCGAGATCGCCCTGCTCGCAGAGAAAGACCGACACGCCCCGGCCGGCTGCATCGCGCGCGATGCTGCAGCCGTTGATGCCGCCACCGATGATGGCAAGATCGTAGATCAGACCCGACAAGCCACGCGTCCCGGCTCGGCCCCCTGACCGCAACAATGCCGCACCGCGAACGAAATAAGAAGCCTTTCACGGCAGCGAGCGTGAAATCTGTCGCGCAACGCCCTGTAATTGCGGGAGAAATCGACCGCTGAGCTCGGCCCGGCTGGTACGGCTCGAGTGGGCGGAGAGGTTGATCGCGGCGACATTGATCCCGCTGCGGGTCACGATCGGAACCGCCAGCGAGCGAAGCCCCTTCTCAAGCTCCTCGTCGAGGATCGAGTACCCCTGCTGGTGATCCGCCATGATCCGCTCGAACAGGGCATCGCGATCGACGATGGTGCGCGGCGTGTATTGGCGGAGCTCCGACCGGGCGACGACGTCGCGTACGGCGTGCTCGCCGAGAAAGCCGAGCTGGGCACGACCAAGCGACGTGTAGAGCGCCGGAAGCCTGGTGCCCACCGCAATGGTCGTCGACATGATGCGGTGCGGCGCCGGCATCCGCGCCACGTAGACGATCTCGGTTTCCTGCAGGATCGCCGCGGAACACGATTCCTGAAGCGAGTGGCTGAGCTCCTTCATCAGCGGCTCTGCACGGTCAATCCATGACTGGGTAGTGAGGAAGGCAAAGCCGAGTTCGAGAATGCGCGGCGCCAGCGAAAACTGCCGTCCGTGCTGGACCACATAGCCGAGCTCGGCCAGCGTCCTCAGCACCCGACGCGCGGCCGCCCGCGAAAGGCCGGTGACCTCGGCCGCCTCCGACAACGTCATCGCCTGGCGCTGCTCGCCGAAAGAGCTGAGCACCGCCAGCCCCTTGGCGAGAGTCGTCATGAATTCCTTGTCGAGACCCGCACGCCCTCCCGGCCCGGTTCTCTCGCCAAGCACATCATGGGCCGTTGACACAGTTTGCATCCCAAACAATGATGGTCGCATAACGAACTTGTGTTCGATATTCGAACCAAAACAGGCGCCTGGGTCAAGCCTTTTCGATCCAGCGACCGCGACAGGAGGAGAAGCGGAATCACGCAATACAGGCGGAGGCCGGCCATCGCGTTTGACACCTGGCCCCGGGCACCCGCTCCAATCGATCTTCAACGGGAGGAAAACCGACAATGAAGAAACTCGTCTCAACCCTTGCCGCGGCGACAGCGGCGGCCATGCTCCTCGGCGGCAGCGCGCTCGCCCAGGACAAAATCAAGATCGGCTATGCCGTCTCCAAGACCGGCCCGAACGCACCCGGCGCCGGCATCACCACGATCCCCAACTACCAGCTCTGGATCCACGATCTCAACGAAGCCGGCGGGCTGAAGCTCGGCGACAAGGTCGTGCCGATCGAAGTGGTCGAATACGACGACCAGTCCAACACCGAGGAACTGGTCCGCGCCGTCGAGCGCCTCGTCAACCAGGACAAGGTCGACATCCTGCTCAGCCCGTGGGGCACCGGTATGAATCTCGCCGTCGGGCCCACCTTCCACAAATATGGCTACCCGCAGATGGCGGCCACCGCGGCCACCGATCACGCCTATGAGATGGGCCAGCGCTGGCCCAATTCGTTCTGGATGCTGGGGACGTCGACCATGGGCGCCAACGCGCTGGTCGAGGTGCTCTCGAAGCTGAAGGATCAGGGCAAGATCAACAACAAGATCGCCATGGTCAGCGTCGCCGACGCCTTCGGCATCGAGCTGTCTTCAGCGGCGAAGCCGGCGCTCGAGAAGGCCGGCTTCGAGCTCGTGCTCGACGAGAGCTACCCGATCACCACCCAGGACTTCTCGCAGATCATCAACTCCGCCAAGGGCAGCGGCGCCGACACCTTCGTCGCCTTCAGCTATCCGCCCGACACCTTCGGCCTGACCGGCGCGGCGATCGCCGGCGAGTACAATCCGCCGGCCTTCTACACCGCGGTCGGCACTGCCTTCCCGATTTACAAGGACCAACTCTTCCACGACAATGTGGACGGCGTTCTCGGCATCGGCGGCGTCAATCCCGACGATCCCAAGTTTCAGGAGTACCGCAAGCGCCACATTGCGGTGACCGGACAAGAGCCCGATCGCTGGGCGAGCCCGGTGACCTATGCGAGCCTCGAGATCCTGCAGCAGGCCATCGAGCGGGTCGGCAAGATCGATCGTGACGCGATCATCAAGGAGATTCAGACCGGCAGCTTCGACACCGTCGCCGGCACCATCAAGTTCGATCGCAACGTCAACACCAATGTTTGGTGGGCCGGCCAGTGGCAGAACGGCGAGTTCTACGGTCTCGCCCCCGCCTCCATGGAAGGCGCCAAGGAGCCGGTCGCTCCCAAGCCGGCCTGGAAGCCGGCCGGCTGACGACAGCCGGATTCACCGGTGAATCCCTTGCGCCAAGCTGCGCTTCGATCCGGAAGCGGTTCCGCCTCCCCCCTTGCGGGGGAGGTCGGATTTCCCCGATTTGCCCGCGGCAAATCGGACTTGGAAATCCGGGAGGGGGCAGCGGCAACGTCGGGTCGACACGGCCAAGGGGGCACCCCTCTCCCCGTTTCGCTACGCTCGCTTGTCGCTCGCCAAGCGAAACGGCCCTCTCCCGCAAGGGGAGAGGGCACGTTGCCGGCTGGGTCGCGCACTTATTGCCGACCCGCACGACGGACGATGGAGTGATGGTAGCGATCGACATCATCGTCTCCGGGCTGATCCTCGGCGGCCTCTACGCCACGGTCGCCTTAGGGCTGACGCTCCAGTACGGCGTCGCCCGCATCATGAACCTCGCCTATGGCGAGTTCGTCGTCGCCGCCGCCTTCGGCGCCTGGTGGCTCTACACCGCCAATGCGATCAGCCCGCTGGCCGGGCTGATCGTCATCGTGCCGGTCGCCTTTCTGGCGAACTGGCTGATCTATCACCTCCTCCTGATGCCGCTGGTCAGGCGCGCCAAGTCGCGAGAGGTGCTGGAGGCCGACTCGATACTCTTCACCTTCGGCCTGCTCTTCGTCATGCAGGGCATCATGCTGTCGGTCTTCGGCGGCCAGCTCTACAGCTATTCCTACCTGCTGGTGCCGCTCGACATCGCCGGCACCACCGTCTCGGCCAACCGGCTGATCGCCTTCGCCTTCGCCATCGTGATCGGGCTGGTCCTCTATTTCGCGTTGACCCGCACCCGCACCGGCACCGCCGTGCGCGCCGTCGCCGTCGATCCGCGCTCGGCCCGCCTCGTCGGTATCGACGTGCCGCGCACCTCGGCGCTCGCCTTCGCGCTCGGCGGCGCCCTTTGCGCGGCGGCCGGCGTCCTCATCTCGATGTTCCTCACCTTCAGCGCCTCGGGCGGCGTCCTCTTCACCATGAAGGCGCTGATCGTCGTCATCCTCGGCGGCGTCGGCAGCCTGCTCGGCACGCTGGTCGCCGGCCTCGTGCTCGGCCTGTCGGAAATCGCTGTCGCCCGGCTGGTCGACCCGGGCCTGACGCTTGCCATCAACTATGTCATCTTCCTCGGCATCCTGCTGGTCCGCCCGACCGGCATCTTCGGGAGCTCGGCACGGTGAAGACCGGGCACCTCTGGCAGATCCCGCTTCTGATCCTGGTCGTCGTTGCGCTCGCCGGATTCCCGTTCATCGCCAATGGCTACTACCTGGCGCTCGGCGTCAGCCTCTTGAGCTACGTGGTGCTCGCCACTGCCTGGGCGCTGTTTTCCGGCCCGACCCGCTACATCTCGCTCGCCACCGCCGCCTTCTTCGGCATCGGCGCCTACACGATGGCAGTGCTGTCGGAAGCGATGCCGGTCGCCGGCGTCATCGTCGTCGCCGCCGCAGTCGGCGTGGCGATCGCCCTCGTCGTCGGCCTGTCCACTCTGCGACTCCGCGGCATCTTCTTCGTCATCTTCACCTTCGGCCTCGCCGAGCTGATCCGCCAGATCGTCACCTGGTATGAGGTGAAGATCACCCGCACCGTCGGCCGCTACATCTTCCTCGACATCGGCCAGGAGCAGATCTACTGGCAGCTTCTCGCCCTGACCGTGCTGGTCTTTGTGGTCGGCTGGCTGATCCGCCGCTCGCGCCTCGGCCTGGCGCTCCGCGTCATCGGCGACGACGAGACCGTCGCCCGCCACGTCGCCATCAACACCACCGGCGCCAAGCTCGTCCTCTTCGCCGTCTCAGCCGCCTTCATGAGCGTCACCGGCGCGGTGATGGCGCCGCGCTGGACCTACATCGATCCGGCCATCGCCTTCAACCCGATGATCTCCTTCCAGGTGGTGATCATGGCGCTCCTCGGCGGCGCCGGGAAACTGTACGGGCCGCTGCTCGGCGTGGTGCCCCTCGTCATCCTGTTCGAGATCATCAACGCCAACTTCCCCAACCATTTCGCCATCGTGCTCGGCGTCGTCTTCATCGTCATCGTCTACTTCCTGCCGGGCGGCGTCGCCGGCCTCTACGACCGCTGGCGGGCCGGCGCGATCCACCTGCCGGTGGCGACCGGCCGCCCGCATGCCGCACCGGGCACGGCAATGCTGGAGCTCGAAGACGTCCGCAAGGCGTTCGGCGGGCTGGTCGCGGTCAACGACGTGAGCCTCAGGGTGGAGACCGGCGAGATCCTTGGCCTGATCGGCCCCAACGGCTCCGGCAAGACAACCGCCCTCAACCTCATCTCCGGCGCGCTCAGGTCCGACGACGGCGAGATCCGCTACAAGGGCCACGCCATCACCGGCCTGCCGGCGAACCGCATCGCCCGGCTCGGCATCGCCCGCACCTTCCAGATCGTCCGGGTGCTGGAACACCTGAGCTGTCTCGACAACGTCGTCGCCGGCCTCGCCTTCCGCCCCCACCCGCTGTGGGGCGAGGACGCCCGCCGCCGCGGCCGCGAACTGCTCGACCGCGTCGGCCTCGGCGAACGCGCGGATGTCCCCGCCGGACAACTCACCTACATCGACCAGAAGCGGCTGGAACTGGCCCGGGCGCTGGCGCTCGACCCTGAGCTTCTGCTCCTCGACGAATGGCTCGCCGGGCTGAACCCGAGCGAGCTGATGATCGGCATCGATCTGGTGCAGTCGCTGCGGCGGGAAGGACTGACCATCGTGCTGGTCGAGCATGTGATGGACGCGATCCGCTCACTTTGCGACCGCTGCGTCGTCATGAACGCGGGCCGCAAGATCGCCGACGGGCCGCCGACCGAGGTGCTCGCCGAGCCCGAGGTCGTCGCCGCCTATCTCGGAGGCGCCGATGCTTGAGCTGAGCCGCATCGGCGCCGCCTACGGCAAGCATGTCGCCCTTGACGACATCGACCTGTTCGTCGACGCGAGCGAGATCGTCGTCATCCTCGGCGCCAACGGCGCCGGCAAGTCGACCCTGCTCAAGGTCGTCGCCGGCATCGTGCCGCACCTTCCGGGCGGCTCGGTGACCCTTGGCACCCGGGCGCTGACCGATCTCGAGCCGCATCAGATCGTCGAGGCTGGCGTCGCGCTGGTGCCGGAGGGCCGCGGCATCTTTGCCGAGCTCACCGTGCGCGAAAACCTGCTGCTCGGCGCCCATCCCCAGCGCGCCCGCACCGACGAGGCCCGCAATCTCGGCATCGTTCTCGACCTCTTCCCGCGCCTCAAGGAGCGCATGACCCAGACGGTGCGCACCATGAGCGGCGGCGAGCAGCAGATGGTCGCCATCGGCCGCGCCGTGATGTCGGCGCCGGAAGTGCTACTCCTCGACGAGCCTTCGCTCGGCCTGTCGCCGATGCTGACCCACGAGCTGTTCCAGGCGCTGGCTCAAATTCGCGATACCGGCGTCGGCGTGCTGCTCGTCGAGCAGAACGCCAAGGAGAGCCTGGCGATCGCCGATCGCGGCTATCTGATCGAGACCGGCCGCATCGTCGGCCATGGCGAGGCGAGCCGGCTTGCCGCCGACCCCGCCGTGCGCGAGGCTTATCTCGGCGTCGCCGGCCATGCCACGCTGCCTCGTAGCGAATCCGTCGCACTCGCTGCGATGGCCGGGCCGCTGGAGGCTGAGGAGATCGACACGACGCCCAACCTCCCCCTCGACGGGAGGTCGAAATTGCGAAGCGATTTCGGGAGGGGGGAAGAGAGGCTATCGGAGACTGCCCCCCTCCCGAAATCGGCATCGCTACGCTCGCCGATTCCGACCTCCCCTCGAGGGGGAGGTTGGCGGCCGAGTTCCATGCCGGATGCAGATGCCGCTGCGCCCATCGCTGGCGGGCGAGAATTGGAGGGTCCAATCATGTTCCACACCAAGCTGATCATAGCCGACCGCGAGCTCGCCGCCGGCGATTCGCGCACCTTCGACCGGATCGACCCCGTCACCGGCGAGGTCGCCACCCGCTCGGCGGCCGCCTCGGTGGCCGACGCCCAGAAGGCCGCCGACGCGGCGGCCGCCGCCTTCCCCGACTGGTCGAACAAGCCACCCGGCGAGCGTCGGAAGCTGCTCCTCAAGGCGGCCGACATTCTCGAGAGCAAGGTCGAGGACTTCGCTGCGGCGGTCATCGCCGAGACCGGCAGCCCGGCCCACTGGGCTCATTTCAATGTTGGCCTCGCCGCCGACATGATCCGCGAGGCCGCCTCGATGACCACCCAGATCGCCGGCGAGGTGATCCCGGCGAACCGGCCCGGCTCGATAGCGATGGCGATCCGGCAGCCGGCCGGGGTGGTCCTCTCCATGGCCCCGTGGAACGCGCCGATCATCCTCGGCGTCCGCTCCGTCGCCATGCCGCTTGCCTGCGGCAACACGGTCGTCTTCAAGTCGTCGGAGAACTGTCCGCGCACCCATGCGTTGATCGTCGAGTCCTTCCGCGAGGCCGGTCTCCCCCAGGGCACCATCAACCTCGTCTCCAACGCGCCGGAAGATGCGCCGAAGATCGTCGAGACGCTGATCGCCCATCCCAAGGTCCGACGGATCAATTTCACCGGCTCGACCCGGGTCGGGCGGATCATTGCCGAGACCGCCGCCCGTTACCTGAAGCCGGTGCTCCTCGAGCTCGGCGGCAAGGCGCCGCTGATCGTCCTCGACGATGCCGACCTCGACGAAGCAGTCAACGCCGCCGTGTTCGGCGCCTTCGCCAATGCCGGCCAGATCTGCATGTCGACAGAGAAGATCGTCATCGACAACGAGATCGCCGACGCCTTCGTCGAGAAGTTTGCCGCCCGGGCAGCGAGTATTCCGGCCGGCGACCCGCGCGGCCACGTGGTGTTCGGCTCGTGCATCAGCACCGGCGCGGTGCACCGCGTGGGCGAGCTGATCGAGGACGCGGTCAAGAAGGGCGCCAAGATCGCCGCCGGCGGCCCGAGCGACACCTCGATCATGAACGCCACGGTGCTCGACCGCGTGACGCCGGCGATGCGCATCTACGACGAGGAGTCGTTTGGGCCCGTCGTCTGCGTCATCCGCGTCGACGGCGAGGACGAAGCGATCCGCATCGCCAACGACACCGAATACGGCCTGTCGGCGGCCGTCTACACGAAGGACATCGCCCGCGGCATGAAGGTCGCCCGCCGCATCGAATCCGGCATCTGCCACATCAACGGCCCGACGGTGCATGACGAAGCACAGATGCCGTTCGGCGGCACAAAAGCGAGCGGTTACGGCCGGTTCGGCGGCACCGCGGCGATCGACGAGTTCACCGAGCTCCGCTGGATCACCATCCAGACCGAACCGATGCACTACCCGTTCTGAGGATCACCGGATGCCGGTTCGCATTCTTTCGCCATTCGCAGACGCAGCGCTCAACCTCCCCCTTAAGGGGGGGGTTGAGGGCGCGTTCTTGGCCCAGGGAACAGGCAAATGAAACAGCGGACGCAGGTCGGCATCGTCGGGTCGGGGCCGGCCGGCCTCTTGCTGGCGCACCTGCTCGCCCGCCGGGGAATCGACTCGATCATCGTCGAGGACCGGAGCCGCGACTATGTCGAGAACCGGGTGCGCGCCGGCGTCCTCGAACAGGGAACGGTCGACACGCTCATCAAGGTCGGGGTTGGCGAGCGGATGCTCCGCGAGGGGCTCGTCCATAACGGCATCGAAATCCGCTTTAGCCGGCAGCGCCATCGCATTGATTTCCCTTCCCAGACCGGCGGCAAGCGCATCACCGTCTACGGCCAGGGCGAGGTGGTGAAAGACCTCATCGATGCGCGTCTCGACGCCGGCGACCCGATCCATTTCGAGGTCGAGGCGACCAGCGTCCACGATTTCGACGGCGACCAGCCGCAGATCCGCTACCGGAAGGGCGGCGACGAGCACGAGATCGCCTGCGACTTCATCGCCGGTTGCGACGGCTTCCACGGCATTTGCCGTCAGGGCTTCCCCGAGGGGGCGCTCACCGTCTACGAGCGGGTCTATCCCTACGCCTGGCTCGGCATCCTGTCGGAATCGACGCCGCCCGCCGACGAAGTGTCGTACTGCCACAGCGAGCGCGGCTTTGCGCTCCTCTCCCTCCGCTCGCCGACGCTCAGCCGCCTCTACGTCCAGGTCGATCCCGACGAAGACATCGACAACTGGCCGGACGAAAGGTTCTGGGAAGAGCTCGAGCTGCGGACGGCAACCGGCGGCGGCGATGACCATATCCCGGTCGGCCCGGTGCTCCAGAAGGGCATCACGCCGATGCGGAGCTTCGTCGTCGAGCCGATGCAGTGCGGCCGCTTGTTTCTCGCCGGCGACTCCGCTCATATCGTGCCGCCGACCGGCGCCAAGGGCATGAACCTCGCGGTCGCCGACATCCGTTATCTGGCCGAGGCGCTGGCCGGATTCTACAAGACCGGCGACAGCCGGCTGCTCGATGGCTATTCGGCGCGCTGCCTGCGCCGCATCTGGAAGGCGCAGCGTTTCTCATGGTGGATGACCACCATGCTCCACCTCAGCCCCGATGACACGCCCTTCGACCGCCGCCGCCAGATCGCCGAGCTCGACTACGTGACGAGCTCCGAAGCGGCCATGCGGACGCTGGCCGAAAACTATGTCGGGCTGCCTTTCGACGACGCATCGGCCGGGAGCGACACATGAGGCTTTGCGTCCTTCGAGGCTCGGGCTTCCCCCTCGCACCTCAGGATGGCGGGGCGGGTTCTCGGTTGAGGAAACCGGAATCGCCTGCCCCCTCAAGAACCAACCTCGCCATCCTGAGGTGCGAGCCCGACCATGTGTCGGGTGAGCCTCGAAGGACGCAAGGCGACGCGGCCTACCTCCTGACGGCGGCCAGACCAGCGAGCCGAGGCGCCGCATGACCTTCTCCGCCCTCGATTCAGCGCTCACCGGGCCGCTCTTCGCCACCGAGGCGATGCGCGCGGTCTTCGCCGATCGCGCCCGCCTCGCGGCGATGCTGAGGACCGAGGCGGCGCTCGCCCGGGCCGAGGCGAGATACGGACTGGCCGCCAAGAGCCTCGCCGCCGCCATCGAGAAGATCAGTCCCGAGGATATCGACCTTGCCGATCTGGGCCGCGACACAGAGAAGGCCGGCGTGCCGACGATCCCGTTCGTCAAGGCCGTTCAGGCGAAGCTGCCGAAAAAACTCCGGCCCGACTTCCACCGCGGCACCACCACCCAGGACATCCTCGACACTGCTCTCGTCCTGCAGATGGCGGAAGCCTTCCGCCTCGTGGCCGACGACTTGCGGGAAATCCTCTCCGGCCTGGCGCGGCTCGCCACGCGGTACCGCGCGACACCTTGTGCCGGCCGCACCTACGGCCAGCACGCCGCGCCGGTCACGTTCGGCTATGTTGTCGCCCTCTGGCTTATGGGCATCGCCGATACTGCAGCGGCCCTTCCCGACCTTCGCCGGCGGACCCTGGTGGTCTCCCTTGGCGGCCCCGTGGGCACGCTCTCTGGACTCGGTGACAAGGCCGGGCAGGTCATCAAGGCTCTCGCCGGCGAGCTTGGCCTGGGGGTGCCGGTGGCTCCGTGGCATGTGCTGCGCGGCCGCATCGTTGAAACCGGGACGTGGCTCGCCATGCTGATCGGGGCGCTGGCGAAAATGGCCGAGGACGTCGCCCGGCTCGCTTCGACGGAGGTCGGCGAGGTCGCGGAACCGCACGAGCCGGGCCGTGGCGGGTCGACCGCCCTGCCCCACAAGCGGAACCCCGTTTCGGCGACCGTCATCCGTGCGGCCCACGGCGCGGCCACGGGCCACGTCGTCACGTTGCTCGACTCGATGGCCGCCGAATATCAGCGTCCGGCGGGCGCCTGGCACGCGGAGTGGCACGCCCTGCCGCAACTCTTCGGCCTAGCCTCCGGCGCCTTGCGCGAGGCGCGCCATCTCGCCGGCGGTCTGACCGTCGATGCCACCCGTATGCGCCGGAACCTCGAGATGACCGGCGGCCTGCTCATGGCCGGCGAAGCCGCTGCGGCGCTCGCACCGATGCTCGGCCGCGCCGAAGCGCATCAGCTGGTCGAGGATGCAGCGAGCGAGGCGCGCAGGAGTGCGACCCCTCTCCGGAACATCATGCTCGCAGCTCCCGCATTGCCGCACAGGGCACGTCAGGCCGTGGACAAGGCCCTCGACATCGGCCCGTCGATCGATGCCGCCGCGGCCGTCGTTGCTCCGGTCGTGGCCGAAGCCAGAGCCGTTCGAGCCCGTCTCAGAAACCGGGGAAGGAAAGGCTGATCGTGCCGACCGTCAAAGCCAACGGAGTCGAGCTCTTCTACGAAAGCGCCGGGCCGGAATGGGCGCCGACCGTCGTTTTCGCCCACTCGGTCGGCTGCTCAACCGACATATGGGACGCGCAGTTCGCCGCCCTGAGCGATCGCTATCGCTGCATCCGCTACGACCTGCGCAGCCACGGCCGGTCGCAAGCTGTCGACGCGGAGATCGAGATCGAGGATCTTGCCGAAGACCTCCTCGGTCTCCTCGACGCGCTCGCCATCGACCGCATCCACCTCGTCGGGCTCTCGATCGGCGGCATGCTCGGCCAGGCTTTCGCGCTCTCTCATTCGGAACGCCTGGACAGCCTCACCCTCATCTCGACCACCGCGTACTTTCCCCCGCTGGAGTTCTGGCTGGAGCGGTCCAAGACTGTCCGAACACAAGGCATGGCGTCCGTCGCCGATATCGTAATTCCGCGCTGGTTTACCGAGCCCTTCCGCCAGCGCGAGCCGGAGATCCTCGCCGGATTCCGCAACCGTTTCGTTGCGATCGACACCGCCGGCTACGCCCGCTGCTGCGAGGCGATCGGCCGGATGGACCTCCGCGAGCGGATCGGCGCGATCACCACGCCCACGCTGATCATCGTCGGCGCCGAGGACCCGGCCACGCCGCCGGCCATGGCCGAGGATCTTCGCCAGCGGATTCCCGGCTCCGAGATGGTCGTCATCTCCAACGCCTCCCATATCATCTCGGTGGAGCGGCCCGACGCCGTCAGCGCGCAGCTCGCCGCATTCCTTGCCCGCCACGAGCCGGAGGCGCCGATGACTTCCTTCGCACGCGGGCTCGCCATCCGGCGCTCGGTGCTGGGCGAGGACCATGTCGACCGCTCGCTCGATCGCGCCGGCACCTTCGGCATGCCCTGGCAGGATTTCATCACGCGCTATGCCTGGGACGAGATCTGGGGCGATCCGACGCTGCCGCGCAAGATTCGCTCGATGCTGACGCTGGCGATGATGGTCGCCCTCCACCGCGAGGAGGAGTTCAAGCTGCATGTGCGGCCGGCGATAGAGAATGGCGTCACCATCGTCGAGCTGCGTGCGCTCATCCTGCAGTCCGCGGTCTACACCGGCGTGCCGGCGGCGAATGCCGCCTTCCGCTGGGTGCGCGAGACGCTGGGCGAGGAGCTGGAGTGATGGGTGTCGTGGGTCAGGTCGCGCTCTCCAAAGTCGGCAAGGCACCCTCCTCTCCCGGGCAGGGAGAGGATACGAAGCCTTGCCCGCCGAAGGCGGGCCCAGGCGAAGTTGGTGAGGGGTCATGGGAGGGAGCCGAAGTGGGCAATCACCTTGTCGCGCCCCAATTGCGAGCTGCCATAACTCTTCACCAAGCTCGACTAGGCTCCGCTCCGCGGAACAAGTCTCGCTATCCTCTCCCCGTCCGGGAGAGGAGGGTGCAGGCGGCAGCGTGGTCGCCCGATCAAGCCTGCAATACGCCAGCACCCTGCCCGCGCCGCCACGCCAGCGCGGCGGTCCAACCTCTTCGCCGGGGGCGCCTCCATGGCTGAGTTCCTCTCCCTCGCCGAGGCGGTCGAGGCAAACCTGAAGGATGGCGACTCCGTCGCTATGGAGGGCTTCACCCATCTCATTCCCTTCGCCGCCGCCCACGAGGTCATCCGCCAGCGCCGCAGGCACCTGACCGTCAGCCGGATGACCCCCGACCTCATCTACGACCAGCTGATCGGCATGGGCGCGGTCGACCGGCTGATCTTCTCCTGGGGCGGCAATCCGGGCGTCGGCTCGCTCCACCGCATGCGCGATGCGGTGGAGAACGGGTGGCCGCAGCCGCTGGCGATCGAGGAGCATTCCCACGCCGCCATGGCCAACGCCTACGAGGCGGGCGCCGCCAACCTGCCCTTCGCCGTGTTTCGCGGCTACATCGGCGTCGACCTACCCAAGGTGAATCCGAAAATCAGCTCGGTCACCTGCCCCTATACGGGCGAGGTGCTGGCGACCGTCCCGGCGCTCCGGCCTGACGTCGCCGTCATCCACGCGCTGCGCGCCGACCGCGACGGCAACGTGCTCCTCGAAGGCATCGTCGGCGTCCAGAAGGAGGCGGTGCTCGCGGCCAGACGCTCGATCGTCACCATCGAGGAGATCGTCGACGACTTCGGCGACCGCTCGCCGAATGCCGTGATCCTGCCGTCGTGGACAGTCACCAGCATTGCCGTTGTTCCCGGCGGCGCCTGGCCGTCCTACGCGCACGGCTACTACAAGCGGGCCAACGCCTTCTACAAAACGTGGGACGCCGTCGCCCGCGACCGCGACACTTTTCAGGCCTGGATGCGCGAGAACGTGCTCGACAAGGGGCCGGACGCCTTCGCCGCCCACGCCGGACGGAGGGCCGCGTGAACGATCATCCCCGCTTCCGCGTCGTCACCCCGGCGGAAGCCGGGGTCCATCCCGCCCTCGCCTCAATGGTGCCTGCCGGTGTCATCCAGGCGCCTGAGCAATGGATTGGCTTTCGCCGGAATGACCGATAGGTGTTGGGCATGTCACAGCAGGAAAACAGCGGCGCCCCGACCATGACTGATCCCTATACCCCGACCGAGATCATGACCGTCGTGGCGGCGCGGGCGCTGCGCAACGACGACGTCTGCTTCGTCGGCATCGGCGCCCCGTCGGCGGCCTGCAATCTCGCCCGCCTCACCCACGCCCCCGACATCACCCTCATCTACGAGTCCGGTACCATCGACACCAAGCCCGACGTGCTGCCGCTGTCGATCGGCGACGGCGAATTGTGCGAGACGGCGCTCACCACCGTGCCGGTGCCGGAAATGTTCCGCTACTGGCTGCAGGGCGGACGGATCACGGTCGGCTTCCTCGGCGGCGCTCAGATCGACCGCTTTGCCAACCTCAACACCACGGTGGTCGGCGACTACGACCACCCCAAGGTCCGTCTCCCCGGCGGCGGCGGCGCCCCCGAGATCGCCATCCACTGCGGCGAGATCTTCATCACCATGGCGATGTCGAAGCGCGGCTTCGTCGACAGGCTCCCCTTCGTCACCTCGCTCGGCCACGGCGCTGGCCCCGGAAGCCGCGAGGCGCTCGGCGTCAGGACCAAGGGGCCGACGCGGCTGATCACCGACCTCTGCGTGCTGGAGCCCGACGGCGAGAGCCGCGAGATGACGGTGGTGTCGATCCATCCCGGTGTCGGCAGGGACCAGCTTCAGGAGAACTGCGGCTGGCCGCTCGCCTTCGCCGACCGGGTCGAGGAAACGCCGCCGCCCACCGACAACGAGCTCGGCGTGCTGCGCGAACTGCACGCCCGCACGCGCCGCGCCCACGGAGGCGAGGACGCATGACCCGCGAGGTCTTCATCTGCGCCACCGCACGCACGCCCATCGGCCGCTACGGGGGCAATCTGGCGAAGGTACGCACCGACGATCTGGCGACGGTGCCGATCCGCGCGCTGATCGAGCGCCATCCGGCCGTCGCTGAAGCGGTGGACGAGGTGGTGCTCGGCTGCGCCAACCAGGCCGGCGAGGACAACCGCAACATCGCCCGCATGGCGCTGCTGCTGGCGGGCTTGCCGGAGACCGTGCCGGGCACCACCATCAACCGGCTCTGCGCCTCCGGCCTCGACGCGGTCGGCTACGCCGCCCGTGCCATCAAGGCCGGCGAGATCGATCTCGCGATCGCCGGCGGCGTCGAGTCGATGTCGCGGGCGCCGCTGGTTATGGGCAAGGCCGAGGTTGCCTTCCAGCGCTCCGCCGAGATCCACGACACGACGATCGGCTGGCGCTTCATCAACCCGCTGATGAAGGCGCAGTATGGCGTCGATTCGATGCCGGAAACCGGCGAGAACGTCGCCGAGGAATTCCAGGTCAGCCGCGCCGACCAGGACGCCTTCGCCTTCCGTTCACAACAGCGGGCGAAAAGAGCCGAAGAAGCCGGCGCCTTCGACGGCCCGATGGTGGCGGTCGAGGTGCCGGGGAAGAAGGGGCCGACGATCGTCGATCGCGACGAGCACCCCCGGCCCGACACCACGCTCGAGGCGCTGGCGGCACTGAAGCCGATCGTCCGGAAAGGCGGGACGGTGACGGCCGGCAATGCCTCCGGCGTCAACGACGGAGCGGCGGCCCTGATCGTCGCCTCGGCCGAGGCGATGGACCGCTGCGGCCTGACGCCGCTGGTCAGGGTGCTCGGCATGGCGACCGCCGGTGTCCCGCCCCGTATCATGGGGATCGGCCCGGTGCCTGCCACCCGCAAGCTCCTCGATCGCCTGGGACTGAAGGTCGCGGATCTCGATTTGATCGAACTCAATGAGGCGTTCGCCAGCCAGTCGCTAGCCTGCCTGCGGCAACTCGGGTTGGCCGACGATGCCGAGCACGTCAATCCGAAGGGCGGCGCCATCGCCTTCGGTCATCCGCTCGGCATGTCGGGGGCGCGGATTGCCGCCGAGGTGGCGCAGCAACTGCCGAAACGCGCAGGCCGCTATGGCCTTGCCACCATGTGCGTCGGCGTCGGCCAGGGCGCCGCCATGGCCTTCGAGGCCATCGACCGAAAATAGGAGGAAACGACAATGAGCTTGATCTATCCGCGCGAAAGCCTGTCGGTCGACCCGCCGTCGCTCTTTCCTGACTACAAGTCGACGGTCCTGCGCGCCCCGGCACGCCCGCTGATCGGCCTCGACCCCACCATCTCCGAGCTGAGCGGACCGGTCTATGGTCACGAGAGCATACGGGAGACCGACTCCGACCTCACCCACCAGCATGGCGGCGAGCCGCTCGGCGAGCGCATTATCGTCACCGGCAAGGTAACTGACGAGGACGGCCGGCCGCTGCCCAACACGCTGCTCGAGATATGGCAGGCGAATGCCGCCGGCCGCTACGTCCACGTCAAGGACCAGCACCCGGCGCCGATCGACCCGAACTTCTCGGGCGCCGGGCGCTGCGTCACCGATGCGGAAGGCCGCTACAGCTTCACCAGCGTCAAGCCCGGCGCCTATCCGTGGAAGAACCACCACAACGCCTGGCGGCCGGCCCATATCCACTTCTCGCTGTTCGGACCGAGCTTTCTCACTCGCCTCATCACCCAGATGTACTTTCCGGGCGACCCGCTCTTCCCGTTCGATCCGATCTTCAATTCGGTCCCTGACGAAAAGGCGCGGGAGCGGCTGATCTCCAAATTCGATCTGGAGACGACCAGGCCGGAGTGGGCGCTCGGCTACCGCTTCGACATCGTGCTTCGCGGCGAGAACGCCACGCCATTCGAGGATTCCGAGTGATGAAGGACCACGCTCTCACGCCGTCGCAAACCGTCGGCCCGTTCTTCGCCTATGGCCTGACCCCGACCGACTATGCCTATGACGCGCTGGTCGGCAACGACCTGCGCACCGACGACGTGGTCGGCGAGCAGATCGTCGTCACCGGCCGGCTGATCGACGGCGGCGGCGATCCGGTGCCCGACGCCATGATCGAGATCTGGCAAGCCGATGGCGAAGGCCGTTACCCGGGCGTGTCGGAAGCGCTCGCCAACACCCGCTTCAAGGGCTTCGGCCGCTCGGAGACGCCGGACGGCGTGTTCCGCTTCCTGACCGTCAAGCCCGGCCGCGTCCCGGGCCCCAAGGAGCGGGACCAGGCGCCCCATATCAATGTCGGCATTTTCGCCCGCGGCATCCTCAAGCGCCTGTTCACGCGCATCTATTTCGACGATGAGGGGGCGAACGAGGTCGACCCGGTGCTCGGTCTCGTCCCGGCCGACCGCCGCACCACCCTGATCGCCCGCCGCGACGGGACGGAAGACGGCCTTCCCCGCTACGTCCTCGACATCCACCTCCAAGGCGATAGCGAGACGGTGTTCTTCGAGGCGTAGGCTCACGACGATGGCGGCATTGCCTGTGCCCATTGGTCGGCGATGGCGCCGGCCGTGGTGATCCACACCGAATCCCGGGCCGCGGCGATGTGCGTCAGCGCCCGCCGCAAATGCCGAAGCCGAAACGGCTGACCGACGATGTAGGGGTGGAGCGCGATGCCCATCACCAGCGGCTGCGTCCTGGCCTGCTCGCGCATCTCGCCGAACTGGTCGACGATCATGTCGGCGAACTCCGCCGCCCCCACCCGCCGCACCGCGATCGCCGGGATGTCGTTGACCTCCTGCGGATAGGGTACCGACAGGATCGGCCCGACGCGGGTGGCGAACCATGTCGGCCGGTCGTCATGGCACCAGTCCAGGAGATACTGATAGCCGGCTTCCTTGAGAAGGTCAGGCGTTGCATGACTTTCGGCGATCCACGGACCGAGCCAGCCGGCCGGCCGCACACCGAAATGCGCGGCGATCCTGTCGGTCGCCTCGGCGATCAGCGCCTGCTCGTCAGCCTCCGACAACACCGACTGGCGCTCGGCATTGGTCCTTCCGTGGCCGGCGATCTCGTCGCCCCGCCGGGCGAAGGCGTCGCCGATCTCGGGGCTGTGGTCGAAAAGGCTGGCGTTGAGCAGCGCGGTGCACGGCAGAGAGAGCGAATCGAACAGGTCGATCATCCGCCAGACGCCGACCCGGTTGCCGTATTCACGCCAGGCGTAGTTCAGGACGTCGGGCCGCGGCCCGCCCGGCGCGAGCTCCACCCCGAGGCCTTCGCCGAAGGCGAAATGCTCGAGATTGAGGCCGACATAGACGGCGAGATTCGCTCCGTTCGGCCAGGGCCGACCCGGTTCATGGTGGACGGGCCGGTACTTGAACCGGCCGTGATGCGCAAGCGCCATCCCCCGGTCCCCGCCGGGCGTCTTCAGTCCCACACCTCGTGCGCGATCTCGACGATCTCGGCGAGCTTCGCCCATTGCGCCTCCTCGGTGAGGACGTTGCCCTCCTCGGTCGAGGCGAAGCCGCATTGCGGCGACAGGCACAACTGGTCGAGGTCGACGAACCTGGTCGCCTCCGTGATCCGCCGCTTGACGTCGTCCTTGTTTTCCAGCGTGCCGCTCTTGGAGGTGATCAGGCCGAGCACGACCAGCTTGTCGCCTTTGGGCAGGAAGCGCAGCGGCTCGAAGCCGCCCGCCCGCTCGGTGTCGTATTCGAGGAAATAGCCGTCGATGTTCACCGTGCCGAGCAGCGTTTCGGCCACCGGCTCGTAGCCGCCCGATGAGATCCAGGTGGAGCGGAAATTGCCGCGGCAGACATGCATGGTGATCGTCATGTCGGCGGGCTTCGCCTCAAGCGCCCTGTTGATCGTCCGCGCGTAGCGCTCCTGCAGCTTGTCCACGTCGTCGCCGCGCTCCTCCGCCTGCTTCAGCTGGGCGTCGTCGCAGAGATAGGCCCACACCGTGTCGTCGAACTGCAGATAGCGGCACCCCGCATCATAGAAGGCACGCACCGCGTCGGCATAGGCGGCCGCCGCATCGTCGAAGAACACATCGATGTCAGGATAGACCGACTTGATCGCGTTGTAGCCCGACCGGAAATGCAAGACGCTCGGGCTCGGAATCGTCATCTTGGGGACGAGCCTGGTGTGCGCTTTCAGAAACTTGAAATGGGCGATCATCGGGTGGTTGGCCGGCCAGCCGATCTTGCTCCTGATGGCGATGGTTTCCGCCTTGGTCTGCACGCCGTGGAACTGGATACCGTGGTCGAGCTGAATCAGTTCGCATCCGTCCAGCCCGGCCAGAAAATCGAAGTGCCACCACGAACGGCGGAATTCGCCGTCGGTCGCCGACTGCAGCCCGATCTCCTCCTGCCTGGCGATGATCTTCTCGATTTCGCGGTCCTCGACTTCCGCGAGTTGACCGTCGGTGATCTCGCCGGCGACGTGCTTGGCGCGCGCCTGCTTGAGCGGCTCCGTGCGGAGCAGACTCCCCACCATGTCGGCCCGGAAGGGCGGTTTCGTTCTTTGCATGGGGACTTCCTCCTCTTTCTCCGGTGACCGATGCGTGAGCCGCTCCGCGACCCGGTGGCACGGCTGGTTCCATGATTATGGGCGATACCCGGATGTCGGCCAAGCGGTGGAAAGGGAGGAAATGGCCACAGATTTGCACCGGCCGAACCCGTGCAAGAACCGGACGCGCATGCAACGAAATCCCGTGCAAATGCATTGTCCTGGAAGCGGTCCTTGAATCGAAACGGCTATTTCGCGAGCATGGGAGGCATGAGCGAGGTTCGGGCGACGAAACGACAGTCCAAGACAACGCGCACCTCCGCCGGGGCCCGGTCCGGGACCCGACGGAGCAGGCGTCCCGTGGCGATGCCGGACGTCGAGCTCGCGGAGCTGGCGGCCAACCGCGTCGCCATCGAGGGCGTGTCGCCGGATATCGACGCTGGCCGGTTTCCCGCCAAGGCCGTAGCGGGCGCGCCTTTTGTGGTCGAGGCTGACATCTTCTGCGACGGCCACGACAAGATCGACGCGGCCCTCCTCGTCCGCCGCGAGGACGAGACCGATTGGCGGGAAGTGCCGATGGCCTTCTTCGACAACGATCGCTGGCGCGGCGTCACGGTGCCGGAAGACAACGCCCGCTACCTCTACACCATCATTGCCTGGCGCGACCTGTTCGCGAGCTGGCGCGACGAGGTCAGCAAGAAGCATGCAGCCGGCGTCGACGTGTCGCTCGAGCTGATCGAAGGGCGGAACCTCGTCGAACAGGCGCGCAAGGAAGGGGAGCGGGCCGACGCCGAAGAGGCCAAGCGCCTCGAAGACCTCCTCGCCCGGCTCGATTCGACCGAGAGCCAGGCCGAACGGCTCGACACGCTCCTCTCGAGCGATGTCGCCGAGCTCATGAAGCGTGCCGGACCGCGAACCAACCTGTCCCGCTATTCCCGTGAGCTGAAGCTGGTCGTCGATCGTCCGAGGGCCGCGTTCAGCGCCTGGTACGAGCTGTTCCCGCGTTCGATGTCGGATGATCCCAACCGCCACGGCACCTTCGACGACGTGATCGCCAAGTTGCCCTATGTGCGGGATCTCGGCTTCGACGTCCTCTATTTTCCGCCGATCCATCCGGTCGGCAGCGCCTTCCGCAAGGGCAAGAACAACACGCTGACTCCTGGCCCGAATGATCCGGGCAGCCCCTATGCGATTGGCTCGGCCGACGGCGGCCACGACGCCATCCATCCCGATCTTGGCAGCTTCGAGGACTTTGCCCGCCTGATCGAGGCGGCACGCAACCATGGTCTGGAGATCGCTCTCGACTTCGCCATCCAGTGCTCCCCCGACCATCCGTGGATCAAGGAGCATCCGGAGTGGTTCGACTGGCGGCCGGACGGCACCATCAAATACGCCGAGAACCCGCCGAAGAAATATCAGGACATCGTCAACGTCCATTTCTACCGCGACGCCTTCCCGGCGCTGTGGTACGCGCTGCGCGACATCGTCCTGTTCTGGGTCGACCACGGCGTTCGCATCTTCCGGGTCGACAATCCGCACACCAAGCCGTTGCCGTTCTGGGAGTGGATGATCCGCGAGGTGCAGGACAAGCACCCTGACGTCATCTTCCTAGCCGAGGCCTTCACCCGGCCGAAGGTGATGAACCGCCTCGCCAAGGTCGGCTTCACCCAGTCCTACACCTACTTCACCTGGCGGAACGGCAAGGCCGAGCTGACGGACTACCTCACCGAGCTGACGCTGAGCGATTGTCGCCACACCATGCGGCCCAATTTCTTCGTCAACACGCCGGACATCAACCCGACCTACCTGCAGACCAGCGGGCGGCCCGGCTTTCGCACCCGCCTGGTGCTTGCCGCCGGCCTCGCCGGCAACTACGGCGTTTACAGCGGCTTCGAGCTGTGCGAGGCGACGCCGCTGCCGAACCGCGAGGAGTATCTCGATTCGGAAAAGTACGAGATCAAGGCGTGGGACTGGAACCGGCCGGGCCACATCCGTGCCGACATCGCCCTGATGAACCGGCTGCGCCGCGAGCATCCGGCGCTGCAGTCATTCACCGATCTGACCTTCTACAACGCCTGGAACGACAACATTCTCTATTTCGCCAAGTCGACCCCTGCCAAGGACGATTTCATCCTGTTCGCCGTCAACCTCGATCCGCACAACGGCCAGGGGGCGGATTTCGAGGTTCCACTGTGGGAGTTCGGGCTTCCCGACGAGGCGTCGATCGAGGCCGAGGACCTGATCGACGGCCACCGTTTCACCTGGCACGGGAAGACCCAGCATATGTGGCTCGATCCGCACAACAATCCCTATCTGATCTGGCGGCTCCTCCCCTTCGGAGGAAACGGATGACGACCGTTGCCATGGCCGAAAAACCCGCTGCGAGCCGCAAGGCCCACAACGACGGCAAGATCGATCGCAGCCGGCCCGACTGGTACAAGGATGCGATCATCTACCAGCTCCATATCAAGGCGTTCTTCGACTCCAGTGGTGACGGCATCGGTGATTTCGCCGGCCTGATGCAGCGCCTTGACTATGTCGAAAGCCTCGGCGTCGACGTCATCTGGATCCTGCCTTTCTACCCATCGCCCCTCAGGGACGATGGCTACGACATCGCCGACTACCGCTCGATCAACCCGTCCTACGGCACGATGCGTGATTTCAAGCGCTTCGTTACCGAAGCCCACCGGCGCGGCATCCGCGTCGTCACCGAGCTGGTCATCAACCACACCTCCGACCAGCATCCCTGGTTCCAGAAGGCTCGGCGGTCGAAGCCCGGCTCGGTGGCGCGTGATTTCTATGTGTGGAGCGACACCGACGAGCGCTATCAGGGCACCCGCATCATCTTCATCGACACCGAGAAGTCGAACTGGACGTGGGACCCGGAAGCGCAGGCCTTCTTCTGGCACCGCTTCTACTCGCACCAGCCCGACCTCAATTTCGACAACCCGCGGGTCCTCGCCGAGGTCAAGCGGCTGCTGCACTACTGGCTCGACATGGGCGTCGACGGGCTGCGGCTCGACGCGATCCCCTATCTGGTCGAGCGCGAGGGAACCAACAACGAGAACCTGCCGGAAACCCATGAGGTGCTGAAAGAGATCAGGGCCGAGATGGACAAGCACTACCCTGATCGCATGCTGCTTGCCGAAGCCAACCAGTGGCCCGAGGACACGCGCCCCTACTTCGGCGACGGCGACGAATGCCACATGAGCTTCTATTTCCCGCTGATGCCGCGGATGTACATGGGCCTCGCTCAGGAGGACCGGCACCCGATCACCGACATCATCCGCCAGACACCGGAGATTCCCGAGACCTGCCAGTGGGCGATCTTTCTGCGCAACCACGATGAGCTGACGCTGGAGATGGTGACCGAGGAGGAGCGGGACTATCTCTGGCGAACCTATGCCCGCGATTCCCGCGCCCGCCTCAACCTCGGTATCCGCCGTCGGCTTGCCCCGCTGCTCGACAACGACCGACGCAAGATTGAGCTGATGAACGCACTTCTGTTCTCCATGCCGGGAACGCCGGTGATCTACTACGGCGACGAGCTCGGGATGGGCGACAACTACTTCCTCGGCGACCGCGACGGGGTGCGCACCCCCATGCAATGGTCGGCGGACCGCAATGGCGGCTTTTCCCGCGCCAATCCGCAGCAGCTCTACCTGCCGCCGATCATGGATCCCGTCTACGGCTTCGAGGCCGTCAATGTCGAATCCCAGCAGAACGACGCGTCGTCGCTGCTCAACTGGATGCGCCGGCTGATCGTCGTCCGCAACCAGCACAAGGCGTTCGGCCGC